>Ga0224531_1000491_pt1 | contig 19551 bp, 12 predicted proteins | sample CBST100metaG_FD_179876 | JGI IMG/M metagenome (GOLD analysis project Ga0224531, IMG submission 179876) | Peat soil microbial communities from Stordalen Mire, Sweden - C.B.S.T100 | ecosystem: Environmental > Terrestrial > Soil > Wetlands > Peat | place: Sweden: Norrbotten County, Stordalen Mire...
GCCCTTTCCGGAGCCGTAACCACGCCTCGATAACGTAGTTATGACACAGAAAAGACGGCCTTTCCAGCTATTTCTCTTCCCCAGAATCTCCCAAATCGACAAGCGACCTGTGAGATATGCGGGCTAGCTTCTCTCTGCATTGGCGGCGGGGAGGCGACGGCCGTTGCCTTGGAAAGGATCGAGTGATCCGAAAGGGTGCGGAACGAAGCCGCAACCCGCAAGCGGCGGACCAATCTATCTCTCGACAGACTCGCCGTCTTTACTCTTGTATGACTGCCTGACGATCGCGCACGATTGCCTTGGTGAAGGTCATACGGATTCCGTGCTTCGGTCGCAGAATCACCATCGCGCGCGGTTCAATCGTCTGCCCCGGAGACAGTTGAAAATCGTAGCGTTCAAGCAACGTACTCACAATCATCAGAATCTGCAGCATCGCGTAATTGCCGCCGATACAGCCCCGCGGTCCACCTCCGAAAGGTAGATAGGTGAACGGCGTTTGCAGCTTCTCGTTCGCTGGGGTGAAGCGGTCTGGGTTGAAGCTCTCCGGGTTCTGCCAATAGTGCGGCGCGTGGTGCGCACCGTAAACGAAGACAATCACCGTCGATCCGCGGGGGATGACGAGATCCCTCACCCGGTCTTCCTTGACGGCCATGCGGTCGATCATCCAGAACGGCGGATAGATTCGGAGCGCCTCCTGAATGACCCGAGAGGCAAACTCAAACTTCGGTACGTCGCTGTAACGCAGAGGCGCTCCACCCAGCACGGAATCGAACTCCTGCCGTAGCCGTTCCACGCAATCCGGGCGCGAACTCAACAGATAGAGGAGCCACGAGAGAGCATTCGACGATGTTTCATGACCGGCAACCAGCAGTTGCATGCTCTCGCTCAGGACCTGCGCATCGCTCATGCCTTCGCCGTCGCTGTAACGGGCATCCATCAAGGTTTGCAACAGGTCGTGGCCGGGCGGCTGATTGCGCCGCCTCACGATGTATTCCAGCAGGACGCCGTCCGCACGGACTCGCATCTCTTCGTGTTTGCGCAGTTCACCGGAGACAGCAAACCAGGGATTCAGGTAGGGCTGAAGAGTCTGCCGAACGATGAATTCCTGGACGGTGGAAATGGTGTGGCTGACCAGGTCGATGTCTCGTTCCTTCAGCCGGGCGCCAAACAGCGATCGTGCGACCATGGCGAAGGTCATCTTCATCAGCTGGGGGTAGATATCGACGGGGCCGGCACTCACTTGTTTGTCGAAATCCAGCAGCGACTCAGCGAGCGAATCCTGCATGATCGAAGACAGATCCTCAAGCTGTTTTCGGTCGAAGCCCTTTTGGATAAGACGCCGCTGGGTGCGCCAGGCTTCGCCGTGGGTGGTGAGAAGACCTTTACCCAGAAAGTGGCCCATGCGCTTTACTTGAATTTCTGATTTTTGGTAATTCTCCGCGTTGGTCTTCAATACATGCTGAATCACATCAGGATTGGTGGTAACGATTGCCTCTTTGAGACCACCCAAATAGATCCGGAATGTGTCGCCGAGGAGTGCGGTGTACTTTGACAAGACCTGCACGGGATTGCGGGCCATCGCGCGCGAATCCGCAAAGGAGCGAAATCGGGAAACTATCGGAATGGGTGGGGCCAACCTCATACCTCGCCGTTGGGTCGTTGGGAAGAACCGTGGGGAAAATCAAGGGTCTTGCTGGATAGGGCTGGGTCGACCCAGGAAAGGAGTCAAGCACTCAAGTTTGATCTTCGGCGCCAAGTTGCTTCAAGAGCTTCAGATGATGCACAATGGCCCGCGTCATGGTGGAGTGCTCTCGATAAGGAACTCCAAACTCTTGTGCGGTCTGCTTCACGATCCGCGTAAGCGGAGCATAGTGGGTGTGGCACACGAACGGACACAGATGATGGACGATGTGGTGGTTGAGCCCGCCGGCCAGCCAGCCAACCAGCGGACTGCTCGTCGCATAATCGGCCGTTGTGGCGAAAACGTGATAGACGCCGTTGTCGAACTCGCTGCGGTCCATGGGGAAGTAGGTGCCATCGACGGTATGCGTGGTCTGGAAGACCAGGGACACGGTCAGACCGACGATCAAATGGACCAGCACAAACGCCGAAGCCACCAGCAGAGGCGATTTTCCCAACGCAACCACCGGCAGCACCAGCATGTAGGTGAGGTAAAAGATCTTACCCGCAAAAAGGAGGACGTATTCCCGCGGTGGATGCCGGGTGCGTTTCAGATATTCGTGGGAGGCGAAGAAAAAGCATTCGAAGTCTCTCAGGAAAACGTAGTCGAGAGAGAACAGCGCATAAAAGAACAACGCATAGATGTGCTGGAACCGCTGCAGGGGCGTGCGCGGTTCATGGGGCGTAAACCGGAAAATGCCGCGTCCCGTAAGTGCGTCGTCTTCGCCGTGGAGATTGATGCAGGAGTGGTGGCCGCGATGATGGAGAATACGCCACATGTAGGAGTTGATTCCGCAAATGTCGAAAACATAGTTGAGGGCTTTATTGACCGACGGCACAGACGAGATGGCGTTGTGGTTGCTGTCGTGCGCAATGTTCAGCAAAAGGAACGTCTGGGCCAGGCCGCTCAAGAGATAGAGGCCAACAAACTTACCCCCATCCGGATTCAGCACATAGATGGCAACCCAACTGCCCGCCAGCACAGCCAATCCCGCGGCGACCTTGAACCACATGGTGCGGTCGGCTTTGGGAGAAATCTTACTGTCGACAAAGAACTTGTCGAGACGCCGGCGCAAGACTCTCGGGAACGAGGACTCTACTGCCGGCTCGCAAACGGACTGTCGCGGCGAGGCCTCAGGTGGCACAAGATCGTCCAACTCCGGCTTTAGAGCGATCACCGCTCCGGTCTCGGACATCGCCCGCGCCTCCAGAATCATGTGAATTCAGCCAGCCGTATTCCGGCCGATTGCATCCGTTGCCTCTGATGGCAATGGATTTAGCGCCGCCATCGACCGCGTCGAGTGCTGATATTACCGCGAACATTTGTCGAGAATCAAGGAAATTCGGATCGAATGAAGCCGGTATGGGGCGGCCTATTCTTTGAAACGAGAATTCATTGCGTTATCTTTTTTCTCCCTGCTGGCATAAACCAGCGGATCGGATAGAATGAAAGAACTTTGAATGGGAAGATAGACGCCCAGAGGGTCCCCGAAGGAATTTCTTGCAATTTCTTGCCTCGTGCGTTTGGCCGTCAGGTGGCCCTACCTTGACTTCAGGGAGCGAAACACGGCACCGAACGGTTATGCCTTTGTTCTCAAGTCGGACTGCACTTTAGTCCTCCGCTCCGAAGCTCCGTCCTTTTTGACCTCGCCCATGGACGGGGAAAAGCAAGACAGTCAGCGTTTCTTGCGTACTGAGTTTTCCCACTCCCCATCGGAGGTCTCGGTAAATCACTATGGCGTCGATACTCGACCAATTGGGCCGGCTCGGAGACGAGCACCCACACAAGCTCCTTTTCTCGTACATTGACCTGAACGGCAATCCAATCGAGAGCTATTCCTACGCGTCGTTTCTCCACCGGACGAAAGCGATAGGCGGGCACCTGTTGAAAGACCATCGTTTCGCGCCAGAAGATCGGCTGCTGCTCGCCTACCCCCCGGGGCTCGAGATGATCTGCGCGTTTTTTGCGTGTGTGCGTGCCGGATTGATCCCCGTGCCGGTCTACCCTCCCGGTTCGCGCGGCTTCCAGAGCGCTCTCTACAAAATGGTCCACATCGCAAAGGACTGTCAGGCTGCAGGCGTTCTAACGAGCAAAGACTACCACGGCTCTCTGAAAACCAATCTCGCCAGAAGTGGAGTCTCGGCATCCGGCGTCGACGTCGACTACATTTCCACCCTTCCCTGGATCGTAACCGAAGACTTCGTGGATACGGTTCCCGACGAACTTCCCAACGAAGTATCGAAGATACTGTTTCTTCAATACACGTCAGGGTCCACCATGGAGCCCAAGGGCGTGATCGTGACACACGATAACATCCTTGATACCTGCCCGCTCGTGATCGACCATCCCGCGCCCGTGGTCGTCTCCTGGCTTCCGCAATATCACGACATGGGCCTGATCGGGTGCTACATTTATCCCGCGCTCAAGGGCGGCACGACCTATGGTTTCTCCCCCATGGACTTCATTCAGCGACCGGTTCTCTGGTTCGACGCGATAAGAGCCTATCAGGCAACGGCGACTGCAGCCCCCAACTTCGCATACGACTATTGCCTGCGCGCCGGGAGGCTTTCAAAGATGAGCCTGGAGGCCTGCGACCTAAGTTCGCTTCGTGTGTTGATGGTCGCGGCGGAACCAGTAAAAGCGGATACGTACACACGGTTTCTTGAGACGTTTCAGCCGTATGGACTCAAGTCGGAGAGCTTCTATGCCGCGTACGGGCTGGCCGAGAATACTCTGGCGGTTACGCTCGGCGGCCGCACAGTCGTCTCCGTCAACAAGCGCGCCCTCGCCCTGGGGAAGGCCCGCATGACAACCGAAGTTTCCGAGGTCAGCGCGGCTACGCAGATTGTCAGTTGTGGAACTCCGCTCCCTTGTCTCGATCTTAAGATCGTGGATCCGGAATTGCACATGGCCCTCAAACCCGGACTTATCGGCGAGATTTGGATCGCCGGAAGCGGCAAGTGCCTGGGTTACTGGAAGAACCCCGAACTTACACTGAAGCAGTTTCATGCGCGTCTGGTCGACGACAGCCCCTATGACGATGGCTATCTTCGCACCGGTGACATGGGTTTCTTCCGCAATGGCGAGCTCTTTGTCTGCGGCCGCATGAAAGACATGATTATCCTCCGTGGGCAAAACTACTACCCCCAGGACATCGAGAATGTTGTGGAAAGTGCGTCCGGCCTGATCCGGGCCAATTGCGTCGCAGCATTCCAGATACATGAAGACACCGAACCTGGGTTAGCAATCGTGGCCGAAGTGAAAAATCCGCATGCGCTGCCGGAGGCCAGAAAGATCGCCACGGCGGTCCGGAATTATCTCAACGTGGAAGCGGCGTTGATTGTGTTTATCGCTCCTCGAGCAATACCTAGGACCAGTTCTGGAAAGATCATGCGCCAGGGGACCAAGCAGATGTGGCTGGAAGGCCGGTTCACCGTTCTCTCCGAATTTTCCAGGGAGAAAGATGCAGGCGTCTCCGCGCCAGCTTCCGACATACAGTCGTCCTTCGACGTGCTGAAAGCCAGATACAACCTGAGCGGGACGGAATCGTACAACCTTGTCGAAGCCGGATTGGATTCCTTGGACCTTGTCGTGTTCATGCATGAGCTCAAGGAGTTATTGAAGGACAAGGGCGCTGAGATGCTGGCGAAGCAGGTAGATATCGGTGTCATTCAGCGGGTCAGCGTTGCCGATTTGTTTCGCCTGGCCGAGCAGTTGGAACAGGCTCCTGCGGAAGCACTGGTCGGCCTGCGGCAATCCCTGGCGGCTTTCCGTGAAGAACAGCGCTTAGCGGAAAAGTTGATGATGAGCAACGACAGGAAGCTCATCTTCACCCCACAGGCGCCTGCGTCCTTGCCCGAGAAACCAATTCTGAATCATGTGCTGCTCACGGGCGGCACGGGCTTCATCGGACCGTTTCTCATCAAGAGTCTGCTGGAGCAGACGCGGGCCAAAATCTATGTTCTGGTCAGGTCTTCAGACGAAGTTCAGGGCAAGCAACGACTGAGGGCTGCGATGGAATCGATGGGCCCGTGCGGGGCCGGCCTGATGCTGATGTTTGAGGCTCGCGTGATTCCCATTTGCGGCGATCTCGGGCAGCCCAAACTGGGGCTCATGCCGGATGTCTGGGATTTTCTCGCCAATGAAATGGACTCGGTCTTCCACAACGGCGCAACCGTCAACTACCTTTTCAACTACGACCGCATGCGCCAAGCCAACGTACTGGGAACCAACGAAGTCTTGAGACTGGCCTTCGAAGGGCGGCCCAAGGAACTCAATTACATCTCCACGACCTTCGTCTTTGGGTGGGCTGTCAAGAAGGTCCTGTATGAGACCGACATGAACGAGAACATGGAACTTCTCGATTTCGGCTACAGCCAATCCAAGTGGGTAGCGGAACAGGTGGTTGCGGACGCACGCCGCCAGGGACTTTCGGTGCGGATTTTCCGGCCCGCCCTGGTAAGTCCTTCCATTACAGGCGGGGGCAACAATTTCGATATCGCGGTCCGTCTGGTTGCGTTTATGGTGAACCATGGCATTGGAGTCGATGCTCTGAACCAGGTAAGCTTCGTTCCCGCGGATGTTATGGCGAATAACATCGTGGCGATTTCCACCACTCCAGGCACGGAGAACAAGACTTACCATGTTACGCGGGACGACTACGCCAACATGCTGGATATCACCGGGCTAATTACCAAAGCGACCGGACGGCGATTCGAAATCTTCAGTATTTCCGAATTCGTTCCCGAGTTGATCCGGAGATGCCGGAAGGAAGACCTTCTCTATCCCTTGCTGGATTTTCTGGTGGGATCCGTAGACAACATCACCGCGATGGAGTTCAAGCGCTATGAAAGCTCCTCCTATCAATCGGCTCGGAATGCCTCTGCGTGGGGAAAACCGGATCCGTCTCTCGAAGATACGGTCAATGGCATCCTGAAATTCATGCATCGCAAAGGGATCATTTCGGTTGCGGCCCGCGATAGCAACACTGCGTTGGACATCGGTAGCCGTCTGACTTTTACGGATGCGAAGTCCGTTACTGCTTTTTGAAGACCAGTTTCTCGGTGATGCGCTGGCCTGACTCATACATGCCGGTGGTGGTTACCGTCATCTGTCGCCCATCGGCGGAGACCACCGACCTGTCCTTTTGAACCACTTGATTGTCTCGCCGGTAAGTGGAATCCACCGTGTGAGGATCGACAAGGTCAATCGTCACGGTATCGTTGCGGGAGTTTTTCAGATCGTATTGCTTTCCGTCAAAACGGGCGGTGTAACTGAACTCACCCGAAAAGAGGACCCCATTCTTTCCGTCCGCTTCAATCCTGAGCTGCAACCCTTGCCGCAGGCGAGTCTTGCTGAGATCCTCGGCCCACTCCCCTGCGAGTGGATCGCCTGCAATCTTCGCGCCTCTGCTTCGCGTCCACACCGTGATTTGGTCGGGATGGCCTTTGCTCGCAGTTGTGACCGTCAGTTCGTTTCCATCGCTCGAGAGTTTCTCGCGAACCGTCGCCACTAGGGCTCCATCCTTCTTCTCCGTGACTTCGGCCTGCTTCTTGTCGATCCTGTGCAGCTCGATTTGATTGAACGCCGGATTGCCCTGGACAGGCGTTGGGTGCCCATCGGACTTGGCCGAAAAGTCTAGATGGGTGTCCCCTGACATAACGACATGCACACCATGTTGAAGATGTGTAATCGACAATTTGTTGGGAGGATCTAGCGTAGATTGAGTAGAAATTAGCGTCCAGGAGCCGATGCGGGGATCCGTGGCTCCAAGTTGAATGGCGACAATCAGTCCGAGCAACGCGAATCTATGCATTGGTTCTCCTCAACCGCGGATGGGATCAGATTTTAGCAGATTCAAATTGATAGGATTGGTGAGTGCTGCGGGGGCGCATCCTCAGCATACCCGAACATATCTGACGACGATATTGAATAACTTCATCAATCTCGTGCACGTGCGCCGATTCTGGATGGCCGGAGTCGTCTTCGCCGCGGTGCTTGCGCTGCTTCCATTCTCCTTTCACGCTGAGCGGCATCTGGAAACGGCAACCCGCGTCGAAGGCAGCGAAGCAGATCGTGTCCGCGAAGAGTTGGCCAGCCGTTTTCGTTCGCCATTTGTTGACCGCGTCGTCCTGGTGATTGAAGGACTCCCACCCGCGGATTCTGAGGAGGGCGAGCAAGCGCTGGCTACCATTGTGTCGGGACTGAGAGACTTGCCCGGCGTCTCCGGCGTCGTTTCCCACATCGAATTGCGCGATCCGATTTTCCTGGGCAAGAACGGCGGAACGTTTGTCTTGGTGGGATTGGCGTCAACAGAGGGCCCCGTAGAGTCGCTCGTTCCCAGCCTTCACAAGCGGACGCACTTCCTCGAAAATCAATTGCGGAGCCGATATCCGGCCGTGAAGCTCGAACTAACGGGCGAGATTCCGCTGAACTTCGACATTCGGAAAGCCAGCGCCGATGACGTTCGGCACGGCGAAAGTCTGGTGATTCCCGCGACGCTCATACTCTTACTGTTGGCTTTTGGAAGCCTGGTCGCTGCCGTCATTCCATTGGCCGTGAGCCAGCTTGCCATCGCGACCACTCTGGCAATTACAGTATTTCTGGCTCAGCGTTTGCACCTGTCCATTCTCATTCAAAACTTGGCCACCATGCTTGGTCTAGGCTTGGGAATCGACTACGCCCTTCTGATGGTGAGCCGCTTCCGGGAAGCGATTTCCGCAGGGCACGACGGCCCTGCGGCCTCGATCATCGCGGCGCGACAGGCTGGGCGCACACTCTTGATTTCTGCCTCCACGGTAGCAATCGGATTTCTTGCCCTCCTGACGGTTCCCATCAGCGAAATCCGTTCCATCGGCATCGCCGGATTTCTAGTGGCGGCCGTGAGCGCAGTGCTGGCAAATACCCTCGTGCCCGCCGTGTTGGCGTGGCTGGGGCCGCGGATCGACGCGGGCCGCTTGCCCTTTACTCCAAGATTGGATGCGCATCGGGCCGCACACACGGGAAATCGCTGGAGGCAATGGGGAAACGTGATCGTCGCTCATCCCTGGCTTGCCATCTTTCTGGCTGGCACACCCTTGCTCCTGCTCGCCCGGCAGGCCGCGCGGCTTGATACAAGTCTCCCCCGCGGGAATTGGCTTCCGCCGGCGTCAGAATCGGTTCGTGCGCTTCACTCCCTTGAACTCATGAATCGCTCCGGCGTTGTCGAGTCGTTGCGGGTGATTGTGGAACTGCCGACAGATTCCATTGCACAAAGCGACGCGGCCTGGAGTGCGCTCGACCGCATCTCCAAGGTTCTCGCGAGCGACTCTCGTTCCGACCGTGTCATTTCGATCACCACAATTGCCGAGAGCAACCGCTCTTCCCTGTCTAGCCTCTCGCGGGAAACGCGCCGGACGTTTCTCAGTAGCGACGGGCACGCTGCACTGCTTGAGGTCGTGCCCGTAACTTCGGTTTCCCTGCGCGACCAAGTCAGCTGGGTTCGCGAGCTTCGCAACACCGGCGCGGCAGCTCTCACAGGCGTTCCCGGTGCCACACTGCGCATCGGTGGCATCCCGGCGCTCAATGCCGATTATCAGACAATCGTCGCCGACCGCTTTGTGCCGGTAACTGCGCTGGTTGTGGCGGGAACTCTTCTGGCGCTTCTCTGCGGCTTCCGATCGATCTTCGTCGCAGTGAAGGCGATCGTACTGAATCTGCTCTCCGTTGCGGCCTCCTTTGGAGCCTTGGTTTTGGTCTTCCAGGACGGAATCGGGAGCCGCATTTTGGGAGTTCCCGGGGGAACGGGCAGCATTTTCCCCCTGGTTCCTATCGTCGCCTTTGCCATCGTCTTCGGACTGAGCATGGACTACGAAGTGTTCCTGGTCGCGCGGGTACTCGAAGCCAGAAGGAGCGGCCTCGGCGAATTGGACGCGATCCCGGAGGGATTGGCTAGAACCGCGGGCCTGATTACCAGCGCCGCCGCAATCATGATCGTGGTGTTCGCTGCGTTCACCTTCGGTAATTTCCTCGTGGTCAAGATGATCGGATTTACGTTAGCAATCGCCGTATTCATTGATGCGACACTGGTTCGAATTGTCATCGGCCCCGCGCTTCTGCGCATCGCAGGCGATTGGAACTGGTGGCCCGGGGGACTCCGCAAGGCGCCCAGTGCGCCCGACGCGAACCAGGAATGATCTCTCCTATGAGCGCCGTTCAGCCAGTTCCGCCATCGCCGCCTCGATCTCCATAAATATCTTCCATAAATATCTTGGGGATACCTCATTTGTGAGCAAAAGTGAACAGTACCGGGCGCCGCCTTGCAGGTATCATGTGCCGGAACGTCCGGGGTCAACGCCCCGGAAGGGTGTACGATTCCCAGGCAGAAGCAAGCGATGATGCTCTGATTTCATCCTCGGCGCAGTACTGGAATCGCAGCTCGATCGCGCATGGACAAGCCACTTTTCTCCGGGTGACGACGAGCGTTTTTCCCGGCTCATCCTCCCCGGCCACGGCGGCAGTAACATACCCGTGATCGAAGCGCTGTCGTGGATCGTTCAACTCGCTCAGGTTGACTGGACTCTTCTCCGATCGATGGTCAAGGCGCGTCCCCAAGGTCATTCGGGAGGTTACCAATGAGTTCTCCGATAGACTCGATCTATCGTTCTCTCCTGCATCGCGGTGTTTCCCGTCGCCGTTTTCTGGAGTTTTGCACTCTCATGACGGCAACCCTCGCCCTGCCGCCGAGTTATGCAAAAGCAGTCGCCGCAGCGCTCACACAAAAGAGGAAGCCGATTGTCGTGTGGCTCGAGCTTCAAGACTGTGCGGGGAATACCGAAGCGATCCTCCGCTCACCACATCCGGTGGTTGCGGACATTGTGCTCGAACTGCTTTCGTGGGAGTATCACGAAACCGTCATGGCCGGGGCCGGCAAGGCCGCCGAAGATGCGCTGGCCCGCGTGGTTCGCGACGAGAAGGGCAAATACATCGTCATGGTGGAGGGCGCCATTCCCACCGCGGACGGCGGCATTTACTGCACCATTGGCGGGCGCACCGCATTGAGCGTGGTGCGTGAAGTATGCGCCGGAGCCGCGGCAACCATTGCCGTGGGCGCGTGCGCTTGGGATGGCGGCATCGTAGCGGCAGCGCCCAACCCAACCGGCGCGATTGGCCTGCAAGAGGCCGTGCCGGGTGTAAATGTGATCAACCTCGGGGGCTGCCCGCAGAATCCGGCGAACACTGTTGCATTGCTGGTCCACTACCTTACTTTCGGCGAACTGCCCGCGCTCGACCAGTACAATCGGCCGCTCTTCGCTTACGGCAACATCATTCATGACCAATGCGAACGCAGGGCGCACTACGATGCCGGCCGCTTCGTACAGGCGTGGGGAGACGAAGGCCATCGCAAGGGTTATTGCCTCTACAAGATGGGCTGCAAGGGCCCGGAGGCGACGTATAACTGTCCTTTGGTTGGATTTAACGATGGGACAAGCTGGCCCGTAAAGTCCGGGCATGGTTGCATCGCGTGCGCATCGCATCGCTTCTGGGATACGCGGTCTCCATTTTACGAGAGACTTCCCCACGCAACAGGCTTCGGCGTGGACGTACCGGTCGGGATGATCGGCGGAGCAATCATTGGGGCCGTTGCCGCGGCCACCGCCGCGCATGGCGCCATCACCGCTTACCGCTTGCACGGTCCCGGCGCGGCTGAGCGATCGAACCCTCCAAGCATCGAAGCCAAGGAGAAAGCGGAAGCCAGATCCGAAGAGAAGGAGAACTGATCCATGGCACGCGTCGTGATTGATCCAGTTACTCGAATTGAGGGTCACCTCCGCATCGAAGCGGAGACCGATGGCCACGCCGTAACAGATGCCTGGAGCTCAGGCACCATGTTTCGCGGCATTGAATTGATTCTCCGCAATCGCGACCCGCGCGAGGCGTGGATATGGGCTCAGCGGATTTGCGGTGTCTGTACCACGGTCCACGCTCTGGCCTCGGTCCGCGCCGTTGAAGATGCCCTCGGCATTGAGGTCCCGGACAATGCGCGCATCATTCGCAACATTATTGCGGGCGCGCAGAATGTTCACGATCATGTCGTGCATTTCTATCATCTTCACGCCGTGGACTGGGTCGATGTGACTCTCGCATTGAAAGCCGACCCAGCCAAGACTTCCACCATCGCACAATCCATCTCCGACTGGCCCAAATCGAGTGCGACTTACTTCAAAGGGGTACAGACTCGACTCAAGACTCTGGTGGACAGCAAGCAGTTGAGCCTCTTCACCAGTGGTTACTGGGGACATCCTGCCTACATCCTGCCGCCGGAAGTAAACCTGCTGGCGGTGGCGCACTATCTTGAAGCTCTGGAGTTTCAGCGTGAGTTTATCCGCATCCATGCGGTGCTCGGCGGCAAGAACCCTCACCTGCAAACGTATCTCATGGGCGGAATGGCGACCTCGATGGATAGCAATGAGCCCGATGCCACCATCAACCCTGAACGCATTACGCAGTTAACCGCCCTGGCGACATTGGCGCAGACTTTCGTGCAGCAGGTCTATGTTCCAGACGTGCTGGCCATCGCGGGATACTATCGAGACTGGTTCTCGCGCGGTGAGGGCTTGGGGAACTTCATGGCGTATGGATGCTATCCGATGGGCGGCATTCATGAATCCAGTAAATTTTTCATACCACGCGGCATTATTCTCGGCCGTGACCTCTCGACCGTGCATCCCCTGGACACGAAGAATGTCGGCGAGTATGTAACTCACTCCTGGTATGAATATTCCGATGGAGACGGCGTCGCAAAGCACCCCTCCGTCGGCCAAACTAACCCCAAATACTCCGGCCCCACGCCACCGTTTGAGCAGCTTGACACCGGGCAGAAATATTCCTGGCTCAAGGCTCCGCGCTACAACGACACGGCGATGGAGGTAGGCCCACTGGCGCGCGCGCTTGTGGCGTATGCGTCGGGCAACCAGGTCGTCAAGCAACATGTGGACGTAGCGTTGGCCAAGCTCAATGCACCGGCGACTGCCCTGTTCTCCACCTTAGGCAGGATTGCGGCGCGCGCCATTGAAGCCGAGATCATGGCTGATCAGTTACCGGCGTGGATCGCCGAACTGGACGATAACATGGCCCACGGAAGAGTTGCAATTCACGCCGGCGAAAAATGGGACCCCGGCACTTGGCCGAAGCACGCCGAGGGCGCTGGATTCCATGAAGCACCACGCGGCTCTCTGGGCCACTGGGTAGAAATCGAAGACAGGGTGATCAAGAATTACCAGGCGGTGGTCCCCTCCACGTGGAACGCCGGTCCTCGGGACGCGCACGGACAGCGCGGCGCGTACGAGGCGTCGCTGGCGGGAACGCCGGTTGCTGACCCGGCTCGCCCGGTCGAGATTCTGCGCACAATTCACTCTTTCGATCCGTGTCTGGCCTGCGCCGTGCATGTTGTCGACGCAAACGGGCGCAAGGTCAACTACCAGAAGCTCTGAAGGAATCGGAGGGACGCTATGCAACAGGCTGTAACTCCTCCTACGGCCAGGACGGACCCATCGAGTCCCGATGTGGTGCGAATTTATGTGTGGCAGTTACCGGTCCGGCTGGCGCACTGGGGAATCGTCTGCGCCCTCATCGTTCTTTGTCCCACCGGATATTACTTGCACAATCCATTCATCGCCGTGCATTCCCGCACGGCATGGGTGATGGGAGATATCCGTTTCGTCCATGTGCTCAGCGGCTGGGTACTGCTGGTCTCTCTCATGTTTCGCGTCTACTGGCTCTTCATGGGAAACATCTGGGCTCGTTGGCGGGCATTCATTCCGTTGACGGCGCGCCAGAGAAAGAGTCTCCGCGGAGCCTTTCAATACTACACATTCCAGCGTGGCGAGCCGTTTCCTCAAATCGGTCATAATACGTTGGCGGCACTCACTTATCTCGTGGTGCTCGGGATCATCGCCTGGGAGTGCATAACTGGCATCGTGTTATATAGCGATGTGGTGGGTAGTCATGCCTTGACAATATTGGTCGGCTGGATTCCCCGGATGATCGATATCCAGGTTCTGCGCATGTCGCACTATCTCTGCATGTTTCTCCTGATCGGCTTCGCCATCCACCATGTTTACAGCGCGATTCTGGTTGCGCGCGAGGAACGCAACGCACTGATGGAGAGCATCTATACCGGCTACAAATTTGCTCCCGAGTCCCTGCTCGACGAAGAGATCGAGGCCGCGCTCACCGGGAACGAGTCGTCCGAGGCTGCACATGCGGCGATTGCCAATCCCCTGAAGGTGCGTCGAAATGCATGAGTCACAGCCGCAAAGCATTGTCGTGCTTGGTCTCGGCAACCTGATGCGCACAGACGACGCCGCAGGCATGATCGCGCTGGCGCATCTCGCCGCCGACAAGCGCCTACCTGCTGGAATTCGCCTGGTGGAAGGTGGAACTTTGGGATTGGAGTTGCTCTACCACGTCGAAAATGCATCGCTCTTATTGGTACTGGATGCCGTAGACGCCGGTGAGCCGCCAGGCACGGTCATGCTTTACAGAGGCGGAGAGGTGGAGACTCTGCCCCGTAACCGCAGCATTCATTTGCTCGGGCTGGCCGACCTGCTGGGTGCCTTGCGCCTCACCGGCAGGGCTCCTGAGCAAGTGCTCCTCTTAGGCATTCAGCCGGAGTCCACCGGGTGGGGAACACAGTTATCGCCCGCTGTGGAAGCAGTTCAGGACAAACTCATCGAGATAGCCCTCGAAAGAATCATTGCGTGGGATTTGCGGGTCGCCGGCGCACTTGACGAAGCGATCGATGGGTTGATTTCAAGATAGTTATTGGCGATTGACTTCAAACGACCTGAGGCCATTTGCTCCGTTCCCGGAATGGTGAAACGTGATGAGTCCGGACACAGGGAGCCACACCTCTTTCGTCCAAGCTTGTCACAATCCATCGACCCTGTTTTCGCATGACGCAGTCCGGCTTCCCGTCGGAAGAGAGCGCCAGTTGCAAGGGTGCAACCTACGGCTGGCAGGAGTACTTCGCCAGCCTGGAGCGTGCCGTTTGGGTGATGGCCTGACCATGAAAGTATCGGATAAAGGAGAGACAGTTATGGCCACAAAAACTGCAGATAGGACAGGGCGGAACTCCGAGGAGTACGCGACGACCAGACAGCTGTCTCCCCGGACGGCTAGGGGAGCCGGCGCAACCGGTGTAGGTCCGGCGGCGCGCATGCAACCCTCGGAGCAGCCCTCCGCGAAGATCGATCACCTCATAGCCGGCATCCCCGACTGGCGGAGCGAAGTGCTCGCCACCATTCGGCGCATCATGCTGGAGGCCGATCCGGCCGTAACTGAGGATTGGAAGTGGATGGGATCGCCCGTCTGGTACTGCGATGGGATGGTTTCTCTGGCCAACCCTCACCGCGGCAAGGTGAAGTGGACCTTCTCCAAAGGGGCACACTTCGCCGACCCCGGCCACCTGTTTAATGCCGGTCTCGGCGGGAAGGAATGGCGCGCGATCGACATCTTCGAGAAGGACCGGCCCGACGAGGCAGCGCTAAGCCTGCTGGTGAAGACCGCGATTGCCTACAACCGGTCACAACCGAAGGCCAAGGCAGAGAGTGCTTGATCAGCCAGGGACACCGTCGCCGTCCCTGGCCGATTTGCACTACGACTTGTGGCTGCCGATTGTCTTTCTTACGGATGCACGATGTCTACGATTTTTGAATCGGGCTCGGTCCAGGCCGCTGCGCCTGCATGGGTCAGCTGATGTTTCGCGTCATCCCAGTGCAAAGTGGTCGTGGTAGCCGCACCCTTCTCGTAGGCATAGGTACTTCCGTCGTCGGAATAGAGTGTGAAGTCCGCGTCCGCTCCAGGGTAAACACGCACCTCCGCAATGCCTTGCGCCTGCTGTGTGCTCAGAACCGTAGTTCCCAGCGGCACAATCGACCCCGCCCGCACGAAGACCGGAATGGTGTCGATGGGCGCCTCCGCGGTAATGGTTTGTCCGCCCTTGATTCGAGCGTTCGTCCAGTAGTTGTACCAATCGCAGCCTGCAGGCAGGTAGACCTTGCGGCTCGTTGCCCCCTGCTCCGTGACAGGCGCTACCAAGAAAGCAGGGCCGAACATGTATTCGTCACGAATGTCGGCGACATTCGGATCGCCGGGGTAGTCCATGAAGAGCGCGCGCATAAAGGGAGCGCCCGTCTGGTACGTGCCGTAGGCCTGCGAGTAGATATACGGAATGAACTGATAGCGCAGCCGCAGATATTTTTCCAGGATAGGCTCCGCCTCTTTGCCGTACGACCACACTTCGTTGTGCATTCTCTCGCCGTGTGCGCGCATGATGGGCTGGAAAGCTCCCCACTGGAACCAGCGCACGAATAACTCAGGATAGTCTTCATTGTTGGCAATGTTGTCCCGCGCGTCTGAACCATCGACCAAAGGCTTGTGCGCCGCGTGGTAATTGGCGCCGATGGAAGGCGAGAAGAACCCGGCGATGTCCGTGTCCCAATACGACATGCCGCTGGCGGTAAAGTTCAGCCCGGCCGGAATGGAACGCTTCAGCATATCCCACGTCGAGAAAATGTCGCTGGACCAGAAGACCGTTCCATTGCGCTGTGCACCCAGGTAGGCCGCCCGTGAAAGGATCATCACTCTCCGGCTGTCGCCAAAATCGCGCCGGAAGCCCTCGTACACGGAGGCGGTGTGGAACAAGGGATACGCGTTGTAGTAGCGGGTGCCTGAACCGATCCAGAAGACGTCGTTCACAGGATCGACGTCCGGCTCGGTTTCGTCCAGCCAGATGGAATCAAAGCCATAAGGCTTCACATATCGGTCGCGAATCTTCTCCCAGAACCACCTGGCAGCTTCTGGGTTGGTTGTGTCGAGGTTCGGTCCGATGACATCATGGGCCCATCCCTGGTCCGGCTTTCCATCAGGGGTATGCACCAGCCAGCCCTTGCTGAGCAGCATGTCATAGAATTGGGTGCCTTTGGAGTAGTGCGGCCACACGCTGAGGAGGGTGGTCACACCCATCGAGCGAAGCTGCTTGTTCATCGCGGCGGGATCGGGCCACCGGGCCAGGTCCATATCCATTTCACCCTGGCGCGTCATGTTCAGGAAGTCCACAACCAGCATGTCCAACGGCAACTGGCGGTCGCGATATCCCTTGGCAATGTTCAGCGCCTGCTCCTGGGTGGGATAGATGGCCTTGCTCTGAATGTAGCCGTAGGTGCCTTTGGGCAGCAGGTGCGTCACCCCGGTTAGCTGCCGATAGCCCGTGTAGATTTCGTCGCTCTTCTCGCCGGCAATCACAAAGAAGGAGACGCGGTCGCCAACCTCGGACGACCAGACATTCTGCTGGTTGAAGCCCAGATCAACGGTCGTTTTGGAGGGGTTGTCCCAGATGAGACCGTAGCCCTGGCTCGACACCATGAAAGGAACGCAGACGTTCTCTCCTCCAATTGCGGCATAGTCGTGCCAGCATTGAATGCGATGATCGCGCAGGTCGAGAAACCCCTGCTGCTGCTGGCCGAGGCCATAATAGTGCTCACTCTGCGGCGAGTCAAAGGTGGCGGAAACGCGATAGCCCGGGGCTTCCTTTGCGCCGTCGGGTGTGTTCGCAGGCGATGCTCCGGGGCGGTTGGGAAACATGGACCAGCGATTCATCTGCAGCAACGGTTTACCAGAGGAAGTGGCAACGGAAATGACGTTGTTATAAGGCCCGTGCTCATTCCCGCCGCCGCCAAAGTAGTGATCTCTCAGCGACTGATTCAACGCATCCAGCGGGAAAGCGTGAGGGGACGGCAGGTTCTCTGGTGCAACACGGATGATCAATCTGCCGGAGCGGATGAGGTCTGTGCCGTCCGGTTCCCGCTCCTGGGTCCATCCGGTCATCGAGGGAGTTCCCACGATTCCATAGCCGGGCGCTCCGAGCACCGCCGGCTTTTTTGTGCTCAACGTAATACGAACGATGTTGTCCGCATACGGCTCCAGCGCGATGGTTCTGTCACTTCGCTCCAGCACGAAGCTGCTGGCCTGGTTCTGAGCGCCAGCGCCGGCGGCAACTGTCAGCACGATCAGCATGGTTGCGCATGCGCGCAGAGTTCCTTTGAGACGAGTCCGGAGGGGTCGAAAGCCGGGCCACACAGTGCAGTCAGTTCGAGATAACGATCGCATCCGCTTTGGATCCCACCGCGCCATTTGAGTAGGGCGCTTCTTTCTTTGCGACTGGAAGTCACCGAAATCGTAGGAGTCTTGTCTTCTCCGTGTCAACCAGCGAAAAGGAGGAACGGGCCGAACCTCAAGATCGAGGACTGGCCTCTCAACATCGAGTTTTTGGCATGCGGCGAGGAGCAAGAACGAAACCAGGATCGCTCAGCCCCGACACTGAAGGCTTGCATCCTTACCGCACCGGAGCGGTAAGAATGGGAGCATTTTGGCATCGATTTGCGATATTATCAGCCAAAAAAAAGGGCATAAAAACGCCAAAAATCGCGAGTTATGATTACTTTTAGGTCAACAGGCTGTTTTATAAACCATTCATTCTGTGAGTCTTATATCGAACTGACGGCCGAAAAAGTGGTTCCGTGACAGTAGGGGGGTGGGGGTAGGATCGATTTCGGCTGGTTTTTTGCCCGGAATCGACCCGTAACTGGTCGTTCTGACGGCGGCTGGCGGCGAGGACGCCGCCAGTACAACCGGCCAGGAGGTTAGTGTTACTTCCCGACCAAGAACATCATGCGCTCCTGGAGCCTAATTCTACGCAAGGAAAATTGAATCGGTCTCCTTGTGCGGCTTGTGAAACTTGCTGGGGCCCCCGTCTCACTTGCCGGAGGTCAGAACCTCGCTCTTGGGCAAGGAACTCGCATTCCAGCCGCCACCGAGCGCCCGTATCAGCGATACGCTGGCTTCCATGCGCCGGCGATCAATGTCCACCGCGACGCGTTCGTTCTGGAGCCGAATCGTCTGCACTGTAACCACATCGAGATACGTCACCAGTCCGCCCCGATAACGATTCAAGGAGAGTTCCTCCGATGCGCGTGCGGCGGTCACGGCGCGCTGTTGCCGCGCGAACTCTTCTTCAAGAATGCGCAAGGAGGCGAGGTGATCTTCAACCTGTCGAAACGCAGTCAACACGTTCTGCCGGTAGTCGGCCACCAGCGCATCGTAGTTGGCGCTGGACTCTTGAACCACCGCGCGCCGCCTGCCCGCATCGAAGAGTGTCTGCGCAACGCTCGGTCCAACCGCCCACAACCGGCTTGGCCAGGTGAACCAGTCAGTGACGTTGGTGCCTTCCAGGCCAGCAGTCGCGCTGAGAAGGACCTGCGGATAGAAGGCTGCGCGGGCAAGGCCGATCTGACTGTTTGCGGCGGCGACTCGCCTCTCCGCCGCGGCAATATCCGGACGCCGCTCCAGCAATGCCGAAGGAACGCCGGTGGGAATGACGGGCAAGGTCATGGAACCGGTCCGATAGGCAATTGAAAAGCCCTCGGGAGTCTGGCCTGTGAGCACGGCGATGGCGTCCTGATACTGTGTCCGCTTCTCCGTGACATCGATCGCCTGTGCGCTGGTTGCTTCCAATTGCGTGCGCGCTTCCTCGACCTCGGCGCGATTGGCTGCGCCGCCGTCATAGCGATTCTGTGTGAGCTCAAGCGCCTTCTGGTAGGCGAGTACGGAATCGTCCAGAATTTTTCGCTCGTTGTCCAGACTGCGCAGGTCGAAATAGTCGAGTGCGAGCTCTGCATGAAGACTCAAGCGCGCGTTCTCCAAATCCCCCGCGCTGGCCTGCGCGCTTTGCGCCGATGAAGCCACAAGATCGCGAATGCGCCCCCATAAATCCGGCTCCCAGGAAGCGGTCACGCGATAATCCAAATTGGTATAACCGGTCTCATTTGCAG
>Ga0224531_1000492_pt1 | contig 19538 bp, 16 predicted proteins | sample CBST100metaG_FD_179876 | JGI IMG/M metagenome (GOLD analysis project Ga0224531, IMG submission 179876) | Peat soil microbial communities from Stordalen Mire, Sweden - C.B.S.T100 | ecosystem: Environmental > Terrestrial > Soil > Wetlands > Peat | place: Sweden: Norrbotten County, Stordalen Mire...
CTACGTGCCGATCGTGCCGGTTCTGCAGTGGCTGGTGCTACGCCGCGTGCCCGGCATCATGTCCTGGCTCGGCATCGTGTTTGCTTTCGCCGGCTTGGTGCTGCTCGCCGGCCCCCAGGGAAGGACGATCGGGCTCGGCATCGGTGAGCTGCTGACGCTGCTCGGCGCCGTCGTCTTCGCCGCCGAGATCATCCTGATCGGCCGTTATGCCGGTCGCGTCGATGTGCGGCGGGTGACGGTGGTGCAACTTGTTGTCACCGCGCTGCTGGCCTTCGGCGCGATGGCCTCGCAGGGCGAGCCTGTGCCGCCCTTCTCCTGGCTGCTGGCGGTGAGCGCGGTTGGCCTGGGGGTGGCCAGCGCCGGCATTCAGTTGGCGATGAACTGGGCGCAGAAGACCGTCTCGCCGACCCGCGCGACCGTGATCTACGCCGGCGAGCCGGTCTGGGCGGGGATCATCGGCCGCATCGCCGGCGAGCGCCTGCCGGTGGCAGCCTTCGTCGGCGCGGCGCTGATCGTTGCAGGCATTGTTGTCAGTCAGGTGCGAGGCTTTGCCCCGCGACCCCATCAAAGGCGGAGTCTTTGAAATCCAATCGGTTTCCAAAGGCCTCCGGCCTTTGGCGGGTCGAGGGCAGGGCCCTCGCCTTGCCTAGCCGGCCACGTTGCCGGTGACGTAGCCACCGTCCACAGGCACGGTGACGCCGGTGATGAAGCCCGCCGCCGGCGAGGCCAGGAACAGCACGGCGCCGACCAGGTCCTCCGGCGTGCCCCAACGCTTCAGCGCCGAATGCTCGGCGATGCGTCGGGCGCTCTCCGGCTTCTCCCACAGGGCGCGCGTCATTTCCGTGGTGTGGTAGCCAGGCGCGATCGCATTGACCCGGATGCCGTCGCGTCCGAACTCGTGCGCCAGCGCCCGCGTCAGGCCGAGTATGCCGGTCTTGCTGGCGCAATAGGCGGGCACCGTGGTGTCGGCGATATAGCTCAGCATCGAGGCGGTGCTGATGATGGCGCCACGCGAGCGCGCCAACAGCGGCCGGGCCGCGATCGCGAGGCGCATGACGCTGTTCAGGTTCACGTCCATCACGTCGAGGAAAGCATCCATCCGCCACTCGGCGTCGGGTCGCGAGATGCCGGCGGTGTTCACCAGCACGTCCAGCGCCGGCATCTCGCCGACGAAGCGCTCCACCGCTGCCGTGTCGCGCACGTCCAGGCGGGCGAAGACGATGCCCGCGTTGGTCGGGTCGGCTGATGCCGCCGCCAGCTTCGCCTCGGTGCTGCCGCTGGCGCGCACGCTCGCACCCAGGCGCACGAAGCCGCGCGCGATGGCGAGCCCAATGCCGCGCGAACCGCCCGAAACCAGGACATGCTTACCCTGGAACAGATCCGGCCGGAAGCTGCTGACGATTTCATCCATGGTATGTTTCCTTCGCTGCTGATCGCGCCCGCCCGATCCTCAGGCCCTGCGCATTCCTTGCGTGCCTTGCTGCAACAACGCCGCGATGTCGATCATATTCTGAATATGTAACAAATCTATTTCACGATCAGAATCTTGCTGCGGTCAATGGTGATGCCAACGGCGAAAATCAGGACCGTGCCGAACAGGATTTGCTGGGCGAAGATGTTGACGCCGACGAAAATCATGCCGATGCGAACGACCGAAATGATCAGCGCGCCGATCATGGTCCGGCCGATGCCACCGACGCCGCCCGTGACGGCGGTGCCACCGACCACCACGGCGGCGATCGAGGGCAGCAGAAGCTCGTTGGCCAGCATCGGCGAGCCGCTCGCCATGCGCGCCGCCAGCACTACGCCGGCGAGGCCGGCCAGGGTGCCCGCGAGCACGAAGCAGATGATTTTCTGCCGCTCCACGCGCACGCCCGAGGCCCACGCGGCCGGCTCGCCCGCGCCGATGGCCATGCTGTAGCGGCCGAACGCGCTGTACCGCTGCACCACCATCCCGACCAGCAGCACCACGGCGCCGAGCCAGATCACATGGGGAACGCCGAGCAGGTTGCCCGTGACCACCGTGAGGTACTCGCGTCCGTTCTCGCCGATGGGGATGGAGTGCGCGTCGGAGAGCAGCAGGGCGGTGCCGCTCATCACCCCGCCGGTGGCCAGGGTGGCGACGAACGAGGGCACGCGCAACCGGACATGCACGAAGCCGCTGCACAGGCCGAAGACGGTACCAACCAGCACGGCCGCGACAAAGGCGCCATAGCCGAACCTGGCCACCAGCATGGCCAGTACGACACTGCTCAGCGAGGCGACCGCCTGCAGCGACAGATCGACCCCGCCGATCAGGGTGACGAAGGTCTGCCCCGCCGCCAGCAGATACAGCGTGGCGGTGTCGGCGAGCACCTCCAACAGCGTCTGCGGCGTGCCGAAACCCGGGGTGACGGCGGCGATCAGGATAACCAACGCCACCAGCAACAGGCTCGGGGCGGCCGTGCGCAACCGCGCCCGCGCGACGGGATCGCTGAGGTTCATCATACCATGTGCTCGATCAGATCGACCTGCGCCGGCTTGGCGCCACGCCCGGCCTCGAAACGCGCCGTGACGCGGCCGTCGCGCATCACCAGCACGGTGTGGGAAAGCCCGATCGTCTCCTCCAGGCTGTCCGCGGTCAGCACCACGCTGGTGCCCTGCCGGCAGAGGTCACGCACCAGCCGGTAGACCTCCTCCTTGGCGCCGACATCGAGCCCGCGTGTCGGGTGATCGAGGATGAGGATGCGCGAGCCCGCCGTCAGCCACTTCGCCAGCACCACCTTCTGTTGGTTGCCGCCACTCAGCGAGACGCACAGCGCGTCGATGCCACTGGCGCGGATGGAGAGCTTGCGCATCCAGTCGGCGGCCAGCAGGCGTTCGCGCGCCCGACGGATCCAACCGTGGCGCATGACCACGCCGAGATTGGCCAGCGTCATGTTGGAGGCGAGCGAGAGGAGCAGGACCAGCCCCTCGACGCGGCGCTCGCGCGGGATGTAGCCGATGCCGTGCGCCACCGCGTCGGCGGGGATGGCGAAACGCACCTCGGCGCCGTCCACCTTCAGCGTGCCCGCGGTATGCGCCAGGAAGCCGAACAGCGTGCGCACCAGCTCCTCGCGGCCGGAACCGATCACGCCGGCGATGCCCAGCACCTCACCGCGGCGCAGATCGAAATCGACGTCGCGGTAATGCCCTTCGGCGGTGAGCCCGCGCGCCTGCAGCACCACTGCGTCGCCGTGCGCTTCCTGCTCGGACTCGCGGTAGAATTCCGTGTGCTGCTCGCGCCCCACCATCAGGCGGTGCAGCTTGGGCAGGCTCGCCTCTGCCGTCGGCATCTCGGCGACGACAGCGCCGTCCTTCATGACGTAGATGCGGTCGGAGAGCGCCAGCACCTCGTCCAGCCGGTGCGACACGAATATGAAGCTGGCGCGCTGCTTGAGCGCACGCACGCGGGCGAACAGCAGCGCGACTTCGTGCCGCTCCAGTACCGAGGTCGGCTCGTCGAGCAGGATCACCAGTTCGCCCGCAACGCGGTCCTCCAGCGACAGCGCCTTGGCCAGTTCGAGCATCTGGCGCGCGGCGAAACTGAGTTCGGCGGTGCGGGTCGCCGGGTCGATGTCCAGTTCGACCTTTGCGAGCTGCCGGCGCGCTGCTTCGTGCAGCCGGCGCCAGTTGATCAGGCCGGCGCGCATGAACTCCTGCTCGCGGCCGAGGAACAGGTTCTCGGCCACCGACAGGTTGAGCAGCAGCGACTGTTCCTGGAAGACCATGGCGATGCCGTGGTCCGCCGCCTCGTGCGGGCTGCGCAGAACCAGCGGCACGCCATCACGCAGCAGCGTGCCGCTGCTCGGCAGTTGCACCCCGGCGACGAGGCGCATCAGCGTCGATTTTCCGGCCCCGTTCTCGCCGACCAGGCCGACCACTTCGTGCGGGTGGAGTTCGAAGTCCACCGCTTTCAGCGCGGGGATGCCGACGAAGCTCTTGGAGAGCTGGATACCCTGCAGCATGGCGGTCATCGTACGATCATCCGCGAACGGTCCACCGAGATTGCCACGGCGGCGATGATCAGCAGTCCCTGCACGGCCTGCTGCACGTAGGGCGAAAAGCCGAGCAGGACCATGCCGTTGTTGAGCACCGCGACGATCACCACGCCGATCAGCGACTGCGGCACGCTGCCCTCGCCGCCGACGAGCGAAGTGCCGCCGACCACCACCGCGGTGATGGTGGGGAACAGCCGGCCGATGCCCATCACGGCGTTACCTTGGCCCAACTGGCTCGCCGCGAGCGCCCCGCCGAGGGCATAGAAGGCGCCGCCGAGCGCAAAAATGATCACCTTGACGCGGCGGATCGGAATGCCGGAAAGCGCGGCGACATCCTCGCCGCCGCCGATCGCGTAGACGTAGCGGCCGAGCCGCGTGTAGCGCTGGATGACCCAGGCGACCGCAACGACCGCCAACGCGATCCAGACCATCAGCGGCAGCCCACCGAGCCGGGCCAGCGCGAGCAGGCGCACGCTCGGGTCGAGGATACGCACGGTACCGCCGCCGAGTACGAAGTTGGCGAGCCCGGCGCTGGCGAACCAGATGCCCAGCGTCACCATGAACGAGGGAATGCGCAGCCCGACGTGCAGCACGCCGCTGAGGGCGCCGATCGCCAGACCCGCGAACACCGCCAGCAGCAGCGCCCACAGGCCGAGGTCGAGGCTGGTCACGTCGTTGCGGACCAGCAGGCTGACCACGGTCGCGCCGACCGCCACCACCCCCTCGATCGAGAGGTCGATGCTGCCGAGCAGGATCACGAAGGTTTCGCCGCACATCAGCACCGCCGGGATGGCGGACGAGTTGGCGATGCGAACCAGGTTGGAGACGTGGAAAAAATAGGGGTTGGCCAGCCCGATCAGCAGGCAGAGCCCGATCAGCACGAGCAGGGGCGCGGCGGAGCGGAGTCTCCGCCTCAGCCGCGCATTGCCGCTCGGCACTCCCCGGCCCGAGGCGGGCCGGGGAGCCGCAACCGCCGCAGAAGACGAAGACGCCACCGTAAACAGTCTCCAGAAAAGGACGAGAACGGCACGCAGGTGCGCGGGATCAACCCGGACGGATCTGCCCGGTCACGCGGCCCCAGTAGTCGTTGAAGTCGATTTTCGGCTCGGCCTCGATGTTGCTCTTGTAGAAGGCGTCGGCGTTCTCGTGCGTCACCACGATGCCGGTGCCGTAGAATTCGCGATGCTCCTGCGGCTCCTTGGCCGGATTTATTGCCCCGGTCAGCGCTGCATAGCCGAGTGACAGGCCCATCGAGCCCTGCCAGAACGGATCTGACGACACGGTTGCCGCCACTTCGCCGGCGCGGACCGCCTCGATCACCGTCTTGATACCGTCAGTGCCGGAGACTGGAACCTTGCCCGCGAGGTGTTCGCCGCGCAGCGCCTCAAGCGCGCCCACCGCCATGTCGTCATTGGCCGCCCAGATGCCCTTGATCTGGTCGCCGAAGCGGGTGAGCCAGGTGCTGACGAGGTCGTAGGCCTTGGTGGACTGCCAGTCGGCGATCTGGTAGTCGAGCAGCTTGATATCCGGATGCTTGGCCAACGCATTGTCCAGCCCGGCCTTGCGTTCGAGCGAGGTCGTGTTGGAGATGATGCCGCCGATCGCGACGATGCCGCCCTTGCCGCCCATCACCTTGAACAGCTCGTTCGCCATCAATTCGCCGTTGTGCACGCCGTCGAAGGCGATGTGGGCGACGTAATTGGGGTTGAAGTCCCAGGGATGCAGGTCGGCGGGCTTGTTCCACTGCGTCACCACGAAGGCGCCGGCCTTGACTGCGGCTTCGACGATCGGGCGGGCGTCGGGCGCGTCGTTGGGATCGACGTTCAGCACCATCTTGCCGCCGGTCTTGGCGAGCATCGCGCGGATGTCGGCGATCCCCTTCTCGCTATTGCCCTCGGTGACCAGCGTGACGTGCTCGCAGCCGACCGACTTGGCGAAGGCCTGCGCGCCCCTGTTCCAGGTCGCGTGATATGGGTTGGAGAGCGAGCGGATGGAGGTGACGAGGGTCGGCTTGTCGGCCGCCAGGACGATGCGCGGGCGCAACGCCAAGGTGCCAGCCGCACCCAGCATGGCCGCGCTGAGCAGCACGCTGCGTCGCGACATACCTGCGGCATCTTCCCGCAGACCGGGGTGGACGAATTTCACCATAGTGGAACCCTCCCGGTGCGCCTTTGGCGCACTCTTTACAATTTATCGTTGCGTGGTACTTTGACTACCGTTTAACGTTCCTGTCAACGCTCCCAGACCGGAATTCGATGCTTTCTGCGTCGTCTGTGCCAGCTTCCCATGGCATATCAGTTACGTGAGTACTAACTTCGTAGCATGACTACGAAATGGCATCCTTTCTTCGCTGCGCGGATCGCGCCCGCCCGATCCTCAGGTTCTGCGCATCCACTGCGTGCCCTGCTGCAGCAGCACCGCGACGGTGATGATGACCCCCATGAACACCTGCTGGGTATAGCCCGGCACATCGGCAAGATTCATGATGTTGCCGATGATGCCAAGGATGACGGCGCCCAGTAGCGTGTTGAAGGCGCCACCGCGCCCGCCCGCCAGGCTGGCGCCGCCGATGACCGTCGCAGCGATTGCCTCCAGCTCCGCGCCAACGCCAACGATCGGCGAGCCGACACCGCTGCGCCCGGTGGAGATGATGCCGGCAACCGCCGCCAGCGCGCCGGAGATGACGTAGACCGAAAGCACGTGCCGCGGCACACTGACGCCGGAAAGCCGTACCGCCTCGGCGTTCGAGCCGACCGCCTTCACCAGCCGGCCGAAACTGGTCAGGTTCAGCACGATTCCGGCGACGATGAAGATGGTAAACATCAACACCACCGGATAGGGCACGCCGAACAGGAAACCTTGCGCGAAATCGGAGAGTAGCGCCCCGCGCTCGCCCACCAGAATCGGCTGCCCCTTCGAGATGATCAGCGCCAGACCGCGCGCCACGGTCATCATTGCCAGGGTCATGACGAAGGCCGGCATGCGCAGATAGGCGATCATCATCCCCGAGAACAGGCCGCACGCGGCGCCGACCGCGATGACCAGCGGCATGGCCAGGCCCGGCGCATACTGCTGCACCAGGATGGCCGACAGCACGCTGCCCATGGCGGAGATCGAACCCACCGAGAGGTCGATACCGGCAGTGAGGACCACGAACAGCATGCCGACGGACATGATGCCGACGCCGGAAACCTGGCGCAGCACGTTCATGATGTTGCGCTCGGTCAGGAACATGGCGGACTGGTACGTGGCGCCGGCGACGATAACCACGAAAATCAGGCTGGTTCCGTAACGGCGGAACGCATTGGCGAAATCGAAGGGTGGCCTGGTCTTGTCGGGGGCAGCCACGGTGGAAACGCTGTTCATGTCAGTTCGTGATCCTGTTGCCCTGGCCGGGGCGGAGGGGACCCCGACGCGCGTGCGCGTTGGGCGCCCGTCATGGCGAGGGAGAGAAGCGTCTCCTTGGTGTAACGTTCTGGGGTCAGCTCGCCGCGCAGCTCCCCGTCTCCCATCACCAGGATGCGGTCGCACAGGCCGAACAGCTCCTGGTGCTCCGACGAGATGACCAGCACCGCCCGCCCTTCCGCCGCGAGATGATGGATCAATGAATAGATCTCCGACTTCGCCCCCACATCGACGCCGCGCGTCGGCTCGTCGAGGATGATGACGCGCCCGCCCGCGTGAAACCATTTGGCCAGCACCACCTTCTGTTGGTTGCCGCCGGACAGGCTGGACACCGGGGCATCGAGGCTGGCCGCCTTGATGCGCAGATATTCGGACAGGTGCCCGACGACGCGCCGTTCCTCGGCGCGGCGGATGAAACCCAGTGCGTTCACCACTGCCCTGAGACGGGCCATGGTGACGTTGACGCGGATCGGCATCTCGAGAATCACGCCCTGGGTCTTGCGGTCCTCCGGCAGCAGGGCGATGCCGGCGGCGACCGCGTCGGCCGGCCGGCGGATATGCCGCTCGCGCCCCTGCACCACGATGCGGCCGCCGTCGCGATGGTCGGCACCGAAGATCAGCCGCGCCATTTCGGTGCGGCCGGCGCCGACCAGCCCGCCGACGCCGACAATCTCGCCGGCGCGTATGGCGAAGCTGACGTCGCGTACCCGCCGGCCGGCGGAAAGGTGCTCGACGCGCAGCAGTTCCTCGCCCGGCGTCCTCTCGTCGCGCTCGCCAAACATGGCCGAAAGCGAGCGGCCGACCATCATGCGTATCACCGCGTCGATATCGACGGCGTCGGGCGTGACGGTGCCGACGACGGCGCCGTCCTTCATCACCGTCAGGCGGTCGGCGACGCGGAAGACCTCGTCCAGCCGGTGCGAGATGTAGACGATGCCCACGCCCTGCTGACGCAGCCCGTCGATGATGCGCAGCAGCCGTTCCGCGTCCTGGGTGGCGAGCACGGAGGTGGGCTCGTCGAAGACGATGATGCGGGCATTGCGCGACAGCGCCTTGGCAATCTCGACCACCTGCTGGTGAGCCACCGCCAGCTCGCCCAGGTTCTTCGCGGGATCGATGTCGAAGCCCAGCCGCGCGATCAGTTCCTGGGCGCGCCGGCGCAGAGTCTTCCAGGAGATCGCGGGTGGCAGCGCGCCGAGGAAGATGTTCTCGGCCACCGTCAGGTCCGGCGCCAGCGCCAGCTCCTGATGGATGATGGCAATCCCCAGGCCCAGTGCGTGCGCCGGCCCGCGTAACTGCACCGGGGCGCCGGAAAGGCGGACCGTGCCGCTGTCCGGCGCGATCTCCCCGCCGAGGACACGGATCAGCGTCGATTTACCAGCGCCGTTCTCTCCCACCAGGGCATGCACTTCGCCGGGCCGGATGGTGAAATCGACGCCTTTCAGAGCGGCGACGCCGCCGAAGCGCTTGGTGATGGCATGAAGAAACGCAAGCTCACCCATTGGCTTCCGCCCTGAGTCGTCGTTGTCGTTGCCGCCCCCGCACCACTGGCACGGGAGCGGCGGGCCGGATCAAAACACTGCGTCAGGCTTGTAGTACTTGTCGACGTTGTCCTTGGTGATCGCCACCGGAGTGGTCAAGTCGAGCTTGGGGAACTTGGGGTCGAGCTTGCCCTGGAAGGCCTTCACGCCGACATCCACCGCGGTGCGGGCGATCAGGGCCGGGTCGTTCAGACCGGTGGCGCCGTACTCGCCCTTCTTGATCAGCTCCAGCGCCTCCTTCTGCCCGTCGGCCGCGGCCACCAGCACCACGCCATCGAGACGCTTGGCTTCTTCCAGCGCCCGGCGCGCGCCCAGCACCATGCTGTCGTTCTCGCCCAGCACCACGTTGATGTCTGGATGCGCGGTCAGCAGGTCTTCCATCGCCTTCAGCCCGCCTTCGTGCGACCAGGCGCCCCAGCCCTGGCCGACCACCTCGTAGCCGGCATGGCCGGTAGTGCGAAGCTGCGCCTCGACCAAGCCACGGAACACGCCGAGTCGCCGCTCCATGCCGACCACGTTGCCCTTGTCGCCGGAAATCAGGGCGATCTTCATGGGCTTGCCGGCCATCTTCGCGGCCAGCCACTCGCCGACCAACTCGCCGTTGAGCTGGTTGGACGACTGCACCTGCGTGATGTAGTTGGCGCTGGGATCGAGGCTGCTGTCGATCTCCACCACCTTCACGCCGGCGGCGGCGGCGGCGTTGACCGCGGGGACCAGACCCTTCGGGTCGCGCGCATTAAGGATCAGCACGTTGACGCCGCGAGCGACCATATCCTCGACGTCGGCGATCTGCTTCAGCATGTCGTTCTGGCCGTCGCTGCCGGTCACCTTGCAGCCGAGTTCGGTCGCGCGCTGACGAGCCGCCTGATCCTGGGCGGCGAAATAGGGGGCCGACAGCGTGTACATGGCAACGCCGACGACGCAGTCCGCAGCACGGGCCGCGCCAGGCGCGCCCGCCAGGATGGCAGCCACAACGAGCCCCGGTAGAACGGTGTGGACGAATTTCGCCATAGTACCCCTCCCAATGCGCCATTGACGCACTCTTACAGTTTATCGTTAGTTGGTACTTTAACTACCATTCTTTGCCTCGGTCAACGTCAGAGAAGCGGAATTTGGCGTTTCCAACGCTGCATATGCCCTTTGGTAAGGGTTTATGAGTTGCACGGGTACCGACCTCGTAGTATAATTACGAAATGAGGAGAGAAACAATGTCCCCATCCGAACCGACGCGTTGCACCGTTGCCATGCCCGAGGGCAGGCTGGTCGGGCCCGGCACGCATCGCTACGCTAAGCGCTTCGCCGACCTGAACGGGCTGTATGCGGATCGAGCCGCCTACCAGGCGATGCTGGCCGAGCGGGCCGAGACGGTGGTCTACGAAGTCACCGACCTGCGCCCCTCCGAGCGAGCCGGCGACATGATCGCGGGCGTTACCCGGATGTCGCCCGGTCGGGTCGGACGCGAGTTCTTCCTCACCCGCGGCCACATCCACGCCAGGGCCGACCGCCCGGAGATCTACTTCGGCCAGCAGGGGCAGGGTCTGATGCTGCTGGAAAACCCCGCCGGCGAGACCCGGACCGTCGCGATCGAGCCGCAGACCCTCTGCTACGTGCCGCCATTCTGGATCCACCGCTCGGTCAATACCGGCTCGTCCGACTTCGTGATGCTGTTCGCCTATCCTGCCGATTCCGGCCAGGACTACGACATCATCGCGCGCTCCGGTGGCATGCGTAGCCGCATCCTCGACGATGGCGCCGGCGGCTGGGTAGAAGTGCCCAACCCGGACTGGCGCCCGCGCACGTCCGAGCAGATCGCCCGCCTCCTCGCCGCTGCCTGACCTTGCTGTTGGAGTCCCATCCATGATCTACCCGCCCGCCGAGCGGCCGACGATCCACTTCATCGGCGTCACCACCGGCCGCAGCTCCATCATGAAGGTATTCCCCGCCTGGGCCAGGCATCTCGGCCTGCATGAAGCGGCGATCCACGGCATCGACTTCCCGCTGCACGCCGACCCGGCGGCCTACCGCGAGGCGGTGGCGTTCATCAAGGCCGACCCCCTGACCCGCGGCGCGCTAGTGACCACGCACAAAATCGACCTGTTCAACGCCTGCCGCGACCTGTTCGACACGATCGACCCGCACGCCGCGCTGATGCATGAAACGAGCTGCCTGTCCAAGCGCGACGGGCGGCTGATCTGCCACGCCAAGGACCCGATCTCCGCCGGCCTGGCGCTCGACGCCATCGTCGGCGCGGACTACTTCCGCCGCACCGGCGCGGACGTGTTCCTGATCGGCGCCGGCGGTGGCGCGATCGCCACCACGTGGCACCTGATGCGCGCGACGCGCGGCGACGACATCCCCCGCCGCATCGTCGTCTCCAACCGCAGCCCCGGCCGGCTGGAAGAAATGCGCCGCATCCATGCCGCGATCGCCAGCCCCGTGCCGATCGATTACGTGCTCGCCCCGACGCCCGCCGACAACGACGCCGTGCTGGCGGGGCTGGCCGAAGGCTCGCTGGTGATCAACGCCACCGGGCTGGGCAAGGACGCGCCGGGCTCGCCACTCACCGACGCCGCGATTTTTCCCCGCCGCGCCATCGCCTGGGACTTCAACTACCGTGGCGACCTCGTTTTCCTCGACCAGGCGCGGCGCCAGCGCGCGGCGCGGGAGTTGCGCATCGAGGATGGCTGGATCTATTTCATCCATGGTTGGACGCAGGTGATCGCCGAAGTGTTCGCCATCACCATCCCGACCGCCGGACCGGCGTTCGAGGCCATATCCGCTATCGCCCTCGACGCAGCAAAGGCTTGAGGGGGAAAGCCTGAGGAAGATAGAGACGGACCCATGCCCCACATTCTTGTTACCCCCCGTTCACTGACCGCCAACAGGCACCCGGCGCTGGAGCGACTCGCCACCTCCGGCTTTGATGTCGTTACCTGCACACCGGGCAAGCTACCCGGAACAGAGGAGCTGATCCGCCTGCTACCCGGCTGCGTCGGCTGGCTGGCCGGGGTGGAGCCGGTAGCGGAGGCGGTGATCGAGGCGGCACCCGGGCTGCGGGCGATCAGCCGCAACGGCACCGGGGTGGACAACCTGCCGCTGGCGCTGCTGGCGCGGCGCGGCATCGCGGTGCTGAAGGCCGAGGGAGCGAATGCCTCCGGGGTGGCCGAGCTGACGATCGCGCTGATGCTGGCGGGGTTGCGCCATATCTCGTTCACCGATGCCGGCATCAAGGCCGGTGGCTGGCCGCGCCGGCAGGGCAGCGAGATCCGTGGCCGCACCGTGGGCATCATCGGTTGCGGCGCCATCGGCTACGAGGTGGCGCGGCTCGCGGTCGCGCTCGGCGCCGACGTGCTGGGCAATGACATCGTGCGCCGGTCGCTGCCGATGGCGGGTTTCCGCTGGACCAGCCTGGAGGCGGTGGTGACAGAGGCCGATATCATCTCGCTGCACTCCCCGGCGCAGACCGAAGGCAAGCCGCTGCTGGATGCGGCGGCGCTGGCGCGGGTGCGGCCCGGCCTGGTGCTGGTGAACACCGCACGCGCCTCGCTGGTGGACGAGGCGGCGGTGCTGGCGGGATTGGAGACGGGGCGGATTTCCGCCTATGCGACCGACGTGTACGCCGAGGAGCCGCCGCGGAGCCTGGATCTGGCGCGCCATGCGCGGGTGATCGCCACCAGCCATATCGGCGGCTTCACCGTCGAGAGCGTCGAGCGCGCCACCAACGTCGCCGTCGACAACCTGCTCGCCGCCCTCACCCTGGCCAAGGCTGGCTGAAGCGCCGCAGACGGCTTATCGCGTCTGCCGGAACAGGCGTTCGAGCACGTTCTTGAGGTGCCTGCGCATGGCCGTGCGGGCACCCCGCGGTTCGCGGTGCATGAGGGCGCTCACGATCGCCTGATGATCGCGATCCCAGATCATTGCGAGATCGTTGTAGGCGTAGTGTTGCTCAAATCGCAAGAACGTCGGCGAGTAATGTTTGGCCCAAAGTCGTTCCACCACTTCTGCCAGCAGCGGATTCCCGGTCATCTCGCCAATGAGCACATGGAACTGCATGTCGAGGGCATGAAACGTCTTGTCGTCGGTGAGCTTCTGCCCCATGCGCGCGGCCAGGTCAGCCAGTGCCTGCAGTTGCGCGTCGGTCGCTTCCGTCGCCGCCAGCGCCGCCAGTTCGCCTTCGATGATCTGACGCGCCTTCAGCAGATCCTCGGCGCTGACATCGTCGGTGCTTGGCGGCGTCGCGGTCTCGGGCAGCGATGAACGGACGAACACGCCGTTGCCGACCCGGATTTCCACCCACCCGGAAATCTCCAGTGCGATCAGCGCCTCGCGCACCGACGAGCGGCTGACGCCAAGTTGCTTGGCAAGGTCACGCTCGGCCGGCAAGACCTGCCCGGGAGAGAACCGGCCGGCGCGGATGGTGTCGATCAGAAGACCAGAAATTTTCTGGTACAGCCGCTGTGTTTTCAATACGGGAAAGTCCATGGTCCACTCCAGCATGGGCGCGCGCGGCACGACGGGTCCCTGCGCGGCACGAAGCCTCCATCACCCGCTCTGGGTGCTGCGCTGGCGACGCCGCCACGCGCCGGTCCGTTCCACCGCGCCGGATCGGTGGGGCATGCCAATCCTTCACTGACACGGCCAGCCTCTTGTGCGCTTTGGCGAACGGTTCCACAAGCGGCCTAGTGGTCCGGCCGCTGGGCCTTTGGGCTGCCAACCAGGCGGAGCCCAACCTTCCTTTTCGCCGGTTGGTGCCACCTATTGCGGGTTGGTCACCCGCGTCGTCAGGCCGCTGCGCCGCCTCTCGGTCCAATGGATGGCGGCCCAGTCGAGCCGATCCACGTCCTTGCCGGCGGCATGCACGATCATGCTGTCCGCGTCGGCGGCGGACACTCCGTCCGGCTGACCGTGCGCTTCGATCGCGTCCGCATCCGCGACGTTTGGATGCACCTGGAGATAGAGTTCACCCGCCAGCCAGCCGACCTTGGCGGGCTGGTTCACGACCATGACCGGCGTGCCGATCGCGACAAGCCTGAACAACGTTGCGATGTCTTCGGGATACATCTTGATGCAACCATGGCTGTTACGCTGGCCGATGCTGTCCGGGTGGTTGGTGCCGTGGATGGCGTATTCGTTCCAGCCGAGGTACAGAGCCCGATCCCCCATCTGATTGTCCGGACCGGGTCCGACCCGCTTCGGCAGGTGGGGATCTTCCTTGCGCTCCGACGGCGTCGGGGTCCACACCGGATTGAGCGCCTTGCGCGTGATGCGCGTGTGGCCGACTGGAGTTTCCTTGCCCACCCTGCCAATGCCGATCGGGAAGCTGCGAACGGCGCCGGAAGGCGGAAAGTAATAGAGCCGCAGCTCGGGAAGATTGATGACGATGCCGCGCCGTGGCGCGTCCGGCAGAATATGTTGCGTCGGCAGCACGATCGCCTCGCTCGCCCCCGCCCGCCTGGGATCAATGCGCGGGTTCGCCGCCCTGATCTCCACGGATCCGAGATCGTAGGCTCGTGCGACAGCGACAAGCGTATCCGACTCTCGTGCCGTATAGAGCTGAGGTGTGCCAATCACGTCATCCTGGCCGCCGATTGGTCCGCCCTGCGCGCCCTGGCCCCAGACTCCGAGCACACAGACCATCGCCAGCACCGCCAAGCCCCGGCCAGCCGGCCGCGTTCGCACGATGCCGCGCCGCGCTGGTATGACGCTTCGGTCGATGCAGGATGGGGTGCACATCTGAGTCGGGAGTCTCCCGCTGGACGACCGCGACGGCCGCACTGGCAGATATCCCAGTTCTGCCGCGCAGGACAGCGGAAATCCCCGCGGGTCGGAGGGGGCGAGGCCCGGCGGTCCTCGCCCCACCCGGCGCTGTGGCGCAATATCCCGGGCGTCGAGCGTCGACTCGGCGAGCACCGGCTCGTCGAGATCGGACGTCATAGGGAAGTCAAGGAGATCGACGATGGCGAAGCTTTATGGACGTACCGTTACCAGGGCGGATCTGTCACGCCGGGTGGGTCAGATGTCCCAGATCGCGGGCGCACGTTCATGTGAGCTGACCTCGGGCCGAGCCAAGGGCGTCGAGGCGGTCGACGTCAAGACCGGGTCGGGCTTCGAGTTCACCGTGCTCCCCGGACGTGCCCTCGACATCGCCTGGGCGTCATACAAGGGCACCCCGGTCAGCTACATATCGAAGACCGGGGTCGTGGCCGCGCCGTACTTCGAGGAGAAGGGCTTCGAGGGGTTCCTCCGCAACTTCTTCGCCGGCCTCCTGACCACCGGCGGCCTCACCAACATCGGCGTGCCCTGCCAGGACGGTGACGAGAGCCTCGGCCTGCATGGCCGGATCAGCAACATTCCGGCCGACGACGTCTCTGTCTCCCAGGGCTGGCAGGGGGACGAGTACGTCATCCGGGTCGCGGGCACGGTTCGCCAGGCCAAGGTCTTCGGCGAGTGTCTCCTCCTGCACCGGGAGATCACGACGCAGCTCGGATCGAGCGCGCTCCTGGTCCGCGATGTCGTCGAGAACGCCGGCTCCAAGCCCGAGCCGCTGATGCTTCTGTACCACTGCAACTTCGGCTACCCGCTGGTCAGCGCGAGCAGCCGCCTCACCACGTCGAGCGGGGCCGTGGAGCCGCGCGACGCCGAGGCGGCGAAGGGCACCGCCGAGCACGACCGGTTCGCGGAGCCGACGCCGGGCTACGTCGAGCAGTGCTTCTACCACGACCTCGCCGCGAAGGACGGCCGGGCCTTCGCGGCTCTGTTCAACGAGGAGCTGGGGATCGGCGCCTATGTCCGGTACCGGGTCGAGAACCTGCCCCGGTTCCTGCAGTGGAAGATGATGGGCGAGCAGGAGTACGTCGTCGGCCTCGAACCCTCGACGAACCGCCTCGACGGGCGGGTCGAGATGGCGCGACGCCAGCAGATCCGGCCGCTCGCGCCCGGCGAACAACGGACCTTCGAGGTCGAAATCGGCGTCCTCGACGGCCGGTCCGCCCTGGACGCGCTCCGCTGAACGACCCCTTCCCGCGCGCATGAGAGCGGGCAAGAATTATCGCGAAGAGCCACGGTCCGCGCGTAGCAACGTGACCGTGGCGGCACCCTTGTTCAAGATCGACCCTTTCTTCGTCGTCAGGGCGATGACCTGCAGGGCCTGATGCGTCAGATCGATGTCCGGCAACGCGGTCGGCGTGCGTGAAAAGCCTCCGTCCGCGGTCTGACACGCCAGGACAAGTTCAAGCACGTCCGTCCTGTACTTGATCGGCAGACCCAGCAAGGTGCAGCACTGGACGCCGGCATGCACGACTTCCAGATTGGGCATTCTGGAGCCCCTGGTCAGGTAGAATCCAAAGGGCAGGCCCTGCATCTGGTCCACGAAGGATGCGCTGGCGTGCATATCCTGTCGGCATCCAAGGCTATCCAGAATGACCAAGCTCGAATGCGTGTCCCAAAGGTTCGGCTTCTCGCCATAGCTACCCTCACTGCGTGACGCCAACAGGGCATCGACAAGCTGGTGAAAGTCCCATGCGCCTGCGAAGCGTTGCTTCAGCCGGACCTTCCTGCGCGTGTCCTCGAACCAGCCCCGGCTGCTGGCGCTGCCGATCCGCGCTGGAAACCCGATTGAAATATCGCGGATCTCTGCCAACTGTTGCGCAACGATGTTGGATGACAACCCCAGGAGGTCCAACGTGAATGCGTAGAAATAAGTGTAGGTCAAACCAAACAACCGGGCGCCCTGGACGAACTCCAGCAACCGGCCCAGGTCCGGCACGGGTGTTCCCAGCAGTTTCAGCGCAATGATGGCATGATAGGTATCGCGCAGGCTCGGCTCGTCCACACCTTCGGCCCGGTAGAAGCAGAATCCGCCTTCATCCGATTGTCGGCCGAGAAGGTATGTCCGCGCCTTGGCCACACATTTCGACACCTCCGAGAGGAGAGAGGGAGAGAGAGTGCCGGTCGTCATGGATCGCCCTCCACCTTTTGGGACGCATCGGCGGCGCCCTGTCTACCGCCGGGAAACCGGGATGACCGCGGGCACAGGTTCCGTGGGCATCGACGCTTTGTCCTCGGTTTCGACTGGATCATAAACTGGCAGGAACCATCTCTGTGCGATCAAAGTGGGCACGACGGCGCTGCCGATCACCGCGGTGACGAGGATCGTGTACTGCTGCTGATCGATGATGTGGTTCGTCAGCCCGAACAAGGCGGAGATCGTGCCGAACGTCAGGCCCGTGGACATCAGCAGTGTCGTGTACATGCCTTCGCGCGGCACGAAGCGGAAAGCGCGCGTCAGCGGCAGGATGCCGACGAACTTCGTCGCCATCTTGACCGCCAGGAACGCGACGATGAGGCCGGCGGCGGCCATGACGCTGTGCGCCTGCACCAGCGAGCCGGCCCGCAGGAAGTAGAAGGGCGTCAGGATGGTGAAGGCCACGATCCGCATGCGGTTCGGCAGCTCCCGGTCCTTCAGGAAGGTCGGCGCCAGCACCATGCCGACAAGGTACGCCGGGAGCACCGCCTCGCTGCCGACGAGGCTCGCGAGACCACCAAGAAAGAGGAGCACGAGTGCCACGAACTTGGTCTGCGGTTCGCTGACCCGCTCCCCGAGCGCCGCCAGCAGTCTCGGCGCGAATTTCGCGAGCAGCCACAGAGCCAGAGCCATGACCGCCGTGAACAGCGCGAGCCACACGTCGAAGCGCGCGAACACCACACCCAATGCCAGCACCGTCCCGAGGTCGTTGACGAAGCAGGCCGCCAGGATGACCTTTCCGATTTCTGTCCGGTTGAATCCGGTCTCCACCATGACCGCGTAGACGACGGCAACGGACGTGGTGGACAGAGAGATCCCGGCAATTTGAGCCTGCGGCCACGGCCAATACACGGCGTAGCGGGCGAACGCCAGCACGCCAATGTAAGGCGCCAGGAAGCCGACGACGCCGATGGTGAGGCTGGACCAGAAGTGCTTGCGCACCACCTGCGGGTCGATCTCGGCGCCGGCCAGGAAGGTCAGCAGGATAGCGCCGAACCCCGCGAGGAAGTTGACCCAGGGAGCGAGCGGCAGGCCGATGATGTTCCCCGCTACAGCCCCGACGACAATCTCGGTGAGGGCGACGGCGATGCCGACCCAGATGGACAGGACCGAGGCGAGCAGGGCCAATCCAACCCAGAGTGCCGAGGCAAGCCAGACGTTATCCATGCCTTCCTCCACGCTTCGCCGCGCCCGATGCCCGACGATCCACCGCCGGCGCCTCGCCGGCAGAGCTAGCAGCACGTGAAGGAGCAATTCGACCCTACCGCATCCCTCACACGGTAGGGGTCATCAGCCCTCCAGGAGGGCGATTTTGGGGAACCCCATCCCCATACGAACGCTGACCAGTATATTAGGAACCAGCCCGTGCCTGGTCAATGCTGAAGCCAATCCTGCGCAGGGGAATCGCACTTGGGGATTCCTTGACGGGGAGGTGGTAGCTTGCACGACGCGGGGATGATGGATTCTATCTTACGGCATGCGAACCACGCCGTAGGAGGCCACCTTGGAACGGTTTGCCGCGTGCTGGGAGGGGTTGGACGACCCGCGAACCGGGAATGCCGGTCTGCACGACTTCCATGAGCTTCTGGTGATCGCCCTGTGCACCGTTCTGTGTGGTGGACAGGGCGCGGTGGACATGGCCCGGTTTGCCGAAGCGAAGGAGCCGTTCCTGCGCGGCATTCTCGGGCTGGAGAACGGCGTGCCCAGCCACGATACGTTCAGCCGGCTGTTCCGGCTGCTCGATCCGGCGCAGTTCGGCGCTGCCTTTCAGCGGTTCATGGCGAGGTTTTCCGAGACAATTCAGGGCGTTGTGGCAATCGATGGCAAAGTCCTCCGGCGCTCCTTTGATCGCGCCAGCGGCAAGTCGGCGTTGCACATGGTCAGTGTCTGGGGCTGCGAACAACGCCTGGTGCTGGCGCAGATCGCCACCGACGCCAAGTCCAGCGAGATCACTGCCGTGCCGAAGCTGCTGGAAATGCTCTCCCTGAAGGGCACCATCGTGACGACCGATGCGCTCAACTGCCAGCGTGCGATCGCCCAACAGATCGTTGATCAGGGCGGCGACTATGTGCTGGCACTGAAGAGCAACCAGGGCACTCTGCACGATGACGTCAGCACGTTCCTCGACGAGCCGACATGCAAGGCGACCGCGAGCGATCAAACCGTCGATGCGGATCATGGCCGCATCGAGACCCGCACAGCGACGGTTTCGGCCGATATCGCATGGTTGCAGGAGGATCATCGCTGGCCCGGCTTGGCCGCCATCGGCAAGGTGACCCGCGTGCGCGAAACCGCCACCAAAACCACGATCGAAACCGCCTATTACCTACTCAGCGCGGTCCTGTCCGCGGCTCGCTTCAACGAGGTCGTCCGCCAGCACTGGGGTGTTGAAAACAGGCTGCACTGGCGGCTCGATGTGGTGATGAACGAGGATCAGGACAGAACCCGATTGGGCAACGGCCCGCACAACCTCGCGGTTCTGCGGCATATGGCCCTGAACGTCATGCAAAAGGACGGCTCCAAGGGCTCCTTGCGCGGCAAGTTCCAACG
>Ga0224531_1000493_pt1 | contig 19533 bp, 13 predicted proteins | sample CBST100metaG_FD_179876 | JGI IMG/M metagenome (GOLD analysis project Ga0224531, IMG submission 179876) | Peat soil microbial communities from Stordalen Mire, Sweden - C.B.S.T100 | ecosystem: Environmental > Terrestrial > Soil > Wetlands > Peat | place: Sweden: Norrbotten County, Stordalen Mire...
CCTGCTGCCCACTCTCTACGTGTGGGTTGCGCGCGACAATGACATACTGCCTGAGGTGGAATCCACAGAGGATTACTAATCCGTACCCGGGGAAGCATTCTCTTTTGCAGATGTTGGATAGTGATGGCCAGATCAACTTCAACTTGACCCTGTTCCAGTCTCTATCCGCACGCTCGTATCCAGGATGTGAACAGTGCCAGCATAGGGAAACGCGCTTTTGACCGTTTGTTGAACGAACCCTCACCGGGTGCTACTCAAGCCGTAACAGAACCCCGCTGCCTGGCGCAATCCAATTTTGTTCCCCGCTGAACGGCTCCTCCTGACCCGAGTATGGATTGATACGCAGAATGCGATGTACTTCCTGCGCGAACTCAATATCAAAGCGGAAGGAGTACGTCAGGTCTTTATTCACAAGCATGAGGTACGTCCCTCCCTTTTCGTCTTCGAATTCACCGATCAGAAAGCGGGCCGCGACGGAAGGCGGCACATAGCCGTCTTCGTCCTTCACCATGCCGACCCATCGGACCAGCCGGCTCTCCGAAAGAGGCCTGCCTCGTTCAGGCACATCGGGATAGTGGTAGACGCCGGTGCTATGCAGCTTGGCAAGCGTTGGCGCAAGCGTGCTGATCTCATTGTTGATACGGCGCAACTCGTCCCACGTCGAGGTTTTGTTACCGAACTGATCGATCGCTCCCATCCGGTAATTTCCTCTCTCGGGCGTAAAGTACGTGAAGTACTCGATGCCTCGTCCGCCGTAGGCCAGCGTGCTGTATACCTGAAGATGCAGGGTGGCATCCGAAGGCACGAGATAGCCGAAGTGCGCGACGGCCTGAATGCAACTCCAGAACGGAGTTTTACTTTCCAATCCTGTTTTGCGCACGATTTCAAGGTTCGTATAGAACTCGTCCCCCATCCCCCCATAAGACAATGAATAGTTATCGAAACTCAGGAATGGCTGATGAACAGAATTAACCAGTGACTTGGAATAATCCTCGTAGTTTGTGTACCATCCCATATTGCCCCTGCGATAAGGGAAGAGGTTTACGTAAGGAAGCTTACCGGGCATCGCTTCTCGCAGTAATGCAATTACGCGGCCAATGGCGTGTATCTGAGGCGTCTTGGGTTCATCGGTCAGGAAAAATCCAAGTACGGTAGGATTATCCTTGAACTTATCAGCTAGTTCCGCGACATCCTTCCGAACCTGGTCCTCGGTGGGTAGTTTGTCCCAGTCATAGCCGCTCAGCCGAGAATCCTCAAGGAAACATGTGAGGCCGGCCGCTTGAATACGCTCGAGATCTTTTGCTTTGCAGAACCCGGCGATATTCATTCCCGCATCCTTCATCTCCTGCAAAAGTGTCGGATCGGAAGGTGCGTTGTCCCACGCCATGATGGCAAAATCGCGAGGCGCCACGGGCTGTGGGTGAGGAAACTGCTGAGCAAAGCCATGCTCAAGGAATGAGAATGCGAACACAGATAGAGCCAACAAACGATTCATCGCGCATCCTATGGTTAGTTGCAGTTAATAACTTGTACCGTAAAGCTATTGCCTTCTGGCTTCAGGGTGGGCTCGGCGCAGGCTCAGTGATGAGCTGCGGCGGGCCCATGGGAAGGTAATCGTGAAGAAGCCAGCTAAAACGTCAGGCTGGCTCCGAACTGCATGGTGCGGGCCGCAGCAGAGCTGGATATTGTGCTGACAGCGCTGCCTGTCCCAATAGCCGCGTCTGGCAGTCCGAAGTTGGGGTGATTGAAAAGATTCGAGGCTTCCGCCTTGAGTTGCAGCTTCGATTTATCACCAAGGCGTTGGATGGAGAAATTCTTAAGCAATGCTCCATTTACGTTATTCCAGCGCGGGCCATACAAGATATTCCGGCCGGAATTTCCGAAGGTATTCGCTGCTGGCACCTCAAACGCGCTTGGGTCGAACCATTCATTGATCGTTGGGTTAGCAACGGTCCCTTTGGCGAGGCGGTTCGGACGCCAAGATCCAGCCAGTGAGCCGGAATTGTTCGTAGTACCAACATAGGGTGTAAAAGCCATGCCCGAGTGGATTTGGAAAAGGGAGGATATCTCCCATCCGCCGGCAACTGAGTTCAACAACCCATTTCTAATCCCGTATCGCATACCTTTTCCAAAGGGAAGTTCATAGACGAAGCTTCCATTGAAGAAATGCCGGAAGTCAGTGGTCGAGGGAGCGTAGTTGGATCGCGGATCGTATTGGTTCTGCAAACTGCCGCCATGTTCGGCGTGGCCGCCGCCGCCACCAACGAAGCCGGAGTTTGTGACCTCGTCCATGGTCTTCGACCAAGTGTAATTGGCATTCAACAACAGACTATGGGATAACTGCGCTTTAAGGCTTGTTTGAAGAGCGTTGTAGTTAGAAATCCCGTCGAAATATGCGGCGTGGACAGCTTGATATTGGGGATATGGCTGATTTCCTGACCCTAATTCATTCGCCGGTACCTGGTCGATATTCCGCGTATACGCAAGATGAATTCCACGGTTTCCTACATATCCAACGTCCGCAACGAGGCTTTTGAACTGGCGCTGGATGCTCAATTGATACTCTTCGGAGTAGCCGAGCGGGCTGTGAAACAAAGGATAATTGACACTTTGGCCGTTCAGCATATCCGGAGTCAGCGTGGTAGAACTGGGATAGATGGGCGCGGGCGGCCCGTCGGACAACTTGAAAACAGGTGTAAGTCCATCGATAGTGGTCAAACTGCCAATGGGCGCCCAACCCTGTCCAAATCCCCCGGATGCGTAAGTGTTCCATCCTGCGATGACGTTGTATATACCGAATCCACCACGAATCGACATGTTAGGTCGCGGCGCCCAGGCAAATCCAAATCGAGGAGCAAAGAAATCATAGATGGTGTCCGTCGGCGCGTTGTGGCCAAGCTGGCCGGCATACCACAATGCGCCTTGCGTGTCCGTGGCGGGGTTCATGATGTCTGGCTGAAATCCGGATATCCTGTTCTTGGCTTCGCTCCATCCGCTCTGAATGATGTAGCGCAGTCCCAGGGTCAAAGTCAGGTTTGGGGTAATTTTGTATTCATCCTGCGCGAAGCTTTGCGCACTCCAATTGCGCGCCCCAATGACTGGTTGCGGATCGATGTACCAACTATCGGACAATCCCAGGAAGAAATCCGCATAGCCCGTCCCCTCGGACGGCGGATTATCTAGAAGCTGGTCTACTGGATTATCAGTGAAACTGGCATAACCGCCGCCGAAATCAAAATTTCCCTCGTTGGCCGTGGGCCAGCCTGTATTGACCCGCCACCTCTCAAATTCACCCCCGAATTTGAAGATATGTTTGCCCTTCACCCAAGTGAAGTTATTGGAAGGCACGATCGTAGTTTCTGCATCGATTGCCGGACCGCCAAAGTATGCTGCGTCAACGCCTACCGTGGTGTAGAAGACACCGCCGATCGTGATATCGGGAAAGAGATCGCCGGCAGGATTGTTCAACCCGAGCTTGGCCGGATAACCTTTGCCCATACTGGCATCGTCGGCGATGAAATGTTCGCGCGCCAGGGAAACTCGGAATTCGTTCACCTTCTGCGCGCTGATTGTCCAGACATCGGTGATTTCAGCTTGTATATCATGTTGCGGTGTGGTCAGGCAGTCTATGTTGCAGATTGGATCGGAGTAGGTAGTGTTCTGACGGACCATCATGAACGATCCCGTCAAACGGTTCGACTTGGAAAGGTCGTAGTCCACTTTCCCCGTGAACCATTTTGTGCGGATCGGAACTGTGGAACTGGCGTTGTAATTGTTGTAGAGCGCGGTTGTCTGGGGCGTGGGAAAGTACTGTTGGATTGCCTTAGCCACGGAATCAAGCCGGCCGATAGGAATCTGATTGTTCAGAAACGGCTGACGTGTTGAAATCTGGGTCTCAGGGTCGGTGACGGTAGTAGCGGGATCGTAGAGTTGAACGGCGGTGAGGCTCGATCCTGACGACGCTGGAATGCATACACCGTTGGTATCGAATCCGGTTTGACATAGTGCCGAGAAATCGCCCGTGCGCATATCCTGACTCGGGTAGGAGTAGAAGGTGTTGCTGGGAGAGCTTGTAGGGTTACCCTGAAAACTGCCGTAGAAGAAAGCCTTGTTGCGCTTAATCGGGCCGCCGAGCGTGAAGCCAAACTCGTTCCAGCGAAGAGCCGGTTTCGGTTGGGTCGGATCTTGAAAGTAATTCTCAGCGTCGAATTTATCGTTCTCTACGTATTCGAATACTTTTCCATGGAACTTATTTGTGCCGCTCTTGGTGGTTACGTTGAAGACAGACAAGCCGGTGCCACGCTCGGCGCCGAAGTTGGCCGTGCTGAGATCGACTTCTTCAATGGTGTCCAGCGGGGGTTGCAGGATGTCAGGGTTCTGAGAGGCTCCGAGCATGGCAATTCCGCCATCGATTTGCCAGTTGGACTGATAGGCCGTTTGGCCGTTCACGCCAACGCCTTGTCCGGTAGCGCTTGCACTCCCGCCGCCGTTCACGCCGGGAAGGGTTCCCAGCAATTCGTCCCAACTGCGCCCGACATTCGGAACGTCTTCGACCACCTGCGTTGACAGCGTCAGGCCCCGCTCGGCATTTTCAGTTTGCACCAGGGGCTGGAGGGCCGTGACCGTCACGCTCTCAGAGACCGATCCTACCTTCAGCGTGGCATCGATCTTGATGGTTTCCACATACAAGACGATTCCGTTGCGGACGTAGGTCTTGAAACCGTCCTTTTCGAAGGAGATAGAGTATTCGCCGGGTTGCACAAAGGGCTCTTCGTAGACCCCCGTCGAGTCTGTTGTGAGCTTCTGGACCACGCCCGTCTGTACGTTTGTGATGGCAACCTGGACACCGCCGATCACCGCGCCGGAATCGTCCGTCACCGTTCCGCGAATCTCTCCGGATTGCCTGCTCTGAGCTGTGGCCCAATTGGATGGCAGCAAAATGAGCAGGACCAGGACGAATGCGCATTTCAATCCCTTGCCTGGAGACAGTAGGCAAAGCCGGCTTTGATTGAATTTCATAGACTCCCCTCCTTCTAAGCGAAACAAGAGCCGGCCGCTCTTTCGTCGTGATTGTGTTTGCGGGGACTCTGGGGGGACTCTGAATCTTCACGAACGGCAAGTCAAGGCGCGTAACCGTATGTAACCGTCCGCATAACGGTAGAACGGAATCAAGCAGTACCTCGAAGAAACACAATATTTTTCAATAAAATGCGCCCTTACAGCGCACATGGGCAAATCTCAGGCGTTACCAATAATGGGAGGCGATCACTTGAGGAGAAGCCGGGGCATTGGCAATTACCTTCATGTGCAGCACAAGTTGCAGATTCTTTTTTTGCCAGCCATCCGGGGCGTCATGAAGAGCCTCCGCCAGGAGTGCCGGATTCGTGATCAATTCCGATGCCGCATCCGTGCCGTACTGAGTGAAGCCGCTGACCAGAACGATCATCGTGTGGGTCTGGGAGTCAAATGAGCGGGAGAGAACCGCATAATCTTCGTCTGTATGAAAATCCGGGGTTAGATGATGAGGATGCCAGTCGGTAGGTTTCCCATTATCTTCGATCGTGTCTTGGTTGTGGTCGATGAAAAAGCGGAATCCTTTGGTGACATCTTCCCAGTGAGTGCTGGAATAGCCAATCAAAATGGCGGGAGCGCTGCGCAGGTCCTCGAACGTCACCGCATTGCCGATCCGGATCGTGTAAGGATGACCCATCCGGCTCAACATTCCTGAGAATCGGGCCGCGGCAAGCAGATCACCTCCGCCAACATACTGATCTGTTAACAAGACAAAGTCATTCTGTTGCGGAGAATCGACTGTGCGCGGAGGACCGAGGTAGCTGCTGGGATAGTAAACCGGCGCATACGACGTGGCCACAATAATGGGAACATTGCTGCGCAAAACCGGCTCCCAGAACTGATCGAGCACGGTGCGGGGCTTGTTAGCTCTCCATATTAGGACCGTAAGGACGGCAATCGCCGCCACGAATCCGAATGTCCAAGCAAGTTTCCACACTATGCCACGAACACGAAGCGCTCTAAAGAGGTGCTCTCTCCGGTTCATCTTCCCCGATTGCACAATTGGGCTCTTTATTGGCAAAGGGAGATCTGCGCCGTGACCATTTCTTTGTATCAAGGAAAATGTTGGAACATAGCTGCCAATCGGTAGCTCAATTTCAACCTCGTCCTGGCTGCCGGGACCGGCATAAAAAAGCCCGAGCCGCTTACGGACCTCTCCTGCCTTGATTCGGACTATCCCATCTTCGTTCGTGTTATAGGATGCATCACGCCCGAATGCTCCCGCTCCGACTGTTCGTTCTTTCAGCGGGAGACCAGCCAGCGTTTGCTCGACGACAAAGGCGAGAAAGTCCTGGCAACGCTTGCTTGCACGAAATTCAGGGCTCTCCAGAATCCGCCTCAACTGCAGCCGGACGGCCTTTTCCGGGACACTTCCAGACGACGAAAGTGGTGGCGACGGCGCGTTCGTCGTAAAAGCCGCATCATCAGGCATGGCAGAGCAATTCTAGCACTGCAACAAATGTCGTATTGTCCATGTCAGCGACGCATCGGCGCAGCTTGACGCAGAGGCTCCGAACACCCTGATTCAATAGTGCCCTGTCCCAAAAGTCCCTATTCAAAGTAACTTCTGTCATCCTGAGCGAACGGGGCCCCAAACGTTCTCCAGTTTGGGGGTGGTGAGTCGAAGGATCTGCGGTTGTTCTTTCTTCTTATGCAAAAGACTTCGGGGACACCACCCTAGAACCTGATCCTCAACCCAAACTGAATCTGCCGCTCACGATAGAAGTTGGTCGCGTTGACGTTCAGCGGCTGTCCGAAGGCCGTTGTGTTGGCCTTCAGGCCGGTGAGGAAGTTCAGCGTCGGAAGTGCGCCGGATGTGGTGCCTGGTTCGAGGTAATAGCCTGTCGTCTCCATTTCGGTCACATTCTGGTGATTGAAAAGGTTGAAGCTCTCGGCCAGCAGCTCCACCTCACGCATATGCCCAAGGTCGAAGCGCCTGCCCAGCCGCAGATCGGCCTTCCACGTGGACGGATAACGGTAGGTGTTGCGCCCCACGCCGTAGACCCGGTTGTCGCCGCCCGAGCCGTTCATTCCCGGCCCCAGCCCAACAATAGCCGCGCCGGTGGTGGTGAACTTTTTCGCCAGCGAACCGGAGGTGCGCATAGTGTAAGGCAATCCGCTGCGGGCCTGTCCGACGCCCGAGAGCATCCAGCCGTTGCCCAGCTTCCCCGCCATTCCGCGCAGCTTCCACGGCGCCTCATAGGCCACCATGCCCCCAGCCGAGTGGCGCACATCCAAGTTGCTGGTCCCGTACTCCTGGCTGAAGTCGGCGGGGTCCAGCACGTCGCTGCCGGCTGCCTGCGCGCTTTCGTTGGGGTTCCAGTCCATGGCGTGCGCGTAAGTGTAGTGAGCGCGCAGGCTCAGTCCCCGGCGGCCATAGCGGACCACCTTCACCATCCCCGCCTCATAAGTCGAGTTGGCCCGGCTCATGATCTGGGTAATCTGCTGGTAATCCGGGTTGAGCCGTCCGGCAAAGCCGGTCGATGAAGTTGCCGAAGGCCATGAAGCATAAAAGGGAACTGAAATCCGCGCCGCTTTGATGGGGCCGGTTCCGGTCGAATCCACCACGGCATAGGTGATGCTTCCCGGATTGGCTGTTGGATCGAAGTTCGTGTCGATGGAGATGGGCAACCGGCGGCCCAAGCTCATCAATGCGCTGGCGGTCATCTCCATGTGGCCCGGCAACCTCTCTTCCAGGGCGGCAACGGCCTGGTGCACTTCGGGATTGTGGAAGCTCGCGGCAAACTCCACCGCTCCCGGTTTTACCACGCTCCCCGGTTCGCCCTGCAAAACATAAGGAAACGGCGGAGCGCCGCCGGCGTTCAGGTTGTCGGTGGGCCGCATGAAAAAGTTCAGATCTCCGTTTAATGAGCCGGTCTGGGTTAGCGCTGTCTCCAGCGCCGAATTCTCCGTGCGCCCAAAGTACATCCCGTAACCCAGCCGCAGTAACGGCCAATGATTTTCGCCTTTTCCCACGGCCAGCCCTACGCGCGGTCCCCAGTTGTTGCCCAGCGCGGGCAAGCGCTCCGTCAGCGGAAGCTCCGGGTTCCTGAGCGCGGTGATCGATGGCGGCGTCTCTTCCCGCTCCCAGCGCAACCCGGCGGAGACAACTACCAGCTTCTTCGGTTGCCACTGGGCCGTTGCGTACCCAGCCCAATCGTTGGTGCTCAACTGCCAATCGGTGGGGCCCATGGTCTGCGAGTAGTAGGAGTAGCAGGGCAGGTTACCCAGTCCGCGCAGCGTGCCCGACGAGTCGCGCCACACCTTGCCCGTCTCGTCGCAATTGTGCTGGTTATAGGGGTCCAGCGCGTCACTCAATCCGAACTTGCCGAAAACCAGTGCGTCGGAGGCGAAGTTCTCCACGTTGGAGTAGTAATAGCTCCCTGTCTGGTTGCGCAGCAGGCTGGTTGCGTCGGTATTGTGGCTCACGTCAAAGCCGGCCCTTACCAGCAGGTTGCCGTGGATCCAGTCCAGCGACTCTCGCCCGAGGTAGAGGTGCTCGTCCGGATAGCTGCCCGTTCCGAAGCGCGATGGGTTGCCGATGGTCATGCCGTAGCGCGAGTCCACTATCATCTGTGGCAATTGTCCCCACGCATTCCCGGCCAGGAAGCTCTGCTCAAAGGCCGAGGGAGCCTCAGGCCGCGCATCCTGAAGTGCGCGTCCCGCTGAGGCCTGGGTCACGGCCAGCAGGTTGGGGGTCAAAAAAGCCTCCCAGCGGCCCAGCAGCCACTCTTCGCTGGCCTTGCTCGACCCGAAACTGTGGCTTCCAAATGTTTCAGCCACGCGGGTCATCCCTCCGCCCGGCGACTTCCACCGTGCGCCAATTCCTTCCAGCGTGAAGCGATGCCGCTCGGTCGCCTCCCAGTCCAGCCGGCCAAAGCCGGTCCACTGCGTAGCGGTGCGCGGAGCGGGGCCAAGCAGCCCGTCCAGCGCCTCCAATAACCCCGAGTAGGCCGCCAACCCCTCGGCTACCGGATTGACGCTGCTCAGCCCCAGCCGCGCGCTCAAAACCTGCATCTGGTCGTTCGTGGGCTGGGCAAAAAACTCATCCGGATGCTTGACCACGGCCAGCCCCGGATCGTTGCGCTGGTAGCTGTCCAGCGCCGCAAACCAGAACAGCTTGTTGCGGCGGATGCGACTGCCTACGCCGATGCCCCATGTCGTTTCGTGATCCGGAGGTGTGTAGGACTCCGGCGTGAACACCGGGCTCGTCGCAGTGCCGGTGTTTTGCACCCACTGCGTAAAAGGATTTCGCGCCCCCCAGGTGTTTTGGCGATCGAACAGAAACCCCTGCCCATGCAGCTCATTGGCGCCACGCTGGGTATCCACGTTCATGCGCCCGCCCGCGGCTTTATCTTCCGAGGCCTCCACGTTGCCAGCCACTGTCTGTACCGCGCGGATCGCCGCCTCGCTCATGGCCAGTCCATGGCCTCCAACGCCTACCTGCGCCATCCCTGCCAGCTCTGCCCCGCCTTGCCCGGACCGGCCCGCTGGACCAAAGGCCAGCCCCCGGTCAACTCCATCCACCGCGATCCGGGCCGGTTGACCCGCGCCCCGGAAAGAAACTCCTCCCTGGCCTCCCGCCGCGGGGGCGGATGTGGGCGCATTGTCCAGCATAAAATCCTGCCAGCGCCGCCCGCTCACGGGCTGGGCTTGCAACTCGGCCGCGCTCATCGTGCTGGTCAACGCCGAAGCTGCCGGACCACTCCCTTGAGAGGCTGCCAGAACCGGCCCGCGCGAAGCCTCTGCACTCTGTGTCTCTTCGGGTGCCTCTGATTCTGTTTCTGAGACCTGGGAACCATTTGCGCCTGTATGAGCCGGATCTGGAGCCGCGATCATCGGCTGTGGGAAATCCTGTGGGTTTCGTTTCGCCAGAACCAGCGTCCGCACCCACGTCTCGTGGCTGGCATTCACCACTATGCCTTCCACCCGGACACGCCCCAGTAGCGGGCTCTCAGCCTCCAGCGAGTACGCGCCAGGCTCCAGTCCGCGGAACCGGTAAGCTCCATTATTTGTAGTGGTTATCCGCGCCGCTTCCGCGCCGGTGGCTTGCTTGCGCACGACAACCGTAACGCCGCCCAGAGGGTTCAAATGCGAGTCCGTCATTTTTCCCGCAAGCGAGCCTGTCTGTGCGCCTTGGGCCGATTGGGCAAAACACAACGCTCCCGTGCCCATGAGGAGCACGGCGATTGCTAACACTATCGTCCGACTGCGTTCTAACCCTGCCATCGAGAACCCTGCTCGCGGCAGATCCTGGGAAAAACAACTTTACGCTTTAACTCCGGCCCGCTCTTGCGGCAGGTCCAGACGCGGCAGAGTCTTCTGGTCATATTGAGACAGAAATCCCCTGCCCCTTGCCGTTCTAATGACTCCAATTGTTACGTTGCAAGCGATTCTAGCCTATCTCCGGTAAACTGGAAAGGAGGCGCCTTCGGATTTAGCCTTAACGGTAGGCAATAGAGCACGATTGCCTGTTTTCTAATCCCTATTCCCTAACCCCTAACCCCTAATCCCTAACCTTGTTTTCTGGTTCCCCTATGTTCATTGATGAAGCAAAAATACGTGTCAAAGCCGGCGACGGCGGCAACGGCTGCATGGCCTTCCGGCGCGAGAAGTTTGTTCCCCGTGGCGGTCCTTCGGGCGGCGACGGCGGCCGTGGCGGCGATGTTGTCATGGTCAGTTCTCAGCGCCACAATACGCTGATCCACTTCCGTTACAACCCCGAGCATAAGGCGCAGCGCGGCGAGCACGGCATGGGTTCCAATTGCTCCGGACTCGACGGCAATTCCATCTACCTGCAAGTCCCTGTCGGCACATCTCTCTATGACCAGGTGACCGGCGAGCTGATTCACGATTTCGAGGAGCCGGACGAGCAGGTCATCATCGCCAAGGGCGGACGCGGAGGACGTGGCAACCAGCATTTTGCCACCAGCGTCCACCAGGCCCCGCGCGAGCACGAACTGGGACGCCCCGGCGAGGAGCGCTTCTATCGGCTTGAACTCAAGCTGCTGGCTGACGTCGGCTTGGTCGGCTATCCCAACGCCGGCAAGTCCACCCTCATCTCCCGCATCTCCGCCGCACGGCCCAAGATCGCCGACTACCCCTTCACCACCCTCGAACCCAACCTCGGCGTAGTCACCGTCGGCGAGGAGCCGGAGATGGAATCCTTCGTCGTCGCCGATATGCCCGGACTCATCGAGGGCGCGCATCTCGGCTCAGGCTTGGGCACCCAGTTTCTGCGTCACATCGAGCGCACCCGCCTGCTCCTTCACCTAGTCGACGTCTCTGACGCCAGTGGCCGTCCCGACCCGGTTGAAGACTTCAAGGTGATCAACAAGGAGCTAGCCAGCTTCACCAGCAGCCCAACCATGAGCGACTCTGACCCCTTCGCGGACGACGCCGATACGCCTTCCGCTCCCGGCCATCCTTTGGCCAACAAGGACGTGATCGTCATCGCCACCAAAATCGACTCCGCCAACCCGGAGAAGCTGAAAAAGCTGGCGGCCCACGTAAAGCGCAGGAAACTGGAGTTCTACGCCATCTCCGCCGTAACCGGCCAGGGCATTGACGAACTGAAATGGGCGGTGGCAAAGCGGCTGCGGACCGCGAGTTAGAGCCGGTCGCTGCAAGAACAGGTAGCGCCTCCTGGCCGGCTGTCGCGTGGACCTCTCGGTCCACGCCGTACTCAACGCCAACCGGAAAAACACTCTGGATTCAGGACTTCATTTTCATGCGCGGTAAGATTTGTGCGCATCAAGCCCTCGCCTGCCTCGTTACAATCAAGAACGACGATGATTCAATACCTTTATCTGGGAAGAGTGTCCTACGGCGAAGGGCTCCGGCTCCAGGCGGAGATTACCACACTGCTCGCAGAGGGCTGCGCCCGGAACGTGCTGCTGCTGCTGGAGCATCCTCCGGTGATTACGCTGGGCCGCAACGCGCACCGCTCGAACATTCTGGCCTCTGACGAGTTGCTCCGCTCCTGCGGCATCACTGTCCATGAGATCAACCGCGGCGGCGACGTGACCTATCACGGTCCGGGACAACTGGTCGGCTACCCCATCTTCGACCTGCGCACCCTGCGCAATGCGCGCGGCGGCCGTCTGGGACCGGTGGACTTTGTCCGCGGAATGGAAGAGGCTCTGATTCGGTTTTGCGGCGATTTTGGCGTGCGCGCCGGGCGGATTCCCGGCCTGACCGGCGTTTGGTGCTCCGCCCCCCCGTCACAAACCGCCTCTGAAGCTTCGCCGTCCGCGGGACCGGAGCGCAAAATCTGCGCCATCGGCATTCACGTCTCCCGCGGCGTTACTTCGCACGGCTTCGCCTTCAACGTCACCACCGACCTGCGTGACTTTGAGCTGATCATCCCTTGCGGCATTCCCGATCATCCGGTAACCAGCTTGGCGCAGGAAGTCCAAGCCCCGGAGGAGTTGCCCACTCTGCAGACCATCGCCCACCAGGTGGCGCGGCACTTCGGGCAGGTCTTTGGCGAGCAGGTGCAGGCGTTCGAGAGCCTGGCTGCATTGCGGGCCCAGGCTCCGGACGCCTCGCCGCAATTTCCGGCGGAAGATACGCCTCTCCAGCTTCCCGCTGAAGTGGAGCGCCTGCTGAACACAAAAGACCGTCCCCTTCATGCCTGAGCGTTGTCTTCCAGATCAGCCCGGACTGCCTCTTCCCATTCGGCCTTCACACGCGCCGCCGTTTATAATCCAACCAGAATCGAGCGCGCCCCTGAGTCTTCCCTGAGATTGCAAATGGGGCCTGCATCGCGGAGAGTCATTCATGCCAACCAATGTGATCATGCCCCAGATGGGGGAGTCTATTTTTGAGGGAACCATTACCAAGTGGCTCAAGAAAGTCGGCGACACGGTCCAGAAGGACGAGCCGCTTTTTGAAATCTCCACCGACAAGGTGGACGCGGAGATTCCCTCGCCGGAGACTGGCATCCTCTCCGAAATCAGAGTCCCGGTGGGCGCAACCGTCGAAATCAATGCGGTGGTCGCCGTCATCGGCGGCGCCCTCAGCGCAAGTGCTCCCGCCCCGGCAGCGGCAACCCAGCCTGCTTCCGTCCCAACCGCTTCTGTAACCGCTCCGCAACCCGTAGCAGCGGTTGCACCGAAAGCGCAGTTGGCCTCAACGCGGGTGGTTCACTCCTCGCCACTGGTGCGGCGCATCGCCAAGGAAAACAACCTCGACCTCAGTCAGATCGCCGGTACCGGTTTGGAAGGCCGCATCACCAAGGAAGACGTGCTGCTTCATCTGAGCCAGCACGGCCCCGGCACTTCCGCGAAGCAGGCGGAGTTGGCCGTACCGCAGGCGCCGCCAGCCTCATCAGAGGTGGTGCCGCTGTCGAGGATGCGCGCCATCATCGCCCAGCGCATGGTTGAGAGCAAGCAGATCAGCCCTCACGTTCACTCTGTCTACAAGGTGGACATGACCCGCATCGTTCGTATCCGCGAACGTGAGAAGGCCCGCTTCGAACAACAGCACGGCGTCAAGCTCACCTATATGCCCTTCATCGCCGCCGCCGCCGTGCAGGCTCTGACCAAGTTCCCCATCGTCAACGCCTCGCTTGAGAATGGCTCCATCCACTACCACCCGAACATCAACCTTGGCATTGCCGTGGCTCTGGAGTGGGGTCTGATCGTGCCCGTAATCAAGCAGGCCGAGGAACGCAGCTTCCTGGGTCTGGCCCGCGCCGTCGCTGACCTGGCCGCCCGCGCCCGCGCCAAAAAACTTCAGCCCGACGAGGCCTCCGGGTCTACCTTTACACTCACCAACTCCGGCATCTTCGGCGAGGAGTTTGGCACCCCCATCATCAACCAGCCCGAATCGGCGATTCTGGCCATCGGCGGCCTGCGCAAGGAGCCTATGGTGCTTACCGACGCCGAGGGCAACGATTCGATTGCCATTCGCTCGGTCCAGTACTTCTGCCTGGGCTTCGACCACCGCACCATCGACGGCGCCGACGCCGGCAAATTCATGGGCGAATTCAAACGAACGCTGGAAACCTGGAATAGGCAGATCGGCTGACACTTGTCCGGTCGGGAACCACGATGGAATAACTGCGCCTCTCAATGCCGCCCAGAGTCAATTTGGCATGGGCAGTGCTGTTGTTTCGCCAACTGACTTCAAGGCGGTCAGCCGATCAGCCATCTCCAGTAATGGTCTCTTCCAGTAGCAGCTTTCTGTAATCATTGAACTCCATCAAACAAGTGCAGGATCAGATGCGGGCAACCTGCGATACAGCAAAACTTCAGAATGCTAATGATTCGCCAACTGCAACTTCCACAAGCCGACTCTAACTGTCTCGTGCTAATTTCTCCGCAGCCTCGACATACTCGCGAATTGCTATCTGGATGTTAGCAAGGGCTTCCTCTTTGGTGGCTCCCTGCGACCAGCAGCCGGGCAGGCCGGGACACGAGACGCTGTAACCCTCATCGCAGTGACGAAGAACGACACGATAAGTTGCCATGGAAATCATGGTACACTCAGCGCAAATTCTGGTGGCGACGAACGGAAGGGTAATCGGTTATTCTTCCCCATATGCGTTTGCCCACTGGTGATTCGCTATTGGTGCAAATTATGGATGCCGCGTTTGCTGAGACGGCGCAGCGCGCGGGTGAGCGGCTGCTCTGTCGGGAGGGCTGCACACAGTGTTGTCATGGGGCCTTCGTCGTCAACCCGCTGGATGCGCTCCGGCTGCGCGTCGGCATGGATACGCTGCGAAGCACGGAACCAGCTCTTGCGGCGGAGATCGAGAGCCGCGCGCGGACGTGGGTTGCCGAGCATCAGGCGGAGTTTCCCGGCGATCCTCAGTCGGGCCTGCTGGGCGACTCCAAATTGGACCGTGAGCGCTTTGAGGACTTCGCCAACGAAGCGGCTTGCCCAGCGCTCGACCCCGGCACTGGCTGCTGCGACGTCTACACTTGGCGGCCGATGACCTGCCGCGTCTTCGGGCCGCCGGTTCGCATGGGGGACGGCGAGGCGCTCGGTCACTGTGAGCTGTGTTTTACCGGCGTTGACTGGGCCGATGTGGCATCTTGCGAAATGACGGTTCCGTACGATCTCGAGGCTGAACTGCTCGAAGAGATTCCGTTGAAAAGCGAAACTGTGGTGGCGTTCGCGCTGCTCGGATGAGTACGTCGTTTTTCCGCGCTAGAATGTTGGGTGGACAAACTTACATCATTGCGCCCCTGTTGGGTTGAGATCTGCACTCACACCCTCGAAAACAACTTCAAATTTCTATTGACCTTGGCCGCGCCCCATGCGGAGCTGGTAGCCGTGGTCAAGGCCAACGCCTATGGCCATTCCGCGGAAATCTGCGCTCCGGCCGCGGTGCGTGCCGGGGCTCGGTGGCTTGCCGCTGCCAGCGTCGAGGAGGCCGTAGCTGTGCGCGCTCTCTGCCCCGAGCCCAGCGTGCTGGTGCTTTGCGGCGCATTTCCCGGCCAGGGCGCGGAAGTTGTGCGCCACAGGCTGACACCCGTGGCTTGGCAGCCGTGGCAGTTGGACGAGCTGGAAGGCGCCGCGCGCGCGGCGGGCTTGACTGCCGGTTCGCTCCCCGTGCATCTGGAAATCGACTCCGGCATGAGCCGTCAGGGAGTAGCGCCGGACGACCTTAATCCCCAAAGCGTGGGCGCGCGGGAGCTTCTGGCGCGTTTCAATCCAGGGTCGCCGCTCCGGCTTGAGGGTGTCATGACCCACCTCTTCGCCGCCGACGAGGCGGACGGCAGGGTGACCCAGGAGCAACTGGCCCGGATGGATCAGGCGCTGGGCTGGATCACAGCCGCTGGCCTGCATCCCGAGTGGCTCAACGTGGGCGCTTCCGCCGCGCTTTTGGTTGGCGATGCCGCTAGAATTGCCGCCCTCGCCGCTCGCTACGGGATGAAGGCGATGATCCGGCCGGGCCTCGCGCTCTACGGCGTGGTCCCGGAGTTCGATCCGAAGTTTGAGCGGGAGGAACCAAAATCCTTAGTGGAAGCGCGTACCCGATTGCAGCCGGTACTCGCCTGGAAGACCCGCGTGGCGTGCGTGCGCTCGGTTACCGCGGGCGCGGTCGTGGGCTACAACGGTACCTTTGTCGCCACGGAACCCATGCGGCTGGCGCTGGTGGCTGCGGGCTATGCCGACGGTCTCGACCGCCATCTCGGCAACCACTTCAGCCTGCTGGTCCACGGGACACGCGCGCCTCTTGTAGGCCGCGTCAGCATGGATGGAGCTGTGGTGGACGTGACTGAAATCCCAGGCGTCGAGCCGGGAGACGAGGGGGTGATCCTGGGCACGCAGGGCGGCGAAACCATCACCGCCTTTGACCACGCCCAGACCACCGGAACGATTACCTGGGAGGTCTTCACCCGCATTGGTCCGCGCGTCCCCCGCTTCGCGGTCTGAGCCCAATACAAAACCGGCGCGGGAGGCTGATTCCTCCCGCGCCGGTTCTGTTTTTTGGCTTTGGTTGCGATTCTTACTGCGTAACCGGCTTCGCGGGTGGTGTCTTGGGCTCCTTCAGCCGCGGTGTTCCGGAAAGGTTTGGAACCTTGTGCTGGGACGGAACGGCAGGTGAAGCCGCCGATGGCGCGGGCGTGAAGCCCGGACCCTTCTTGATGCTCACATCTCCATTGTTCGCGCTCAGCACGATCCTCGATCCGCCGGAGCCGATTTTGAACGTAGCCAGTTTGTTCTCGCCTTCGGTTGAGGGAATCGAATAATCCGAAACGATGTCGCCGTTGTGAGTTCGCGCGTTGACGGTGGCTGAAGCGTTCGGTGGCAGCGTCACCTCGACGTCGCCTTTGTTGTTTCTGGCTTCCACTCCGTAGGCGCCCGCCGGCTCAATCGAGATGCGGCCATCACGGGTTTCCACATAGCTATCGCCGTAGATCTGGCTGAGGTCGATATCCTTGGCGTGTGTCACCACGCGGACCTGCCCCTTGGCCTCGTTCACACGCAGGTCACCAGAGTCCAGGGTCAGGTCGCCGGGCAACTCCGCCACTTCCAGGTCGGTCACCGAGGTGTGCATATGCACCGGCCCATGGATGCGCTCCATGTGTACGTCCCCTAGAATCTCCCCACTCTGCGTGACCTTGCCCTTGATCTCGGAGAAGGTGATGTCGTTCAAGTCTCCGTCGGTCGTCAGGTCACCTTGGATATCGTGGGCGGAAAAATCGTGATGGCCTCGACTGAAGTGCGTCTCCACCGAGCCGGTAATCGTGTTGAGGTGAACGTCTCCCTGGGCGGTCAATGTGATTCCAGACCCAAGGCCGGAGGCAGTCACATCGCCCTTGCCGGAGTTCACGGTCACTTTAACGGTCTTTGGCACGGTGACGACAAGATTCACCTTCCCGCTCGAGTTGCCTTCCGTCTTCACCAGCACGGCGCTGCCGTTGACGGTCAGGTGCGACGTCTCGGCATCGAAGACTTTCTTTGCCTCTGCGTCCGAGCTGGCGTAGGCCACTTCGTGCGCTTGCACTGTAATGTTCGGCTCGTCGGCCGCCGTGATGCTCACGTCGCCGCGAGGATTCTCGATCTCGACGGCGGCATTGGCGGGAATCTGCTGGCTCAGCAACTGTGGATCGATGTCGTGCTCCGGCATACCCAAGAAGTTGAAGAAGTCTTCGCCTTGATCGTCCCAATGGATAAACCACGGCTGCCCATGATTCCATCCTGCTGCACCTATACCCAGCAGGGCCAGCAGGATGAGGATGCCCACAAAGCTTCCGCCGCGGCGCACCGGAGTCTTGCGCCGCAAGTCCAGCGCCCACTCGCCCAGCAGGGCCAGGCCGGCGCCGATCAACAGCAGCGGCCACCAGCGGCCATACCAACTCCAGAATTGGCCGGCATTGATATGACCGGTCAGCAACAGCAACGCGATCACGCCGACGCCGATCAGAATGATGGGGCCGACGACCGAGGGAACTCGTGGGCCGTAAACTCCCACGTAGCTGGCCTTCATGGCGTGCTGCTGGGCTTTCCAAGCTTCGCGCTGGGCGCGCCAGCCAGCTTTTTGCTGCTCCCGGTAGACCCGCCATTGGGCCTTGGGATCGTAAGGAGGAAACGGGGGCGGTGTGCCGCCCGGAGGCATATTCGGAGGTGTGCTGCTCATAATTGTCCTCCCTCAGAATCGTTCTTGGAGTCCTGTAAGTGATCCGCGATTAAGGCTTCTGGTTGCCCTGGGTAGGGTGCAACACCCGTTGCCGCCCTGGGATCAATCGCGCCCGGGCCGGGCTGGCCCGGATACGGCCCCGGATAGCCGCCATCGGTAGCCAGCACCGCGCGCTCCGCCAGCATCAGTACGCCAAGCAGAATCAGCAGCAGAGGCAAAAACCAGTGCCAGAAGTGGTCAACAACGCCCGTCTGATGGAGCAGTGCAATCACTCCGATCAGGAGCAAAATAGCAGGAAAACGCAAGCGGCGAATCATGATGTAACGGTTCATTTGGAACCTCCTTGTGAATCTCCCATCCGGCGAACGACCAGCCACACACCCAGGGCAATCAGCAGAACCGGCCACGCGAACTCAAAGAGCCGGCCGTGAAAGACATTCAGCTGCCCCAGCAGAAACATGATCCCCAGGGCAATCAGCACGATGGCGCCGATTGGCTCCGTGCGCTGGCAGCAAATTGGCGGCGGCGGCGTAAAGGGGACCTGATAGGAAGATTGGTATGGCGCTTGATAAGGTGGCTGCGGCTCTCCCGCGAACGGAGGCTGACTGCCCGCCGTCGCCTCTCCGGCTGGACCTTGCCCGGCGCCGGGTTGGCCCGGATTCCGCGGCCGCGTGCCCCAGTTCAGCCGGTTCCCAACCTCGTTCAGTCCCAGCGGATCAGGAAGCGGCAGACCATCGCGCAGCGCCTTGGCGGTGTGGTAGGCCTCAAAGGCCTGGTAGACGATCCATGCTGCGACGCCAAAGCCAAAGTAATCGTTGTAGTTGGCCAGCGAGCACAGCACTGCGAAGATCGCCACATGGATGAATCCCTTGATGAACTGGCCGTTGTACATCGCGCCCACGCCGGGAATCACTCCCAGCGCCGCGGCAGCTGAGGGGTTGGGTCCGCTGGCGACAGGCGGGATGAAGGGCTGTTGATAGCTCTGCCATGCCATCCAGCATGGCTCGCAAAGAACTTGTCCTCCCGCCGCGGTGCGCGCGCAGTCGGTGCAGAGCGCCTTGCCGCAGCTCTGGCAATAGGCGGTCGCGTTGATGCCACTATGATTTACGCAGTCCATCTTGTGCTCCTTTCCCGTATTTCCATGCGGGAGCCGCCGGAGTGCGCGGACCGGTGCTGAAACGTCAGGGAAGTTTCCAAAAAGTCAGAATCGTTGAGTGTTGGTTTCGCAGCCGGCCCAATAGCCAGACTGTCAGGTTGCTGAATGGGGTCGGTCCGCTGACTCCCGTCCTTTGGTGCCGGAGCTTCCTTCGACTCGCCGGGCGTCCGGTCTTGCAACTTCTGCCGGTTGCCTTCGCCCTGGC
>Ga0224531_1000502_pt1 | contig 19359 bp, 21 predicted proteins | sample CBST100metaG_FD_179876 | JGI IMG/M metagenome (GOLD analysis project Ga0224531, IMG submission 179876) | Peat soil microbial communities from Stordalen Mire, Sweden - C.B.S.T100 | ecosystem: Environmental > Terrestrial > Soil > Wetlands > Peat | place: Sweden: Norrbotten County, Stordalen Mire...
ATATCGGGTCCAGTATCGGTTCGATGATGCGCTTGACCACGGTCTGCGCAATGCGATCAGATACAGTCGGAATACCGAGCTTTCTCGTGCCGCCCTTTGCCTTCGGAATTTCAACCTGTTTCACTGGAGGCGGGAAGTACGACCCCGACGACATCCGGTTCCACAGTTTGTACAAATTCCTCGACAGGTTCTGCTCAAACATCGCGATGGTTTCCCCGTCGATGCCGGCAGCGCCCCGGTTGGCCTTGACTTGCTGGTATGCCTCCCATACTGCGCGCTTCGCAATAACATAAGGTTTCGTTGATGTCATATCACTCATCCCCGCAAAGCAGGTTGGCGATACTCGTCAACTGGATAACGCTGCCCCTTCGCTCCACTCTCGTTACAAGAGTTTCATCGCTACTACGAGCAGCTCCGTCCCTTGCTCTGGCATCGGTATTCTTCCTCATGGTGTTTGCCATTTGTCATTTCCCTTCTCATCCAGAGCAAAGTTCTCACGTTCCGTACCAAAGCCTGTGTTGAGTTCATGCCGCCTTTACACCGACTGCCACCGGGACCGTAAACAGGTTCCTTCCCGGCTAATCATGGAGCAGGTGGGCTCCCCACTTTCGGCAGTTTCTTAACCCGTAACGATGCGTCATCGGCCGGTTTGCTTTCGCTCATCTCCTCAACACGTACCTGACCTCCTAATCGGAGGTCTTTTCCCTAGTTGTTCACTACCACGCCTTTTGAACGCAGCAGCACTGGGCGGTTTGAAGCCTGCTCCTGCAAGCCGACTTCGGGAGGCCTACTCCCATCTTTGGTACAGCACCGCGAGCTTGCGCTCGCGTTCGTGACACACCCCGCCCGACGGGCTGAGTCCTCGCTGCGCAAGGACTGAGGTGCGACTCCCGCTGCCCTCCTGCTGCGATTTCCACACCTATAAGAATTCCTGATACATCTCAGCGAAATAATGATTTCTTTTTTCGGCGCTTTCCCCCTACTCTCCGAAACAGTTCAGCAATCGACCCGTTGAAACGGTTCGAGATTTTGGACTGGAAAGCGAGGGATATGAATTTGAAGTTGCCTCTCCTGTCGATGAGTCAAGCGTTTCGGCGCTTGACTCGCCCACGTATCCTCATGAGTCTGCTGGTGCTCGGAACTGCTCTGCCTGTGTACGCGCAGAGCGGCACCGGCAGCGATCCGTGGGACAACGCGGTCAACGTCCTCAAAACCGCCTTCACCGGCACGATTGCAACCGGACTCAGCCTGGTCGCCATTGTTGTCGGTGGACTCATGTTCGCCTATGGCGAAGGCCAATCGAAAAAGATGCTTGCCGGGATCGTCTTCGGCGTCGGCATGGCGATTGGCGCTGTCAACTTCATGGCCTGGCTTTTCCCGTAGTAAGCCATAGCGGCAGGCCGCAACCAAAACACAAAACACGCTCGATAGGCAGAGAGGAGATGTGTATGGCAGAGGGTGGTCCACGACAGAACAAAGTTTATAAAGCGATGAACCGCCCGCTGACCATTCTGGGCGCTGAACGCCGGCTGTTCTTCGTCGCGCTCATCACCGGCGGCGCGATCTTCTCGCTCATGCACTCCCTGCTTGGCGGAATTGGATTCTTCATCGTGGGCGTGATTGTCGCCCGCATCGCCACCAAACATGACGTAGAGATTCTGCGCGTGCTGATGAACTCCACCAAATTCAGACGACGCTACGACCCCATGAAGTGGGAACCAACAGAAATCACCATCAGGAATCGCAATGTATAAGGTTGAGCAAATCACGAAGGATTGGAAAGAAGCTGGCTCGTTCCCCGCACAGATCAATCTGTACGGATTTTGGGATGAGCACTGCTTTCTCACGAAATCGGGCGATCTTGGGAGCGTCTTGAAGGTCGGCGGTGTGGACTACGAAAGCCTCGACCATGCCGGGCGGGATTACGCGGTGAAGCGGCTCGAAGCGGCGTTTCGCTCGCTCGATGACCGCACGCGGCTCTATCAGATTCTTTTCAAGCGCAACCGGCCCGCGATTCCCCACGCAGAGTATCAGAACCCGTTGGTGCGGGCTTCCGTGGAACAGCGTAGCGCGTTTTTGCAATCGAAATCCGACCGCTTGTATTCGATTGAGATTTTCTGGGTCGTCATGATCGACAGCAGTTATGCCAAGACCGGCCTGCTGCACGCGCTCGCGCAGTTGCCGAAGCAGCCGCGCTCGTCGCTCCGCGACTTGCACGCCCTGTTCTCCGGCAATAAGGAACGTGTCTTGCTCTATGAGCAGATCGAGCACGACCGGCTGCGGTTGCAGCAGAAGGTACAGAGTTTGAGTGGGCAGCTTAACGACCTTACCACGGTCGAGCTGCTAGGGGCGGAGAAGACCTTCCGGCTTGACCGGCGTCTCGTAAACTTCCGCCCCTCAAAGATTCAGGATGCGCCACTATGCGGCGCACGTCACCTCGACTGGCAGATATGCGACTCGGAATTGGAAGCCCACCGCGGCTATCTGCGCGTGGATGACGACCATGTGCGTGTCCTGACGCTGAAAGAACTGCCCAGCGAGACGCGGCCCTTGCTATTGCAGGGCCTCTTCGATGTTCCAGCCAACTTCCATGTCGTCACCGAATGGCATCCAGTCGATAACAGCAAAGCACGGAAGGAAATTGCGTCGCGCCGCCGGCATCACCATAATTCCAAGACCAGCTTCGTCTCGAATCTCCAGGACCGGCAGAGTACCGGCCCACACGACGAGTTGGTGGACGATTCCAAAGAGGCCGCGGTTGCGGAACTTGGCAGCGCATTGACCGCGCTGGGCATGGAAGGCAAAAACTTCGGCGAGTTCACGCTGTCTGTTGTGATCTATGACGAGGACCGCGCGAAGGTGGAGCACGCCGTCGCGGAGTTTCAGAAGTTGTTCACCCAGCATGACGGTTTGCTCTATGAAGAACGCTACAACCTGCTGAATGCGTTCTTCGCCACCATTCCAGGCAACCGCCAATTTAACCTCCGCAAGCAATGGGCGTTGAACTCCAATTATGCCGACCTGTCGTTTTTGTTCACGGTGGACACGGGGGCGCAGTGGAACCCACACCTGGAACGGGAATATCTCGCCGCGCTCGAATCGATGCATGGCACTCCATATTACTTCAATCTTCATGCGGGCGACGTGGGACATGCACTGATGCTCGGAGCAACTGGAAGTGGAAAATCGTTCAGCATGTCGTTCACCATTCAGTCCGTCCAGAAATACGATCCGCTGACTTTTATTTTCGATCTGGGCGGCAGTTACGAATCGCTGACGCGCGTCTTTGGCGGAACCTATCTCAATGTCGGTCTCAAGAGCCCCGGCTTCACCATCAATCCGTTCTCCCTGGAGCCGACGCCGGAGAACCTGAATTTCCTGTACCTGTTTCTGCGCGTACTCATCGAGGCCGGCGGCCGGTACGAGTTGACGCCCGATGACGAAAAGGCGCTATTCGCGGCCATTGAGCGGGCCTACAAGCTGCCCTCCGAAATTCGCACGCTCACTAACTTCGCATCCATATTAGGCCCCCTCGGTGAGCGTCTCCATCGGTGGACCCAGGCTGGCCAGTTCGGATACTTGTTCGACAACGCAACCGACACGCTCACCTTTTCCCGTTTCCAGACCTTCAATTTCGATGGATGGAGCGATTACCCCGACATCCTGGAGCCGCTGCTCTTTTATGTCTTGCAGCGGGCATCGTCGGAGATCGAAAAACCAGCGAACACCGCGACATTCAAGGTATTTGTCATTGACGAAGCGTGGATCTTCCTCAAGAACAAAACCATCCGAGACTGGATCATCCGGGCCGAAAAGACCTGGAGGAAGAAGAACGCGGCGATGATTCTTGCCACACAATCCGTAGTGGAACTCGCTGCCTCCGACATGCTGCACATCGTCAACGAGTCCTGCCCCACCAAAATCTTTCTCGCCAACCCCAACATCGACCGCAAGCTTTACGCCGAAGTCTTCCAGTTGAACGACACCCAGCTTGAACTATTGGAATCGTTGGTCCCAAAGCGCGAGCTGCTGGTCATTCAGCCGCGCGGGACCAAAAAGCTGGTACTTGAAGTTGATCCCTTGACCTATTGGATCGCTACCAACAATGCCCGTGACAACCTGCGCAAACAGGATTACTTCGCCCGCTTCGGGCCGGAGCAAGGCTTGATCCGGCTCGCTCACGACTACCCCAACCCATAAGGAGAATCATGCGCCCATCACCGATCATCCCGCTCTTGCTTGGCCTGGTGGCCACAGTAACTCATGGCCAGCAGACCGCCCGCGTGGTGAAGTACCACGCCAACGACATCGTGAACGTACGCGCCAAGATGCGCTACACCACGCTGATTCAATTACCGCTCACTGAAAAGATTCTGGAAGTTGCCACAGGCGACAAAGACTTCTGGATCATCGATGCCGTGGGTAACTACTGTTTTCTGCATCCGGCGAAAGAGAACACCCACAGCAATCTGAATCTCATCACCGATAAGGGCAATGTGTACTCTTTCACGCTGGACGATGTGGAAACGGCCGATCCCGACCTCAAGGTCGTGATCGAGCCGTCCGACCCGTCATCGCTGGCCGCTGCCAACGGTGTCACCAAGCTCGTATCCGCCGGTGAGGTCGATGCTGCGCGCGCCCAGGCGCAGATCGCGCAACAGCGCGCCGTCGCTGCTGTTGAAGAGTTTCGCGCCGACTACCCTACACAGGCGTTGAAGTTCGATTACAGCTATCGCAGCGAATCGCCCTTCGATGTGTCTGCAATCTACCGCGACGACCACTTCACCTACATCAAGTCGTCGGCTGCTGAGAAGTTTGCCGTCTACGAGGTGAAGGACGGCAAGCCCGACCTCATCAGCTTTCAGTTGAAGGATGGCACTTACATTCTGCCGAAGGTGGTGGACAAGGGGTATCTCGAAATCGGCAGGCATCGGCTGGAATTCCAGCGGAAAGGGCAATAGCCGATGGCCGACGAAAAACAAACCAACGCAGTATCGTCCTCTGAACCACAGGATGCACAGACACCACCGGCGGTTCGGGATAAGCGCATCCTGCCCGAGGGTGTGGTTCCCAAGCAGGCGCAGGGGTATATTGTTGCCGGCCTTGCCGTGCTCATCCTGCTGGCGGTGATGTTCTCGAAAAACCATCCGAAGCCAGCGCCCAAAGAGCAGGCATCTTCGCCGATGGCTACCTCCACCGATGCCAACCAGCGCAAGATTCAGGAACTGGAGCAGGACTTGAGCGCCGATCAGCGCCAGAGTCAACAGCAGGCACTCGCGCAGAAAACGGGCGTGGGTGGTGCGGGTACGTCACCAGCGGGGAGTGCGGCCCCGGCAGCCAATACAGCGCCAGTTGCCGCTGCACCTGTCTCGCAGCCAATCGAGCCGCCGCGCGATCCGGTTGCGGACGCAGAAAAGGCTCTGTCGTTCAAAGCACGCTTTGCCTCAAATCTCGTCTCTGCCGATAATGGCGCTTCACACTTATCGGCATCAGACTCAGCCGATCCGGTGGGCAGCCCCAATGCAGGTAGAGACGCGATGGCGACGCGTCCATCTGAGTTTCCGCAGCAGGCCCCTGCTACGCAGGTCGCTTCTGGCAACAACCCGAAACGCGGGCCTGAAGTGAATGTCAACTCCGCGCACGGCCAGCCCTTCGTGCTCTTTGAGGGCACCACCATCGACACTGCCCTGGTGAATCGCCTTGACGGCGAGTTCGCCGGGCCGGTCAAGGTCATGGTGACCAATCCCGTCTATAGCCAGGATCGCCAGCATGTGCTCATCCCGGAAGGCACGTTCATTCTTGGCGATGCGCAGAAAGTCTCCGGCTTCGGCCAGAAGCGCCTTGCCGTCGTCTTCCACCGCCTGCTCATGCCGGATGGATACTCCGTCGATCTCGATCAGTTTCACGGTCTCGATCAGGTGGGCGAAACCGGTCTCAAAGATAAGATCAACAACCACTACATGCAAATCTTTGGCGCGTCGATTGCGCTGGGGATCATCTCCGGCGCCGCCGAAGCCACGACCAACGGCGGGTATTCCGAAAGCGGTTCCGATATGTATCGCCAGGGCCTGGCCTCCAGCCTTGCCGCTACCGGCGCAAATGTGCTCGATAAGTTCATCAACATTCCACCCACCATCACCATCCGCGAAGGCCACCGCATCAAGGTTTACATCACTCAGGACATGCTGCTGCCCGCGTATGAAAACCACGACATGCCGGGAGTGATGTGATGCGTGCCCTTCTTCTTGGCTTCTTTTGTTTCGTGCACGTGGTTGGCTGCGCCAGCCCCTCGCACGCGCCGAGGAAGCCATCACCCTGCCACTATCCACAACCCGCGCCGGTCAAGTTCCGGCGCTCTTGAAAAGGAGCACCTATGAAGTCCCGCAAATTTATCTTGTTCATTCTTGCCCTCGCTGTCGCGCTTGCGCCTGCGGCGCACGCGCAGTTCGGCTCGGGCATCGTCTACGACCCGACCCAGAGCGCCCACGCCATTCAACAGCTCAGTCAGGGCGAGCAAGAACTCCAGAAGTGGGCGCAGGAACTTCAGAAGTGGGAACAGCACCTCCAAAAAGAGGAGCAGATTTATACGACCGCGTACCAGACGATGAACCAGGTTATCGCTGCCTACAACCTTGCCTATCAGATGTCACGAATGCCGCAGAATCTCGCGGCCCGCTACCAATCCGATTTCTCCAAGTGGACCGCTTTCTCGAATCCCAGCTTGGCGACTTCGAATACCTCCGGCATCACGTCGGCGTGGCTCAATGCCCTCGATCTCGGCAACCCCACGCGCGCGGCATCTGCTTACAGCGGCGCGGTGATTCAGGTACAGAGTTATCCGTCGAGTAGCCTGTCGGCGATGGATTCCACCACGCAGGCTGTGGTCCAGAACCAGTACACCAGTTCTGAAATCGGCCAGGCTAACGTGACCAATCTGCTTTCGACGCTTGGCACCATCCGTTCGGACTCGCAGACCTTCCAGCAGAAACTCGCCAATCTCGAATCGGACACCTATTCGACCGACCCCAGCCAGCAGACGGAAGTCGGAGTCCTGGCGAAGATCAACGCGGCGACGATGCTCCAGATTCACTCCCAGCAGGACACCAACCAGATCCTCGCCGCCGCTGCCGCGCAGCAAGCGCTCGACGCCAAGGAAAAGCTGGACGAGCGTAATCGCCTCATCAACCAGGCGATTTACTTCCAGCAAAACTTCTCCAATGTGATGCAGCAAGTCACCGGAGGCATCGCCGATGCCATCCAGTCCATTTCTCTCAGCCCGAACGGAAGGTAGGCCATGTCCCAGAGCTATTTCACCTTTCTCTCGCAGGCCATCAACGACCTGCTGACTACCAAGAGCGCGGCGATCGAGAGTACGGGACTCGACATCTTCCGTGGCCTAGCCGTGATCCTGATTGTGTGGTTCGGCGTGAAAGCCTCCCTGTCTGCTTCGCAGGGACATGGCGGCGGATTTCATTTCGCAAACTTCGCCGACCTGATCCTGATGATCGCCTTCGGCCTGGGAATGCTGACCTATTATTCCTCGCCCATACCGGGCGTCGGCTATAGCTTCAGCGACCTCATCACCAAGGAGGCCATTCAACTCTCGGCCCAGATCCAATCGGATAACACCCAGCAGATCGTCGATTCGATCACCGCCGCCGAAAAGCAGTTGGGTGCGCCTCCGGGCATCTTCAGCTTCTCCGAAGACCTGACCTGGATGATTGCCAGTCTTGCGTTGATGGTCATGCAGGCGTTTGTCTTTGCCGTCATTGCCTACGGCTATGTCGCCACGGCGGTCTGTGTGCTCATTGGCCCCATCTTCATCCCGTGGTTCATCGTGCCGAAGATGGACTGGCTGTTCTGGGGTTGGTTCAAGGCCTTCATCGGCTTCAGCTTCTATCAGGTGGTGGCCTCGGCTTTCATCTTCATCTTCTCAAAGGTCGTTGTCGGGATGTTCGGCGTGATCGGAACACTCTCGCTCTCAAACATCGTGACGCTGCTGCCCGCGTTGCTCACATTGGCCTTTGTCTGCATCTACGGCCTCCACAAAATACCGGAACTGACAGGCGCGATCCTCAGCGGACGCGCCGGAACCTGGGTAGACCTCAGTGGGAAATGACACCATGACAAAAACAAACTTTGCAACCACCGATGCCGGCCACAGGTTCCTGGAACTCTATGCCGAGCCGGTCGTCACCAACACCTATCTCAAAGTTGCGATCCTTGTGCTCTCGGTCGTCGCGCTCGCGTTGCTTTCGCTTCTCTATCGAGCACAGACCGCTGCCTCGCGGCTGAAGCCGCTCGTCATCTCCATCACCGATGCCGGGCGCGGCCAGGTGATGAACTATGCGGACTTCTCGAAGGTTCCCGTCGAGCGTGTCGGCAAATACTACCTTGCCCGCTGGACGGAACTCTACTACGGGCGTAACCATGCCACGCTCCAGCGCGACTTCTCCGAATCGCTGAATTTCTTCTCGAATGACATGCAATCGGCCACGCTTGCACGGGTGAACAAGGCGAAGACGCTGGAAACTTTTCTCCTCGACCCCGGCGCGCCCAACGTGGACATCGAGATCAAGGCCGTAGTGCTCGACGATACGCGACAGGCTCCGTATCGCGCGCACATCGAGTTCGAGAAGGTCTTCTATTCGCCCGGCGACCAGCAGGAGCAGAGCCGCGAGCGCTGGACCGCCAATGTGATCTACGCCTTCCGCGACGAAGTGCCCAATCAGATGCTGCTGACAAATCCGCTTGGTCTGGTCATCAGCTACGTCCATGAAGACCAGGCGTTCGGGAGCTAACCGCTATGCGACCGAAGAAGCCTATCCTGCTTTATTGCGCCGACCGCGGGCTGCTCTCGGCTACAGCGTTCGCGCTGCGGCTGCAGCCCTACGAGGTCACGGCTGTCGATGACAGCCGCAACGCCGCGGCGCTCATGATGGCCGACTGCACCGAGCTTGTTTGCGGCATTTTGATCCACGCCCAGCAAGGCGACTCGGCAGGGCGGTTGATTCACCGTCTGCTCGAATCGGATTTGCACGTTCCTCTATTGTTGGTGGACCGCGCTGGCGACCTGGCACCTGTCCGCTACGCAGACATGGTGCTTTATGGCCGCAACACTTCCATGCAGCACATCCTCGGAGCGCTTCAGACGCTCTGCGTGCGCAGACATGGACCAAAACCCCGGAGCATGGTATGACCGAATCGCGTCCTTCAGAACCATCAACAGACTATTCCCTACCTCGCAGGCTCCTTCCCGCAATGGTCGGCGCATCTGGAGTCTCGATCTCAAGCGAGATCGGAACGGAGCTCACCGGCGAACTGCTCGCTGGCCGCGTACCGCTCGGCGACCCTTTCTACGTGTCATGGGACTCCGAGTTCTATTCCCTGTGGTCCTGGCTTCGCTGGCTTTGGGAGTATGGCAACTCCGCCGATCCCTATGTGCGTCATGCCGTCCGGCATGGTGCCGCGGGAGTTCTGGCCGGCATTGCGGGGTCTGTTCTTGCCGGCATTCTGCTCAGCCGATGGATGCGCCGGAGCGCGTTATGAGCGAGTTTGCCTACATCGGCGGGTTCTCGGGCAGAGCTTGCCAGCGTCGTTCGCACGCTCACGCCGCCCGCGAAGTCCGCGGGAAAACCTGGACGCTTAGCCGGTCGATGATGACGGCGCGGCTTAGGCCGGACTCCTCTTCAGCAGGAGGTAGGCCATGATCGCCAACGCAGTTTTTGTCGCCACTCTTATCTTTCTTGCGCTCGGCTTCGGATTAATGCACGAACTGCATTTCCTCACTCCCTGGCGCAGCTTGATCCTGCATAGCTATCTCCAAAGCATCGCTCTTTACTGCGCTCTGCTCTTCGCCAACCTTCTCGGCCTCACCATCTGGATCGAACGCAAGTTCTTTCTCCGCAACACCGGACGCAAGCTCAAACACCTTGACCAGGAGATACACAGTGGACACTCAGAACTCTCAGAAGAAATCACGTCCCTTTTCAAAGAGGAATAGAAATACAGCAGTCTCCAACGAACCGGCGTCAGCCGAGTCCGGGGGCGAGTCGTTCGATGATCCTTATGCGGAACGCACGCCGGATCTGGTGGCCCGCGTTCGTGCTGCCAGGGAGGCCGCGCAGCGCGAGATGGAATCCTTCGGCGATGTTTCGGAATACGACATCACCATTATCCAAGGGCTGAAGAAGGACGAGGAAGATGAACCGCCAGCCGGGACACAGGCCGGTTTTGCTTTTCCGTTGGCTCCTGAGGAAACAGATGGAGATGAGTCGTGAAACATGATTTCACACCCGATATTCCCAGGGAAGTTGCCCGTCCCGTCAAGCCGCTGCCTCCGCCAGAGCCGGAGCCAGGTCCGGTAGCCTCTCGAATCGAGCGGCTTGACTCCATTGCCGAAGATCGCCGCCCTCCCAAGATTCCGCAGCCGGAACGAACCGTAAACCCGGAAGTCCGGCGTGAGCGCGATGTGGAAGTGAACCGAGGTGTGGATCGACATGGCCGCCGGGACCGGCGCGACAACCATGTTGCGGTGAGCTTCGACGTGCGGCTCCGCCCGGAAGAACGTCAGTTGATGACCGATGTGGCGCGCTTCCGCGTCATCGCGACGCGCGACCTGGAGCGCCACATCTACAACGGCAATGCGGGCGCTCTCGAAAGGGATCTGCATTATCTCGAATCGAAGGGCCTGCTTACCAAGGATACGCTGAACGCACGCCGTGATAACGCTCGCGATTACTTCAAAGACGGCATGGTGCGCGTCCAGCGGATCGAAGTCGTCACGCTGACGGAGCACGGGCGCAAGCTGATTGCGCGCGTTGGCGACTTGGAACCAGGCCAGAAAACTTATGCCCATCTGGTGAAACCACGCGAGGTGGAGCACGACACGCAGATTTATGGAGCCTATCGCAAAGAGGCCGCCCGCATCGAGCGCGAAGGTGGAAAGCCCACCCGTGTCGAACTGGATTTCGAGTTGAAGTCGAAGGTGCAGAGCGCCATGTATGCCGAGCACAAGGCGCAGCCGGACCGCGACATGGATGAGATCAGGCGGCAGGTCGCCGAGCAGCATCAATTGCCGATGGTGGACGGTCACATGGAGATTCCCGACGCGCGGGTTCATTACGAAATGCCCCAGGGCGGAGGAGCCGCGTTTTCCGACATCGAGGTTGTGACAGCGGCCTATCGGCCCGGTCATCTACGGGGCAAGTCGCAGGCGGGATTTCGCATGTATGTCTCGGGACGGGACGCGGGAAAACTCGGGGCCCTGATCGAAAACGAACATCATCTGCTGGACAACATTCTTGACCTATGAGCACAGACTGCATCCCGGCAATCGAACGGCAGGGCTACACCCTGCGCGAGGCTTCGTTTCTCTATCTCGTCGCCGCGTACTCAGGCTACTTCATGCGGCGGCACTTTGCCCGTCTTCTGGACCGCGTGGATGGGGCCATGTGTACCCACTTTCTGGCGAAGGCCGGCAACCTCGGTCATGTGCGCCGTCTGGCCTTCAGCCAGAACCGCCATGTCTATCACTTGCAGTCGAAGACCATTTACCGGCTCTGCGGAGCCGAGGATTCGCAGAACCGGCGCATGAAGGGCGAAGCGGGAATCAAGCACCGCCTCATAGTCCTGGATTACGTGCTCGACGATCTGCACCAGCAATTCCTCGTGACGGCGGAGGAGAAGGTAGAGTTTTTAACCCGCGATCTTGGCATCCCGATGGGTGTGCTGCCTTGCTCCTCCTTTGGAAATGCCGACGCAAGCAGCCGGTTCTTTATCGATCAGGCTCCAACTTCGATACGGCAGCATGAAACACATCGTTGGCTGGTGCGGTTTGCTTTCGTGGACGAGGGGTCAAAGACGATCAAGCCTTTCCGCCGGTTCCTCTCCGAGTATGAGGCGTTGTTGCGGAAGCTGCCTGCATTTGAAGTGGTCTACGCCGCCGATGCCGATGTGAACTTTCCAGCCGCCACCGAGGAATTTCTGCGCAGGTTTCCGCCAGCCGGTGCGTCGCCCCTGTTCCCGCGTGGAGTGGAACACTTCCTGAGTTTCGCCAGGGCGCGCCTGCACTGGGAGCGGAGCGGGGGGCGAGTCGAATTGACGGAGCTTGCCACGCTTCAGGATGGCCAGAAGATTTACCGGACTGCGGGCCATGAATCCCTGTACGCGCGGCTTGTGAATGGAATGGTGACGGAGCAGGAGCTTCGCAGAGATTCTCGGACCACACAGGAATTTCGCTTTGAGACGTACCTGCTTGAGGAGAGCTATCCGTTTCAAACACCACGGTATAGGGGAAGGCATTAACCCGGCAGCCCGCTAAACACGGCGCTATTGACATCGCTATGGAGGTTGAGGTAACGCGCATGAAATCAACAAATACGAAGCGGATAGGGGTCAATAAGTGGGGTAGTACGTGGGCGGGAGCGACCCGCCCTTGCGGGCTGCCGCGTCGGCTGACGCCGCGCTCGTCGCTCCCGCCCACGTACTACCAAAGACCAACGCGAGTACCGGAACTGGACCCATACAAGTACCTGGTTCAGTCCAAAGCCGGTACTTGATCCGTACCTGAGAGAGACCAAACCAAGTACCAAGCCAGGCCGCGATTGCGGCCAGAGAGGAACAACAGATGAGCAGACTGAAGATCGAACACGGAGCGAGCAAGGTTAACCTTGTTCTGCTCAAGACCAACATAGAAGACGGCATCTCAGCCGACATTGACCTGATGGCCGCATGGTCGGACAACGAACGAAAGTACATTGTCAATGAGTTGCTGCGCTTTGCCGTGACTCAGAACGAGGACTTTATGAAGTACAAGGCTGAGTTGGCAACGAATTCTTCACGGCCCACCAGCAGCACAAAATCAACATCCTCTTCGGCCAGACCGGCGTCCGGGACTGCCCCGAAATCCGATCCGTCGCCAGTGACCCAGGCATAAAAAGGAGTCCAAAGTATGCGCTTTGCGTTGCATCTTCAAAACTTGTCGCGCCCGCTGATCGAATACCGGCTGCTGCTCTCGCTGGGACTGAGTGCGGCCTTCGGCATCGTCCTTCAAAGCCTCTATCCGGTCCATGAAGCAGACCCGTTGTTGCGCCTCCTGGCATTGGAACGGCCCGCGATTTTTCATTGGCTGGTATGGAGCTACAACCTGTTCCTGTTCAGTACGCCGTTCCTGGTCTTCTCCATCCTGTTCTCGCTGGCGTACATCCACTTTTACCAGCCGAAGCCAGAGGAGATCGCAGGCCAGTTGCCGCCGTACCCTGATCCACTGCTGCGGGAGGAATTGGAACTGATCGTCGGCGAGCTGCACCACCAGTTGAAACCGAAACCATCCCCGACTCCGCGTTGGCTGTCGATACCGGAGCGCGGTCTGTACACGGGCATCTGCGTAGTCGGGGCAATCGGCTCGGGTAAGACGAAAGCCGTAATCCTTCCGGCCATGCGGCAGCTCTTTGCGTATCGCGCACACGACCCGGAGCGTAGGTTGTCCGGCGTGGTGTTGGAGGTGAAAGGCGATCTCTGCCGCCAGGTGCGGAAGATATTGAAGGGTTGCGGACGAGAACAGGATTATGTCGATGTCTCGCTCGACGGCGATATCCGATACAACCCGCTCAACAACGATGCCGATGCTTACGCGCAGGCATTCAATATCGCCTCGGTCATCGTCGCCATCTGGGGCAAGGGCAAGGAGCCGTTCTGGCAGCAGAGCTATACAGACTTGGTGAGGTACGTCATCATGCTCCATCGCGTCCGTGACGGGTACGTTACTCCGCTCGACATCTTCCGCACCGTCATCAGCTCAGGGACCTTGGAACGGATGTTGATTGAAACAGGCCGCCGTTACACGCTCGTTTCGTTTGTCGGCGTGGGAAAGGTTGACTATCGGAAATACGAATCGGCGCTGGCTCCGTTCGGTTTCGCATGGAACGAAACGCTGGGCCAGTACACTGCTCGCTGGACCGAGGAGTTGGAGACCGCACTGGTCCGGCAGACCACCATCGCTGCTTGCCTTTATAGTCGCAAGCAGGGCGATCCCGAGATACGCGGCAGTTGGGAGAGCGTCCATTACTGGTACTGGGAACATTGGAAGTTCTTCCGTTCCGAGACCAAGACCTCGATTGTTCAGGGAATCGCAGTCTTCCTCTCGCTGTTCGAGACAGACGCCAAGGTTCGCAAGGTCTTCTGTCCGCCGAAGGAACTGTACGAGGGCAAACCATCGGCCACGGACCCACATGCAACGGTACTGCCGCCGTTCGACGAGTTGATCGAGTCGGGCAAGGTCGTGGGCCTGAATTTCCCAACCGCGTTGAACCCGGCGCTGGCCAAAATCATCGGCACCATGATGAAGGTCGATTACCAGCGGGCCGTGTTGCTGCGTATTCCGCAGATGGAGGACGAACCAGGGCAGCACTTCCGGCCCACCGTCTTCATCTGCGACGAGTACCAGAACTTCGCCACCGTGGGCGGCGACAACCCCACCGGCGATGAACGGTTTTTGTCTCTGTCCCGGCAACCGAAGTGCATTCCGCTGGTCGCCACGCAGAGCATCTCCAGTCTCAAAGAGGCTCTCCCTAATGAAGGCGTGAAGACACTGCTCCAAGCTTTTCGCACCAAGGTTTTTCTCTCCACATCGGACCCCGATACGGCGCGGTATGGTGTCGAACTGTGCGGCAAGGCAGACAAGACAAAGGTCAGTTACACCGTCTCCGAGTCCAGCAGCAACGCCAATGTTGGTTGGCTGAGTGGCCGCACTTCGTCCAGCAAAGGATCGGTTTCAGCCTCCAAGCAATACCAGAAGCATAAAGAGCCACTGTTTGAGGAGAACGTCTTCTTTGACCTCAAGAACGCCCAAGCTATTGTTATTGCCTTCGATGGCATCAGCCCTTTACCGCCCACCTATTGCTATCTGAAGCTGGACTTCCTGCCCGTCATGATGACTTGGTTCGACCAGGAGCGGATCGCCTTCGATCCGGAAAGGATACAAAGATGAGCTTTGATGTCATCATCCCGTTTTTGAAACCCATCAGGCATCTGCTCGAATCCGAAACCATCTCCGAGATCATGGTCAACCCGGACTCATCTGTATGGATCGAGGAAAGCGGACGGATTCAATTACTGCCCGGCATTCGCTTCGAGGAAGGTGCACTGCAAACCGCCCTCGAAGTGATTGCCAACCGCTTTGGCAAAAGGCTCGACGCGGATTCGCCGATTCTGAATCTACGCCTGCCGGATGGCAGCCGCATGGCCGCATTGATTCCACCGGTGGTCAATCCTCGACCCATGCTCACGATCCGAAAGTTCACCTCGCGGAACTTCACCATCCACGACCTGATTGAGCGGAAGATGCTGACGGAGGAACAAGCCAACATCCTCGCGAGCACAATCCAGCACGGCGACAACCTGCTTATCTCCGGGGCGACAAGCTCAGGCAAGTCGACACTCCTCAATGTTCTCTCAGGTTTCATCCCCAACGAAGACCGCATCCTGATCCTGGAAGATGTTGCGGAACTCCATATACAGAAACCGCACGTCATTTCCACTGAAGCGCAACTCGACACCCACAAGAGTCAAATCGGTTTCGCCGACCTGCTTAAAGCGGCGCTACGGCACCGCCCCGACCGCATCATCGTGGGGGAAATTCGCGGGACTGAGGCGCGCGTCTTTCTCGACGCCTTGAATACCGGCCATCGTGGGTCGCTCACCACTATTCACGCCAACGGAGCCGAGGATGCGCTGCATCGCCTGTCGCAATTGGCCCTGCGAGGGTCCGGAGGCGTATCGCTCAAGGATGTGGAAGAGGAATGCCGCCGGTCCATCGATGTGGTCATCCATGTGGCCAAGATTGATGGAATCCGTGCGGTTCGGGAACTGCTGCGTATAAAAGCATCCTGATACCAGCAGGGCTGGAGATTATTGAGCAAGCGCCGCGCGCTCGGCCTTCTTCTTCTGACGCCTGACCTTGGCCCAGCGTTTCTTTTGCGCCGCGGCCATCTTTCCTCGGGCTTCTGAACTGAGTACCCGCTTGGGCTGATTGCCGGCAGCAATTTGCTTTGCGGCTTGCTGGCCTGTTCCATCCGACACGGCAGTGGATGCCGCAAGTGCACGGACGCGGGTCAGCAGGGCAATCGCTGTATCAAGCTCCTTAACTAAATTCCCCTCGGGTCTGCGTCCGGTCGTTTTCTTTGCCATCGTTCTGTTACCTCCTCCGTACATTGAATACAAGAATGCCATCTCAGCATATACCAAGCGCTGATCCCAATTGTCTGCGCCGGACATCGGAGCACTCACCACGCGGAGCTTCAACCAGTTTTGCGATTGGGCTTCGATGTGGCTTGCGCCTTCGGTTTACGCCGTCCGCGTGGGCCCTCCACCGGCCGGCATTTCTCCACAAGATATTGCAAAAAATCATTTAAGACTGATCGATGGTCGGACTGCCGATAGGCTACGCCATATTCATAGGCGATTTCGTCATCGGGGAAAGGAATATAAACAGCTTTTGTCAGCGTAAGTTCCTCTGAGTATCGTTTGGTGACAAGGGTGATGCCCGTCCCTGCGCCCGTATCCACCAGGTGAACTGACTCGGCAGGAGATGCTGAAATGCAGAGCCATTCTGGGGCGGAACCAGGAGTCCGGCATCTGCCAAGCAAAGCATCCTTCAGGGCTTTGGGAAACTGGTGTTTCGAACCAATGATTTGCTCGTGACAGAGATCCGCAAGATGAATCTCAGTGCGGCCCCGGAGGACATGGTTCTCCGGGAGAACAGCTAACAGCGTATCGTGAGTCAGATGGAGCGGCGCCACGTAGGGTTCAGTGACGGGCCATGCGACTAAGGCCACATCCGCCTTCCCGTTCAGAAGCATCGCAATGGCTTCTTCGTCCGAGTCGCAGGGCTGCTGGAACGAAATGCGCATGCCCTCGACCGCTTGCGCAGCGACTACGATAGAGAGCAATTGCAGATCGACATGACGTGGCCTGCTAACCGCGAGCCTTTCCGAAAACGCCCGGTGAGCCGCATCGGTGCGGGTAATCAGGCGCTGGAAATCCTCAAGGATCCGCTTTGCTTCTTCGACGAATACGAAACCCTCCGGGGTGATCGCCCTCACCACGCCCTTGCTTCGGTCGAAGAGTTTGCATTCTTCATTCTTCTCCACTTTGTTGATGCGGGCCGTTACTCCCGGCTGCGTCATGTGCAGGCGCTTTGCGGTCTCCGTGAAATTGAGCGTCTCCGCCAATACCACCACGCATTGCAGATCGCGTATATCCAGTTGATCGATAATTACCATGGCGGTACCCATCCCTGCCTTTGCGCTTTGAATGATCGCCCACCGTACTGCGCTACGGGATAGGTGTAGATTCTAAGCATTTTCAATCACTCACAGGCCATCAGCCGCCGCATAAGTTCTTTCAAGCTGCCCAAGACCCTAGAGTTTATGCACTTTCTGTGCCCCTTTTGTGCCCTCACCGTTTGGGGTCAAATCCCTTGCGTGAGACAGATTGGAGAAGGCACAGTTGCCGTCTAATGCAGATTGCTTTTCATGCTGTTCTTCTCAGTGATAATGATAGCTGGCTAGTGAAGCGGAGGCGGGCTCTGCTCGAGCGCAAACCGCCTCCGCTCGATCTTGATGATGAGTGCCAAATTGCGGATGCCGCGATCCTCCTCCTCCCCCCATGCCGGAAGACCGTAACCAGCAAGGGGGGGCGTTGGGTTTGTCTGATTCGGCCTCTCTTTCGAGTTGCCGAGGTGGTTGATAGTTATGGCGCCGTGAAGGTGCCAGTGACGGAAGTCGTGCTCTCCTGACCGACAAGGTAATAGGTGACAGTGTGACTGCCCGTCGAAGGGGCACTGGGGAAAACGTAGATCAAATGATGCGTACCGATAGGCGAGCTGTCGCGGGCGACGCCCACATATTTGCCGTCAATCAGGAAGGAAATACCACCTGCGACGGATTGGTAAACGGTGCCTTCAAGCGTCAGCGACGACGCAGTATAAACCAGGGAATCGATCTGCAGCGCTCCAGTGGGCGTCGATGCGCTAACCGTTATGCTGATCACGTTGCTCTTGGTTGTACCGTCGGTGACTTGGACGTTGTAGGTACCGGCAACAACGTCAGCGGCAGGGATGGTCACCGTGTAACTGGTTCCAGAGCCGGTCACGGGTAACGAGTAGGATGAACTCCCGACGGTCACCGTGACGTTTGGGCTAACCTTATAGTTGCTGCTAATCGACAGAGTCACACTATTGCCGGCGGTAAGCCCTGTCGGGGCGGATATTGACAAGGCGTCCGTTACCGGCTGCGTGGTACCGTCCACGGGCGACCACCACATATTGGCAATTTCGATCCAGTCATCTGGGGTCTTGTCGTAGCCGGTCGCCTGCATCGCCATTTGCGCGCCGAGCGTGTAATTGCAGCCGCCGTGAGCGTAGTCGGCCCGAACCTGGGCGGTCGGTGCGGACATTTGCACGACCCCATCGATCTTGAGCACCAACGAGCCCGCCCCCCAGATCTCGTCGAAGTCATGCATTGCCGTCATGTCACCCGAACCCGTTGGAAAGGTGTCCGGGACGTGCATGATCGTGCCGTCATTGCCCGATGCGTTTGCGTCATAGAAGTGGAACGTCGAGAAGAGGGTGTCATTCGAGGCGTAATTAACTTCGCTGACATCGACTTCGCCAATGTGATTGTCTGTTGATCCTTTGATAATGCCGGGCCAGCCAGGATCTCCGTCCGCTGGCCACATGATTTGATTGGAGCCGGGGCCTGCGGCGCTTTGTCCCTCAGCGCTACGCCAATGGAAGTCACCATAGCCAAAGCCAGCGGAGCAGGTGGTGTCTTGCTGCATCATTCCAGTGTTGGGCCAACCGAGGGATGAAGAGCTGCTGATCCAGAGTCCCGTGCTGCCTGAAAACCAGAACTGCGGACCTGGATTCGTTCCGCCATAGGAGAAGATATTGTTCCACACCGTCTGATTGATGCCGTTTGACGCGTTCCAGGCTGTGTTCACCGGAACAGTGGTGAAGTCCTGCCCGGTATCGATGGAGGGATTGAACACCTGGGGAGTGTAGGACCCCTGAGCGGTTGCTGCTGCGGCCACCAGGATAAGCGAAAGGGACGCAAGCGCAATGAAGAGACATCTAAGCGACCGTGGGTTCGAAGTGGGTTTCGTTGGAAAAGACATAACTACCTCCTTGTGAAACTATTTGTGACCCGCGAATTTATTCATAAGAATGCAGATAACTGATAGTTAACAACCGTTAAGTGCAGTGAAAGGTTTATTGATGCACGATAACGTACGATGTTTTTCGCGTTTGATTTGAGTCGGAGCCGGACAGGTCTGCATCCGCTGGAAGGATCTGTTTCG
>Ga0224531_1000503_pt1 | contig 19346 bp, 17 predicted proteins | sample CBST100metaG_FD_179876 | JGI IMG/M metagenome (GOLD analysis project Ga0224531, IMG submission 179876) | Peat soil microbial communities from Stordalen Mire, Sweden - C.B.S.T100 | ecosystem: Environmental > Terrestrial > Soil > Wetlands > Peat | place: Sweden: Norrbotten County, Stordalen Mire...
TCCACCGGCACTCCCGCAGCCGACCCCGACCGCCCAACCCTGCACCGCACAACCGGCAGCGCAGACCAGAGCGCCTCCAGCAGCTCCGGCGAGACGCCCGCCAACGACCCCGACCGCCCCACCCTGCGCCGCCACAGCCCGCAGGACGCCGGCAAGAACACCGCCGAGCAGCCGGATGCTAACTCCGCAGTCGCCTCGCTGAACGACGATCCCAGCCGCCCTCTGCTGCACCGTGGCAAGCCTGTCAGCGCGCTCACCGACGCGGACATTCCCAAGCTGGCCGGCCTTCCCGCCGACCAGGACCTGCACCAGATGGTCGCTGTATCGGACGCCGCAAACCGCTCACCGCACGATTTTTCGCGGGCGTGGGAGGATGAGGCCGAACACCAGGGCATTCTTGCCAAAATGCAGTCCGCCGCGCGCGCGCAGCTTGCCGCCTACGAAGCCGCCAACACGCCACCGCCCGCTGCGCCCGCCAAGCCTCTGCCGCCAGACACGCGCCGCATCAACAGCAAGCTCCGCCGCACAGTGGTCCAGGAGACGCCACCGCCGCCCGCGCCCGCACCCGGGCCGCTACTCGACGAGCAGTTGAAGGGCTACACGCTGAGCTACGGTGGCGCGGCGACTTATGTCTACACGGCGCACACGGATGGGCTTGGTTCAGCGGTGCGATTTGTGACGCTGGTTGCGCAGGTCGATATGAATGGCGAGCCCCAGCTTGCGATCAAGAGCGTCACCGACGCCGCTCACCTCGACCGCGCGCCGCGCATGAGGCTGGTGGACGCGGTCGATGCCGAAGCCTCCAACCGCGCCAGCCTGCTCTTCGAGCTGCGTGCCCAGAACTCCCGCCAGTTCGCGCTCTACCGCGTCATTGGAGCGCGCGCCGACGAGACCTTCCTCACCGGTTCAACCCAGTAGCTGTCAAGCCTGCACAGACCCCAGCGCAAGCGCCGGATAGTCCGTGTACCCATGCGGCCCCGGCGCATAGAACGTATTCGGATCCGGTCGATTCAGCGCCGCCTTCCGCGCGAACCGCTCCGGCAGGTCAGGATTGGCGATGAACAGCTTCCCGTAGGAGATCGCATCCGCCTTGCCCTCGTCCAGAAGCTGCTGGCCGGTGGCCTGGTCCAGGGCCTCGTTTGCCACAAACACTCCGCCAAACTCCTGCTTCAGCTTCGGCCCCAGACTGTCCGGCCCAACATGCTCGCGCGCCATGATAAAGGCAATCTTGCGCCGTCCAAGCTCGCGTGCCACATAGCCAAAGGTCGCAGCCGGGTTCGAGTCCGAAATCCCATGCGTATCGCTGCGAGGAGCCAGATGCACTCCCACCCTGCCCGCGCCGAAGACCGAGATTGCGGCATCGGTAGCCTCCAACAGCAGCCGGGCGCGGTTCTCAATCGGCCCGCCGTACTCATCCGTGCGATGGTTCGAACCATCCTGCAAGAACTGGTCCAGCAGGTAGCCATTCGCTCCATGCAGCTCCACACCGTCGAAGCCCGCCGCCTGCGCGTTCTCCGCGCCCCGCCGGAACGCCTCGACCACGCCCTTCACCTCGCCGGTCTCCAGCGCTCTCGGCACGCCAAACGCCCTCTGCGGACGCAGCAGGCTCACCGTCCCCACCGCCGCAATCGCGCTGGGCGCCACCGGCAGCTTCCCGCCCAGAAATTCCGGGTCGGAGATTCGCCCCACATGCCATATCTGCGCAAAGATCCGTCCGCCCGCGCGATGCACCGCAGCCGGTATCGGCTTCCACGCCTCAACCTGCTCCCTGGACCAGATCCCCGGAACGTTGGCATAGCCCACGCCCATCGGATCGACCGGAATCCCCTCGGAAAGAATCAGCCCGGCACTCGCACGCTGCATGTAGTACTCCGCCATGATCGGCGTCGGCACGTGATCGGCAGTGCCGTGCAGCCGCGTCATCGGGGCCATCATAATTCGGTTGGGCAGGTGCAGGTCCCCGACCTGCACTGAATCAAAAAGAGTAGGCATTCTGGAAAACTCCTTGGCGTCGATACGCTTTGTGAGTTTTGATGCAGATCAACAGACAAGGGTGCGCGGAGAGAGCCGCACATGCAGGCTCGGCCTCTTCCAGCCCGCTCACGTTTTGGGTGGAAACCCTACAGCGGGACGCTCTTCAGCCATTCGCGAAAGGCCGGCCCCAGGTCCTCGCGCTTCAGCGCCAGCTCGACAGTCGCCCTCAGGAATCCCAGCTTGTCTCCCGCGTCGTGGCGCTTGCCCTCGTAGCGGTAGCCGTAGACCCTCTCGAACTGGAGCAGCGCCTTGATGGCGTCGGTCAACTGCAACTCGCCGCCCGCGCCCGCCTTTACGCCCTCGATCATCTGGAAGATGCGCGGCGTCAGGATGTATCGCCCAATAATCGCGTTGGCCGACGGGGCCTCCTCGAACCTGGGCTTCTCCACCATCCCCTTCACCGCCAGCAGACGCGGGTCGCGCGCATCCGGCGTGCAGTCCAGGCAGCCGTAGTTGGAGATCGCAGGGCCCTCCACCACCTCCGATGCCAGAATGCTCGCCTGCGTCTCGTCGAACGCCTCCACCATCTGCTTCATGCAGGGAACGCGCGCGTCCACGATGTCGTCCGGCAGCAGTACGCAAAACGGCTCGTCGCCCACCAGTTCTTTCGCCATCAGAATCGCGTGGCCCAGCCCCAGCGGCTCGGCCTGCCGCGTGTAGGCGATCTTGGCCAGCTTCGAGAGAGACCGTACCGCGTCCAGCAGCGCCTGCTTGCCTTTGGCCGCCAGCGCGGCCTCCAACTCCGGGCTGGAGTCGAAGTGGTCCTCCATGGCGGCCTTGTCGCGCCCGGTAACGATGATGATCTCGGTGCATCCCGCCGCCACCGCCTCCTCCACGCCATACTGGATCAGAGGCTTATCGACCAGGCACAACATCTCTTTGGGGATGGACTTGGTTGCGGGCAAGAATCGCGTGCCCATGCCTGCCGCGGGAAAGACTGCCTTGCGGATCTTCTGGTGAGCCATAGGATGCGGAGCCCTCGTCGCCAACCTCAGAAGTCCATCCTAGCAAAGCTCAGCTTGCGGAAGATGAAATGCCTCAGATCGCATCTGCGGTCTGAGGCAATTATTCTTCCGGGAGAGCTGCCGTGAGCCCTAGCTCAGGGTCTCCATCAGTTTGTTGACGGTGCGGTTCAGGTCCTTGTCGGTGCGGCGGTGCTCGTCGATCTTGCTGATGGAGTGCATCACGGTGGTATGGTGCTTGCCGCCGAACTGGCGGCCGATCTCGGGCAGCGACGCCTCGGTAAGCTGCTTGGCCAGATACATGGCGATCTGGCGCGGCACCACGATCTGGCGCGAGTTGTTCTTCTGCTTCAGCTCGGCGACGCGCATCCCGAACTGTTCGGCCACGGCGCGCTGGATGGCCTCAATGGTGATCTTGCGCACCTGGGTGTCGATGAACTGCTTCAGGCACTGCTGGGTGACGGCGAGGGTAATCTCCACGCCGTGCATACTGCACCACGCGATCAGCCGCACCAGCGCGCCCTCCAGCTCGCGCACGTTGGTGCGTACGTTGGACGCGATGAACAGCGCAACATCGGTGGGAAGGTGGGTCTGCTCGGACTCGGCTTTTTTCTGAAGAATGGCGACCTTGGTCTCCAGGTCGGGCGGCTGGATGTCTGCGATCAGACCCCACTCGAAGCGCGAGCGCAGGCGGTCCTCGAAGTCGGCCAGTTCCTTGGGCGGGCGGTCGCTGGCGATCACGATCTGCTTCATGCTCTCATGCAGCGCGTTGAAGGTGTGGAAGAACTCCTCCTGCGTGCGCTCCTTGCCGGCCAGGAACTGGATGTCGTCGATCAGCAGAACATCCACGGTGCGGAACTTGTCGCGGAAGCTGGTCATCTTGTCGTAGCGCACCGAGTTGATCATCTCGTTGGTGAACTTCTCGCCCGAGACGTAGCAGATGGCGGCCTGCGGCTGGCGGCGCTTCACATCGTGTCCGATGGCATGCATCAGGTGGGTCTTGCCCATGCCCACGCCGCCGTAGATGAACAGTGGGTTGTATGCCTTGGACGGGCGCTCCGCGACGGCCTGCGCCGCGGCCATGGCGAACTGGTTGCCGCTGCCGATGACAAAGGCGTCAAACTGGTAGCGCGGGTTGAGCTGCGACGCCGTGCTCCAGTCAAAACGCGATTGCTCGGGCATGGGTGCTGTCGCGCCGAACGTCCGGCGCGAGTGCGGCGCATTGGAGTTGTGGGTGGAGACGGGAGCGAACCCGCCGTCTTCGCGTATTCGCGGCGCGCTGGGGTCCTGCGCCGGCGTGGTGAAAACCACCGAGTCGATGTCCAGCGCCAGGTTGTCGATGGCCTCCTGGATCAGGTCGGCGTACTTCTCGCCCAGGTGCTGAAATTCGGCGGAGGGAATGCGCACGTAGAGTGTCTTGCCCGCGATGTGGGAGAACCGCGTGGGCTTAAGCCACGTCTCATACGACTGGCGGTTGATCTTTTTCTCCAGCGCGGCGAGGATGCGGACCCATTGATTCAATACAGCGGTAGCTGTGGGAACGAATGACATGCTTTCAATTCCTTCTTGGATTTGCTCCAAGTATTTTTGTTCTGGAACGTACAAACCGACCGAAAAATCAGACTGAAAAACGACTGCAACAGCAACAGAAAACCCGCACCGCCGAATCCGGCGAGTGGAAAAGGGATGCTGTTTGCTGGAGGTCTTCGCGCCAGCCCAAATGCTCTCGCGAAGAGAACGACCATGCCAGCCAAAGTGCGATCTACGATTGAGTAAAAATCAACTTTGAGAAGCGGGTTTGATAGTAGCACGGAAAACAGGGCCTGTTTCAAGCGATCGAGAGATAAAATTTTTGTTGCACCATTCCTTGTGAAGAATGCTCTCTGTTGTTTCAAATCGGGTCTTCCGGCGCTCAAAACTACTCCTTTCCACGGCGCCCCTCCAGACACTTTTTTGCAGTCGCCTCGAAACCCCGGTATACTGAAAGACTGTTGCCGTTACACCTTTCAACAAGATTGAGCAGGAGCCGAACCCAATGCCGAAGCGTACCTTCCAACCGAATCGCCGCCACCGCGCCAAGACCCATGGCTTCCTGACCCGCATGAAGACCAAGGCGGGCGCAGCCGTGTTGAACCGCCGGCGTGCCAAGGGACGCCACAAGATCGCCGTCAGCGCAGGCTTCCGCGACAACTAGGCCAATTTCGCCATCCACGGGCCGTCCGGCGCTCGCCTGGCATCGCAAAGGCAAACCGCAGCGTGACTGAGATGGCCTATTTCCTCCCAACCCAGGCAAAGACCGAGTGGCCCGTTAGCCGCTTGTGCAAACACGCCGACTATCAGCGCGTATACAAGGCCAGCCGCAAGCAGTTTGCCAATCAAATGAGCTACTTCTTTGCGCTGCGCCCTGCGCTCGGCCCGGACGGCACTTTGGTGCGCGGTGTCGGCGCGAAGGCCGCGCGCGTCGGCCTCACCGTCGGCAAAGTCATGGGCAAGGCAGTGGACCGCAACCGCATCAAGCGGCGCATGCGCGAAGCTGTGCGGCGGCGGCTTCCGCTGCTCGAAGCCCCGGTCGATCTGGTGCTTCATCCCAGACGCAGCGTCCTCGATCTCGACTTCGCAACCCTGGAACGCGAGGTGGCCGCTGTCTTCCGCGCGGTGCACAAGGCCGCGCAGAAGCAAGTCCCGGCCCAGCCCGAACCGGCAAAGACTTAACCCCGATCGACACGGATGGGACGCCATGGGACCAAAGGCAGAGGAGAGGAACGACCGCACTGCACGCCTTGCATTCCGCGTTTATAAAACAGTGCTCTCTCCCATACTCCACACCATCAGCCCGTCGCGCTGCCTGTACCTGCCCACCTGCTCGGAGTACGCCGCCATCGCGGTCAGCCGGTTCGGGTGGGTGCGCGGATCGTGGCTCGCTCTGCGCAGGCTGGCGCGCTGCCATCCCTGGGGCAAGGGCGGCCTCGATCCCGTTCCCGAACGCGCTTTGCCAGCAGTTTCCCACCGGGCGCAACCGGATTCATCCGGCTGCAACCAAACGGATGCAGACCAAACCGGCGCAGACCATTTACCATAGAGAGCAGGCTGGAAGTCCCCGGCCGCAACTTCCAGCACCCCACAGATAGGAAACCTCGCTTGGCAGAGTTCAGCAACCCCAATCAACAAGGCGGACAAGAAGGCCGATCGCTGATGGCCATGATGGTCGTCTTTGTGGCCGTCGTCCTCGGGCTCCAGCTTTACCGGTCGAAGACCACCCCACCGCCGCCCTCGACACCCCCCATCGCCGCACAGCAGACGCCCGCCGCGCCCGCGCCTGTAGCCTCCGTGGCAACGCCGCAGCCCGCCGCCGTTGCGAAGTCCTTGGCCCCTGGCGTCCCCAGCGTCGAGGCCGGCGCCGAGTCCACCACCATCGTTGAGAACAATCTCTACCGCATCACGTTTTCCAACCGCGGCGCCCAGGTCACCAGTTGGATTCTGAAGGACTACAAAACCCTGGATAACCAGCCGCTCGACCTGATCCACCAGCAGGCCGCGAAGCTCTACGGCTACCCGCTCTCGCTCTACACCACCGACGCCGCCATCGCCAGCGCACTCAATCAGGCGCTCTATGTGCCTTCGGCGACGGGCCCGCTCACCGCGCCGGCCAGCCTGACCTTCAAGTACTCGAACGGCGGCCTGCAGGCGACCAAGACCTTCACCTTCGACCCCAAGACCTATGTCCTCCACGCGGAGGTCGTAGTCACCCGCGCAGGCGCACCCGTCGCGGCGCAGCTCAGTTGGCCGGGCGGATTCGGCGATCAGAACGAGGATCCCAGGGGCAGCGGTTACAACAACTCCCAGATCGATCAGTACCGCAACGGCAGCTTCAGCAAGACCGACGCAAAGAAAGTCGCCGCTGGCGGTTCTCTCTCCGGCCCGTTCGACTTTGCCGGCGTGGCCGATCCCTTCTTCGCCGCCGTCTTTATCCCCGACTCGCCGGACACCGCGACGGTCACCACGCTGCGCAACGATCTCGACGTCGCGAAGTTCATCAAGCGGACCGGCTTTGGCTCCGATTCGCCGCCCACCAAGCCCCTCGTCATGCCCGTTCTCGGCGAGGCGCTGGGCAACACCGGCGGACCGGTCGAGACCAGCATCTTTGTCGGACCCAAGGCCATCAACGTCCTCAAGAGCGTCCGCGCCACCGACTCGCGCATCTCGCTCGAACCGATGCTGGAGTTCGGTTTCTGGGGTCCCATCGCCAAGTACCTCTTTCTGTCGCTGCAGGCGATCCACGCCCACATCACCGGCAACTGGAGCGGCTCCTGGGGCTGGGCGATCATCGTTCTCACCCTCTTCATCAACCTGCTCATCATGCCCTTCCGGGTGAAGTCCATGCACAGCGCGCTCAAGATGCAGCGCATCCAGCCGCAGATGGACGCCATCAAGGAGAAGTACAAGAAGTACAAGGTGACCGACCCCAAGCGCGGCGAGATGAACGCCGAGATCATGCAGTTGCAGAAGGACAACGGCGTCAGCATGTTCGGCGGATGCATCCCCCAGCTCATCACCATGCCGCTGATCATCGCGTTCTTCTACATGCTTCCCACGGTAGTGGAGTTGCGTCTGGCGCACTGGTTCTGGCTGCCCAACCTGCAGGCCGCGGACCCGCACCACATCCTGCCCATCTTCATGGTGCTGTCGCAGTTCCTCGTCCAGTTCTACACGCCCTCGCCAGGCGTCGATCCGCAGCAGCAGAAGATGATGGCCTTCATGATGCCGCTCTTCTCCGGCTACATCACCTGGCAATACGCCTCCGGGCTCGCCCTCTACTGGTCGGTCGGCAACCTGATCGGCATCGCGCAGCAGGCAGTCATGAACCAAACCTCGCTGGGCCGGGAGATGCGCGCGGTGGCCGCCAAGCGCGCCCGCCGCAAGGCCCCAACCATCCAGGGACGCAGGTAGGCTGCGACGAATTTGAGAGATGCGGGGTTATCTTCCGCCGCGCCGGTACAGTGCATCCGTATTTGGACGCGACGAGCGGTAACTAATAGTGATATAAGTTCTATTCGAACGGATAACTTCTCCCATGAACGACGTGGCCCAGGCAGCGCAGACAATTGCAACGTTTTTGCAGGCCTTCACGACGAGCAGCGGGCTTCGCCTGCGCTTTCGCGTGAAGGCGCGTAGTTTAAAGCCGAGAAATGCAGACAGCACAGAGCCTCCCCCGGCGGAGCCCGTGGCAAAAGACGCTCCGCGCGCGCTCTACGTCGAGTTCATCGGCCCGGACACCCCAGTGCTCACGGCACGCAATGGCGAGGTGCTGAACGCGCTCGAACACATTGCGTCCAAGATGCTGCGCCTCGAACCCCACGAGCAAGACCGCATCTCCTTCGACGCCGACCAGTTCAAGGCCAACCGCGACCGCCGGATGCAAGAGTCCGCTGCGGCGGCCATCGAGCGTGTACGCGCCACCGGAAAACCCCACGCCTTCCCGCCAATGAACTCCCGCGAGCGCCGCATGATGCATATGCTGCTCAGCGAATCAGGCCTGCCTACCGCTTCCAGCGGCGAAGGCCCGGGGCGCTTTGTCGTGCTCTACCCCAAAGGGGCCGACACCTCCGCGCCCTTCAACTTCTCCGCTACGGACGACACACAGCCTCCCCCGCGCCGCCACGACAGCAACCAGGTGCGCAACGCCTTCCGTCCCCGTTACTAATCCAACGCCGGCCAGCGCGCGCAGAACACCCGCGGCTAGTGTCCTGAGTCCTGAATTCGCAGCTCTAAACCAAGGGCCAAAGGCCCGGTCTATACCAGCCTAGGGCGCAGCCCCAGGTACACGGGCAGGCACAGAGTCGAGGGCTGAAGGCCCGGCCTATTCTTCAACCAACTTCAGACTCAGGACACTAGAGTTCCGTATACACGTCCCTGAAGTCGTAGCAACCAGCGCGCGTCGCAAGCCACTCCGCCGCCCTCACCGCACCCTCGGCGAACCCGCGCCGCGAGAATGCCTCATGGGTCAGAACCACGCGGTCGGCCTCGCTCACCGCCTCCAGCACATGCTTTCCCTTCGCATCGCCCTCGCGCACGGACTCGATGGGCACCTCGATCTTTTTCCCCGCGCCGCGCTCCACCATCTCCGCAATCGAGATCGCCGTGCCCGAAGGCTTGTCCAGCTTGCTGACGTGGTGCGTCTCGACGATGGAAAACTTGTACCCCACGCCGGCCAGCGATGCCCCCATCTGCTGGGCCAGCTTCAGCATCACCTGCACACCGATGGAATAATTCGTTCCGTAGAGCAGCCCCGCCTGCGTGCTCTCCGCCAACGCGCGCATCTCCGCCAGCCTGGCGTACCAGCCGGTTGTGCCGACCACAATCTTTGAGCCAGCACTCAGGCACGCCCGCATATTTTCCACCACCGCCCGCGGCGTGGTGAAGTCGATCGCCACGTCGAACCCCGCCAGGAACGCAGGCGTCAGCGCAGCCGCGCCCTCGTTCTCCAGCACGTCCAGCCCCTGAACGGCGTGGCCGCGCTCAGCCGCAACCTCGGCAACCAGCTTGCCCGTCTTGCCCTGTCCCAGCACCAAAATTCGCATAGAGGTAGTCTACCGCGAGATGCTCAGGCCTTGGCCGCAACCGCCCGCGCAGCGGTATCGAACACGGCCGGATCGGGATCGGCGAAGAACTCCGCGTGCAGCGAGCGCACCGCCTCGTCCACGTCCGACTCCTCGATCATGAAGCTCATGTTGATCTCGCTCGCGCCTTGCGAGATCATCCTCACGTTGATGTGCCGGATCGCCGAAAACACACGTCCGGCAATGCCGCTCTGGCCGCGAATGTCCTCGCCCACCATGCAGATCAGGGCCTTGTTCCCTTCGAACTTCACGTCGGCGATCTTGCCCAGCTCCGCGCAGATCGCCGGCAGCCGGTCGTTCGACTCCACGCTCAGCGAGATGCTTACCTCGCTGGTCGAAACCATATCGATGGCGCACTCGAAGCGGTCGAAGACGTCGAAGACGGACTTCATGTAGCCATGCGTCATCAGCATCCGCCCAGCCACAATGTCGATGATCGTCAGCTTCTTCTTGGCCGCGATGCTCTTGAACGGGCTGGCGCAGGGCGGCGCCATCGCCGTGATCTTCGTTCCCTCGTTCTCCGCGTTGCGCGAGTTCAGCACCCACACGGGAATGCTCTTCTGCACCGCAGGCAGAATCGTGGCCGGATGCAGCACCTTTGCGCCGAAGTAGGCCAGCTCCGCCGCCTCCTCGAAGCTGATCGTCTTCACCCGCAGCGCATCCGGGCAGATGCGCGGGTCGGTGGTCATAATGCCATCGACGTCGGTCCATATCTCGATTGCGCCCGCGCGCAGCCCGCCGCCCACCAGCGCAGCCGTATAGTCGCTTCCGCCGCGCCCCAGCGTCGTCGTAATCCCTTCGGCGGTCGAGCCGATGAACCCGCCGAGCACCGGCGTCTTTCCTGCCTCCGTCAGCGGCAGCACCAGTTCGATCAGCTTCGCCTCGATGGCTGCTTCCTGTGGCGCGGCCTTGCCGTAGTGGTCGTCTGTTATGATGCATTTCCGCGCGTCCACACGCGCGCCGTTCAGCCCATGCTGCGCAAACGCCGCCGCCACCATCCGCGACGACATCCGTTCGCCATAGCTCACTACCTTGTCGCTGGTCCGCGGAGTCAGCTCACCCACCGCGGCAATTCCCCGCAGCAGATCGTCCAGCGAATCGAACCCGCGCCGGATCGCGGCATCCACCTCCAGCAGCAGGTCCCCGCTCAGTAAATCCGCCGCCGTTTCAATATGCCGGTTGCGCAGCCGCGCCGCAATCGACAGCGCTTCGGCCTTGTGGCCGCGCCCCGCAGTCGCAGCCGCGGCCAGCAACTGGTCAGTCACTTTGGCCATCGCCGACACCACGACCACCGGCGAGAGTCCTTTCTCCCGCCGTCCGCGCACAATCGCCGTCGTGCGCAGGATCGCCTTCGCGTCCTCCACCGAGGTCCCGCCAAACTTCATCACGACGAGCCCGGCCCTGGTTCCGGATTCAAGCGCCTCGCCCGCCAGCTCTTTTGCCTTCCGCTCCGTACTCATGCCAGCACCGCGTCAGGCCGTGCCGCGCCCTGTTTCTTCCAATCCAGCTTGCCCAACCGCGCCAGCACCTCCGCGTTCAACACCGCCGCGCCCGCTGCTCCGCGAATCGTGTTGTGCGATGTCAGCACAAACTTCCAGTCCAGCAGGTTGCACTCGCGCAACCGTCCCACGGTGGCGGCCATGCCGTTCCCGCGCATCTTGTCCAACCGCGGCTGCGGCCGGTCTGGATTCGCGTCAAATTCGACCGGCTGTTCGGGCGCGCTGGGCAGCCTCTGCCCGGCCAGCGGCGCAAACTCCGCCCACGCCGCCAGTATCTGCTCGCGGCTCGCCTTGGTCTTCAGCTTGATGCTGACGCACTCGGTGTGCCCGTCCTCCACGGCAACGCGGTTGCAGTGCGCGCTCACCTTCGCGTCCAGCAGAGCGACTCGTCCGCCACTCAGGGAGCCGAGCAGCTTACCCACCTCTTCCTGTAGCTTCTCTTCCTCGTTCTTGATGAACGGGACGACATTGCCGAGGATGTCGAGGGACGCCACGCCGGGATACCCCGCGCCGCTCACCGCCTGCATCGTCGTCACAAACAGACTCTCGATGCCGAAGCGCTCTTCCAGCGGCTTCAACACCAGCACCAGGCCAATCGCGCTGCAATTCGGATTGGTGACGACGTACCCGCCGGGCAGACCATTGGCTGAAGGCCGCCGCCAGCTCTGCCGCTCGATCAGCGCCAGATGGTCCGCGTTGACCTCTGGAATCACCAGCGGCACGTCCTCGACCATGCGGAAGGCGCTCGAGTTCGAGATGACTGCGCAGCCCGCGGCAGCAAACTTCGGCTCCAGCTCGCGAGCAATGTCGGCGTCCACCGAGGAAAAGATAATCTTCGGCAGTTCGCCCTCGGTTCCAACAGCGCCAGCCGCTCCCTCGGGGACGTTTGGCATCACCGTCATGGCCGCAATTCGCGCAGGCATCGGCGTGTCCAGCTTCCACCGGCAGGCCTCCCCGTAGGTCTTGCCTTCGCTGCGTTCGCTGGCCGCAAGCCACGCAATCTCAAACCACGGGTGGTTGTTGAGCAACTGAATAAAGCGCTGGCCGACCATTCCGGTCGCCCCAAGAATTCCAACTCGTCGCCGTTCCATATCCTCTAGAATACCGTGCCGCACCCAAACCCGTCACATTTTGCGGCCGTCGGCACGAACTCAGTCTGTTTTGCTGATAGATGTATGGTCAGGCTCTACAACGGTACTTCTTTTTGCTGAGGAGAAACTGATCCTGAGTGCAGCTAACAAGAAGCAGATAGATATTGCGTAAACGAGCAGGACGACGGAGTGCGATTGATATGGTGCTCTGTGCTTTGTTGGGGGCCAGCACAGAAAAATCCAAAGGGGGCCTATCAAACTAGCTAAACCAAATAGAACTCTTAAAAGTAGGCGCCTCGTATTGAAGACGCGATTATCTTCTATGTCATTTTGAATAAATTCAGCGGCAAAGCAGAATCCTATCGCAGTGCCAATGAGAATGCATAATCCCAATATCAAGATGAGGAGTAGCCCGCCTCCGGGTGCGTCATGGACTGCATCGATTAATACACCAGTTGCCAGTTCGAAGATAAGGCTCAGTATGAGACCTAATATGAAACCTAATATGCCGCCCAGAAGCGGGCCGCCAATCATTGCCAAAAGGCATTTAGCAATAGTCCATTTCCATCCGGCTTTACTCATTGCGATAACGCCTTCGTCGCGCGCTGTAGCTGCCCGATCCGCCCCACACCATCAGCGCCGCCACCAGATGAATGATGAACCACAGGCTGATCCCCTGGTCCATATAGATCAGGTAAAGCACCAGCACGCGCGGCAGCAGGATCGCGAAGACCAGCGGCACGATCCCATGCAGATGGAACGGCGCAATCGGCCCGTCAAGCCACAGCACGAAGAGCGCAATCCGCGGCAGAAACAGCGCGAAGACCAAAAACCACAGTGGCAGTGAATGAATCACCATCAATACCTGCAAGCTCATCTCACCTCACCTGTCCTCGAACCTAGCCCCTCGAACCCTTCGCCTTCTTCGTATCTCTTCCGCCCAACAACTCTTCCAGCTCGGCCTTGAACTCGCGCACGTCCTTGAAGTCCCGGTACACGCTGGCGAAGCGAATATAAGCCACCGTATCGATCTCCTTCAGCCGCGACATAATCAGCTCGCCCACCGCGCTGGTGGAGCGCTCGCGCTCGGCGGAATCGACCACATACGCCTCGGTCTCATCTACAATCCGCTCCAGCGCCGCCGCCGGCACCGGCCGCTTCTCGCAGGCATGCAGCAGTCCGCTCAGCACCTTCTGCCGATCGAACTTCTCTCGCCGCCCGTCCTTCTTCACCACCATGTACGGGATCTCGTCGATGCGTTCGTAGGTGGTGAAGCGCTTGTTGCAGCCCTCGCACTCGCGCCGCCGCCGGATCGCGTCCGCCTCTTTGCTCTCGCGCGAATCCACCACGCGGTCCTGCGCAAATCCACAGTAGGGACACTTCATCGGTCACACATCGCAGTTGACAAGATAAACCTCATCGGTTCAACGATTCTAGAGCATTTCTCGCATACATGGGGAGATGCTGCGGGTCGCTCCCGCAATGGAGTCAGGTTTAGCGAGCATGTCTGGACCGTCGAGGAATTGGTCGGTTTGCTCGCCTAGAGTCCGCGAAACAATTCTTCCAACGTCATCTCCAGAGCCTGCGCTAAGGCATGGATCGTATCAATTCTCGCCGCCACAGCCCCGTTCTCTATCTGCGACAAATGTGCCCGACCAATCTGCGCCATATCGGCGAGCAGAGTCTGTGACAAGCCACGTTTTTCCCTCAAATTACTGAGATGGCGACCGAGGCGGACAGGAAACGAAATTGCCATCCACCATCTTTTCCGGTATCTTGGTATCTATTGTTCGGTAAACCGAACAATAGATACAGTAAAATCATAGCGGCATTCATAAGAGAAAGGGAAAAATGACTCCTGGACGCATTTATGTGTTGTCTCTTATCAAGCTGGCATTCTGGATTTGGCCGATTTTCGTCTATATCCATACGCGTAATCTATGGATTTCCATAGCGGCAATGGGGGTGGAAATAGCCTCAGGGGCAATTCTCCTTGTTCTATGGCTTTGGACGTGTGCTGCAATCTCCGGCTTGAAAGAGAAACGCACACAAATTGCGAACAGGCCAAATGCGTTATCAGATTGATGTTATTTTATCAATCATTGTCAGATCAATTCCATGCCTATGGAAGACCAAACTGCCCCCCTGCCAAATTGTGCGAGGCGGCTCTTCTTGAGGGAAAACCACTCAGCGGCTGAGGTTTCCCTCACTACCGATTTGAGAAATGCTATACCAGCGCAGAACGCGACCGGCACACCCATTCAGACGATCCATCCCCCGCCAACCACCTCGTCGCCGTCATAGAAGACCGCAGCCTGCCCCGGCGTAATCGCGCGCTGCGGAGCATCGAAGACCGCACGAACGCGATCCTCGCCATCCGGCGATAGAGTAGCCCAGGCCGGCTCGTGGCGATGGCGAATCTTGATCTGCACGCGGAGTTTGCCGGAGGGCGCGAGGCCCTCAATAGCGATCCAGTTGAGGCGCTTGGCGCGGAGTTCGCGGGTGAGGAGTTCCTCGTCCGCGCCGACGACGACGCGATGCGAGTCGGGATGGATCGCCAGCACATACGCCGGACGGCTGTTCCCTGTTCCCTGTTCCCTGTTTCCTCGTACCTGAAGCCCCTTCCGCTGCCCGACGGTGAAGCCGTGAATCCCGGTGTGCCGCCCCAGCACCTCGCCTGCCGCCGACACCAGTTCTCCCGCCGAGTCCGGCAGCGCCTCGCCCTGCTCATCGAGATACGCAGCCAAAAACGCAGAGTAGTCGCCGCCGGGGATGAAGCAGATCTCCTGTGAGTCGGGCTTCCCCGCCAGCGCCAGCCCCGCGTCCGCCGCCATCCTCCGCACAGCGGGCTTCCGCATCTCGCCCAACGGAAACAGCGTGCGCGAGAGCTGCTCCTGCGTCAGACCAAACAAAAAATAAGTCTGGTCCTTCGACTTGTCCTCTGGCCGCGACAGTATCCATCGCCCACGCGCCGCATCGTAGCGGTTGCGCGCATAGTGCCCTGTGGCGATGCGATCCGCGCCGATCTGCCGAGCCGTCGTCAGCAGCGCGTCGAACTTCAGGTGGTTGTTGCACAACGTGCATGGAATCGGTGTGCGCCCGGCCAGATACTCGTCCACAAATGGCCGCACCACCTCGGCCTCGAAGCGCGCCTCCTGATTCACGAGGTAATAAGGGATGCCCAGGTGCTCTGCCACGCGCCGCGCGTCGTACACATCGTCGATGGAGCAGCACCGGCCAACCACCGCCTCGGGCATTCCCTCGTGCCCTGCCAGCCGCCGCTGGTTCCACAGTTGCAGCGTCAGCCCCACCAGCGTGTGCCCCTCCGCCCGCAGCATCGCCGCGACGGCGGAGGAATCCACCCCTCCCGACATGGCAACGGCGATCGTCTCGGTCGGCTGAGTCATAAAGTACCTGCGCCTCCATTATCGCAATGGAGGCGCAGAAAGTGTCCCTCGGCAGGTCCGCCGGCAGTGGCGATGCAATCAGTTCGCCAGCGCAGCTTCGATGGCAGCCACGACCGCTGGATCGTCCGGCACAACCTCGGGCGAGAAGCGCCCAATCACCTTACCCTGGCGATCAATCAGGAACTTCTCGAAGTTCCACAGAATGCCTGGCTCGGGGTTCGGCGCTGCGCCAGTCTTTCCCAGAAATCCCGCCAGCTTCGCCCGAAACGCCTCGCGCGTTGCACCCGCGGCCTTCGGCTCGGCGGCGATCAGCGCCTTGTACAGCGGATCTGTCGCTTCTCCGGTGACGGCAATCTTGGCGAACATGGGAAAGTTCACTCCAAACGTAGCCCGGCAGAACGTGGCAATCTCGTCGTTGGTGCCCGGCTCCTGCCCCGCGAAGTCGTTGGCCGGAAAGCCCAGCACGGCCAGGCCCTTCGCCTTGTACTGCTCATAGAGCTTTTCCAGCGCGTCGTACTGCGGCGTCAGCCCGCACTTGGACGCGACATTGACCACCAGCAGCACATGGCCGCGAAACGCCGCAAGCGAGGTAGCCTCTCCGGTGATGGTATGAACGGGAAGTTCGTAGATGGGCGTGGACATAATTCTCTCCTAAAGGTTCTCGACGATTATAGTTGTGCCGGTTTCATGGCGCTGCAAACTGCCTCGGAGCGATCCAAACCAGCCATTCCGGACAGAGCGTCCTGGATCATCAATCTCCAAGGATGAGATGCGAGTGTGGTAGGGCCGATGCAAAAGTATTTCCATGGAATCCGCGTTTGCGGTTGGGTCCTTCGCCGGACGATCTATTATTAAAGCCACATGTCTTTTGCTGATTCCCTGTTTGGCAGGCCCTTGGCCACGAGCGAAGAACGCGCCGAGCACATCGGCGTATCCGCCGGAATTCCCATCTTCGGCCTGGATGCACTGACCTCGGCCGCGTATGGGCCGGAGGCGGCGCTCTCGCTGCTGATCCCGCTGGGATTGATGGGCATTCAGTATCTCGTGCCCATCATCTCGGCGATCCTCATCCTGCTGATCATCGTCTTCTTCAGCTATCGCCAGACCATCGCGGCGTATCCCGGCGGCGGCGGCTCGTATACCGTTGCCACGGAGAACCTCGGTGTCGGGCCCGGCCTGGTCTCCGCCGCGGCGCTGATGATCGACTACATCCTCACCGCTGCGGTGGGCATCTCGGCCGGCGTCGAGGCCATCGTCAGTGTCTTCCAGCCCTTGTTGCCGCATAAACTTCTGCTCTGTCTTTTGATCCTCGCCGTCCTGGCCATCGTGAACATGCGCGGCGTCAAGGACACCGGCGCGGCGTTCATTCTGCCGACCTTCCTCTTTGTCGGCACACTGGTCGTCTCCATCGCGGTCGGGGTCTTCAAGACCATCCACGCCGGGGGCCATCCCGTGCCGATGGCAACCATTCCGCACCCGATCACCGCAACCATGGCCGCCCTGAGCCTGTGGCTTCTGCTCAAGGCATTCTCCAACGGTTGCGCGGCGATGACCGGAGTCGAAGCTGTCTCCAACGGCGTGATGGCATTCCGCGATCCAAGATCGAAGAACGCCCAGCGTACGCTCAGCGTCATCATCGGCATCCTCATCATTCTCCTCTTCGGCACTTCCTGGCTGGCCAAGAAGTACGGCCTCATGGCCATGGACCCGGACCTGCCGGGCTATCACAGCCTGCTCAGCCTCATCATCATGGCGGTCTTCGGACGCGGCTGGTTCTACGTCCTCACCATGGGCTCCGTCTTCCTCGCCCTCTGCCTCAGCGCCAACACCGCCTTCGCGGACTTCCCCCGCCTCACCCGCGCCATCGCCCTCAACGACTATCTGCCGCACGTCTTCGTCCTGCGCGGACGGCGTCTCCTCTTCTCCTACGGAATCTACACCCTCACCGGGATGACCACCATCATCCTCATCATGTTCCGGGGCAACACCGGCCGTCTCATCTCGCTCTACGCCATTGGCGCCTTCCTCGCCTTTACCCTCTCCCAGGCCGGCATGGTCGTCCACTGGAGAAAGCAGCGGGACAAACACAGGGGACGCCACTGGCACATGTGCGTCAATGGAGTGGGCGCTGTCGCAACCGGCATCACGACGATCATTGTGCTGGTCGCCAAGTTCAGCTCCGGCGCATGGGTCACCGCGCTGCTGGTGCCCTCCCTGATCGTGCTGATGGTGGTCATCAACAGGCATTACAAGCGGGTCAAGGGCGAGGTCGTCGAGATGTATCCGCTCAACCTGACCAACATGCAGCAGCCGCTGGTCGTCATCCCCATGGCGCGCTGGGACCGCATGACCGAGAAGGCCCTGCGCTACTCTCTTCTGCTCTCCAATGAGATCAAGGTCGTCAATGTCATCGGCGCCGACGGCGAGGAGACGCTCGACACCGTCTGGGAGGCGAACGTCCTCAAGCCCATCCGCGATCAGGGCCTGCACGAGCCGGAACTCGTCACCCTGCACTCCAACATCCGCCTCATCATTAACCCGCTGATGGACTACATCCTGGAACTCGAGCAGCAGAACCCGGACCGTAAGATCACCGTGCTTCTGCCCGAGCTGGTCGTCCGCCACTGGTGGGAGTACCTGCTGCACAACCAGCGCGTCCAGATGCTCAAGCTGCTGCTCCTGCTCAAAGGAAAACAGCGCATCATCGTCATCAACATCCCCTGGTACCTGTAATATCCCGGCATCGCGCACGAACAGCGACTCGGACTGCGCGAAAACTCCTGATTTTGCCCTCGGAGGGAGCGGCAGGCTTTACAGGCTGCGGGAAAACTCCTGTCTTTGCCTGTGGTAGGCAGCTGTAGGCTTCATCCCCCTGCGAATCATTCCCGCCCCGCGTCGTCATTCCGGCGCAGCCCCCAGGAATCGTCATTCCCCACGAGTCGTCATTCCGCAGCCCCCGCGTCGTCATTCTGCCTTGAGCGAAGCCGAAGGGCAGAATCTCCGTAGATGATTATCCAGTCTGCTCAGGCAGGACCGCAAAAGCGCCAACGGCGCGCCCTATACCAGCATGGGGCGAACGGGGTCCCCGGCGAGCTTGCTCGCTGGGGCAGGCAGCCCCATGAAGGCCCGGGAGGCGAAAATCGAGGGCTGAAAGCCCGACCGATAGGGCCACGCCAGCGCATCCGCCCGATTTTGGGCCTTGCGGCGTGAGCACCGGAGCTAACTGCATAATCATCTCAAAATAATCCCTCCACCCACCCTCAAAAACCCAGCAAATCCACGTGTCAAGCCCCTCGACGCCGAAAAAACCCAATAACTCACATCCCACCAATCACTTCCACCAGAAAAATAGTTGGCATAGTAGTTATGCTCCGCTTGCTACAATTAACATATGGATCGAATTCATCGAGGGGCAGCTTCGATCATGCGGAAATCAACTCCCGCCGCCCGCTTGCACCGCTCTTTCTCAACCAAATAAGTCACACCGAATCAGTATTTTACTCGCAACTCCAATGCAATGACTATTTTGCCGGAGCCACCCGCTTCAGAGCCTCATTTTCATCCATAACCCATATGTTTTGAAGATTTTACCCGTAACCTGTCTGCAATGACGAATTTGGCGTCCAGCACACCGCGCAACCGAATGATTCAAAACCACTTGCTCCTAAAATATCCATTATGACTACTTTACCTGGGGCAGCTACATAACAATCAGCTTACGCACCAATCCACCGCC
>Ga0224531_1000504_pt1 | contig 19336 bp, 15 predicted proteins | sample CBST100metaG_FD_179876 | JGI IMG/M metagenome (GOLD analysis project Ga0224531, IMG submission 179876) | Peat soil microbial communities from Stordalen Mire, Sweden - C.B.S.T100 | ecosystem: Environmental > Terrestrial > Soil > Wetlands > Peat | place: Sweden: Norrbotten County, Stordalen Mire...
GGGAATAACGACCGGGTTTGTGGGGGAGGATTTTGCCTACAATTTGTAGTCGCGAATGGTTTCCGGTGCTCCTGCGCCACCCTTATATAAGGTTGCTTCCACGGCTGGACGAACCAAGACGTAGCAGGTGAAGCTGGTTCCGTCTGTCAACTCAATCTGGACGCGCGACCCGTCGCCGGTGTCCCGGTGAATCCTGAGTAATTGAATTGTCTTTCCTGCCACTTCCGGACAGTCGATGAAATCTGTATTCACAGATTCTCCCTCCTCTCTTATTGAATCGTATCCTTCCCACCTCAATGCTGGCCCAATCCGATGAATTTTTCGTCAACTGGGGCAGTTTCCGGCAGCGCGCAGGACGAGAGCGGCGCATCGAAGGAAATACCAACCAGGACATTATCACACTCATCGTGTGTAGACGCATAGTGGTCAGCCTCCGAGCATGGAGAAGTGGCCCCACACTCCGTTAAGTCTCGATTTGGCGCAAGGTTGCGGCAACTCCGCGACGAGCGGGGCTATTCCCAGGAGGAACTGGCCGAGCGCGCCGGACTGCACCGGAACTACGTCGGCGGCGTCGAGCGCGGCGAACGGAACGTGGCTTTGGAGAACATCATCAAACTGGCGAAGGCGCTCTCGGTCACGCCCGGCGATTTGTTTTCTGATTTTTCCCGATAGACCACCATAGAAAGCCTATCCGCCAGAAATATGTTGCTACCGCGCAGAATATATCAGGCGAGACTCGTAAAGATTGGCTCGAAATACGCGCGCAATTCTTCGACTACTACGAAAAGCTGTTCTGGCGCATCTTTTAATGCAGAGCGTTTCAGAAATGCCCGCCACTGTGCTTGCTTCGCTGGATCGGTGCCGAATTGCGGTGAAAGACCAATCGGCGTGGCATCGATTTCCATCTTTCGATTCTTGAAGGTTCGCTCGATAGCCGTGCGAAGCACAGTCAGGTCAAGTTCTGGGTGGCGTAGAAGAATCCATATATCGAAGTAATCCTTCATGCGACTGTTCAGCATACGAAGCTGGACAAGCGCTTCCAGCTTTTCAGCTATAACCGTCTCGCGGGTGTAGCCAAGCAGCGCAGGCGCAGGAAAATCAAGAATCGTGGGATAGGCAAGCCGCTCCGGTTCTGGCGTCACTACATCGCCGAATCCAATATCGATCTGCATGGTCACACGGGCCGCGTTGAGATGGCCCGTAAACACAGTACGAACTCCAGAGTAATCGGCGTCTTCCCGAATCACCGATCCGGCAAATGAATCAAGGTCAAAGGTGATGCCATCATCGGGAACATCGACTTGGGCAACTTCCTTCAATAGGTTCACAATGTCGTCTACCTCATTGCTGGTCCTACCCAGGAGGTCAATATCCATTGTCGGCCTGGACATGGGTGCACGCCACGCCGTTAGCAGCAGAGCACCCTTCAACAAGAATTTGCTGGCGTGTGACGATGTCGATAGGCGGTAGAGAAAGCGCTCCATCGCGTAATACTGAAGCACCTCGGCAAAGGGCCGGTTGTTCGCCTTCGCATAATTCAGCAGGCGCTGCCGAACAGAAGCACCCATGTTTTTTACCACGGATACCGTCAAAGAATCGCCTCCAGGTAAGGCCGCATGACACGTTCAACGCGGCATACTTTTGCGAACTGCTCAATCTGATCGAGCTTCATGCGTCCACGCTGCCGGTAAAGATTCAGCGCTTCCGTGCATACATCGATGCCGAGTTTATTGCGGTACTTGAAGCAATCGGCCAGCGTCTTCTCGGCAGAGTAGACGCGCACCGGAGTCCCGTCCATCGTCATTTCCTCGATGCCGCTTTCATAAACCGGCTTGGAATACCAAAAGATGCGTAGCGGCGGATATTGCATCGCAGGGACCTGGTCGTTGGCCGGAATCGCAAGATATACGGAGTGCGGAATCTGAGTTGTAAGCCGGTGGAACGCCAGCGCCGAGATCAGGCAAACAACTCCCTTTGGCACCTTGTGCGAGACCGTCACCAGATCCGGGTTGCCCAGCGGCTTCGCGTTGGCAAGTCGGTAAAGCCCCCGTTCGAGCCGCTCCAGTTTCCCCGCGTCTCGAAGCGCATAGAGTTCACGAGGATGCACACCCAGTTCGACCGCGCGTTTTGTATTGAGGATGCCGCCGCTTTTCGTGAAGACGCCGATGGCGCGGCCCATCGCGCCTGGCTCGGGCGTTTGTGCGGCGTCGGATAGATTCCTCGGAGATCGCATATGTTCTCCGACTATTCTATCCAATCGCAGGTAAACCTCCAAGTACTTTGGAAGGCTCTTTCTGAGAGTACAAATTGACCGATATTCTTCGAGCTGGTCCCACACAGCCAGCCCGAAAGCCCGTAAAAAGTTTGTCGCATTCTTGTCGCAAATACCGCCCAGAGGGCCGTTTTTGCCGGTTGTGCCGGTTTTTAACTACTGTACCGTCAACAACATGCGATTCGTGGCATTTCTTGACACGGAAGAGGTCGCTGGTTCGAATCCAGTCGTGCCTACCATATTTATCAATAACATACGGCAAGTTTTCAGGATTTTCCCCTTTTGACCTGGGTCCACATAGGTCCAAGCGACCGAAAACCCATTTCACCCTGCCTTTGCTAGTGGCGGGGCAGATTTGGGAGCATCATCTGGACAACCTCGGTTTGAGCTGTCCGCTTGTCTTGAGTGAGTGCCTGGGCGTACATCTCCATCGTGATCCGGGCGTTTGCATGGCGTAGCGAATCCTGTACAACCTTCACATCTGCCCCGCTGGACTTGAGCAGGGTTGCATATCCTCGGAGATCGCCAGCGTGGACAGAGTCTAGGACAAATCGCCCGCGCTTACCGCATCAGCCGGGCCACCGTACATCGAGTCATCCACGGGAAAATGTTCAACGAACAGGGCGTTTCAAAAGGGTCGCGAAAACTTACCTGCTAACTCGCACAAAATAAATGGCCGGGTCTCCACGATCCGGCTGTTCCAAAACCTGTGGGTTCTGGCACGCCCGGACGCGGCAGACAGAAGGCACCTGCTGCGCATTTTCTATGTCCAGACGCAGAGAGGTTGAACTCAGAATGCATGACTATGACTATTGAGCGCATTAACACTCAACCGAGGAAGCGTCTGTTGGCCATATTGTCTACGCTAGACCGACGGCGGTTCAAACGCCTTCACAGCATTCTAGGCTATGCAATCCGCATTCTCGTTAGCCCGATTTCCCCTGGAGATATGGCGTTTCAGAGTAGAAAAGCCCGTGGCCAGATTCGCCTTAACCGCCGAAGCAGGCCCGCAGCCCTGCTCCGGCGGTTGATGTAGCTACTTTTTGGGTACCGAGGTCTTCTTGCCCTTCGTTAGATTCCTTTCGTCGAGAAGAATCAGGGCATCGGCAGCGTTGAACGGATACCTTTGCAGCGATTGTTGGCCCGTGGTGCTCAGGGAGATGTCGACACGGCGGTTTTTGGCAAGGACAATGACGGGCAGCTCGTGGATAAGTTTCTCCCGTTCTGCGGCGCTCAACTCAGGATTCTGCTGAACAGCCTCTTCCACTTGGGCGGTGGTGAGTTGATCCCCCTTGCCAAGGCCGAGTATTTCAATCTTGGTTTCGGGAACACCCTGTTCAACCAGGAAGAGTTTTGTGCGCGTGACACGGCGTTCGGAAAGCGTCTGGTTGTACTCCACCGATCCGCGCACATCCGCATGTCCGGTCAGGGTCAGGTGGGCCTCCGGCCGAAATTCGAGATATCTCTTGAAGTCCTTAGCCAGGGTGGCCAGAGTATTCTTCTGGCTGACCACCAGGCCGCCATTGGGCTCTTCAATTCTGGGCTCATCGGTTTGGAAAAAGATACTGTGCAGTGCCAAGCGAGTCTCGATTTGCTTCACTTCCGCGGGTTCGACCGGGGCCGTGACGGTCACGCTGGTGCTGGCGGCTGCTGTCTGGCCCTTGTCGTCCGTTACGCTACAGGTGATGGCTGCAACGCCGGCCGGAGCGCCTGTCGAATCGAAGGTGGCCGAGGTTCCAGCGCCGCTGATGGTTCCGGGCGCAGCAGAGTAGCTATAAGTCAGCGGGCGGTTCTGCGGGCTTACGCCTGCAGCGGTAATCACGCTCTTGTCGCCCATGTTGACGATGTTGGGACTGGCTGTGCAACTGACGGTCGGCGGTTCAAACGCCTTTACGATGTACGGCGCGGTGGCATCCGCATTCTCATTGGGCTTATCTCCCTCGGAGACATGGCATTTGAGCATGTAGGCGCCAGGCGCGAGATTCGTCGTGTCGATCTTCGCGGTGCTTGAGACCCCAGTCACCATTCCGCCATTCACAGACCATGTGTAAACTGCCGTCTTCGTTGCGTCCAGATTCAGCGCCGTGCCCGAAGCTGCAATCGTATCTCCGGGGAATACGGACGGCGGGTTGACCGAGCAGAAATATGTTACCGGCGAGGGAGGCAATGGAGGAGCCGCATGTCCACCGAAGCGGAAGACGATTCCCGCAGATAGGCGCATATCATTCTGCGACGAAGTTGTTCCTGTGGAGTAATCCTGAAACCTGGTCATCAGGTATTCGGCTTGAATCAAGCGGATGGCAAAATGCCGCCGGATTCTAACGTCCAAACCGCCACCAGCGGTCATGGCAAACGTGTTCTCAGAGGGAAGAAGCGTGCAACTAGATGTACAACCGGAGAGGGTCACTTCATTGGCGCGCATACCGCCAAACAGAGATTGAACAAAGGGCGTAATTCTGCTGTGATTACGGAAAGAAAGGCGCGGTCCGAAGAGATAGCTGAAGGCGCCAATGTTTGCGTTGTCCACGTCGACTGTAGATCCATATCCGCCCTGGAATCGGATCTCCGAGTTAGTGTAGGCGCCAAAGTCGCCAACGATTCCAAGATAGCGGTTGAAGTTCAAAGCAAGAGACGTGCTGCCTCCATTCATCCACATCAGCCGGTTTCCATCGGCTGGCGCCGGCATCGCGCGCAGATAGGAGTAGCCCACAAACAATTCAGCCCTGGGAGTGCTCGTGTTCGGGCCGCTCGCAGACGGCATAACTGCCGGCGCCTGAGCAGTCGCTTCGCCCGTGCAAAGCAAGAACGCAGGCATCAGAAAAGTAACAAATGCCGCTGTGGCAATCATCCTGTAACTCGATCTCATTGTCGTCTCCTGAACTGCACGTCACGCTCATCAAAAGCCTTAGCGCCGGAATAACTCGACGCGAATAGAGCCCGCCAATCCTTTATTCCCTGAGCCTGGCTGAGACCGCCCAGGGGAGGGCGGAAGGCGGTCTCAGCCAATGCCTTACGGGGCAGGCACATTGATGACGGTGTCTACGAGTGTGGTTGACGCATTCAAACTAATCAGTCTGCCGTTGACTATCACTGGATTGACATATGAGACAGTTGAAACGTGGATGAAATCGTACGCAATAATGGTTCCATTGAACACCCCGCCTCCCGACGGTTCGAGGTATACATCGGTCGCAACCGCCCAGTAGACGTTCTTGGCCTGGGCGCCGTTGAGCAGGATCACACTTGATGGTGCTGTTGGCGTGCCCACGGTGAGAGTCGATCCGATCTGGAAGACCCAGTACGCATTGGGATCGCCCTGGGCGTCGAGTTTGACATCCCCCCCCGTTATCAAAACCGAGCTTGAGTTCTTGTAGACGCCAGGGTTAATGGTTGTGCCAGCCAACTGCCCTGCCAGGGGGACGCTGGTGGTCACGGGGAGACCTTGAAGAGTGGTGTAAGCGGTTGTAGCTTCCGCCAGAGCTGCGTCTGCGGTGGTGATATCGGCAGGCAATCCTTCATCCGGGCACGCAAACGGGGGTGGGACAACCAGAGGTGAATAGATCGTTCCAGTCACCAGTCCTATATTGCTTCCCGTTTCCGTGTAGACGCATTGCGGTATGCCGGCAACTAAAACGGTATCATCGTTGAATCCGGTATACGCACTAAAGCCGGTAGCCGTGGTCCCGCTATCTCCATTGATGACCGTGGTGAGTCCCGTGTTGGTCATCCCCGCGCTACCGGCAAAACCGCCAAACGCCGCTATGGTTGGTCCGAGAACTGGCGCTTGATTCGCTGCCGTACCGGTTTCAAAGGTCCAGGTATTCTCTGGGATGGGCCCGGTGGTCCCCAGCCCAATGCCGGACACATTCTGAGCCCCGTTGGTCACCGTTGCGGTGTAGAAGGAGCTGACGACGAGCGGGTTCGTCGGCGTGAACGTGGCAATGAAGTTGACCGGATCATATTGATACGTTCCAGCGACCGGAGCTCCGGTCGCGGTTGAACCCGGATAAAGCAGGAAGGTCGACGAGGTGAAGGTCAGTGGATTCATCGCCTCGCTAAAGGTTGCGCTGACCGCCGTATTGACGGGCACGCCTGTGGCGCCGCTCAAGGGAACAACCGAGAGCAACTCCGGCGCGGTGGTGCTCACAGCCCCACCGGTCATGAAGTTCCAGGTGTAGTTACTGGCCATTGGCTGGCCAGCCAGGTCCGTAACTCCGGTTGTGATGGTGGCTGTGTAGGTGGTGCTGGGCAGCAAAGGCGCTGTCGGCACGAACACCAGCGAATCTCCAACCGCTGCGTAAGAAAGGGAACCAGGCAAGGCAGTGGTACTGCCCTCTACTGTCAGCGTAAAGTTTGCCGCGATGATGGTGGCCGGGGCCATCGGCTCGCTAAACGTGGCGCTGATGACCTGATTGAGGGGCGCGGCAACATCCTCGGGGATGATGGGGGCGACTGCGCTTGGAGTTACAGGGGTGGTTGAAGTGACCGTCGGCGGTGAGGTAAGTGGGGCGCCGGTGGTGAAGGTCCAGACGTAGGGGTTGGCCAGAGTCTGAAGAGCCGGGTTCTCAGCTCCGGTTGTGATTGTGGCCGTGTATTGGGTACTGTACGCAAGGCCGCCAATCGGCGCGAACGTTGCTGTTGAGCCGGCGGTGACATAGGTTACCACTCCGTTTACGGCAGCCCCGCTGATCGTCGCTTTCAGCAAGAAGGTTGCCGAGTTGATCGTGTCAGGGGTCATTGCCTCGTTGAATGTTGCAGTGAGGGCCTTGTTGGGGTCTACACCTACTGCCGGCACACCCGGCGATGAATCAGTGGGCACGGTGTTGATGACCGTTGGCACGGGGGTGATTGTAGTGAAGCTCCACACGGTAAGAGCCACCCCCTGGCCCGCCAGGTTCTGAGCTCCAGTACTGATCGTGGCCGTATACAAGGTGCCGTATGCGAGGGTGCCATCCGCAAGCGCAAACGTCGCAACGTTGCCCGAGCAATTGACTGTGCCGCCGGTTACGGGCGTCGTGCCGGGGCCTGCGAGGGTAAAGGTAGCCGAGTTGAGTGTCGCACAGTCCATCGCCTCGCTGAAGGTCGCGGTGAGCACCTGGTTGACGGGCACACCCGTGGCGCCATTCGCAGGGACCACTGTCACCGTAGGTGGCGTGGTAATCGTGGTAAAAGTCCATACGTAGTTGGCAGCCAGCAGAAAACCACCCGCGCTTTCGGCTCCGGTCGTGATCGTGGCCGTGTAGGTGGTACTCTGGGCCAGAACCCCGCCTGTAGGCGTAAACGTGGCAACTGTGCCAGCGCTATTCAGAGTCACGGTGCCAGGCACGGCAACTCCGCCCGGCGCAGCGAGCGTGAAGGTCGTGCTGTTGATCGAGGCCGCGCTCATCGCCATGTTGAAAGTTGCGGTAATTGGCGCGTTTATAGCAACATTTGCGGAGCCTTGAACGGGGGTCACTCTCTGCACGGCAGGGATGCTGGGGGCTATCGTGGTAAAACTCCACACGTAGGGTCCGATCAGCGCAGTACCGCCTGAGGTCGAAGCTCCAGTGGTGATCGTAGCCGTGTAAGTGGTGCCGTATGCGAGAGTGCCAGTCGTAGGCGTGAACGTAGCGACTGTGCCAGAGTATGCGACAGTCCCAGTCACGGCAGCGCCGCCCTGCGCCGCAACCGTGAAGGTTGAGGCGTTAATCGAGGCGGCGCTCATCGCCTGGCTGAAGGTCGCGCTGATTGTCGCGTTGATGGCAACATTAGCGGCCCCTTGAGCGGGGGTTACCGACACCACGCTTGGGAGGGTTACCGTTTCTTGGCCGCAACCGGCCACTAAGGCGACTAACAGAGTCGCCAGGAAGCACACGAATCCACTCCTGTATTTGCGCATTTGTAACCTCTCGTCCAACTGTGGTGGCACGGAGTCCAACGTCAGCGTATTGCTGGGCCAACGTGAACTGCCGACATCATTTAACTGTGTAAAAGTAGCAAACGAAAAGTTGAGACGTCTGTATAGAATTGCTCATCAGCCTGATGATATGAGCAGCACAGATTTCGCATTTCTGAGCGGAATTGAACACTCCCGAGAACTAACTCAGGCTGATTTATTCGTTGCAGTCCCGCTTCAACCGCCAGCGCCTGTTTCCAAATCCACAGGTTTGGGAACAGCCGGATCGTGGAGACCCGGCCATTTATTTTGTGCGAGTTATCAGATCAGTTTTCGCGACCCTTTTTAAACGCCCTGTTCGTGGGGAATTTCCCCGTGGATGACTCGATGTACGGTCGCCCGGCTGGTGCGGTGGGCGCGGGAGATTTGTCCGAGACTCTGTCCATGTTGGCGATCTCCGAGGATAGCTTCGCAGTCGAGAGCGAGCGCCGGGCGGCCGATAGACCGGCCTTCCAGACGAGCACGGCGCATGCTGGCGCGCACTCGCTCGACAATCAACAACCTTTCCAACTCTGCCACCGCGGCGACGATGGTGACGATCGCTCTGCCGAACGGACCGGATGTGTCGAGTTCATCTCTAAATGAAATGTACTGAATACCCCGGCGGTTCAGCTCGTCGAGCACTTCTAAAATGAACGCGGCAAAATGCAGCGATGGCCAGCCAGAGAGCGTAGTGACCGTATTAACAATTAACAACAAACGATTGTGGCAACTGAAGGCTGATCGGTCTTGGGAAGTCAGTATAGCAACGGGAATGGTTCGATGGGTTCTTGGGAGACGGAAGAGGTCGCTGGTTCGAATCCAGTCATGCCTACCATATTTACCAATAACTTAGATGGAAGGCCCGAATTTTCTCGCCCGGAAAACTTCACCGCTTCCCTATTCATCTCGCAGCGTCTTTGCCGGATCGATCCTCGCAATCCTCAACGCGGGCGCCGTCGTTGCGAGTAGCGTGACCGCGATGAGCGTCAACGCCACGACCAGAAGGGTTGGCGCATCATAGACGCCTACTCCGTAAAGTACGCCACGCAGTACCCGGAGTACGCCCATACACAGGATCAAACCCGCAATCAGCCCCACGGCTGAGGCGCGCGCTCCTGCCGAACCCACCTGAACCATGGCTTGCCGAATGCTTGAGCCAAGAGCGATGCGGATGCCAATCTCGCGGGTCCGTTCGGCCACCATGCTGGCCACCAGCGCAAAGATGCCCACGGCGCTCAAGAGCAGCGCCAGTCCAGCCATTGCGCCAAGCAGTGCGACTTCAATGCGCTGAGAGGCCAGGGTTTCAGCGCGCAGACCGTTCATGCTGTAGAAGCCGGAAAAAGGCAGGCTGGGATCGACGCTGGCGAGAGCGCGCTGCATCTGCGCGGTCACACCCTCCACCGGCCCGGCGGTACGGACAATCCAACTGGGTTGAAACCAGATGTGAACCAACGTCAGAAGTTTGGCGTCGGCCTGTGCGGCAGGAATGTAGGCTGTCTCCTCGCCGCTGAGGGGCTCGGGGCTGTCGAAGCACGGCGAAAGCTGCACATCGGCCACCACGCCCACGATCACCAATCCCTTGTTCAGCGTGCGGCCCACGGGATTGGCGCCGTGAAAGAACTTCCGCGCAAAGCTGCGGTTGACGATGGCCACCGGCTGCGTATTGGGGCCATCCGAGGGGGAAAAACCGCGTCCGGCCAGCAACGGAATGCGCAGCGTATCGAAGTAGCCGGGGGTCACATAGACCAAGTCGCTTCCGGAGTGTTGCCCTGCCTCCGGGCCATCGTGAATGGTGACTTCGTCGTTCAAGGGACGCTCATAGGGCAGCGTCAGCCCGACAGCGGCGTTTTCCACGCCGGGAATCCGCTGCATGGAGGCAGTGCTCTCATCCAACAGCTTTCGGAAGGCGACCGGATCGCGGTAGCGCGCGTCGTCCAGCGAGGCTTTGGCGGTCATCACTCCGGCGGGATCGAAACCCGGCGGTAACGTCTCCAGATGAATCAGCGTGCGGATCAGCAGCCCGGAGCCAGCCAGCAGAAGCACGGTCAGCGCAACTTCGCCGGCGATGAGCGTCTGACGCAGGCGCAGGCGGCTTCCACCCGCAATGGTGCGATGGGAGATCGCGGAGCGCAGATCGACTTTGCGCAGGGTGAGCGCGGGCAACATTCCGAACAGCACGCTGGTCGAGATCGAAGCCAGCAGCGTAAAGGCCAGCACGCGGCCGTCGAGCGGCACATCGGCCACGGGCAGAAAGTCCCTGGGCAACAGCGTGAGCAACCCGTGCAGAGCAACAAAACCCACGGCCACGCCAGCCAATCCGCCCACCAAGGCCAGCAGCAAGTTTTCCACCCAGAGTTGTTTTTGAACCTGCCAGCGTGAGGCGCCCAGAGCCAGCCGGGTGGCGATTTCCGGCGCGCGCCGCGCCATCCGCACCAGCGTCAGGCCAGCCAGGTTGGCGCAGGCGATCAGCAGAATGAAGCCCGCCGCAAGCATCAGCGTAAGCGCCTTGGGACGCAGCTCCGCCGTTTGCCCTTTTTGCAGCGGTACGGAATAATAGGCAACCTGCGCTCCGGGAGTCTGCTTTGCGACCCTCGCCGCCCAAGAGTTCGCCGACAAGGCGCGACTGATCTCGGCGTCGGCCTGCTGCCAAGTGGCGCCGTCGCGCAGCCGCGTGATCACTTCAAAATTAGTGCCCTGTCCCTCACCTTCGCGGCTAGGCTGGAGAGCGGTGTACACATCTGCGTTCAAGGGCGTGGTTGTGCCTTCGGGCAGAATGCCGACGACCGTGTAGAACTCGCCCTTGAGCAGAATGGTCTGACCAATCAAATTCCTGTCGGCGGCAAAGGTGTTGCGCCACAATCCGTAGCTTAGAATCGCGGTTTTCGGCCCGTGCGGACGGTCCTCGGCCTCGGTGAAGTTGCGTCCGGCGGCGGGATGGATCGCCAGTACGTCGAGATAGTGCGCCGAGATGCGAGCCGCGTGCAGATATTGCGCCCGTTCACCAGCTTGCAGGTTCACTCCTGAGGCCGCTCCGCTGGAAACGGCGGAGATGAGCGAAGGAACATTGTCACGCAGCAGTTCCCACTCTTCTCCATCCAGATTGCTGCGCGTATCCATGGGCTGATCGCCGGTGATGCGCGTATAGATTGTGCCCATGCGCTCCGAATGCGCGTAGGGCAGGTTCTTGAGCATCAACGCGTTGACGATGGAAAAGATTGCAGTATTGGCTCCGATCGCGAGCGCCAGCGTGAAAATCACCGTTGCGGTGAAACCGGGATTGCGGCGCAACTGCCGCACCGAAAATTTAAGATTTTGTGCGAATGCGCCCATCGAAACCCTCTTTCCCATCTCAGGCCAATCTTCGTCTGCCCGCTGCAACTCTCTTACGTACACGGGAAACATCTTGTTCAGGGCGAAAAGGTGAAGCCGCTGACAAGCAGGCGAATCGAGAGCTGAAGTTCGCTGCTTCCTTGAACAGCAATTCACGCGCCAAAGCGGAGATCCCGCCATTTCCAATGAATAAGCCACTTGCAAAATTGTTTTCTGTTAGCTGATAAGCGTCAGGGCACGACTTCAGTCGTGCCGAAAATGGCCCATTCCGAATCCGGCTTCAGCCGCTGCTGGATTGCAAACAGATGAAAACAAGGCGGCGCAGGGGCTAAAGTCCAACATCTTCTTGCTGAACTAGCGGCACGACTGAAGTCGTGCCCTGACGCTTCTCGCAATCTCGATGGAATTTTGCAAGTGGCTCGAATACTGGCGTTTTTCTCCTTTGCTGATTTTCAGGTCACGGATTCAGTGTCCGGTTGCGAACAGCGGTGTGCGCGAATGGACACCGAAGAAGTTGCGGACGAAATATTCTGGCGGATACCACCCATTATGGATAGCAAAGATGGGGCTTCTGGCGGCGCGAACGCACACAGACCGCGGCCCGTTGTGGCACCCTAGAAGATTGAGGAGTCTGTAAATCATGTCTACTGAGAACCCTGCCGCCGTTGCTCCAACAGAAAACCTTCACGCCTGGGAGGTGGGCGGAGCTGATTCCGCCGAGGCGCTTTCCGCCTGGGTGGGCGCGCACCTGAAGGCTCACGAGGCAGCACTGGCAGCTCTGCTGGCCGTCGAGGGTGAGCGCACACCGGCGAACTCGCTGCGCCTCTTCGACACAGCCATTGAGCAGCTCAGCCTGGCCGGCGCGCAGGCCGGCGTGCTGAACTCCGTGGCCGCCGACAAGGCGGTGCGCGATCAGGCGCAACTGGAAGCGCAGCGCGTGGCCATGGCCGCGAGCGCTCTAAGCCTGAACCGCGAGGTCTACGAGGCTCTTGCGGCCATCCATCTTGACGGAACTGACGCGCTCGACAGGGCTGGCGCGGCTACAAAACACTACGTCGAGCGCACGCTGCTAAGCTATCGCCTGGCCGGCGTGGACAAGGACCAGGCGACTCGCGAGCAGTTACAATCGCTCAACGAAAAAGCCACGCGCCTCTCGCTCGAATTCAGCCGCAATATTCAGGAGGGCGCAAAGACCATCGAGGCTACGCCCGCCGAGTTGGATGGCCTGCCCGCCGACTACCTCGCGCGCCATCCGGCAGACGCCGGCGGCCGCGTCACGCTCTCGACCGACCAGCCCGATATGCAGCCGGTGATGACCTTTGCCTCCAGCGCCGCCCTGCGCGAGCGGATGTTCCTGGCCTACAACACCCGCGCCTACCCTGCCAACCGGCAGATTCTTCTGGACCTCCTGGCCACGCGCCAGCAGATCGCCACCATCCTCGGCTTTCGCAGTTGGGCCGATCTAGCCACTGCCGACCAGATGATGGGCTCGGCGGCCAACGTGCGCGCCTTCCTGGCCAAACTCGACGAGGCCAGCCTGGAAGGCGCACGCCGCGAACTCAAACTGATTCTCGATTTCACCCGCCAGCGCCAGCCTGGACTTGAGGCCATTGACATGACCAGCCGCGGCTACTGGTACGAACAGTTTCGCCGCTCGGCCTTCAACTTCGATTCGCAATCCGTGCGTCCTTACTTCCCTTACGAGCAGGTGGAGGCGGGCGTTCTGGCAACCGCCGCGCGCCTCTTCAAGATCGAGTTCCGCTGCTCGGCAGCGCCCGCTTGGCACCCGGCCGTCTCGGTCTTCGAGGTCTTCGACGGCGGCAAGCTTGTGGGCCGTTTCTATCTCGATATGCACCCTCGCGAGGGCAAGGACAAGTGGTTCTCCGCAGCGCCTGTGGTCACTGGCGTGCGTGGCCGCGCTCTGCCCGAGGCCGCGCTCATCTGCAACTTCCCCGGCGGTGACGACAAAGATCCGGGCCTCTTGCAATACAACGACGTGGTCACCTTTTTCCATGAGTTCGGCCACCTGATGCACGCCATCCTCGGCGGCCAGACTGAGTGGGCGGGCATCTCCGGCTTTGCCACTGAAGGCGACTTCATCGAGGTGCCTTCGCAGATGCTCGAGGAGTTCTTCCGCGACGAAAAGCTGCTCCAAGCCTTCGCAAAACACTATCAAACCGGCGAAATACTCCCCTCCGAGACCATCAAAAAAATGAAGCTGGCCGGAGCGTTCGGACGCGCCGATTGGGTTCGTTCGCAGCTTTACTACACCACGCTCTCGCTCGATCTGCATGACCTGGACCCCGCCAATCTCGACCTCGACAGCATCACCCGGCGGCTTTACGAGGCCCTGCAACCCTGGACTTGGTTGGAAGGCAACCGTATGTACGCGAGCTTCGGCCACCTCACCGGCTACTCATCGAACTACTACACCTACGCCTTCGACAAGGTCATCGCCCTGGACTTCTTCGCCCAGTTCGACCCCCGCGATTTGCTGGGCTGCGACGTCGGCAGCCGCTACCGCAAGTTGGTGCTCGAACAGGGCGGATCCAAGCCCGGTCGGCAGATGGTCCGCGACTTCCTAGGCCGCGACGAGGAGTTTGCGGCATTCAGCCGGTGGCTCAATGAGGAGTTTGAAGGGGACCTGTTGGCCGCTGGCCGTTAGCTTTTCACCGGCCACACACCAAGCAGCTTCAAGGAACCCGGATTCCCTCACGCGGAATCCGTTAGGATGGATCGCAATGGCAAAGACACAGGATTTCAACGGCAAATGGGCGCTGGTCACCGGGGCCAGTTCGGGAATCGGCGCAGCCCTGGCGCGGGAACTGGCCACGCACGGCGCCAAACTCATCCTCACGGCACGCCGCCAGGATCGGCTGGAGACTCTGGCCAGTGAACTCACGGCCACGGGCGCGGAGGTTCGCATCATCACGGCGGACCTGAACGATCCCGCCGCGCCCGAGCAGCTTTACCACGCCACGGAAGGCGCCGGTCTCCCGGTCGACATCCTCATCAACAACGCCGGTCTCGGCCAGTACGGCGCGTTTTGCCAGAGCCCTGTCGAGCAGGAGCTGAGCCAGGTCCGCGTCAACTGCGAGGCCATGGTGCGGCTGACGCGGCTATTTGTTCCGCGCATGATCGAACGCCGCTGCGGCTGGGTGCTGGTTCTGGCCTCGACGGCCAGCTTCCAGCCCGTCCCTTACATCGCCACCTACGCGGCTAGCAAGGCATTCGACCGCTTCTTCGCTCTGGGGCTGGCCGCCGAAGTGGCCCGCTTCGGCGTCAAAGTAACGGCGCTCTGCCCAGGACCCACCAAAAGCGAGTTCTTCGATGTAGCTCACGCCAGCGCCTTCAAAAAACGCGGTATGCAGCCAGCCGAGGACGTGGCGCGTCTCGCAATCGCAGCCCTGGCGCGCGGCCAGCGCACCCTCATCCCAACCTTCAGCAGCAGGTTCACCGCCTTCCTTGTTCGATTTCTGCCGGTCAGGCTCATTACTTACTATGTCGAAAAGGTCGCCCGCCCATCCTGAGAGGTGGTCCATCGGCTGGTCATGCGGCAAAGCCACTGGCTAGAGCGGTTCTCCAATTTCTGTGGCGTTTTCAGGATCGTGCGAGGTGGTTTCTTAAGAGCTTATCCGTAAATAGATTCTGTCTGTCTTCAGCAGATCAGTGCAGCGGCTAAGGAGAGCAGGCCGATGTAGCTGGCCTCAGTTTTCTCGAAGCTGACCAGCAGTTTGCGATAGCGATTGAACCAGGAATGGGTTCGTTCAACTACCCAGCGACGCGCTTTCCAGCCTGGCTGGGTGCGCTTTGCCTCGGCTTCTTCCTTGCGTTGTTTGATATGCGGCCGATAGTGGCGAGCCAGCGCCGCATCCCGAGTTGGCTGGCCTCTATATCCGGCGTCGCCGCATAGATTCTGGGGCTGATTCGGGCGCGGTTTGGGCCGCTTGCCCACCACTCGGCCCAGCGTTGCCGGCAGCAGATCCCGGTCGCCCACGTTGGCCCCGCTGGCGACGAGCGACAGCGGGACGCCACGGGCGTCCACCAATAAACTTCGTTTGCGGCCATTTTTTCCCCCGGTCCGTGGGGTTCGGCCCCACGCACTCGTTCGCCAGAGGTGCTTTTCCCGTAGCTCCGTCGATGCTTTGCCACTCCCAGGCAATGCCCTCCATTTCGTCGTACTCGGCTAATCCGACCTGCCACAGACGGAGAAAGAATCCGCTGCTTTGCCACTGCTGAAAGTGCGTGTGAACCGCACTGGCACTGCCGAATTCGCGGGGTAATGCCTTCCATTGGCAGCCCGTGCGAAGTACATAAACGATGGCCGAAAAGACTTGTCGGGCAGGCATGGGCTTGCGCCCCGCGCCGGGTCTGCGGAGATACTTGCGCCCTTGGGGCCGAGTAACGACTGGAATAAACGGCTCGACCCTGGCCCAAAACGCATCGGAAACAGTCCACGATTTCATGGCAGAATAATACCACTTATTTACGGATAAGCTCTAAGGAAAAAGCCACTCGGCGATTGCGTTTTCCCTCTATACCAATCGGAGAACCGCTATAGAACGGAATCAGAGTCAATGCACCCTTGCTGGAGCTCTCGAGGTGACTTTTCCTTGGGGAAACAGCCACTCAGCATCGTGCCTCTGGATACAGCTACTCTGATTTCGCTCTATGCTGGCAACGGAACAAGATCGATGTTGTGCAAAAAAACAGGCGTCCCACTAGATGCCAAAGTAGTTCTATCGATCTTTTTGTCAGCTGGGAACCATCTGGCGCAGCACCGGGCGGAAATGTCAAACTCGTGTATTTCATGCACAAATATCTCGAAAAAACCGCTCTGTATCCTGATCAAACCGCGTAGAAAATACATTTATCAATAAATTCTCAATTAATTTGGCGTCCCCGATGGGATTTGAACCCATGTTATCGCCGTGAAAGTGGGTATTAGACCATTTTGCATAGTTTGCAGTGCTTTGCATTGATTCGCATAAATCACTTATTATGGAAATAGATAAGCCTATTTTTGCTCGGATGGGCTTACACTTGTTTTGCAGGCTTTAGTCACCACTTAGTCCCCGTAGCGTCCCCGGATTTTGCACCAGTTTCAGGAATGTTTCAACCCGCGCCGGGGCGAGCCAACCCAACTAACCCGGCAGCGCGTCTGCGGGCATCCTGGCGCGATTGCAGCCCTTTTTATGGAGTGCCGCTAAACCCGTCCCCCGCGCGCGTACTGGCCGGAAAATCCAGGACGTACCCTTTCGCTGTTGCATCGTCCCGGCATGAATGGAGAGCCTAGCCGTCTATCGGTACTGGCGGATCAGAACCCCTTAAACAACTCTTCCAGCTTCAAATCAAGAGCCTGTGCCAGTGCGTACACGGTGTCAATTCTGACGGCAACGGCTCCATTCTCGATTTGGCTGAGGTGTGCTCTCCCGATCCCCGCCATATCCGCGAGTTGCGTCTGAGACAGGCCATGTTTTTCCCTCAATTCGCTCAAGCGGCGACCGAGACGGATGGGAAAAGAGATTGCCATTTCCCCATCGTTCACTGTATCGCTTGGAACGTTGTTCGACATACCGAACAATGCGAGACTAGAATGGGCAAGAGAATTGATCGGGCAACTGGGCTGGAGGGGAACGATGATCTACCGAGTGGCAGTGCTGAGCACAATCTTACTGGCGGGCGCGGCCTGCACAATTCCGCTCTGTGCCGCCGGACAAAAAGCGCAGCCTCCGAAGATCACTCAGAAAGTGACTTTTCAAGGCTCGTGCAAGGGCAGTATTGCTGACAGTGACGGTATTCCTGTAATAACGGCATTGACGCCCCCACGCGACATTTTGGCGTTGGCCCAACGGCTGAGAGCCGAAAATCCAAATCAGACATTGGACAACGGCACCGGCTTGATATGGAAAACGCAACCGTTTTCCTGTGATTCGGTTCTTGTCACCGAATCGAACGATTACAAAGGTCATACGTTCATAGCGTTTCTAGACGACCCCAAGAATTCCTTCATGGGGATTGAAGGTCAGGTGATGCAGAACGGGGATGGTTCTTTCACCGTGATGATCGCCAAATCTCTCCTTTTGCCTGATGGCACCACACATTCGCTTCTTGATCCCACACTTCAGACTGCCGAGTGCCAAATCTACTCCTCACATGCTCACTATTTGGTGAAACAAATTCACTCTAGAGATTTTATGGCTCAGGAGCAACAGCAAAACGAACAAGCGAGAAGGTTGTTAGCTAAAGCCCAAGCTAGGTGGGCGAGCCATATCATCAAGATTACGTGCAGTGTGCGAATGAAAACCCCTGATGGACACCTCACCAATATAAACGCGGAATTCGATGTGACGCCCAGTCCTCCCTGGGATTACACCGAACCGGAACCTTAGCCCTGATGCCCTGCGGAAGCCTTTCCCTCCGCACCAGCGGAATCGAAGCAATTTCGCCTTCGCTCTTGCCGCGAGATCGTAGCGTAGCCTGTCGCCCTACGAACCCGGATAGGAAACCATCACAGCACACTCGCGGGCGCGCCCTGGGGCAAATGTGTGGGCGCTGCCCGACAGTATCGGGTTTACTCTTTCGTCCATGGCAAGACTGCTCTTGTCATACATCTGCATCCAAGATCGCATGTACATTCTTCGTAGGGAAGTTCAGGTAGCTCGTCGAGAAAGAAGGTTTTGTTATTCAGCGCCGAGCACGCTTCGCAACCTCCAATCCCCAAGATTGTGGCCTTCTTGATGCCCAATTCACGCATTCGCGCAATATCGCTTTGGTGTTTGACATAAAAGCCCAGCATTCGCGTTGCCGTCATCGAATCCATCGTTTTAATCTCCAAGGTCTCGGGCGCGCATTCTTCCGGCTCTTCACAGTCGTCGTTATCTCTGAGCTTCTGCTTAGCCCTAATAGTCTCCTCTTCTTCAATAAATCCAGGTATGCATTTTTCTGGTGCAGGATGCCCCAGTAACTCCCCAACTGCGTAATTGAGATAGAGACCTTCCCATTGTTTTGGTTGCAGTTCTTTCAGGATTTTCGGACGCATGGTGAAAACTGTGGCAAGCTCCTTTGTACGTTCTTCTATCGGGCGCGGCGCGGGCGTTATCATCATAGCCGCCGCTCCAGAGGGAAGTGGGGGGGTAAATTTGTTCTTGCGGTACGCATCAGCGGTCCGAATTGCCTCTTTGAAATGTCGATTTCGGAGTGCAGCAATCACGTTGTCCGCCGCCGCCTCAAAAGCCTTCGCGCATTCAGCTTTCCACCTTCCAACTACCTGACTTGCCGCAGGCGTGCATCGCAGGATCATTCGATGCGCAAACCGTACTTCCATGCCTTTCGGATCGGCTTCGAGCAGTCGTTGAATAAGTTCTGCTTTCTTGCCGCTACCCTTTAGGCCACGCGATGACAGCATCACCTTGAGGTCTGCCACTGTGGGCGCAAGTTCCAGTGCTCCATCTGCAACTAGCCCATCGATAACGCGCTGAGGATTTGTTCCGAATGCTGGTGCCCAGAGTTCTAGAAACCAGTCCTTGACTTCACGCGCTAACAGAAACTTTTCGAGTAGGGCCAGATGTGGCTGACTGCTTGCCCAGTTGGCCGGGGCCAATTGCGTTTCCGATCTTGATTCCTGCGATGAGGATGGGGGCTTTGGGAACACTGGAGGAGGGGGCGTGCCCGTCCATACCGGCGGATTCGGAATTACCACGGCAGACACTTGTACCCCGCAATTCCCGCAAAATCGCGCGCCTTCTACGTTGCGAAAGCCACATCGGGTACAGATCGGCATCTCAGTGCTCCAGGAGTCTGCGAAGATCAGTCTA
>Ga0224531_1000505_pt1 | contig 19335 bp, 17 predicted proteins | sample CBST100metaG_FD_179876 | JGI IMG/M metagenome (GOLD analysis project Ga0224531, IMG submission 179876) | Peat soil microbial communities from Stordalen Mire, Sweden - C.B.S.T100 | ecosystem: Environmental > Terrestrial > Soil > Wetlands > Peat | place: Sweden: Norrbotten County, Stordalen Mire...
GGTTTATTGTGTTAAATAAAAAATAAAATAGATGCCATATGGTCAAAAAATATGCTTCATAAATATTATAGTAGGTCTGCATTAAATAGCTTGCCAAAGCTAAGAAAAATATTTTCATTTTGCAAGTATCTTCTCAATCAAAAATTTGAATGCAATAAGCAATTCTGTTGCTGATTCAAATTTCAAGCATAACAGCAAATATCATTATACAGCGATATCTATAATTAACGTTAGAATTAGGCTTTTTTTAAATGATCTTTTCACTGTTATTTTGAAGGACTTCTTTTTTGAAGTAATGTTCTCTGTATATGCAAGACGCTATCAGTTGTTGTGTATTGAAAATCATTTTCTAATACATTCTTGTCCAATTTTGCTTGGTTGTAACATTCTAATCTTTGAAAAGAGGCCAACCTCATTGCTTTTGAATATTGTCTGCTGGTTGTCGCAATGAACTTTACAATTTGATATAGATTTTCTTTTTGTCTAAAACATATCCGACTGACCAGCAAGTCAGCATCCACCATATGGCGAAAAGTAATGCACCGAAATAGGCTCCTGCATTACTGAACACATGAATATAAAGCCATGCATACAGGGGTGTTCCGTCGATGTGAATTAACCATAGCAAAGTAGCTCCTAATTCACTCATAAGATAGATGGTGATGGGATTTCTTCCTGTTACTAAAAAGAAGTACGAGCCTTTTGTTTTGCCCCGCAAATCCATAACATACATGATTACACTTAATATGATGCAATCCAAACCTACCGTTAACAGAGCATAGGAACTTGTCCAGAGTTTCTTATTCACCGGGAACAAGGGATTCCAGCCATAAGCGATAAAGAGTAATACCGCTCCGGTAAGTAATAGTTTGGCCAACATGTCGTAATTTTTCCCTTTTTGTTGAATATATCGACCGACGACGTATCCGCCAATCACATTGAACAGGGCGGGTAATGTGCTAAGTACTCCTTCCGGATCGAATGGAAAACCTTCTCCGGTATACAAGTGATTCGTACCAAACAACCAGGTGTCAAGACGCAGCACGGCATTCCCTGTTTTCGTATATTCAGCTCCGGGAGTTCCAAACAGTGCCAGAATCGCCCAATAAGCAAATAAGAAAATGACTCCAAGGACAACTGTTTTTTTATGCCCCAGATAATAGACCATCAAAGCCACAATGCCATAGCATAGGGCTATTCGTTGAAGCACGCCCATGATGCGTGTCTGGGAAATAGGGGATAAAACAAGATTTGATTGAGCATCAAGCTTAAAGAACGGGAACCAATACATCAGATAACCGATTCCGAAAATCAATACCGTGCGTTTCAGTATTTTCAATAACACTTCCGACTGCTTCATCTTCTTCCATCGTTTCATGACAAAACTTAGCGCGTTGCCGACTGCAAACAAAAAGGAAGGGAAAACCAGATCGGTAGGAGTAAAACCGTTCCAATCCGCATGTTTCAACGGCCAAAAGGTGGTAGCCCCGTTACCGGAGGTATTCACAATGATCATGAAACAAATCGTTAATCCGCGAAAAACATCCAACGCGGTAAAGCGATCTGCAATCGCTGAAGTGGAAGATGATGCCATATAAAAGGGATTTTAGTTATTAATCCTGATGTAACTTACAATTGAAAGCGTACTGTTATTTTCCTGTCATTGCATTGCTCCCCGATATTTCTTATACAGTAGCTTTACAACCTGTATGCTGTTTCCCGAGGGCTGAGCGGGATAGACTTTGTGTTCATTCACCCATTGCCATTCCCATTTTGAAATATCTTTATCGAAGCGGGACATATCCATCTCTTTTCCTGATGCTAACGATGCGTCGGCATCTGTAAAGAATTTCTGCCACCGGACTTTATAAAAATCAGATAAAAGGCCACTCCACTGACGACCTGAATATTCATGCAACGTACTGTTTGCATCACCCCATAAAGTAATCAGATCTCTTGCATTGCGTTCATAAAGCGCTTTTTCTTTTTCATTCGTACCCCAGTTCTTTGCATCAGCAAGCCAGGGACCTAATAAGAAATCCTTTCTGGTGGCAAGGAGCTTATCCATGTCATTAATCAATTCGATGAACTGAGTGCTGTATTCTTTGAAATCCTTACTATTCTTCTGCTTATATGCCGTAACCCATTTCTGTTGAAGGGTCAAAGCATAATTTGCCAGTACCTGACGGGTGACATCAACAATGTCATATTGAAATCCATCGCTGTTTTGGCACGTTTTAATGGCATTCATGAAATCGTCCCATGCGGGTACAAGTTGTTCTGCCTGATAGTTGAGTTTTGTATTTGCCCAATCAGTCGACGACTTAAAAGTGGGGCGGCCTACAATAATCGATTCCGCTCCATCATTTATTTCTCTGTTTTCAATATACACGGTGCTCTTTAACACCTGCCATGCCTTCACAGCGTTAGGGTCAAGGGTGCCATAGCGGTTGTGAATATATACACGAAGCCATTGATCTATGTCTATCGGCTTATCTGTCCATGTATTATGCATCATCAACTCATACATTACCGGATTTTGTTCTATGGCTTCCATCGTCAATCCGATTCCTTTCATATTGTGCGATGCAGGATTGTTTAATGCTTTGGCGGGTTCGTTGGCTACATCTTCCAAATGACCAAACATGGTGGTGCGGCCACCGAAATTATTCAACATATTCCATATCCACGGCTTACCATAAAAGGCATCTGTTTTTTCCCAGATCGGTTTGTTGTCTGCAAAAAGGTCAAGAATAATCATACGATCGTTAGGGATGGCATTCAACAAAGCCTTGATTTGCTTTGCCTGCCAAAAATCGGGGTCGCTGTAAAACAACCATCCCTGCATCACCCATATAGCTTTTGGATCAACCTGTTTCATGCCTTCATATACCTGTGCACTAATCTTTGCCAGATAGGACGAATCGTTGGAAGGCGGCTCATTTTCATTGAAGGTGTCAGCCGAATAAAGATGATCGGTTCCGAACAACTGGATTTGTTTCTTAAGATACCTTTTGCCTATTTCGGCAAAAAGAGGATCCTCGGGGTTCAAGATATATGTATCGGCAAAACTGACATTCCAACTGACGCGTTTCAGGTTGGCATTGGGGTATTTCGTTTTGAGTGCAGCAGGCACATGTCCTGTGAAAGCAGATAGTACAGGTTGCATTCCCAATTCACGTTCACGTTGCAGAATTTTTTGTTGTAACTCCTTATGGCTTATCATCCAGGTTAAAGGTAACGGACCTCCCCAACCATCTAAATTACCCATCCAAAACCAGGCAAAGTAAGATGGCCCGCAAAAGAAGGACGACAATTCTTTGTCGGTAAATCCCATCTCTTTATAAACTTCATACCACACATACTCTTCTCCCGTGACTGCCAAAGGAAGGTTAATGCCATGCAATGCCATCCAGTCGATTTCTTTTTCCCAACGTCCCCATTTCCACCAGCTCATGCTGTAGTTAAAGGTACAGTAGTTCAGATAATAGCGATATTGATAAGGAGAAGTCTTCGTTATCTTTGCAGGAACGGAAGGTAATGGATCGGGCAGATGTAAATTTACACCATTCCAGGTAATCTGGCAGTGGCAATAGGTATTCAAATAGTAATATAAGGCAGAAGCGATGCTAACGCCGTTATTACCTGAAAGAACAATCTTACCATTCAGGCTTTCAACCTGAAACACATCGTCTCCCTGCTGTTGGCTTAAAGGTTTAACAACAAAATGACTTGCCTGATTGGGAACGATGCGGTGCAATAAACCTTCTGCAGCCTTTATGTTTAATTGAGCATGTGCCATACTGCAGAAAATCAGTAAAAGCAATGCAGCTGCCATCTTTTTTTGATTCATGTCGGTTGTAATTAAATGGTATAATCTTTTATTTGATCCCCGCTTTCCCTTTTATGTTTTCAATGATGCTTTGATCATCCGGTGTAATGATAAAGTTCTGACCTTGTCTGGTCTCAATTAAGATTCTGTTCCTCTTTTGTGTAGCGTAAAAGGTCATATTACCTATCTTGGGATAATAGTATTTCCCGAAGTAACCAAACAGACCACCTACACCGAAAGTTCGTATAGCTCCATTCATTTCATCCTTTTCAAGAGGCCTGATATTATCAATGTCATTCAGCTTTAACGTTTTATTTTTTACAGGCCTCACAATGGTTAAGTAGTTGTTGTCTACTTTATAATATTGTGGCGAAAAAAGGAAACAACCAATTATTATGACCACAAATAGTAAAAGTAGTCCTCCGTATATCAGCATGGATGTCTTGTTACTTTGCAACAACATAAGAACTTTGATACTTCTGTATCCGATCACAAAAAACAGAATAACTGTCACTGCTGTCACTATTTTCGCTACCGTGTCGAGGGATGCTTTGTATTCCATAGCTTTGTTTTTTTATGGGTTTGTAAATAGGTTATCTCTGCTATTCAACCTGAAATCTCAGTACTGTCTTGAGTTTTGCCGCTTCTGTTTTCCTTGCGTCTGATAAATAGATTTCCCTGTGAGTATGTGTCCGTCGTTTCAGATGATGCTCCTGTGCAAGGAGTTCCATCTTTCCGAAACTTTTAGGTTCGCTATCGTAGCCGCCTATATGCAACATCTGAACGCAACGACCTTCATCGACGGTTTCAAACACGACCTTGCTTAACAATTCGTGTGGTTTTTTCTTTTTGGTTCTTTTCACTATTTCACGGGCAAAGTCGTCTGTGACAAAGTCTGGCTGCCTTATCATAAGATGAAATACCAATGCGTTTTTGTCAAGTGTTCCGTTGTAATTCTTCTTGGCTTCTTCATTGATATCCCAAACGCCCTCCAATGGGTAAACGCTGTATTCAAAATAGGATGCAGGAGCAATGCCTTGTTTCGGGCTCATCTTAACGGCATAAGACAATGAATACAACACCCCGACATATTCAGCGAAGAAATCATCATTCGGATTTCCTTCTCCTTTGATAGAAAAGAATTGAAACGGTGGAACCGTAATCAGTTCAGGCTTAACCTTCGGTATGTAAAGCCCTTTTTCTTGCTTTTTCCATTCATGTGTCATACGTGAATAATTTGTTTTTAAAGGACGTATGGAACTCGTCCCGAATATCGGGACGAGTTCCATAATAACTGTCCGAATCAGAATTTACAGAATTCAAAATTTTTTAGAATGAGGAGTCTGTCTGATTAAAGATTAGTTTACGGTGCAAACTCTTATTCTTCATTATGTTGTATCTGCAGAAGTGGGTTTGTAATTCGTGTCATTCCTCAATCACAAAATAACTTATTTTTTCTGGTAATATAACCTTCTATTTCATTCTGAGGTAGGATGAAAATATTTGCCGGGACGGAATTGTTATTCATGTCGTTATGCATGACTCGCATACATTAGCAATATTCCTAATAAGGGAATAGAATTCCCTGCCATATGCACGATTATTGCGTATGCATTATTATCATATTTCTCTTGATAATAGCCGGCAACCAACCCAAGACATGTTGTCGACAAAACTATCATAACTAAAAACCCAACGCCTGCTCCGGTAGTAATTAAAATTAAATGAGCCAGTCCGAATGCCAGGGCACTGATGATCACGGGTAAGCTGATTCTTCGTTTAAAACAAGAAAATCCCTTTGCCTTTAATGGCTTTAATATATTCAATAAGAGTCCACGAAACAATAGTTCCTCGGCGATGCTTGCATAAATAAACACAAAGAGAAAAACCTGAACAGGGCTCATATTGAAAATTAAGGAATGTCCCCCTTTATCACCACTGATATGCGCCACAACGGCCATCAAAATATTAAACACGAGAGATACCACAATCCCGAATAGTATGGGTCTCAAAACATACTTCAATTTTGGCAATGAAATGACATATCGTATATTTTCCTTCATCACAATGATGGCTAATACCGATAATAATATCATAACCGTGTCAATGGTAAACGAATCAACAATAAATCGGGTATGAAGATGGAAGTGAACTTCAATGATATTTGCCAACACGAATATTACGGCTGTTATGGCAAGTCCGTATAAAAATCTTTTGCTGTTTCCCATTTGTTTTAATATTATGTGGGGTTATAGTTGTTTATATAGGTATCTTCCGCATATACTATTCCAGCTACTGATAAAGACCTGTGATGGGAGGGTTTGCAAAATTGATAGGACGAAGTATTTTTTGTTTATTGCTTATTAAACCTTGAAAAATATTCATCGATTTCAGTTCTAAGCTCAATACCAACCCGTTCAAAGCAATCAAGCAAATCTTGATATGCTCCGTCCCCACCAAGAAAGTCCCAAAATTCGTCCGCAACTTTTAATTCGTTTGGTAAATCAAGCATTCCTCGCATTGTCCAGCGATTATATGGCTGAGGCTCATACGGATTGTAAGGAATAGCGATTAATGTTTGTATATTGGCAGTTGGGTTAGCTGCAAGTGTAGTTGCAACCCATTCTAAAAGAGTACGTTTAAATTCTTTGAAACCACCTGCATTAGGTTTAGCGGTTTTAATGTCGAACAAATAGATTGTGTCATCGTGCCCAATTATTTTTACATCTACTTTAGTTGGCTTCACTGATTTCATTTCCCCCAATTGGCAAACCGCCCGTATTGCAGCAATTTCATCAATTTTGTTAGGGAAAGTCTCAGCTATTGACAAGCTGTCCATAATGTTTTGGATTACCTTATGAGCTTCAGAAGATATTTGAGTTCCTGAAGTTGCCTGTGCATGAGCTGATTTAAACTTTGTAGAAGCTAAAGCCAATGCAACCGGTTCAAAAATACTTGTACCAAAATTGGTATTCAATGAATGAATAAAGGAATATAATGCCAATCTGTCTTTACCCAATAATCTTGTGTGAAAAGGCATTACTGCTGGCTCTGGATTGTAATTTTGAAATTTATGTCTTAAACTTGTTCTTAGAACATTTTCGACTTGATGTATTTGATTCTTAGTTAGTGCCATTGCTAATTTCATTTATTAATCTTTCGGTTTTTGGATTGGAATAAAAACCTCTTCTTTCATATAAATATTCTTTATGATTTAAAAAATTTGTGGTTTCTTTAAATATTGAGATTGCATTACGCTCTTCACTCAAATATGTTATTTTTTGATCAACTGTATTGAAATCTCTTCGTTCCAAAAGTTTATCACAAGCCATCAATATATGCATATCCATTGTTTTTGACCTCATTATAATTTCTCCATTAACCAATAAGTGATTAAACCAATACCATAAAACACCACAATAGTAGTATTGATTTACTTCACGAGTGGAGTTGTTGAATATTTTACCTTCCTTTTGGGATTTATCAATTACTGAAATAGCATTACTTTTCATTTCATGTGGTTTTTGTAGAATTACAGATATAAAAACCCTTGCTAATGTTTCAATGTTAATTTTACTGTATGGGGGTAAAACATTAGAGTGTTGTCCCCTCAATCTTTCAAAATATAAACGAAAATTCATTTCATCTTTACCCAAAAAATAAATTTCAATTTTCTCATGAAATTCATTAAGTGATTGTAAATCTTTATCAATAGAGTTTTGATTGTTTGCAGCATATATTATCATCTTCTTTAAATTATTGTCGTTTGTTGACATTACTTTTGCAACGACTTCAACATCATCAATGTTATTGTCAGAACTGGAGTCTTTGTTTTTTTTAAATAATTCATTTGTAGTTTGACAACCATTAATAATTCTAGGGAAAGTCAAAATAAATTCCTTTTCTTTTACAGGATGTCTTTCTATTTTATCACAGATGATTGCCAAACCATTATTTAAGAATGGAAAATAACTCCTTTCTGAGATAGAGTCCAATGTTCTTTTTATATCTAAATTAACAGGTGTACTACCTATATAACTTCTTACATTTTCAACAAATAATTTTTCTTTTAAGTTCTTATCCGAGGTGAGAATCAATTTTTTTAGCTCAGAAAATTTTACCGTTGCCAATAAACTCATTTCTACATTGTCAACGGCTGATAATTGAATGTTATTCTCAAACTTTAATTGAACAGTATGAAACTTAGAAATCTTGTCATATTCATTTTTTATTTCATCTTTTTGAAAAACAACAATTTTATCTAATACTGATTTATTCTCAATTTCATTCCTGAAAGTAATCTTACTTCTTTCAGAATTTATTATTTCGTCTGTAATATTATGTGATGTCCTTGCTGAAAGGAAAAATAATGATAAGTGGGGTGTTTCCTCTATTCTGTCAATAAAATTTCCTGAGTCATCAAGAAGTTTTTTATAAATAGTTGAATATGGATCAATATCAACTTCACCAGTAAGAAATTTAACAACCTCATCCGTAAAAGCACTAAATTTTTGTCCATCAAAACTCTTTTCAGTGGTAGATTGAATAAATCCAATTTTAATTTTAATAGGTTCTGTTGGACCAAACTTTCCTAAGTCAGCTTCTTCTGTAACCAATTTGTTATTTACAATAATAACAATTCCATCAATGCCTTGTGCTTTATTTGTTGATACCGATTTTACATTATCTAGTTCTTCTTCTAATAAATTTGAGGTAATTACATAATTACCGAAGTCCTCAAAAATATCATTGTCATTACCTGATATGATTTTCTTCTTGTTATTTTCTTCAACTTCGCTATCAGGTTTTCTAACAATACCAAATTTTGAGCAAAATTCATTAATCTTTGAATTTAACCCAATGTCAAATTTTTGTGTCATTGTTCTTTCTTTTTTAAATGAAAAATTATTTCTGAATAAGCTCCTTTGTCTTTTTCAGTTCGATTCAGAACAGGACGTTTATATTGATTTGCGATTTGCATTCCTGCATTTTCGGCAATAGTTGGATACATATTGTATTTATCATTGGCAACGAGGAAAATATCAAAGTCATCCACTAAGTATTTCTTTGCATTATTCAATACATCACTTATTCCCTGTATGTAACTTAGTTTAGCTTCTTTACCCTGACCTTTGAAAAGCGGTCCGATTTCTAATTCGTCTTTACGTTCAAATCCAAATAAGTCATACGCATACGCATGTTGTTCGTGATAATCAATTAGACCGACATAAGGTGGAGAAGAGAAAATCCCTTTGATTTTTTGTTTTGAAACCAAATTTGCGAAATCTGGATTTCGCTTTTCTAATTCACCAACAATATCTATAGTTCGACTATCTCCGGTTAAACAAGTATGAAAAGTATCTTTTCTTAATCGATCGTATTCAGCTAACCTCTTAATAGTGTCTTTTGAATAACTTTCCCACCATTTCAAAATTGAAAATAACGGTTTACACATTTTTCCATGCTTCCCGCAATAATAAGTAGTTGTAACTGGTTCAAATAGGGTTGCTAAATCAGCGTGAGTAGTTGCTCTGCAACTCCGAATTGTTCTACTTAAGATTATACTTATAATTCTTTTTGTATCACGATTCTGAATCTTTTTTATTTCTTCAAATACGAATTGAATTTCATTCCGTACATGATTTGAATACCATTTACCCAGAAAGGAATCTTCATTATCTTGTCTTAGTTTGATGTTGTATTCCTCAACAAGTTGGTTATAAATTGGCAAAAACTCTTTTTCTTTTTCTTTACCATATTCCTTTTCATCAACTTCTTTCCGGTGTAATTTGTATTTGTATTCTGGAACTGGAAAGTATTTATTGTTGAAAATATTTAATTCCTTCAATAGTCTTTCTTCAAACTCAATAGTGTGTGAATTCGCTAGAAATAATTTCATTGCCTTTGTAATTCTTGTTATTTCCGTTTGAACATCAACGAGATTATATTGTATGACTTTGCAATTTCCAATTAATGCATTAAAGGCGGAAACTTCAACTCCAATTGCATTAATTCCAAGTTCACAAGCTTGAACCATCGTGGTTCCACTCCCCGAAAATGGATCAAGTACAATATCACCTTTTTTAAAGTATACTTCCTTCTTGAATTTATCGGTATGATCATCTAGAAAATATTCGACAAGTTGAGGTATAAACTTTCCTTTATATGGGTGAAGTCTGTGTACATGTTTAGTCGTTTCAGCCTCTTTGTACTGTTCAAAAGACAAAGTCCAATTAAGGTCTTCTCCAAGTTCGTCTTTCCATGAATCTTGTCTATTCGTTTTTTGACCTCTGTAATAATTCTCAAGTTCTTCTTTTATAACCATAGTAGAACCATTCTCTCCAATTTTCTTTATTCGTCCGTATTGGATCAGATAAGAAATATTTGAAGACGTTACATTTTTATCCAGATATTCTGATGCCCAAGAACTTGCTTCTTTTATTGATAATAATTCAGACATGTTTTTTGTTCCACTATATTTAATTGTTTTTTCTGCTACTTTTAATGCTTCCATCCCAAAGTCTTCATCTTGAATCTCGTAAAGTATTTTTTCACTCAAATATTGGGTTAATATCAAGCTCTTATCTATTTCGAGGATATCTGCTAACTTAGTAATCTGTTCTTTAGTTGCTTTTCTTTCACCTCTTTCGATTTTACTTAGAATTGCAGTGTCAATGCCAATTTGGGTCGATACCTCTCGCAGTAACAACCCTTTCTGTTCTCTCTTTTCCCTAATTAATTCACCTGTTGTCATTGTTTTTTTTATAAAATAGTGACTTGACAATATCTGTCAAATATAGTGAGTCTTTTTGGAATAGGGAATATTTAATTTGTGGAATTTATCAACAATTTTGCAAATCCGACTGGAAAAAGTGAGCTTCATACTATCATTCCGGCTTTGATTTATCTCCCAAAATCGAATAAAGACAGGCAAAATTGTAATAGTCGTTTAGTAAGTTTGCCTGATACATTTTCCTGGATTTATCATCCAGTGCGGTATATTTTACCATGAATGGATTCAGTGCGGCGTTAAATGCAACCGTATCTCTGTTTTCATATAATACCGAAGATTAGTTGGTCTTTTCCCATAAACTATCACGTTATCATTCTTAATTCTGCAAATTACTTCGCTTTGGTCAGTGACCGTTGGTTCTCAAATCCTGTAAATCCTGATTTAGACATCGTTTTCCCCTGCAAACATACATTTATTTTTTAACAACATCTTCGTTTTTTGTGGAAATATTTTCACGATAACAAAAACAAAGCATCAAAATGCGGAAAATATATAAAAAGCTACTGCTTCGTCTTGTTTTGATCAATTCACTACATCTGTCATGTTGTATTTGCGGGGTAGGGGACAATGTAGTGTTGTTTCTTATCTTTCATAAAAACAACGAATTAGATATTGAATAATAGCTATTTGATATGAAAGAATCATTGAAAAAAATGGAATAGGCCTCATTCAATATAGAATAGGAACGATTCCAAATGGTACAGGCAGTATACCAAATGGTACAGACCCTTTTCTAAATGGAATAGACCTTATTCTATATGGAACAGGCATTATTCCAATTGGGGGAGTCTCTTCTCTAAAAGTATGTAAATATATTGTAAAATAATATGGGCGTTTTCAACATGGAATTGTGTTTTCTTTCAATTGGAGACAGTAGAAAGTATGGCGGGGAGACTGTTTGAAAAAGTGTGTAGATAGGGGAAAGCGAAAGAGTTAATAACGCACTTTTCACCAGAGCAAGAATGGTGGAGATCATGACTTAAGTATTATTTACATCGAACAATTTTGGCGAACAGTAAACCGGGATTCGGTGTATATTTTCCATGTGCCTTATGGAAGTGAACAATACAACGGGAATAAACTCGTTGAACATGGATTATTTTACCGAAAAAAAACTATTTTTGTGCGTACATAAACAAATCATGATATGAAGAAAATAATAGCAAACGCTTTCGTTCTTTTGCTGGTGGTAGGTATTAATGGACATGCGCAACAGATAGTGCCAAAAGCTGCCCCTAAAGTAATTGTTACAGCAAGTGATAAAACACCAAACTCCCAATGGCAGGGCAAGAAGGTAGCTTTTCTTGGTGATTCAATGACCGATTCATGCCGGGTAGGTACTACTTGTATTTATTGGGAGTATCTTGGTGAATTGCTGAGGATAAAACCTTTTGTATATGGCATTAACGGAGATCAGTGGGATGGTATTTACAGGCAGGCCATGAAACTGCATCAGGGAAGAGGAACAGATATAGATGCCATATTGATTTTTGCAGGTACGAATGACTATAATCAAGGTATTCCGATGGGTGAGTTTTTCAGTGAAACAACGAAGCAAACCAACTTTAATGGAAATAAGGTGACGCGTAAATACCGGATTCCAATAATGAATGATTCTACCTTTTATGGTCGTATTAATAAAGTGATGTCGTACCTGAAGAACAATTACCCACAACAACAGATCATTATTATGACGCCCATTCACAGAGCTTTTGCTAAGTTTGATAAAACAAATGTGCAACCTGACGAGAATTATTGTAACGGGCAGGGATTGTATCTCGATGCATACATAAATGCTTTGAAGCAAGCGGCTTCTTATTGGGCTGTTCCGTTGATCGACCTCCATTCGATAAGTGGTCTGTTTCCGTTGTCCGATTCTCAGTTGCAATACTTCCATAACCCTGAAACGGATCGGCTTCATCCCAATGCGGTGGGGGATTACCGGTTAGCTAAAACCATTCAATACCAGTTATTAGCATTGCCTTCGACTTTTGTTCTAAAATAAACAGGAATATATGATATCTGGATTTGAAAAAACAGGACCGAGAAATATGAGTATTCGAAAGTCAAACCCGGCCTATTCATTATTAGGTTGACTAAAATAAAAAGAATTCCCCCGTATCCCCACACTATTGGATAACAGGAGAATTCAATGTATTGTGAAAGTTTAATGTTGAAAACGGAACTGTCAATTTACGACATACGGGTTGGCTAAACTTTTTTTACAAAGTTTCCAATTCCGTAGTTTTGACTTCCGGCTTTCTTAACAATTTTGTCATCCTGACTTGCATCAAGAAAGAGTACACCATGATTGCCCATACCATTGCTATTGGGAGTATCAGCCCAATGAGCAACGATACTTGCCTCATTTGGATTTATAATACCAAATCCAACATTTGTAGTTGACTTTCCAACTCCGGTAAAATAAAGATCATTACCAATTTGAGTAAGGTAATAAGTCAGTCCGTCTCCTTGACACGTCCAAGTTCCTGTTAAGTCTTTCATAATTTTAATTTTTAGATTTTTACTTACTCATAACGCTTTTCAGTATCCGCGGTGGCATTTTATGAACTGATGCCACTAACACCAGACTATATGTTTGTTCAAATGTTTAGCGTTAATTGAAATTGTTAATCCCTTTCTTTCCGGTTACGTTTCCCTCCTATTTTTGTTGTGAAAGTGATGAAATTAATTTCTTTTTAACTTGAAAAAGTGATATAAATCGAATCTTCAATAAGCTAAAATTATCTTTTCTGCTTTGGTTTAGATAAAGGATAATAGAGCGGCATTTCGCCGCACTATTACCAACTAACCAAAAAAAATAATATTCTCCAATATGTCCGGGTGGAAGGGGAATATTAGGAGCAGGAGTAGGCATTACGGGTGGTTGAGGTGGATCGTCTGCAAACAAGATGCCACAATAAAAGAGAAGAGATAGTATGAGTACTCCCTTTTTCCAAAGTGTCCTATTGATTTTCATGTTATGAGTAAATTATAAAGTTATTTAGCAAAGTAAAATAAATAAATTCACCGAACATCAAAAAATCGACAAGAATGCACCTTAATATTAATGATATTTAGTTATTTATAAATGATTAGTATTCAACAAAATAATTACATTATAAAGGTGTGCGTACCTTAATAAATAAAATGCTGAGGTGGAATGCGGAATTATGGGGATTAAAAACGGAAAAGAAAATCGATCAAATCCGTTTTCCCTTCTATTTTCATTTTCTTATGAATGGAGACGCGATGTACATTGATCGTGTTTTCTGAAGAGCATAGTAGTTTGGCAATTTGTGATGAGGTAAAACCTACAAGGATCAACAGTACAATACGGATTTCAGTGTGGGTTAGACATGAAAATTGATTTTTTAGTCGTGAGCTGATGTGTTTGTAATAGGCATCTATGTTGTTTAACGCATCTTCAAGCTGGCGTGCATTATCAGACTCTTTCATTGCCTTTTGCGGCAATAATGCAGTTTGCTTAAATGTGTCAATCTTCTTTCTCAACATTTCTTTCATTTGAAGTTGTTGTTCCAAAAGGGTTGCTTTCTCTTTTTCTTGCGTGGTTATGATTTGTTGTTGTAAAAGTTCCTTCCTTTTTTTGTTCAGGAAGAAAAGTAAAAAGAAGATGATAAAGGATAGAAACGCCAATAATCCCATTAAAATAAAATTCATTTGTCGCTGATTTTTGGACATCAGTTTATCGTTTTCAGTTGAAATTAGTTGATAGTTATATTTTTTCTCCAGTCCGGCAAAGCTCTCTTTCAGGGAGAGCTGGTTCAGAGAATCTTTAGCGGCAACCACCTTCTTGGAATAATAAAGCGCCATCCGAAAGTTACCTTCCTTTTCATAATTTTCTTGCCACAGCCGATCATAGTCGGGTGCCATCTCGTGGGGATTCTGGCATTTTTTTAGATAAAATCTTGCCGAATCGAGTTGTCCCGTCTGATTATAAACCATAGCAAAAATATACCATTTGCTGTAGTCATACACATCTGATATTAAAGTAGATTGGCGGGCATGAAAAAGGGCTTTGGGATAATTTTTCTGAAAGGCATAACTTACACCCATCAATCGTTGAATAGATGAGGTGAGTGCCTCTTCATGTATGGGGACAGCTTCCTTTTCGACTATTCGAAAATAGACAAGAGCACTGTCGAATTTACTATTCAGGTAATAACTGACCCCGACATTAAAAAAGGCAACCACACTATTACGCCGGTCAGAGTCAGCTTGAAAAGTCGAGTACGCGAGTCGATAATACTGGCGCATGCTGTCTAATTGTCTTTGAGAAAGATATTCACGTGCTTTATCGCTGTAAATGAGTCCCAGCAGTTTGTGATTATTACTTTCGGCAGCATAGGTTTGAGCCTTCAGCAAAGCGGATGCACGTCCTTCGGCATTGCTACAATTTCCATCAACGCGGGCAAGATAGAACCAGGCATATCCTGCCCGTACGGGGTTACGATTTCCATAATACTTGGTGGCAATCCGGATAAGAGAATCGGATTTTATAAAGATATAACATTTTTCAAAAGCCTGGCTCATCAGTAACGCATAGAGCGCGTGATCGGAAGAGGAAAGGCACTTGGAGTCGGTAATGTGTTTGAGTAATGTCAAAGCACAATCGGGATGCGTTTCCATCAGGCTGTCGGCATGAAAAAGCAACATCTTGTCGTGCGGCGAAGTATGCCGGCATGAGGCGACTAAAAAGCAAAAAGAAAGAAGAATAAGCAAATGGCGCATGGCAATCACACAAATAAAAAGCAAAGATAAGAATTTTTAATTTACCATTTATTCATTTACAATTTACAATTAAATTTGTTGCCTTTGCAGTTTTCTCTGCCTTCGCCTTTGCCTTGTAGTTTTCCTCAGTTCACTGTCAACGGTCAACGTTATTCAGGCATCAAACTGTCTCGTCCTGCAATGAATAGGTGAATATTTTTGGCAATGCCCATAAATTTTCATTTGCCAAATATAGGTTGTCATGTGTTACATTCACTTTATCATAAGGAAGTTCAAGTGTATCAATTAATAATTTAGCAGCACTGCTATTTGTATAAATCTCAACTTTTGGATAAATTTTTTTCAATTGTAAACAGCTTAGTGTCCAGCCCATTAAATGATACATTGGAGATGTCCAGCCAAAGCTATCTTTGAATGGGTTTTTTGATGGTTGGAGGTAAAGTGTTTGAATCAGTTTCATGGCATTGGTTTTTTTACAAACAATATTTCAATGAGAAAGATTTAAATTATCTGTGATTCGTTTATATAGTTGCTCCTTTTCAGAAGGTCTGGGTAATTTGCCATCAGCATCAAATTGAAGATAGCGTGGAATAAAGATATAAATATCGCTCAAAATTTTACTCAATTCAGCATTAATATTATTAGTGGCAAAATAGTGAAATCCGTTTAGACAGTTTCCTTTGGCCAAAAGAATACTTTATTGTAGATGAGTTTTTAAGAACCCGGATAGGTCATCGAATGTTATGTTCGTATTGATAATTTTCCCATTCCCATCTAACAAGTAATTATAAGGAACAGCACTCACAGCCATTTTTTGAGCTTCAACCCTATCTTTGTCCCAATATTGACGCCATGGTAGTTGAAATCTTTTGATAAGAGACAACCAATCCCTTTTATCCTTTTGGTCATCAACGGATATTCCAACTATGTCAAATCCTTTTCTATGATATTCTGCATACACTTGTTTCAACTGGTTAAATTGACGAATACACGGAGCACAATAGCTTGCCCAGAAATCAACCAGAATGTATTTTTGATTCGATCCACTTAACGACAAAGCCACTTTCACATTCCCGGTAGTTAGAACCTCTATTTTAGGGAATACACGCCCGGTAGAGCTGATACGTTTTGCAGCGTTTAATTTCTCTCCCAATATTCTGCCTGAATAAGTTCTCCTTAAAGAATCTGACAATTGTTGGTATGAGTCATAATAAATTGATTTGTATCCATATATACAGAAGTTCTCTATTAATATCCATAATCCGGCATACGAATGTGGGTGGTTAGTAATGTAATGAAACAAGAGGGTGTCTTTTTGATTACGTAAGTAGGAGAATGAATCTTGTAACCTGTTATTGATCGAATCAGGTATTGTGTCATTGAATTTTTTCAACAATGCGAGTCGTTGTTTTATCAAGCTCTGTTCTTGAGAAGTGATCGGAGACAATGCTTTCGAATAAGAATGAAGATATTCCTCATTCGTTTTTGAGTTGATCACTGAAGGAGAAACTCTGCTTGAATCCACATTAAATCTTGCTTTCAATAAGCCGGGTTCAATGAAGAAAAGACCTGAATAATAATTCCTCAAAGAATCACCATATGCAAGCCTAATTCCATGGGGATAAGGTAGATTTCCACTAAAAGAGAAATGACCATCCTTTATCATGGTAGTCATCTGTTTAAAAATAGGCGCATTGTATGATGAATCTATAAATCCTGAAGACAGATAGACTTTACCACTCGTAACATTTATACTTCCCTGCAATTCAAATTTGTTATTCCCTTGTTGAGCACTACAGAAATAACTGATGCCAATAAAGGCCGATAAAATCAGAATTCGATTAAGGATAGTCATGATAGGGGAATTGGATTATTTAGTAAATAGAATATACGTGTTTTGTAAATCTGAGATTTATAAAGTACGTCCCCATATAGTGAAGACGCACTTTATATTAAAATTTTAAGAACAATATTGCCCTGCACCACATGGACCAGATGTTATCCAATTTGCGCACATTTGACCAGGACAATCTGATTGAGACTTGCAGGGTTTACAATTGCATCCTGCCATAATGTTTTTCATCTCAGCTCTGCTGAGTTTGCCTTGAATAGTTGCAAGGCTCATTTTTACAGTTTTCATATTAAAAAGAATTATAATTTGAGACACGGCGGTTGCAAATCGTGTCAACTTAGTTTATTATCACTCAATGGCAACCATAGTTGCCGTGCACTGCGCTTATCATTGAATGGTTCATTGTTTGAGTTATTCCAATAAAAAATAGGATAAATCCTCAATGCCCCAGGCTGCAGGTAGTTCATGTCCGTTGATAAAAATAGTTGGCGTGTAACTTATTGACATCGCCTGACACCATTGGTGCATCTTTTCAATTGCCTCTCCCTGTTTTGCCAAAGGTGTGGTTATGGGATGCAATTCCGCAAAACGAGTATAATCTTTTTTCTTTGGCAGGTACCAATCATCCAAGGCTTGCTTTATCTCTTGATCGTTATTGCGATGATTAAAAATTGTCAATAGATGGCTAACAGGGTTATATGCATCATGTTTCGGATCATTGGGTGTCGTAAATATTATTTTCGCTTTCAGATTGGGAATCTCTCGCAAGAGTTTCTCTATTTTAGGGTGAGCACCAGCACAAGGACCACAATATGGATTGCAAACCTTTACGAGCAAGTTGGTTGCCTCTGGATTACCCAAGTCAATGCCTAAACCGTCGGTTGGTATAGTCATCTGTCGTTGTTTTTGATGTAGGATGTCAAAAATTTCAGTGTTGAATTTCATCCTCCAATACTCCCGTTTGGTGTTCTTAGATTCTTCTAGTCGTAATAAATAGGGTTTTATCACATACCAGCTTAACACAGGCAGTAGGTATAAAAGGAAGCTAACTGCAACTGCATGAACAGAGATTTGTTGTAAAGGGAGAAAAAAGCGATTTATAATCACATTTATAGCGCCAAAAATTAATAAAGCCTGTACTGACAGACAAAAAAGACACCATTGTTTGGCTATGTGTCCTTGATAATAGATGGAAAAAACAGTGTAGGGCAGCGCTAATATATTCAAATAGGCAATTATGGTCACTGCCTGATTGATGGGATGGACGAAGAGTAATGTGAGCATACCGCCTGCAAAATAGAAGAATCCCACCTCGCTCCAACTTAACCAACTGAACACTTTGGATTGTTTCCCGCTCAAGATGGCATCGCAATTGCCTCTAACTAAACCGGTACACACCTTATGGAGGAAAGGATTATTGCTATCAATTTCGTGCCATAGCAAAAGCACGGCAACACTTATGCCTGCCCAAAGGATAAGATACTGCAGGTAAATTCCCAATGCCGATAAATCAGCAGATCCGATATTTTGCTTCAGAAAAGACAAGGTGATGCCGGTAAGAAGCAGTAATAATAGCGTTGGGATAATGTTTTTGATTAAACTTGCTCTATGATTGTTTTTAAAGTCCTTTTCGCCTGAATTAGCTTGCTTTTCGGCCATTAAATAGATGCCTCTCCAGCGTGTTGTAAATTCGGGCTTAGGAATCTTAGCGGTTTTATGATAATTACCGGTAAAATAGCTTACTTCATTTTCGGAAACATCTGTGACGATTTCCAACGGATTGGCAGCATTTCCTGAAAAAGCAATAAAAGGAAGAGGAAGTTGATCCAAATCTTTAGGATCTATTTTCCCTCCGGCATTGTGAATATTCCATTTGGTTATATACAATGGTTCGTTAATCTTTATGTTAATTATTTGAATATCAATAAGATATCGTCATATTTATTTGGTTAAGTCATTGAAAATCATTACCTTTATAGGTACTTCAACATCTATAAATTCATGATTTCCAAGACTCAACTTTCTTATTTCTGGCTATGCGAGCATTGTTTCCGGTTTTTATCCCAACCCCTCAATAAATGGCGTAGGGACTTTATAAAAGACGTT
>Ga0224531_1000506_pt1 | contig 19333 bp, 12 predicted proteins | sample CBST100metaG_FD_179876 | JGI IMG/M metagenome (GOLD analysis project Ga0224531, IMG submission 179876) | Peat soil microbial communities from Stordalen Mire, Sweden - C.B.S.T100 | ecosystem: Environmental > Terrestrial > Soil > Wetlands > Peat | place: Sweden: Norrbotten County, Stordalen Mire...
GCGGGTGGCGGCCAGAGCTTTGGTCCGTTCAATGAGGGCGTAGCTGCCGGCGTCGGAGTTGGGATAGACGAAAAGAAGCTGGCCGGGCGTCTGTGCCAGAGCCGCAAACAGGGCGTCGGCCTCGGCGGTGGTGTCTTTAAGGATGGTGACCGGGTGGTAGGCGGCCAGCACGGTCGGCGACTTGAGGGCGAGGCCGAGGCGGACTTCGAGAGCGGCGCGGTCGAGCAGGGGAGAGCGGCGCAGGTGGTCCAGCGAAGGCGCACCGGCATGGTGGACGCGCCAAGGCTCCTCGCCCAGGGCGATGACGCGGCGGCGGGCGGTGGGAGTGGAGGTGAAATGGATGTGGGCCAGCTTGGTGAGGGCGTTGCGCACCTGGTCGTCGATGGCTCCCTGGCTGATTTCGCCGCCCTCGATGTGGGCCACGGGTATGCGCAGGGCAAGGGCGACGGAGGCGGGAGCGAGCATCTCGTAGCGGTCGGCGATGAGCAGCAGCAGGTCGGGCCGCCAAGCGGTGAGCGCGTCGGCCAGGCCCAGCATGGCGAGGCCGATGGTCTTGGCCATGCCGGTGTCGGTGTCGGAGCTGAGCAGGCATTCGATGCGGGCCTGGATAGGGAAGCCGTCGCGCTCGATTTCTTTGATGGTGTTGCCGAACTCCGGGGAAAGATGCGCGCCCAGGGCAAAGACGCCCAGATCGACCTCGGGGTGCGCGGCCAGTTCGCGCAGTGGCCAGTAGAGATGGCTGTAGTCGGCGCGCGAGGTAGTGACGACGCCAATGCGCCGCTTGCTGCTTGGGGTCGGAATCACTAGTGAAGTATAAATTGGCGGGGTTTCAGGCGGGGAAGAGAGGGAAGGCCCACCTTTGCGGCGATGCGGGGCTGCTGCCTGCTCGCATACACTAGATGGTTCAGCGGCGTTTTGCCGGGAAGGTTCCATCCGCATTGGGGAAGAAATTGATGAGAATGAATGGGGCGTTGGCCCTTGCTCTTTTGGCGGCGGTTGCTACGGCGGCCGGCGCACAGGCGCGCTTTGACGCCGATGCAGTGCGGACCAACAATCGCGGTGTGGCGCTGATGGGCCAGCAGTTTACCGATCGCGCGGCTGCGACCTTTGCCGAGGCGTTCAAGAAAGACCCCAAGCTGGCGCAGGCGGCCATCAACGAGGGCATTGCGCTGATGGCGCTGCAAAAGCTGGACGACGCCAAGACGGCCCTTCGGGCAGCGCTGGTTTTGGACCCCGGCAACGCGCAGGCCTGGTACAACCTGGGCCTGGCGCAGCACGCGGCCAACGAACTGGAACCGGCGCTGGCCAGCTTTCAAGAGGCGGTGAAGGCCGATCCGATGGATGCGGATTCCTATTATTTTCAGGGCGTCTGCTACCAGGAGATGAAGCAGTTCGACAAGGCGATTGAGATTTTGCACAAGGCGCTGGCGATCAATCATCTGCACGCCTCGTCGGAGTTTGCGCTGGCGCGCGCCTTGCAGCGCTCGGGGCATACGCCCGAAGCCAAGGAGCACTTCAAGCTGTTCCAGCACATGACCAGCACCAAGATTTCCGCGGCCATCGGGCTGGCGTATGGAGAGCAAGGGCACTACTCGACGGTGACGCCAGTGGAGGAGAAGGAAGCGGCGCTGCGGGCGATGATTCCGGTGAAGTTGATGGCGCAGCCGCTGCTGGGTCAGAAGGGTCTGCTTTCCCCGGTCTCAAAAGCGAGACCGGGGGCACCCGGCGTTTCTGTGGAATCAAAGGGAAAAACATCCGCGTTTCCGGCGACTGGCGGGGCTTGCATGTTGGACGTGACCGGGTCGGGGCGGATGGATTTGGTGCTGATGCAGTCGGGCGCGCAGGCTATTCGCGTGTTGCGCAGCAAGGGCGACGGCGGGTTTGAGGATTGGGATGCGGCGGCGGGGTTGAAGGCCGCGGGGCACGGTGTGGCTTGCGCGGTGGGCGACTACGACGGCGACGGGTTGAACGATCTGGCGGTGGCGCTGGACGACGCGGTGTTATTGTTCCGCAACTTGGGCAAGGGCAAGTTTGAGAACGTGACGGTGGCTGCGGGCCTCACGGCGCGGAATAGGCCGAGTGGAATCACGTTTGTGGACTACGATCATGACGGCGATCTGGATTTGTTTTTGACGGGTGCGCCGTTGAAGGTTGGGGACGCGCCCAACGTGCTGTGGCGCAACAACGGCAACAAGACCTTCGCCGAGTGGACCGAACCGACCGGGCTGGGCGGCAGCGGCAAGACCGCAGCGGCCATTCTGACGGATTTTAATAATGATCGCGCCGTGGATATTGCGGTGACCGGGGATGGACCCACGCCGGTGATTTTCGTGAATCCGCGCGAGGGGAAGTATCCGCAGCAGGCGGTGTACGGGGGCGCGAACTTGCCGCCCACCGTGGGCATCGCGGTGCTGGACTTTGCCAAGGACGGGTGGATGGATATTGCTGTCACCCACGCGGGTGCACCGGGACTGACGCTGTGGCGCAACGTGCAGAGCGCCGATCACGCGAGCCGGCACTTCGAGCGGGTAGAGCTGCCGCTGAAGGACGCGCTGCGCGGATGGGGTCTGACGCCGATCGACATCGATAACGACGGATGGATCGATCTGGCGGCGATTGTGGAGACCAAGACGGGGCCGCAGGTGCGCGTGTTGCGCAACCGAGGCGACGGCAGCTTTGAGGACGTGAGCCAGGTGCTGGGGCTGGACAGCGTGAAACTGACCGCCCCGCGCGGGCTGATGGCTGCTGATGTGGACGGCGCCGGTGCGGCGGACCTGATTGTGACGCAGTTGAATGCGCCGCCGGTGCTGCTACGCAATGTGGGCGCGAACAAGAATCACTTTGTGCGGCTCAACCTGGCCGGACTGGCGGATAACAAGACCGGACTGGGTACCAAGGTGGAGATTTTTTCCAACGGCCACTGGCAGAAGTGGGAGATGGCCGGTGCTTCGGGCTACCAGACGCAGGCTGCGCCGGAAGTGCTGATCGGGCTGGGCGATGCAGAGGGGATTGACCTGCTGCGCATCTTGTGGCCGACGGGGATTTTGCAGGACGAGATCGACTTGCCCCATGCGCCGGTGATCGCCATGAAGGAGGCGGACCGCAGAGGCAGTTCGTGCCCGGTGCTGTTTGCCTGGGATGGGCGCAAATATAAATTGGTCACGGACGTGATTGGCGCGGCGGTCGTGGGCCACTGGTTTACGCCTACGCGGCACAACACGCCCAACCCTGGCGAGTGGATCAAGGTGGACGGCGAGAAGATTGTGGCCGTCGACGGCAAGCTGAGTTTGCGCTTCATTGAGCCGATGGAGGAGGTCAACTACATTGACCAACTGCGGCTGGTGGCGGTGGACCATCCGGCAGATGTGGAGGTCAATCCCGACGAGCGGTTCCTGGACGATCCGCCGTTTGCTTCGGGCCGCGTGGTGGCTTCGGTGGGCGCGCGGCTGCCCAAGGGCGCGTGGGACGGCGAAGGCCGCGATGTGCTGACGGAAGTTAGCGGGCGCGACCACAAGTTCGCCAGCGGATTTACGCCGACACCTTATGACGGCTTTGCCAATCTGCACACGCTGACGCTGGATTTGGGCGAGGTGGACGTGAAGTCCCCCGTGCGGCTGCTGATGACCGGCTATGTGAACTACTTTAGTGCAACGTCGCTTTACGGTGCGTGGCAGGCGGGCGTCAAGCCGATTTCGCCGTATGTGGAAGCGCAGTTGGCCGACGGTAGCTGGCAGCGGCTGCCCGGCGATGCGGGCTTCCCAGCGGGGCTGGAGCGCACGATTGTTGTGGATCTGTCGGGCAAGCTGCCGGCGGGTGCGCGGCGGATTCGGCTCACGAGCAACCTGGAGATTTATTGGGATCAGGTGCTCATCGATCAGAGCACGAATGCGGAAGCAAGGACGGCGGAGGTGCCGCTAGCCTTGGCTACGCTGCACTTCCGCGGCTACCCGAAGCAGATTGACGGCGTGAGCAACGGGGATCTGGATTACGACTACAACCTGGTGAGTTTGACCGGGCCCTTCCAGCATCAGCGCGGCAATTACACGCGGATGGGTGATGTGACTGAGTTGGTGACGGGCGTGGACGACCGCTACACGATCTTCGGCAGCGGCGAAGAGATTGCGGCGGAGTTCGACGCGGCGAAACTGCCCGCGCTGCCCGCGCACTGGAAGAGGGACTACTTCTTTTATGCCAACGGATTTGTGAAGGATATGGACTGGTGGGATGCGTCGCCGTTCACCGTGGCGCAACTGCCTTTCCACGGGATGAGCCAGTATCCGTATCCGAAGAACGAGGCGTTCCCGGACGATGCGGCGGCGCTGGACTATCAGTTGAACTGGAACGACCGGTTTGACTCGGGCGATCCGGTGCGGTCGTACCGGTTTAACTATCAGGTGCTGCCCGCGTCTCCCGCCACCTGCGGTGGGGCCAACTCCGCTTGCGCGGCAGACGGGGCGGCGCGGCCATGAGCGATCTGGTTCTGTCTTCGGCGGTGCGGCAACTGGAGATGCTGCGCACGGGCGCAATCTCCGTGGTGGAGCTGGCTGAGGAGTATCTGAAACAAATTGCGCGGCTGAATCCGCAGTTGAACGTATTTGCGGATTTCGATGCCGAGCGGGTGCGGGCGCAGGCGCGGCGGATGGATGCGCAGACCACACCGCGCGGGCCGCTGCATGGGCTGCCGATGACGGTGAAGTCGTCGATCGCAACCAAGGGATATCTTTGCGAGATGGGCAGCCTGCTGCACGCGGGCGACGTGCCCACGGAAGACGCGGTGGTGGTGGAGCGGCTGCTGGCGGCCGGAGCGCTGATTCTGGGCACGACCAACTGCCCGGAGTTCCTGATGGCCTATGAGACGGCGAACCTACTGCACGGGAGAACGCGCAATCCGTGGGACCTGGAGCGGACGCCGGGAGGATCGAGCGGCGGCGAGGCAGCGGCCATTGCGGCGGGGCTTTCCGCCTGCGGACTGGGCAGCGACAGCGGCGGCTCGGTGCGTGTGCCAGCGCACTTCACAGGTATCTGCTCGCTGAAGCCCACGCCGGGACGGGTTCCGGGGCGGGGGCATCTGCCGCCGTGCGTGGGGCCTTTCTCTACACTGGGCGCGATTGGCCCGCTGGCGCGGACGCAGGAGGATGTGGCGCTGCTGTTCCGCACGCTGAGCGGGCAGGACGCGCAGGACCCGGCCAGTCCGCCTGTTGCGCTCCGCGAGCTTAGCCTGGAGGGATTGCGCGCCAACACGATTGGCTTCTTTGAAGACGACGGGCTGGCGCCGGTGACCGCGGAGACACGAGCGGCGGTGCAGGCCGCTGCGGAAGCGCTGCGCGAGGCGGGCTTCCGCGTGGAGCCGTTCCGGCCGCAGGCGCTGGAGCCGCTGAGGAAACTGTGGTGGACATTTTTTGTGCAGTGCGGGGCCATGTTTTATGAGCCGGATATTCGCGGACGGCGTGACCGGCTGAGTCCCATCTTCACAGAGTTTTTGGGCATTGCTGAGAGCGTGCCGCCATTAACCTCTGTGGAGCTTCTGGACGCGTGGGCTGAGTTGGACCTGGTGCGCGGGCAGATGCTTGCGGAGATGAGCCGGTATCCAGTGCTGCTGTGCCCGGTGGCCAGCGTTCCCGCCTTTCGGCATGGGGAGCGGAGCTGGGTGATCGACGGGCAGACGGTGGAGTATCTGGATGCCTGGCGGTATGCGGAGTGGTTCAACGCGCTGGGTGCGCCGGGAGCAGTGGTTCCGGTGGGACGTTCGCCGGAGGGGATGCCGATTGGGGTGCAGATCGTGGCCCGGCCCTTTGAAGACGAGGCGGCGCTGGGGATTGCGGCGGTGGTGGATGCGGCGTTCGGGTATCGGCCTCCCGCGATGGCCTTATAAGGTGTGGGGCGCGTTGCTGAGTGGAGTTCATGCTTGCCCACCCTAGCCGCAAGAACAAAGACGCGGCGAGGGTGGGGCACCCGGTCTTCGTCCATATCGAGAGGCCCCCAGCCACCTGCCACCTGCGCAGATGTAAATATCTTCGATCCAATGTGATGGCGCTCACACTAGAGGGGCTGTCTCCATCTTTCGGTTGAGGCGTGTCGTTGGACGGGCGCAGTAGCCTGAAGCTTCTTAGATAGGAGCAAGTCGGGTGTGTAAAAGCTGGAATGAACGGTTCTCGGAGACCCCGGATGTTCTGAAGAGCGCAGAGCGCCAACAGACTGTCGTGCAGGTGCTGGATTTCGAGGTGGGCGGCGACGAGTTTGTCACCATGGCGGGGCCCTGCTCGGTGGAGACCGAGTTTCAGTTGCTGGCGACGGCCAACCGCGTGCGCAAAGCCGGAGCACGCATTCTCCGCGGCGGCGCTTTCAAGCCGCGCAGTTCGCCCTATGCATTTCAAGGACTCGGCCTGGAAGGCCTGAAGATGCTGGCCCGCGCCCGCGAAGAGAGCGGCCTGGCCATTGTGACGGAAGTGATGTCGGAAGATGACGTGACGATGGTGGCTGAGTATGCCGACATTTTGCAGATTGGCACGCGCAACATGGAGAACTACTCGCTGCTGGAAGCGACGGCGCAGTCGGGGCGACCGATTCTGCTGAAGCGCGGCATGGTAGCCACGGTGGCCGAACTGCTGCGTTCGGCGCAGGTGATTTTGGACGCGGGAAATCCCAACGTGATTCTGTGCGAGCGCGGCATCCGCACCTTTGAGACGGCGCTGCGGAACACTTTCGATGTGGCGATTATTGCGCTGCTCAAGCAGATTTCGCATCTGCCGGTGATTGCCGATCCGAGCCATGCGTCGGGGCATCGCGACCTGGTTCCGGCGATGGCGCGGATTGCGGTTGCGGCGGGCGCGGACGGCTTGCTGGTGGAGGTTCATCCCAATCCGGCGAAGGCCTGGAGCGACGGCGACCAGTCGCTGGATTTTGCTGAGTTTGACGACATGATGGCTACGCTCAATCCTTACTTGGCATTGCGCGAACTGGGACTGACAACGCGCGAGGCTGGACTGCCAACACGCAAAGCCGGACCGACAATGCGCAAAGCAGGTGGCGTACGGCCTATGGAGGCCGTTGGATGAGATTTCGGGCCAGAATTCTGGCAATCACAGCGCCTTTAGTCCTGTTGATTCCGGTGTGCGGATTTTCTCCCGATGCGGCGAAGGCTCCGGACGCAGATATCCTCGTCACCGCTGCTCCTGCGTATGAACCGCTGGCCGCACTCAAAGGACAAGAGCGTTTCCCCAAGGGCGCACAACTGATGCGGGTTCACGCCGGCAAGGCGGAGCCGCTAGTGGCGGGTTTTGCGGCTACGGCGGACGCCAATGTTTCGTTCGACGGAAAAACAGTATTGTTTGCTGGCAAGCAGACGGCGGGCGATCCCTGGCAGATTTGGGAACTGACTCTGGCGGACCGCTCGGTGCGCAAACTGATTGCAGGCGCGAGCGATGCGATTCGCCCGTTCTATTTGCCCAGCGGACGCCTGTTGTATGCGCTGCACACGGCTACGGGATTTCAGTTGGAGGCTGCGGGCAAGGCTGTCGACGATCCTTCTGCGCCGATCGCCGCGAATGCGGGCGAGACCGTAACTTCGCTGTCGTATTTGCCCGGCAGCTCGATCCCGACGGATGTGTTGCGGGACGGACGCATTCTGTTTGAATCCGGATTTCCGCTCGGTTCGGGATCTACGCCTGAGCTGTTTCTGGTTTACTCCGACGGCTCGGGGGTGGAGTCGTACCGTTGCGATCATGGGGCGGCGCGCTGGGGCGGAAGGGAAGTGAGTTCGGGCGATGTGGTGTTTACGCACGGAACGTCGCTGGGGCGGTTCACTTCGCCACTGGCCGCCGAGGCGCACATTGCCGCGCCGCGCGCTGAGTATGCGGGCGCGGTTGCCGAAACCGCCGCGGGCGATTGGCTGGTAAGCGCACGGGCTGCGGCCGGAATGCACTACGCACTGAAGATGTGGAAGCCCGGAACGGCTGCGCTGCAAACGCTGCTGGCCGAAGCGGGACAAAATCTGGTGGATCCTGTGCTAATTGCGCCGCGCCCCAGGCCTAACTATCACCCTTCGGGATTACATAAGTGGAGTTATGGTAACTTGCTGGCTCTTGATGCGCGGCAGTCGCGCGAAGGCGATTTGAAAGCTACGCCTGCAACGGTGCGGCTGGAGACGATGGACGCGAACGGCCACGCGGTGGTTGCCGGCAGTTCTCCAGTTGAGGCGGACGGATCGTTTTTTGTGCAGACGCCCGCGGACCAGCCGATTCGGTTTGCGTTGCTGGATGCGAAGGGCGCGGTGGTGCGGCAGGAGCACGGATGGTTCTGGATTCGCCGCGGAGAACAGCGCATCTGCGTGGGCTGCCACACGGGACCGGAGCGTGCGTCGGAGAATCGCGTGCCTGCTGTGCTATTGCGTACGACCACGCCGGTGGATCTGACGGGTGTGAAGACTACGGACGCTGCGCAGCAGAAATCGCAGGGAGAGAAATAGAATGATTGCTCGCTTTCTACTTTTGATGGGCGCTGTTTCTCTGGTCGCTGCACAGACCGCTTCTGCCGCGCAAGCGGCGATTGCCGCACCGCAAGTGCCGCCGAAGGCGTCCTTGGTCCCACCGCAGGTGGCGCCGGTCATTCGGTTCGAAGATGCCAGCGACAAAGCGGGCATCAACTTTACGCATAGCTTTGGGTCGCGGCAACTGGGTTCATTGCTGGAGGGGACTGGCGCGGGCTGCATCTGGTTCGACTACAACAACGATGGATTGTCTGACCTTTATGTGGTGAACGGACGGCCGCTGGACGACTCGATGCATCCGTATCCGCTGCGGGAAAAGCCGGCCACGCCGCCGCACAATCATCTGTATCGCAACGACGGAAACGGGCACTTTACCGATGTGACGGAGAAGGCCGGACTCAATCCGGATATGTATTCGATTGCGGTGACGGCGGCGGACTACGACAACGACGGCTTTGTCGATTTGCTGGTGACCGCGTACGGCAAGACGATTCTTTATCACAACGACGGCAACGGGCACTTTACTGACGTGACGGCCAAGGCCGGGATCAAAGTGGAGGGCTGGGGGATTAGTTCTACCTGGCTGGATTACGACAAGGACGGCTGCACTGATTTGTTTGTGGGCCGCTATGTGAAGTTCGATCCCAAGTATCGCGCGTACTATGCGGCGGATAACTATCCGGGGCCGCTGGACTACGAGGGCGACACCAATAAGCTGTACCACAATAACTGCAACGGAACATTCACAGATGTGAGTGAGAAGTCGGGCATTGCGGCTTTTGTGGGCCGCACCATGGGCGTGACGGCGGCGGACTACGACGGCGATGGGTGGGACGATATTTACGTGGCTAACGACCGCACGGAAAACTTTCTGTTCCACAACAAGCACGATGGAACCTTCGAAGAAGTTGCCAACGACACGGGTACGGCCTTTGGGCAGAACGGCGAATCGACCTCTTCGATGGGCCCGGTGTTTGCGGATCTGGAAGGGCGCGGCGTGCTGGATTTGTGGGTGACCGACGGGCACTATAACCGGCTGCTGCACAACATGGGCAAGGCGGGCTTTGAAGACATTGGTGCGACCAACGGCGTTTCGCAGACCAACGCGCAGTATGTAAGTTGGGGCACGGGCGTCTACGACTTCGACAACGACGGGCAGTTGGACATTCTGATTTTTCACGGCGGCCTGATTCACCTGATTCCGGAGGAACACACGCTGTTTCGCGGCACGGGCAACGGGCATTTTACCGATGTGTCGGAGGCGGCTGGCCCGGTGTTGAGTGTGCGCACTACGGCGCGTGGCGCTTGTTTTGCGGACTACGACAACGACGGAAAAGTAGATGCGTTTGTGGTGAACCTGGGCGGCAAGGGAACGCTGGTGCATAACGTTTCGACGGACACCGGGCACTGGGTTGCGATCAAGCTGAAGGGCACCAAGAGCAACAGGGATGGCATCGGGGCGAAGGTGGAAGTGTTTGCCGGCGGGCAGCGACACACAGCGGAACGCGTGGCCGGTTCGGGGTATCTTTCGCAGGACGATAGCCGTTTGCACTTCGGTTTGGGCGCGGCGACCGTGATCGATAAAGTTTTGGTTCACTGGCCCAGCGGGCGCGAACAGACGCTGGAAAAGCAGGGCGTGGATAAAGTGCTGACTGTGGAGGAACCCAAGTGAGTTGGCGTAATCCAACCCAACTGCGGCCCGTGGTTGTGACCGGGTTGCTGCTGCTGTCGGCGGCGTGCATCGCCGTTGGCGTGTGGACCGACCGGCCCGCGCGGGCGGCGGCGCGCGACACCGAAAGCGACGTGCTGGAGTACGCTTCGCCGCTGGAGATGCTGCTCTCGCCCGATGGCGCGCGGCTCTATGTGCTGTGCCAGCAGAGCGGAGAAGTCCGCGTGCTGGACGCGGCGAGTTATGCGGTGCTGAAGAACATCGCCGTGGGCAAGACGCCGCGCGGGTTCTCGCTTTCGGCGGATGGCAAGCGACTGTTTGTGACCAACTCCTGGGACGACACACTGTCGGTGATCGACACTGGAACGCTTGAAGTAACAGATACATGGGTGGTGGGCGCGGAGCCTTCCAGCGTGGTGGAGGACCGCGCAGGCAAGCACTTGTTTGTGGCCAATCGCATCTCCAGCGACATTGCTGTACTCGACGCAGAAACGGGTGTGGAAGAGAAGCGGTTGCTGGGCGGGCGCGGCGTGAGTTACCTAACTCTCTCGCCGGATGGTGCGCGAATTTATGCCACGCACATTTATCCCAACCAATCTCAGCACATGACCGAGTTGGGCAATCGCAATGTGCCGGAGTCGGAGATTACGGTGATCGACGCGGCACGCGCCGTGGTGGTGGATCGCATTCCGCAGCACGCAATTGCCGGCGTGTTTCATCTGGCGTTTTCCAGCGATGGACGGCTAGGCGCAGTGGCGGAATATCACCCGAAAAATCTGGTGCCGCTGGCGCACCTGGAACACGGTGGAGCGTTTGCCGACACGCTGACGGTGTTTGGCGCGGACGTGGGCGCGAAGCCGGTTGAGGTTCCGCTGGACGAGCTGGAGCGCTATGCGGCGCAGCCCTTCGGCGTGGCGATTGCACCGGACAAGTCGCACATCTACGTGACCTGCGGCGGCTCTGAGATGGTGACGGTGATCGATGTGCCGCGGCTACTGCATTTTATTCACGCGCGGCCTCGGCCGGAATCTGGATCGTATGCGCAGGATCTTTCTGCCAGCGCCAACTACGTGACTGCGCGCATTGCGGTGGAACACAATCCGCGCGGCGTGACGCTGAGCCGCGATGGCCGCAAGTTATATGTGGCTAACCGGCTTGAAGACACGATCAGCGTGATCGATACGCGCACCAACCGCGTGGCTTCGACTATTGCTCTGGCCGGGCCCAAGACGGTGAACATACTGCGTCGCGGCGAGCAGACCTTCTATACTGCGCGGCAATCCTTCCAGGGCCAGATAGGTTGCGCAAGCTGCCACATCGATTCCACGTTTGACGGACTCACATGGGACTTGGAGCCGGATGGATTTGGACGCGACATTGTGGACAACCGGCTGCTGGAAGGCATCAAAGGAACCGAGCCCTACAAATGGAATGGCGGCAATCCCAACATCCCCACCGAGTGCGGGCCGCGCACGGAGATGTACTTTTGGCGTGCGGAGAACTACGACTGGCGCAAGCTGTCGGACTTGGCTGTGTATGTGCGAACCATGCAGCCGCGGCCCAACCGCTGGCGGCTGGCGAGTGGTGAACTGACGCCGGCGCAGGAGCGCGGCAGAGCGCTGTTTGTGCGCGCCGTGGACAAGTTCGGCAAGCCGATTGCTGAGGCTAATCGTTGCTCCTATTGCCACAGCGGGCCGAAGGGGACCAGCCAGAAATCGTTCGATGTGGGTACGCGCAAAGCCACCGATAATAGCGGCTTGGTGGATACGCCGCAGTTGATCAATATCGCGCTGACGGCACCCTACTTGCACGACGGCACGGCGCGGACGCTGGAAGAGATATGGACGGTCTACAACCCTGACGACAAACACGGCCGGACCAACGATCTGACCAAAGACGAACTCAACGACTTGATTGAGTATCTGAGGACGCGATGAAAAAGTCCGTTGTTTCTAGCTTCTTGATGATTGCAATGCTGGCGGTGGTTACACAGTTGGCTTTTGCCGCGTCAGCGGTGTCTACAGTTGCGTTGCCACAAATGCCCCGCTATCGATTTGAGAACTTCACCACGGCGAGCGGGCTGCCCAACGATCATGTGTATTGCGTGCTGGTGGATGGGGACCGCATTTGGGCGGGCACGGAAGACGGTCTGGCTGTCTACGAGAATCACGCGTGGAAGACTTACAACACCAAGGATGGACTGGCACATCGTGCGGTGCTTTCGCTGGCGCTGGACAAGCGCACCGGTGACGTGTGGGCCGGGACCATGGGCGGACTGAGCCGCATCTCGGGCGGACGCATCGACAGTTACACGCAGTTGAATTCCGGTCTGAGCAACGACGTGGTGTACGGTGTCGGAGTGGATGGCGAGGACGTGTGGACGGCGACGGCTGCCGGCGCCAGCCGCCTGAATCTGCATACCGGCCAGTGGACGCTCTACAACGAGCGCAACACACCCATGGCGGAGATTTGGGCGTACGCGGTGAGCGCCACGCCCAGCAAGGTTTACTACGCGGTGTGGGGCAGTGGAATTCTCGAGTACGATCAGAAGACCGGTCGCTGGGATAAGTACGACGACCCGGACGGCGAAAACGAGATGGTGCTGTTCAAGGATCAGGGGCTGATCCACGAGATTGTTACCTCGGTCAGCTATGTCGATAAGATCCTATGGGTGGCAACTTACTTTGGAGACAGCCAGTACGATGGCCGCTACTGGCATAATTTTCTGACCAAGGACAGCGGGCTCCCCTCAAACTTCACCAACATCGTCAAAGGGATTGATGGCAAGCGGGCGTGGTTCGGCACCGATAAGGGGCTGGCCTACTACGACGGCGTGAACTGGGCTGTGTACCGGCCCTCGCTTACGACCGGCAAGCCGGAGATGACGGTGCGCGACGCACAAGGCAAGGTAACTCCGGTTGCCGTAACCACCGCGCCGGCCCACAACTACGTTCTCGGCATCGACTTCCAGGGCAGCGATATTTGGGTCGCCACGGCCAAGGGGTTGAGCCACGGAATTCGTCAACCATAAGAAAGAACTATAAGGAGACATACCACCATGAACTCATTTGCAGATCTTCTGGAGACCATTGGGCACGCACCGATCAAGAAGCGGGCCATGACTAACCTGGGCGTACTGAACGAGGCCTATGCCTACGAAAAGCCCAGCTCGTTTTCGCGCGGCATGCGGATCGACCTGAACGGCGTGACGATCCTGCTGATTTCAGGTACCGCGTCGATCGACGAGAACGGCGTGAGCGTACACATTGGCGACTTCAAGGCGCAGATGAAGCGCACGCTGGAGAACATTACCGGCCTGCTTGAGGCCGAGGGCTGCACCTGGCACGACATTGTGCGCACCAGCTGCTACCTGCGCGACATCGACCGCGACTACGACGTTTTCAACGCGGAGCGCACGGCTTTCTTCAAGGAGCAGGGACTGGATCCGCTGCCCGCGTCGACCGGCATCCAGGCACATCTTTGCCGGCCGGAACTGCTGATCGAGATTGAAGCGATTGCCATGTTCCGCACAGAAAAGGCTGGTTGCTGCAACAAGGAGTAACGATGCGCAAGGGATGGTTGTTGGTTGCGATGTGTCTCGCGTTTGCCGTATCTGGCACAGGTGCGGCGCAGGATAAGGGAACGCATAAGTGCGAGTGTGGGGCGCATCCGCCGGGTCCGCCACGGGATCGCATGGTTGCGCCTTACGCGGGAGAGCCGGGCGACTTGAGCCCGTATTCCAAGTTCGCTGCGCCCTACGATCTCAACTACGTCCGTCCCAACATCTACTCTGGAGCGGGGCGCGACCTGCCCGAACCGAAGAACCTGACCGAGGTGCGCATCGGCTTTTTCGGACCGATTGAGCACAGTCCGCAGCAGATTTTTGGTTTGCGGATGCTGCACGGTGCGCAGTTGGCTGTGGAAGAGGCCAATGCTCGCGGCGGCTACGGCGGCAAGCCCTTCACGCTGATGCCGCACAACGACTACGACAACTGGCAGGCCAAGACGGTTTACGGAGACGACCGGCCCACCGACCCTACGATTTGGGGCTCGGCCTCCAATGAAGTGGTAAAGATGGTCTACGACGACAAGGACTGGGCGATCTTCGGGTCGATCAGCTCAGAATCGACGCACATTGCGCTGCGCGTGGCGTTGCGCGCTGAGATTCCCATCGTCAACTCGGCTTCGACCGATCCGACGATTCCGGAAACCTACATTCCTTGGTACTTTACCGACTTGCAGGACGATCGCGTGCAGAGCCTGACGCTGGCGCGGCGCATCTTTACCGAACTGGGCCTGAAGCGTGTGGCACTGCTGCGCGTGAATGAGCGCTATGGGCGCTTCGGTGTTCCCAAGTTCCGCGATGCCGCCCGGCGGCTGGGCCATCCGGTGGTGATTGAGCAGAAGTACCTGCCCGGCGACAAGGATTATACGCACCAGTTGAAGGTGATCCGCTCCTCTCATGCGGACGCCATTGTGCTGTGGACCGACGAGACGCAGGCAGCGGGAATCCTGAAGCAGATGCGCGCCGCGGGCATGAAGCAGCGGGTTTTCGGAGCGTATCGCACGCTGGGACCCACGCTGTTGGCCGAAGCGGGCGATGCGGCCGAGGGCTTTGAGGCGGTTTTCCCTTACGATGCCGGCCGCACCGATCCCAAATGGATCGACTTCAACCACCGCTTCGAAGACCGTTTCAAGGAGAAGCCTGAGCAGTTTGCCTCGCTGGCCTATGACGCGATGAATGCGCTGCTGGACTCGATCTGCAAGGCGGGCCTGAACCGCGCACGGATTCACGACGCGCTGGCTAACATTGAGGAGTACGACGGCGTGACCGGGCACATGGTCTTCGATCCCAACCAGAAGAATGTTGCGCCCCTATATCTGGCCACGGTGCACAACGGGGCGATTACATACCGCGTGGCAAAGATGGACAAGGAGCCTCCAGCGCCCTCGCAAGCTCCTGCCGCGTCGCAGGTGGCTGCGCCAGCAACGTCTGCCTCACCGCAGGCGGCGCCCTACGCACGCGTGGGTGAGGATGGTGTGAACTACGCCGGACCGCATCAGCAGGACGTTCCAGCGGGACCGGTGAAGGTGGTTCTCTTTGGACCGAAGGCGGCTCAGGTCGCTCAGTCGCCGGAAGTGCAAGCTGCACTGTCGGCTGGTGCGGCAAAGGGGCAGGAATGGAAGCTGCTGCCTGTGGCCAGTGATCAGAACTGGGGAGCAGCCACAACCCAACTGGTGAAGGCGCTGATGGACGAGCACGCCCTGGCCGTTGTGACCCTGGATCGCGACGCCGCCCACCTAGCCGAGCAACTGGCGCTGAAGACGTTTGTGCCGGTGATTGCTTTGAGCAGCGACAAGACGCTGACCTCCATCAACATTCCGTGGATCTTCCGCATGCCGGTGGCAACCACGCCGGCGGCGGCTCTGCGGCTACTGGAAGCGGCTGCGGCGCGCAGCGGAGACAACCCGGAGCGGCTCAGAGACGTGCTGGCTTCCGGGGGCGAGGTTTCCGGAGTTGCTTTTCTGCCCACCGGGGAGCCACGCGGGCAATAAGGGAACCTGGTTCGGCGCAATCAAAAGGGTGCTGAGCTCCTCGCGGGTTCCCTGCGTTGACCTGCAAAACTGCCGTCCAATACACCTTGGCTTGCGACACGTATATCTTCAGTCCGATGGGCATGAGCCTGCCATGGCGCCCGGCGAGCTTCCGGGTTTACATGCATTTTGTGTTGCCGCGATAAGATAATGTTTATCGGCCCCTGCCGAACGCGGAATGTCGAATGAACCTGGAAGAAGCGAGTCGCGAGTTTCACGGTACTGCCAGTTTGAACGAGGGCATCGCAGTACCAGAGCTGGAGCGCCGATGGTATGCGGTCTTCACGATTCCACAAAACGAAAAATCCGTGGTCAAGCAACTTGGACTGCGGGAGGTCGAGTCTTTTCTTCCCACGTATGAAACGGTCAAGGTGTGGAAGAACCGGCAGCGCGTTCGGACCATCCTGCCATTGTTCCCAACGTATCTGTTTGTCCACATCAACATCCGGGAGCGAATCAAGGTTCTGCAGACTCCGGGAGTTCTGCAGATTGTAGGCAACGGCCGGACGAGCATTCCTCTGTCTGACGCGGAAATCGACTTCCTGCGTTCCGGACTCTGCGGGAAGAAGATCGAACCGTACCGGGAACTGGTCGTAGGACAGAAAGTTCGCATCAAGTGCGGTCCACTGCAAGGGCTGAAGGGGGTTCTGGTGAAACAGAACAATGGCCTCCGCTTCGTGCTTTCGGTGGAGGCGATCAACCAGAACGCTTCTGTCGAAGTGGAAGCGGAGTGCCTTGAACCGAGGACGGACTGAAGCGGAGTGCCGCGCGCCTCAGAGTGAGGCCAGGCTGGACTGTTCCAGATCGCCGGCATCGATTGTCACTTCGAAGGTGTAACCGAAGCGTTTGGAATTGTCGAGATAGCGGAAAAACGTCGGCCGGAACTCGTAGAGACGGCTGCGGGCAATCGCCAGGCGAAAGAAACTGCCCAACAGGAATTTCTCACAATACAGCTTGATGAGGGCGTTGCGGCGCGAGGAGTCGGCGACGACAGCGACGGAGCCGCGCATCTGCACTCCGCGGATCTCTTTCCATGTTTCCGCGTGGCGGTAGACGGTGGCCGAGGCTTGAAGTGCGCGCTCGAGGTTGCGGCTGTGTAGGCTGGACGGGGAAGAAAGCCAGTAGAGCGCGAGATCCTCGTCGGCGAGGTAAAACAGCGGGGCGATGCTGGGTATTCCTTGCTCATCGGCCGTGGCCAGCGCCAGAGTGGTCTCCTGACGCAAGAGCGACGAGATCCTCTCCATCTGCTTTGCTGTACCACTCATCGCTGGGCATCCTGACGCATACTTCTCTACTGTAAGTCAGCCGGTTAAGGCAGGTAGTAGCGGAAGGTGGTCCAGAACATATTGTCGATGCCCTTTGCGCCGATGCCGGAAGCGCCCGACCAGCCCTCGCGGACGGCATAGCCATATTGGCCGCCCTGGCGCAGACGACCGCGGTCGCCCTTGTACAAGTCATACCAATAGCCGCCGGTGAATTCCTGCACGTTGCGGGTTTGCGCGCCGCAGGAGCCGCCGGCGTAATAGCCGGTGGAACTGCCGTTGTAGCCGGGGTTGGCGGTGACGGTGCAACTGGAATTGTTGAGCAGGCGCGAACCGTAGCCCACGGCCGCCGCGGAAGGAGCTTTCCACGAGCCGCCCCAAATGCCGGCTAGGTTTTGCGCAGCACTGGGAGCGGTGAGCGTGGCGCCGGAGTAAGTGGAGCGACCGGCGTAGTCCCCGCCGTAGTTGGCGAAGAAGGAGAGGCGAGGAGTTGGATTGGCCTCGACCGTGAACAACCCGGAGAGGTTGTGGATAGGGGCAAGTCCGCCCCCGGCGTTGGCCGTGACGTCGGAGAGGTTGGTGGTGCCGTAGCGGCCCATGCCGGGCCCGTAAAGGCCTTTGACGCCCACCGTCAGCCTGTTGGCGATCACGGGGATTCGCAAGCTGCTGCCGATGCCTCCGAGGACGATGCTGTTGGAGAACGAGCCCGCAGTGGTGAGCGCCGGGGCCACGAGCGCGCCGGTTTTGATGTCCGTCAGGCCGCCGTAGAGGTTGCTGTTGGTGGTTTCGCCGGGGTAGACGGTTTCATGGGCAAAGCCGACTATACCGAAGATCTCATAGTGGCCGAAGCCGGGATCGAAGGCGGCCTTTACCAGCACATCGGGCGCCTTGTTGAAGGAGATGTTGGCGAGGTTGGCGCAGGAGTTGAGAGTTTTGTAGACCGGCACGTAGGTGTTCACCGCGACGCCGTTTACCGTCTCTGCCTGATTGGTGTAGTTCACGATCGAGGTGGAGGGCGAGCAGGAACTGACGGCTGCGTTAAACATGCCAGCGCTGAGACCGGCGCTGCCGAGGACGGCGTAGGGCGTGTTGCCGGCCAGCGTGGCCGCGTAGAGGAGTTGCGGGTTCTCAATTGCGACGCCAAAGGCGGATTTGTTGAAGCTCTTCACCACGCGGAAGCCGTACTGGCGAGCCCATATGAAGCCTGGGAGGTAGTTCGGGTCAATGGTCTGCGGAGTGGCGATGTCGCTGGGAGCGCTGGGGATGCCCTTCCGGCCTTCCGTAGCCAGCGACCACATCTGCCCGCCCGCAAATGTCCAATGGCTGTTGGTCTCGGCCTGCGCATAGAGCACACGCTGGCGGAGCAGATAGCTGTTGGACTGGTTGTTGTTGGACGTGACGCCGGTGCCCAGAAAGTCGACCTCAAAGTAGCCGCGCAGCGTGCCCCAGCTGGTTTTGCCTTCTGCCAGCAGGCTGAGACGCGATTGGCGCGTGCTGCCATAGAACTCGCTCAGCGCATAAGCATCCGCATGTTCGTAGGGGAGCGCGCTGAAGGCGGTAGAAACGTCGCCGCCGGTGGCCTTGCCGCGGTAAGCTGTATCCGCTACGACGTAGCCGCCGGGCGTGAGGGTGATGCCTTTGTAGTGCAGAACACTTGGGCTGGCTATGTCCTTCTTGATCTGGGCGGTTTCGTCGGAGACAGTGGTGGCCAGCAAGGCCTGACTGCCCTTCAGATCGGTGACGGTGGACTGCAGGGTGGTGACGGCAGTGGTGTTTTCAGTAACCGCCAGTTGCTGGGACGCTGCCGCAGTTTCAGCTTTGTCCGCAGAGGCTTGGGCTTCGGCGGCCGCCTGTTGCGCGCTCTTCAACTGCGCATCCTTTTCGGCCAGGTCGGTCTTCAGCGTATTGATCTGGAACTCATGGCTCTCAAGCTGGCGACGCAATTGCTCGATTTGCTCCTGGACCGAGGGCTGCAGAGGCGTTGTGGCCTCTTTGGCGGCAATGTGCTTTTTTGCGGGAGCTGCTGCGGCGTTGGCGTAGCCACAAGTGGTAACCAGGCTGGCTGCCAGGGCTGCCGCTACCGCGGTTCTGAGTCTGAAATTCACGGGGCCTCTCTATTTCTCTCGAATCAGCCTGGATCGTGTCTGCACCCCCGAATCGCGCTCGCGAGAACCTGGGCATTCTACGTCCAAGTCCTTATCGGCATTCGGAGTTGATTTTTGCAAAGTGGAGAGAATGGTCCCGCGCCATTGATCCGGTTCCCGAGGAATTGAGTTTGGCCATAGAAACATCAAGGGCAGCCCGAAGCGGGCTGCCTTGATG
>Ga0224531_1000507_pt1 | contig 19323 bp, 15 predicted proteins | sample CBST100metaG_FD_179876 | JGI IMG/M metagenome (GOLD analysis project Ga0224531, IMG submission 179876) | Peat soil microbial communities from Stordalen Mire, Sweden - C.B.S.T100 | ecosystem: Environmental > Terrestrial > Soil > Wetlands > Peat | place: Sweden: Norrbotten County, Stordalen Mire...
AGCGACAGCGCGCTCAAGAGCAGTCCCATCAGGAAACAAACCAGATAGAACGATTCCCAGGTCATTTGTGCGTCCTCTTTTTCTTGCCGCGCCCTGTTCCCGATGGCTGCTGCTCGTCTCCTGGCCTCGGTCCTGATCCCTGTCCCCTGATCCCTGCCCCCTGCAATTTCGGCCGCAGCACTTCGGTCAGCCGCGGCAGCAGTCCGGGCGTCTCCAGGATGGCTTCAAGCAACAGCAGCGATTCCCGCGTGTGCTCCTGCCGGGCCACGGTCAGCAAGGCCTGCTTCAGCTCCGGATCGCGGCTGAAACGCTCCGCGCCGGAGACCAGCCAGAGATCCAGCTTGTCTTCAACGTTGCGCAGTTCGCTCTGCAACTCGGGCGAATAGCCTTCCGGATCGTCCACCAGGTAGCCGGGATGGACCTTGAAGAAGGTGGCGAGAATCTGTCGTGTGGTGTTGGTCAGGTGGGGCCGGGCGCCACTTTCAATCTGCGAAAGGTAGCTCTGGCTCAGCTTTGAGCCGGTCTCCGCCTCGATGGCGCGCACCGTCTCCTGCTGGCTCAAATCGCGGTCCAGGCCGCGCAAACTGCCCTCGACTTCGCGCAGATAGCGGATTTTTTCGCCCAGCTTCATAAGCCACCCAGATGATTGCTTCTGGCGCCCCTGAATCCCTGCTGTTGGCCTGCCCTGGTAGCCACCCTGGCCGTGGGTCTATTGCAATACGCAATATGTATATCGCAATCCGCAATAGTTTTCAAGCCATTTCCGAAAATATTTTTGTTAGGTTCATGGGGAGTTCGCGAGGGCAACAAATCTGTGAGGATAGGGCCAAACCCGTCTCGGAGAGACGGGGAACGAACATCAAAATTGACCGCCAGCCGCCACTTTCAACTACGCGCGGGACGCTGCTGGGGAAGTATGCCCAGCTTTCAATTCCAGCAGAAGCCTGCCCATGGTCTTTTTGATGGAATCTCTATGGATGGTGAAGATCGCACTCAGAATATAACTCAGCTCGATATAGTTGACCCCAATGGCCCGGGGGTTTACCTGCCCGTTGTGCGGCATGCAGAATTCGTTGGTTCCCTCGGCGAGATGAACGCGGCACACAAACGGTCTCGCCTGCCAAATGGTACAGACGCCGTCCGTTCTGTCCAGAAAGACGCAGGCTTCATCCGCCTTGTCCTGGTCATTCCATGTGGTCACGCCGGTATGGTCGAAATGCTCGTCCACTTCGACATGCTTCAGTTGTCGCTCCAACTTGGCATAGTCGATTTCGATGCCCTTTTCCTGGCAACAGTTATGGATATGCAACGCCTCTTCAGAAGTGCAATAGACCAGTTCGTGGCAGCAATTGGAGCAACCCTTGTGGCAGAAGGGTGGTGGATAGTTGAAGCGCTTGTCTCGCGCCGTTAAAGCGTCGATGGTTTCGTCCACGATCCGGTGGAAGATGACCGTTCTGTCCCCATCGCAGTTCAGGTAGTTCTCAGCGACGCCTCTCAATTCCTTCCACAGAACCGCCGGATCAATGTCACTGATCTCCTCGGACAATCGTCCGTAGACCAACAGATCGCTCTCTCCGAGGACGTGCTCCTCCATCCATCTGCGGTCATCGAATCCGGGGCCGCTCCGATGAGATAAAGGAGGATGAATGAGATCGTTCTTTTCCAACTTATCGATGGCTCCTGGTGCAGTTGCACTGCGCATTTCTTGCGCCCGCCATCCGGGGCGAAGCGCGCCGCTGGTCACGATGAACTGAAAGGACTTCCCTGAGGCAATTGTGGCAATCGCCCCATTCACCAATGCCAGCCAAGGGGAGAATGTTATTTGCCTCAGAACAGACGTTGTACTCGCGGCGTAAAGCACAGACGTCTCAATCGATGATCAGCTTGCGCTGACGATCGCTGCTGCAATCTTCTCGACTGCCGAAATATTCGTCAAGACCTCAGGTGCCAGCCCATAACGCGCCTGAAGGTAAGCAAGACTGTTATAGCTGACCCGCGTACTGCCACTCGGCTCTTCTGCAATCAATATCTTCAGGGGCAGGTCAATAGCGCTGTCCGGCGCGGCAATCATCAGAGGCGTACCGGCTTTTGGGTTCCCGAAGATGACCAGCTTCGTTGCGCGCATCTCAAAGCCTACCTTTGCCGCTTCGCCACTGTGATCGACAACGGCGAAGACGGTGATGCCCTTCGTCTGGAGAATGAACAGGAGATGCTCCAGCACTTCGTCGACGGAACGAGAAGCAGCAAGATGAACAATTCCGTTATCGGCTGCCGAGGTCATTGGGAACCTCCTTTGTGCGTCGAGGGTGTGAACCGTTCTTTCGCTAGAAGTGTAATCGAAGCAGCCAATCAAATGGTGATCCACGCGCGAAATCGATCGAGTGTTCTGGCCATCAGAACATTTGGTTGAGGACTATTTTGGGGCGTCTCCGACTGTTCTCGATGGAGAGTGCCAGGGTTCGGCACTTAACCTCCATTTACGAGGCGACCAATCGGAAACTGCTCCCGCTTTATTGACCGGCGGTGGCTCGTTTCCAAACTCTATCCGTGCTTCTGAAGTGCGGATTGGACGCTGCCGTACCAACGCTTTTGAAATGAGTTGGGCGATCCGTGCTGGAACGCTTGCTGCGCCAGCCCAAACTGTTTGGCCGCTTCGCCGCGATCTCCCTGCTTGAGAGCAACCTGTGCCTTCGCCAATGCAACATTCGCGCCGAATGCGGGATCGCCAGTCAGTTGCGCAATCGAACCGCTGTCGATCTTGGCGAGCAGCGCCGCTGCTTCGTTCGTTTTGTCTCCGCCAAGATCGCAGAAGGCCAGCGCGAAGGCAGCCGAATCGACAAGCCCGCTACGATTGGCAAATGCCTTTTGGGTTTGCTGGTAAGCCATTTTTGCAGTCGGAATTCCCTGGCTGTATCGGCCTGACTGGCACTCGAACATCGCCAGATCCGAGAAAGGTACCGTAGAGAACAACCCGAGCGGCCCTTGAGCTTTCAGGGCGATGGTATGAATTGTGACTTCATCCTGAATTGCGGCGTCCCATGATTCCAAGGCCGCTTCGCTGGTGGCACGGGTGGACAGAATCTGGAGAGAGTATTGATTCGAATCGCCATAAATCTTGAGGAATCCCGGATAGACTTCGGTGGTCAGTTCGACCACTTCGCGATGGCGATTCTCAACCATGAGGGCTTGGGCCAATGTGAGGTCTGCCTGAAGCAGTTTCGGGCTCTGCATTCCGTACAGTCTGGAATACGTCGCAATCACGTCCTTCGCCAGTTGCTCGGCTTTTTGCCCTTCGCCGAGGCGTACATAGGTGGCGGCGAGCATATGCTTCAGATTCGTACGCGACGCTTCGTCGAACGATGGCGCGATTGCGCCCTTGTCGATCGCCTGCTGAATCTGATCTGCGGCGCCCTTGATGTCGTTGGAGGCGAAAGCGATGTAGCCGCGAGCGATGGCCGTATAGAGAGCGATCTCCGGTTTTGGATTGTGCACCCGGGCGGCAAGAACCTGTTGCGCGTCCACTGTCTGCTTCGCCTGCTGCAAATCGGCAGTGGAGTAGGTCCGGCTCTGCGTCATGGCGGCCTTGAGCCGCTCCACCATGGCATCTTCGGAGAGTTCCCCTTGTGCCTGAACGTAGCAGTTTGCTGCGGCCATGAATTCGCGCACCGCTCCTTGCGCATCATCTCTCAAGCCCAGTGAACGGGCAATGGTGGAGTGCAATTGCGCGGCGACGAGGGGCTGATTGTGGAACTGGCGGTCGACCTCAGGCATGGCCTGCTTGACGGCTCCCAGCAGCGTTTCATCGGGCTTTCCTGCCACCACGGGGTCGGCTCGGCCCAGCAGATCGCGGGCCAGAAACTGGTCGATCGCATCCGCAATCGCCGTCTGGCGGTTGGCACGGTCGCGCTCGCGGACAGCCCTGCTATAAAGCGCGAGGCTGCTGGCAAGACCCACAATAAGGATGGCCAGCGCGGCTACAACCCACGGCCGGCGGGCGCGCGCGGTCTGAAGTTTCCGCTCGGCCACTAAAGCGCGCTGCTCGGCGAGTGCAGCTTTTTCGCGTTGCAGGCGCCGTGCCTCAAGATTCTCAAGCCGCTGCGCCAGTTCAGCCGCTGTAGCCAACCGGCGCGACGGATCGCCGCACGCAGCCAGGCCGATATCTTCCCGAAGCAGCGGATCGTCGATGGACGATTCCCATCCGGAAGCCAGAGAGGCGCGGAAACTGCCCTGGATCGCCTGATAGAGCAGGATGCCAAGCGCAAAAACGTCCGAACAAGCTGTGCAGGGGTTGCCCTCCTGCAATTCTGGCGCGCAATACATCAGCGTACCCGAGATTTCCATCTTCTGCTCGGACGAAACGCCTGCGTCGGTGATTCCCAGGTCTCGCAGATGGGCGGGATCGAGAAGTGTTCCGCTTCCAAAATCCACCAGCCGGATTTGCCAGGACGAGTCCGGCCCTGGAGTGACGAGAATATTATTCGGCTTCAGATCCTTGTGCAGAACTCCAAGATCGTGAGCCGTAGCAACGGCTCGCGCTGTGGCAGCAACGATTTGGAGACGCGCCTCAAGAGGAATCTCCAGCAGTCCGCCCTGTTCCTCGGCCCAATCGGCGAGATTCGGACCGCCGAACTCGCTCTCCAGAAAGAACGGACGATTCTCAAAATTCCATTCCAGAATGCGGATAAATTCAGGGCGGCTGGCAAGTGGTTTGTGCAGGACTCGCGAGAGCGTCGCTTCGCGCTTCAAGCTGCGCAGACGCTCGCCATCCATGGCGAACTTGAATACCCGCTCCTCGTGCGTCTTGGTGTGTGTGGCCAGCCATACGCCGCCGGCCGCTGCACTGGCGTCCAATCGCCGGGTGAGCCGCCATTGCTCGCGTCCGGGGATCGTGGATCCCTGAACGATTGCCGGGACTTCCTCGACTGTCGAGGTTGCATGTTCCCATTGCACCGAGCCGGTGAGCTTATACCCGATGCCACGAATGGTGACAATCGTTTTCTTGGCGAGATCGCCGATTGCCTCGCGGAGCTTATTGATATTGGTGGTCAGAACACCTTCGACCACAGCTTCGTCGCCCCAGACGGCATCAAGCAATTCCTGCTTGGTGATCACTTCTCCGGCTCGCGACAAGAGAACGTGCAGCATCTCAAGCGGCTTGGGCTCGAGCTTGACCTCGTTTTCGCCGGCGCGCAGCGCCATGCGAAGGTCATCGAACTCGCAATCGGAAAAACGCCACACACGGCCAGAGAACATGCGTCCAGCAGAAATCGTCGCCATTGCGCCCGCCTCGAAAATCTTCCTATCGGCCAGCCGTTAGAAATGTTTAGGTTTTCATGAGAATACAACAAATCTGCTGCTTGCTCAGCCTCCCAGGCGAACGCATTGCTCGCGCGTCCAGGTGCCGGCTTTAATGGCCTGACCAGCACCGACTGACCCGGTATGCCAGCTTTCCGCGCCATGCAAGCGTGCTGTGATCCGGATCAAATATATGTAAATAGGCTTTTTATTCCGCATCTACGCGTGAGCCCCATGCGCGAAAAGTCGCTGAGCAACGGGCCGGCGCTTCGCCAACGCAGGACGTTCGACCTCGTGAGAATTGTTGAGCGGACCATGAGAACAGGTGCTCGCTACAAGGAGCGGGTTGGTCCGCGGCGTGTTGACCTCACCACGCCGGAATTGGCCGCAGTCCTTGAAAGGAATGGTGTGGCGTCACGGATCAATCGTTTTGCACCAAGAGCAGGTCATATGCCGTTAAATTACATGTTTTGTTGGAGATAGATATGGATTTTGAGCTCATGCGCTGAGCCCACGCTCAACCATGAGAATCCTTGAGCTGCCTATGAGGACGCCGCACCGTCCCTGAGAGCAATCTCGAAACATCAGCCAGGCAAACCTGCTCGCAAGAGTTGGAATGCGGTTCAACCAAGAGCAGGGCCCCTAGGAACGATCGCACCGGTGGCCCATTCAAGCTCAATAGCCAGCGACCCCAACAGGAATGAGAGGCACGGAATGGCACGAGGAAAGATTCTGCTGTACAGCCAGAACGACGGCCGCGGGTGCGTGCGGTATAACGATTTTCCGTACGACTTCACCATCCACCAGTGGCATGGTCATGCGGCGCCTACGCTGAATGCAATCGTCGAGGTGGAAATTGCCGACGGCGCGCTCGTCAGCATCAACGAGGTGCCCGAGAGCGTTTTGCTGCACGAGAAAGCCGGCGAGGCAGGGGACGCACTGAAGAAGTTCGCTGACCAGTGCGTGAAGTATTGGCGAGTCCTAGTCGCGTCCGTTGGATTGGTCACCGTGATTGCCCAGATCGTGTATGTCGTTTCCCTTTTCGGGCTCCCGGTCGCCTCGTTCCACTTTCTCTGGATCCAGGGTTCGGCCAGCCTCTACGACCTGCTTTCCAATCCGCTGGTCAATATGTCGGGACTCTATATGTGGTGCCTGTACGCAAGCTGCGCCGTCGTCCTGGTGCCGGTGTTCGTCAAGGACAGGAAAGGCTGGCTGGCCTTGTTGTTGCCACTGCTACTGCTCCTCATTGTCGGCCATGAGGTTCATTCCAAACTACGCGAAATGAACGCGGACAACGAATGGTTCGGGCGCGGGGCGATCGACGGGATCCGGCAGATGGTCACCTTTGAAATAGGTCTCTACACCATTGTTGCTTCGTCCGTCGTCCTGGCTTTCCAGGGCGTTCGCAATTTTCTGGTCCGCGGCTAACTCCATTCATCGCAGCAGATGAGTTGCCCGCAACAGTCGATATTGAAGGAAGGGAATCCCATGAGAGCACGCACGTTGGTCGCAGCACTGAGCATTCTGGCAGCTTCTTGTTTCGTCGCATTCAATTCCGGATGCAAGGGCGGTTCCACATTAACCACCGATCCCTGCAAGGGCCAGGGCCTGTCGGCTTCTGGTTGCGCCGCCAAGATCCGGGAGATCAAGGAGCACGAAGAAGAGGCTAAAAGGATCAATGACGAAACTCACCGTCTCGACGGGTTGCAGAAGGGCGACCCGAGCACGCCTGAGTCGCAGTTTGTCGAATTGAACAGCGGCTACCAACTGGCGACACTGTTCTACGCCCTTTCGGGAATGCCACCGGACTACGATGTTCTGGCCTCGGCGGCATCGGAGGAGTATCGCACCACTTCTGACGAGTTCCGCAAACGCGACCTGATGCAGGCGCTGCGGCCGAAGATCGATACCCAGATCGCGGCATATAAGGATACGCACAACCGCTACTTTCGCATCGTGATTGCCGATCAGCTTCCGCTTGGCCATTACGACTTCAACTCTCGCGCGTTTCCCGTCACGACTGAACTCGGTCCGGACCGCTATCTGTATTTCAATGATGCCTCCAAGTACTCCATCTCTTACTCCAACGGTTCCGCTTTCCAGAAGTTTCCTGTCGTTGAAGAGCAGCGGGCGAAACAAATCGAGGACATGATCACCAAAGGGCAAACCTGGAATGGCCGCGCAACGGCATATCTTTTTGTGCAAGCGGCGGACACCACCCAAAACCGAGTGAACGCGCAAATTCTCCACGTCGTTCTGGAGCAATCTGGCCATCGCGAGATTGGGCGCTACTAGGCCTGTGGTCGCGTGAGTCTTTGCGTCGAGTCCGTGTATGCCGGGTCTCGGAATCGAATCCTCACCCCAACAACGAAGACCTGTTGTTGGGGACCCCGAGACCCGGCGCTCTCAGAATTGGTACCGGAACATGCGGCGCGACCAGGCGTTGCTGCGATTGGTTCGTCGGCAACGGTCAATCATGTCGCGTTCAAGAAAACAGGAGATAGGTCGATGCTCGGCAGATTCAGCAAGTTATTCGCAGTTTCGGTGCTTTTCGCCAGCCTGATCGTTGCTTCGCGCTGCGCCCAGGCGCAGGACAACAGCCGACTTGCCGCGCAGGCTCACGCGTTGCACCACGGAAACTTTACCGCGCCGGATGGGACCGTGCACACCTTCGCGGAGTTCAAGTCGAAGGTTGTCGTGATCAGTCTCTGGGCGAGTTGGTGTCCCAACTGCATTCAGGAGATCGCGTCCTTCAGAGAGATGCAGCAGTTGCTCGGCAAAGAAAACGTCGAAATCGTTCTGGTTGGATATTCCGACGACTGGGAGGCGGAAAAGCAGTTTGCCAGGGCCCACCACGTCGAGTTCCCCATCTATGCCTTTGGTCCATCCACACAGGCGGAACTCGATGCCGCCTTCGACAGAGCCAGCGGAACGACGACGTTGCCGCAGACGCTTGTCTGGGATGCCGATCGGTGGGTCAAGATCGCTCAAAGCGGCGCTGTCGACTGGACTGGCAAGGAGATGCTGCCGTTAATGAAGAAAGCTTTAGCTTGCCCTGGCGACAACGACAAGTATCCTGTCGCGTCAGGGTGTCGCCTCGACTGAACCAGTATGGTTCGCGATAGCTCGCCGAAACCCCTCAAGATTTCCTCCTGGAAAGGATCGTCGCATGGCACGTATAACGCAATCCGCTCGACCGGATGGCATCGAAATCACGATTCCATCCCGTAATAACTGGGTCTCCCTGATCGCAATGCCGATCGTGTTGTTGCTCGTTCCGTGCGCTTTTTATGGCGCGTACGTCGGCCTGAAGAAAGGCGTCACGTTGGGCGCCGTCATCGCGCTTGTGGGCGTCCTCATCCTCGGAGTCAAGGCTGCGATGACGCTCGCCTGGTGTTTCTTTGGAAAAGAGGTCATTCGCGTCTCTGACGGCCAACTCGTGTGGCTTCGCCAGGCGTGCGGCTTCGGCCCCGACGCATCCTTTCCCGTGCAGGGAATCACCAATATACGAGTGAACAAGGCACCCTCAAACTTCTCGATCCGGTATCCTTCGCCGTGGAAGCCGTATTGGGGCCGGGTTTCATTCGATTGCGCGGGGTACGTACACAACATAGGGCTCAAGGTCAACGACATCCAGGCGGCCGATTTGGTTGCCTCTCTTTCGCCTTATCTGTCGTCGAGCATTGCTCAGCCGCAACCTGCTGCGAGTCCGGCGCCAGCCGTGCAGGTAGTCCCCGCACCCAGGACCCAGGCTCTTCCGCCTGAACTCCCACTCCCGACCTCCGCCCCGCCCGCGTCAGAGCGCAAGGCGTTCTGCACTCGTTGCGGCGCAGAGAACTCCAGTCACGACCGCTTCTGCGGACAATGCGGGCTGGATGCCGGGGTCGCCGCTCCGCAGCATCCGGCACCGGGTAACGCGCCGCCGATGCCACCCTGCAATCCTCCGGCAGGTAACCCTCTTCCTGGTCCCGCGCTCGAAATGCCTGGATCGATGGCGCGGCGCCTCGGCGCGTACTTTGCCGACGCCGCACTCGTCTGGGTGGCAACTCTCGCAGCAATCTTCTTCCTGACCCTCTCCGGATACTTCGACGCTGATGTGTCCGATGTGATTGCGCAAGGCCGTTTTGGATTGACGCAGCTGGCAGTCTGGCTGGCCTACATGGTGTTTGCACAATCCGCCTATCGCACCACGATCGGCAAATATGTATTCGGACTCGAACTAGCATCGTCCCGCGAGCCCAACGCCAAGCCGGAATTCGGATCCATTTTGCTTCGCGAAACAATTGGAAAATTCTGTTCCTGTATCGTTTTGTGCGCGGGCCTGATACGCGCATTTTGGGATCCGCGGAAGCAGACGTGGCACGACCAGATGGCGGACACCATTGTGCGCCAACGCCCGACCAATCCATCGCTGCGCAAGCAACTGACCGCACTGGTCGCCACAGCCGCTGTCCTATGTGCCGGAGCCGGCATCCACGACGGATGGAAAGAGTTTGTCAAAGCGGAAACGGAGTCGGCAGCTCAGGACTTCAAATCCGCTGTTGAAGAGTGCACGGCCGCGAACGCGCGCGTGCATTCGATTGGGAGCCTTCCAACTGAGAGCTGGGCTCAATGGCAGGAGCGGGATCGTACGATGCTCGACAGAGCCAATGAATATGAAACCAAGCTCACGGCCGTGAGCGACGTTCTTCATCGCATTCTGCTCAAGCAACTCTACACCGACCATAACGAGTTCCTCTATTACGTCTATCAACAAAAGGTCTACAACCAACGCGAGGAGAGCAACAAAAAGCTGAAAGACGGGATACAACTTATTCTCTCAACTTCGCCAGAACAGGCCGACTATCAGGAAAAGCTTTCAACGGTCAACATGATCAACAACGAAATCAACGAAAGCAACAAACAGATCGAGCAGTTTGACCAGGCATGGCGAGAGACATCGAGCCAGGAGGAAGAGTCTCCACTTTGATCGGCCGCCATCCCAACCGGTGGGCCAGCGCTGCAAAATCGCAGGCCCATCGCTTTGACTGCTCAGTTCTGCAATTCATCCATGTCGCATTCGCTCCACGACTTTTCCGCAATATGTGCCGGTAAGTGAGGATGAGAAACGATGAAAGCGATTCTATCGCTCATACTTCTGCTGTTCGGCGCGCAGGCGTTCGCTGTGCGTCCGGGACCGGTCAGGAAGCCGATTCTTTTGCAAGTGCTTGCCGGAGATTATTCGGTCTCCAAGGCAATGAGCGTTCTCTATGGCTCCTACGATGAAGCCAAACAGGCTTCCCCGTGGGGGGAGAGCAGGCTGGGGCGTTTTCCAGTGCCATGGCTAGGTGCGCCGTGGGTTGAGAAGCTACTGGACAGCGCGTATGAGGAAGACGGGACCAGGAAGCGGTTGCTGGTCACTTCGGCAAGGCGCTTCATCAACGGCGTCCGTAGCGATGCGTTCGATTCAAATACCTGCCATGCATGCGGGGTGGTGCTGGGCGTGGCGGTCTTTGCGCAAGGCGCTGACGGCTGGAAAGTGGAAGCGAGCAATTTGAACCTGGGGCAGGCCGGGGCATGGGGCCTGCCGCCGCAGGACGTAACAATACAAAAAATAGGCGATCACATGCACGGCTTCGTTATCCACCAGAGCGACATGCATCAAGGCGAGCCTTCCACTTACTTTGTGGCCTACGCCCCCCGGGGTTCGCAATACGTTTCGGTCTTCAGCGAGTATGCGGAGATGGCTGCTCTCGATGAAGTGGATGAAGCTTGCTACGACCGGATTTTGGCCAGCGACAAGAAACGAGGCAAGGCCCTTGCCACCGAAATGTGCCGCGACCCCGACGAGAAAGTGGAGTTCGTTCCGCCAGCGAATCCAGACGGCAAGTCTCACTTCTATAAGCTGGGCCTGGTTCGCACCTATCATGGCGTGAAGCAAACCAAGCCTTTGGATATCGTGCACTGGTACAGCTACGACGAAAAGAAAAAGGAATATCGCCCTGACCCGGTCGCCGACAAGCAAGCAGGGCGCGGCAAATGAAAAGCGCGCTCGTCTTTGCTCGCCTTTCCTTGCTCATGTCCTCCGCTGACGCACCATTTAGCCAAATCATTTTGTTGTTCGGTTCGAGGTTGCTATCGATGAAAAGTTTTGCATGTTTCTGCGTACTCTTGTTTTCTGCGGGCCTCGGCGCTGCGCAGTCTCCCACTCTCAAGGGCCACATTGCGGGAGAATCCGTGCAACGGTTTCTCGAACTGTCGCCGACGTTGCGGTCCAAGGTTGACGTTTGCAGAAAGAATCCAGATGCGATCCGGCTGCAGGGGGGTGATGCGGATGAATGCGTCGACCTATTGAACGCCGTGGATCGCGGAGGAAGGGATTTGATTGAGGAGGGCCGCTTCACATTTCTTTTGGGCAATAATCATCGCACATTGGACTTTGTGGGGTATGTCGAGTTCTCCGGCGGTAAGGTCACGATGCTCGGAGTCAACTTTGACGGCACTTGGGGCGATCTCTGCCCGGATCTATTCAAGAAGTTTGGAAAGCCGACAACTACGGACGCGATCGAATTGCAGAACGGCTACGGCGCGAGGTTCTCTTTCCCGAAGGACACATGGGTCAAACCGGGTTATGTTGTCAGGGCCCACGAAGATATGGTGACATTCGGGCAGATACGATTTGTTGAGGTCGAGATGATTGTCGCCAGCCGTATGCGGGAGATTGAAAAAGAAGAGCAGACGCAAGAGAACAGACTGGACTGAAGACCCATGCGCATTGCGTGAACCAGATGAGTCGAGACGATAAAGCGCCGATGCAGATTTCTACACAACTCCGCATGGCGGCCTCCAATCCTCAAGGCCGCCAGCACCAATCCAGTCTTTCCGTCTTACGCTTTTACTTGGCGCGAAAGCCGCTTGAGAGAAGGCCGCGGATCAATTGCGCCACCTGCTGGCCCTGGATGACGGCGCCCGCAGTGTTGAAGTGCACATTGTCCTCGTACTGATCGGCGTGATGAGTCATGAGTTCATGCTCATCGTCAACCGGGATTCCAGCTTTGGTGACGAATGCGAGGGCGATGCCGTTTCTGGCGTCGATACGCGCGTTCGTGGGCCCCGGCGACGATTCAGTCTTTACCGGGGTGATGGTTGCCCAAATGAATGAGGCTGCGGGAGCGATTGCGTGCAGCTCATTGATCATAGATGGAAAGGCGGTCTTGTATTCCTCCTCGGAGTACGTCCATCCGTGCATCCCATTGTTGAAGTGGACGACCTTGAAGTGGACGTTCTCCATCGCCGCGAATTCATCCAGTTGGTGGGCGAGGCGTGGATCTCCGACGGATGCCGAGGTCGCAAACAAGTAGACGTTTGCGACCGCGGCAAGTTGGCGCTGCACTTCAGGGTAGTAGTTCCTCGTAATAGAGTCGCCGACCAGGAGGACATTGGGAAGCTTTGCGTCGACATGCGACGGACGAACCTCCCAGGTCCACTCGGTCTCTTCAGGGCGCGACGCGGGATTCTGCGCAGTTGCCGGCGCCTGAGCATGCGCTCTCGGCAGCACGAAGGCGAAGACAAGCAGGAGCAGCAACTTGCTGTAGCGGATTTTCATTTTTCTTCCTCTTACTTTGACGGCCGACATTCATGCCGACTGGAAATCGCGCGTGGAAACAGTATGAGAGCGGCCCGCGGACAATGTGATTCGCATGACCTTGTCGCCGTAGCGAACCTTGTGCATTCCACCGAGTTTGCTTTTGAAAGACGCAGCAACGAGTCTTCCTCCCGTCCAGAAGAGCGAGACTTCGACTCCTCCGCGAGCGCACAGGCCGGTGATGTTTCCGCTGGGCCACGCAGATGGAAGTGCTGGCAGAAGATGAATCTCGCCACCTTGCGATTGAACAAGCATCTCGGCCACTCCGGCTGCGCCTGCCGTGTTTCCGTCAAGCGAGAAGATGTTGCTCTCGGCTCCGGCCACTCCGCCGCGCGAGTACGCAAGCAGCGAATCTTCCGCGGCGTTTGCAAGCAGGCCTACGAAGTGCTTATGCGCATTCTCTCCATCGAGAAGTCGGGCATAGAAGTTTGTGATGTTGGCGCGGCCCCATTCGGAGTCTTCCCAGTTGGGTTGACTGATGCGGCGCTCGATGGTGACGCGCGCGGCCTTTGCGAGGGCTGGCGTTGCGGAAGGTGAAATCTGATTCTCGGGGTAGAGCGACATGAGATGCGACATGTGACGATGGCCCGGTTCGCCTTCGTCAAAGTCTTCCAGCCATTCCTGCACCTGACCATGCTTACCGATCTGCAGCGGCGGCAAGCGATCGAGAGCGGCCTGGGCGCGAGCGCGGAAGTCGGCGTCGATACCCAAAGTGGTGCACGCTTCAACACATGCGCTGAACAGTGCGTGCACAAAAACGCGATCACAAGTCGGCCCCATGGACTCCGAGCAATGCTTTCCGTCGGGAGCGATGAACCAATTCTCTGGCGAGACAGCGGGACCCGTGACCAGCCAACCGTGATGCGGATGCTGGACCATGTAAGCAAGGAAAAACTCGGCGGCATCTTTGAACACGGGATAGACGCGCTGCTGAAGGAACTGCTTGTCTCCGGTGAATTCATAGTGTTGCCACAGTTGCATGGCCATCCACAGGCCGCCGTGGGGAAGATTCCCCAACCGAGACCCCAGCCGGCGGCGGTGTAACCCCATGGATTGGTCACCACATGTGCAACCCATCCGGGCGCGCCGTACATTTTTCGCGCGGTCGATTGGCCCGCAACACGCAACTCATCGATGAAGTCGAACATCGGCGACTGACATTCGGAGAGATTCGCCACTTCGGCGAGCCAGTAGTTCTGCTGCGTGTTGATGTCGAGGTGGAAGTCGTCGGTCCAGCCCATGCTGGAGGCCAGCCCGTCATTCCAGATTCCCTGCAGCGCCAGCGGCAGAGGGGAGTTGGGGCGCGAACCAGCGATCGTCAAGTAACGGCCGTACTGGAAGAAAAGCGAGGACAGGCCAGGGTCGGATTCGCCGGCCCGCACAGCCTTGCGCCGTTGATCGGTTGGCATTCGCTCTGCCGCGGGGTTCGCGCCCAGGTCGATGGACATGCGGCGATAGAGAGCCTGGTGGTCTTCAATGTGTGCAGTGCGCAGTTGGGCGTAGGTCTTGTTCCGCAGGGATTCAAGGCTGTGCACAGTTCGCGCTGCCGGATCGGCGCCGCGGAAATTGGTGGCGACGGCAACGAGGAGAGTTACGCTATCCGCATTGCTGACGTGCAATGCCCCGTTGTTTGCTGCGATGTGGCCGCCCTCGGCGATGACGCGAACGCGCGTTTGAAAGGCCACGCCTTGCTTGCCATTGCTGTGCATGTGTTCGAACGCGTGACCTTTGAGAACCAGGGTGTCATTGCCCTCGACAGTCACGTCGCCGGGAAGTGCGAGGTTCGCAAAGCTGAGGTCGCAGTTGATCGACGCAGGCTGATTGCATGTGAGGCGCGTGACCAGGACGTCTGCGGGATTGGAAGAAAACACTTCGCGCTGGAAGCGGAGTTTGCCGCTGGTGTAGTCAACATGCGCAATGGCTTCGTCGAGGCTAAGGGATCGGCGATAACGCTGCTGGGAGTGATCGCCGGCAAACGCAATCTGGATCGAAGCCATGGGCAAGTGTGTACCGAAAGACGCGGGCCTGCCAAGTAGATGCTTCTGACACAGATCGACGCTCTCAACGTATTTGCCCTCGAACATGAGTTGGCGAATGCGGGGGAGATTCTCGAGGGCCGTCGGGCTGACATCGGTGTCGCTCGGTGCGCCCGACCAGACTGTGGACTCAGTCAGATCGATGCGCTCGGCCGCTACGCCGCCATAAACCATGGCTCCGATGCGTCCGTTGCCCAGGGGCACGGCTTCCATCCAGCGCGTGGCCGGACTTGCGAACCACAGCTCCGCTTCCTTCTTCGGCTCATTGGCCATTGAACGCAGAGACTGGGCAGGAAAAGCTGCAAGAGCAACAGAGCCTAATACAAATTCGCGTCGTGTCGACGTCATTTCAAATCCTTTCGGGACGTTGTGCTGCACTAAAAGTGAGACTACTTCCAGCGCAATTCGAGCAAGGTCGAAGCGGAGGGCTGCAGTTCGACATTCAGTGCTTTGTTTGCTGCCTTGAGCACTGTTCCGGATGCAACATCAATGACCGTCAATGACGGCACATTCGCAAGGGCTTTATCAATGCGATCCAATGGCACGCCAAAAGCGTGTGGCTGCTTCTCGTCGTAGTTGAAGAGTGCGATATAGGCACCATGAGCAGAAGTGCGCATGAATACATCGGCGCCTTTGTCGCCGGTGTCGCCTTCGATGGGACGGAAGGTCTTCTGTTCCGCAGCGATCGCAAACCACGGGCGATTGTTATACACGGACTGCGCCAGTTCTCTGCCTTGCGGATCGTCTGCCAGGCGAGTGCTGTCAAGAATCATACCGCCGCTAATGATGGCCGACAGAAGCCTGCTCCTGCCTTCCTCTACGCTTCGTGCACCCTGGTCCGCCTTGTCGCCGAGGACAACGTGGTCGGGATCGGTGATGTAGAGGTTCTTTCCCGTCCACCAACCATAGGTGAGCGAGTTAAGCATGTACTCAGTCGACTGATCGCCGCCGCTGATATGGCCCTTGGTGTCGCAGGAGAGGCGCCGTGCATGTCCGTATCCCGACGGGAAAAGTGGCGCGATCGAAAGGCTGAGGAACATGCGGTTGCCCGTTTCGTCAGCGATCTGTTTCATCCCGAGGTTGTAGGCCTCAGTGCCGGTCTGAATCGCGGGATCGAAGTGAACACCCTCAAGCGCGCCATGGGATAGAAAATCAAGCTTCAGATACGTGAAGCCGAGCTTCTGAAATTGCGCCAGAAAATACGTCGCCCGCGCTTTGGTCCCAGGATGCGACGGGTCGATGGCCAGTCCTCCATCTACCTTGGGGAGTATCGAGCCATCTGGCGCTTTGAGCAAAATGTCGCGATAGCGATACTTCATTCCCGTGCCTTCAACATAGGCATCCAGGTCGTCCGACCAATAGGCGAAGGGCGTCCAATAGATGCCCGGCTCGAAGCGCGTTCCATCCGCTCCACGCATTGCCTTGATCTCGGCAACCGCTTCGGCAAGTTGCACGGCATCGAGGTTCGACCAGAAGGCGTCGAGATTGACATAAACAACTTTGTTCCGCGAGAAGCCCTGCGGCACAAGCGTGTCGCGCACGAATGCGGCAGCGCCCAGATAGCGATGGTCATTGATCTTGTCAGCGTAGGCCGCCCAGCTATTCCACCCCATCGGCGCACCCGCGGCCCATTTCAGAGGCGCATGGATAGCCGCGTTTGCTGCACCGTAGGCTTCCAGTCCATCGCGCCAGTCGGCGAAAGAACCAATGAAGATGCGCGGGGATTTTACGTCTTCGCCACGCACGATACCGTGCGGAACGGTGTCATGCGTATCTGACCGCACGCCGGTTGGCGACGCGATGCCGCCATAGAGGTCGAGGCTCGTCAGCTCTCCATTGGTGACGCCGGCTTCAATGGCTGTCTTCCAGGTGTCGTGAGTGATAGAGCCAAGGACGAGAGCCTGACGCGTCGCATTGTCATAGATCGCTGTCACTTCGTTGCTGGTGACGTTCTGGCCCGGCTTGGCGTCTGCGACAGCGACACTGTTGTAACGGAACCACATGTCATTATCGAAAGGCACGTGAAGTATGCGAAGAGACTTGGCTTGTCCCGCGCCGACGATGCCTGCGCCCTTGAGCACGACCGGGTCGAAATGCCGCGTTCCAACCAGTGCTCCCTTGGACACGAGTTCAGCCTCAATGGCGATCGTTGGCTGGCCGTCATAGAGCCATATGTGCTGCAGGAAGTCGGGCAATCCGGGTGCTGTGCTGCGAACCGTGTACACGTCGGCGGCTTCCGCGCCATCCATGTGTTGCGGTTTGTCGAGAGCGTGGGCCGCGTAGGTCGCGGTCGAGATCTGCCGTCCGTCGTCAAGCACGGCGCCGCTGCTGAGCCCGAGTAGCTTCTTCCCGTCGGTCCACTCGACATCCATCGTGCCCGTGGCGCGGTGATAGTGGACAGCGACAGATGGATGATGAAACGTGAACTCTGTTTCGGAATTAGGTGAGAGGGCCTGACCGCTGGCCGTACATGCAATGAAAAGCGCGACTGCAGCAGTCGCCATGGTAGCGACAATTGCCGCTGTCCGCTTCAGACCCATAACATATTTCATGAGATTTCCTACGTACATGATAAACAGGCAAAGACAGAGCGGCTTCGATTCCGCTCTGTCTCCACAAGTGGGGTGCGGAGACAGAACCGACATGAATCCGTTCTGTCTCCGCGTTGTGCAGTCCAGTTAGAAAGCGTACTTCAACGATACTTGCAGGAAGCGCGCGTCGGGCGTGTTGCTTTGGAAGAAATTCGGCCCATAAATCTGGCCGCCGCCTGTGCCGTTGCCACTGTTTCCTGGGTTGCTGAGGGTTGGATGGTTCAACAGGTTGAAGGCATCCGCGCGGAACTGTACGTACTGCTCGCGGAAGGTTGTGAAGTTCTTGAACAGCGACATGTTGATGCTGTAGTAGCCCGGGCCGTAGATCGTGTTTGACCTGCCGCCGAGCAACTCGAGCGCGGACGCCTCATCTGTGACGGGGCCATAGAACTGATAGCCGCCGGTGCCGGCGGGCGTACCCACGGGTGCAATCGCGTTTCCAGGCAGTGGGTTGGCGAAGGCGCAGGGGTTATACCAGTGCTCCTTTGTCCTCGTCTTGGCAGCGCACTCAACACCCGGATTGTTGGCTTGGTCCGCGCTGCCACCGGCGGCAAATGGATCGTGGATCTTGATTGCTCTTGCTCCGCCTCCGGCTGCCGTGCTGATATCGGGCGACACCGAAAATGGCGTTCCCGTTTGGGCCGCGAAGGTGAGGCTGGTGGACCAACCACCCACGGCTTCGTCGGCGAGGCGAGAATTGTTCAGGTATTGTTTCCCTTTGCCGAAAGGCAACTGGTAGCTGCTGTTGAGTGTCACCCTGTGGCGGACATCGTAGGGCGAGTTGGTGTATTCCTCGCCATACGGGATAAGCGCCATGTTGCGGTCGCCGACAGCCGTGCTGAGACCGCCCGGGTCGCTGTCGTCGGTGAGGCTGTGCGCCCATGTGTAGGTTGCAAGGAAGCTGAGTCCCTTGGACATCCGCTTCTCCAACTTGGCCTGCAGCGAGTTGTATTCGCTGACGCCGGCAAAGTGAATGATACCCATGCCGCCGAGGTCAGGGAACGGCTGATACTGCTGCGTGTTGGTGCCCGGCGCATAAAGACCACGCACCGTGTTGGGATTGTAGTAAAGCGGCAGATGGCGCGAACCATTGCCGACATAGCTCAGCGTGGCGGCCATGTCGTTGGTGACCTGACGCTGCAATGCAAGGTTGTAGCTGATGGTGTAGGGCGTCTTGATGTTGGGGTCGATGCCAATCAGACCGGGATTCGAGACGAAGTTCTGGATGCCGTCCCCGGTCTTTGCCACCAGCCCCGTCTCCAACGAGATCTGCTCATTGGCGAGTGAGGGGCAGTTGCCGGCCGAGCAGCTCGGAGCATAGATATACGCCGAGTTCGACCAGGGGAAGTTGCTTCCCAGGTTGGTGTTTCCCTCGCTCTGCAGCCCGCCATAGAACAGGCCGATGCCGCCGCGGACCACGGTCTTTGCCGCCGGCTGAAATGCGAAACCAACGCGCGGAGCGAAGTTGAGAGTTTGCGCATTCGCCAAGCGCTCGTTATCCACATACTGGATGGTCACGTTGTCTTTGGCGAGTGTGTCAAGAAACGGCGTGCCCAAGACCACATCCTTTGACCTGGACGGGATCTGATATACGGCGGACCCGGTGCCGATGCCGAGGTTGGTGGCTTGCGTAATGTTGGCCTGGTTCCCTGCCTGTTCCTTGTAGTTCTGGTAGTGATCGTATCTCAGGCCAAGATTGACCGTCAGGCGCTGCGAGATCTTCCAGTCGTCCTGAAAGTAGACCGAGTTGTACCACTGCGCGTCGTTGAATGGCGGG
>Ga0224531_1000514_pt1 | contig 19191 bp, 17 predicted proteins | sample CBST100metaG_FD_179876 | JGI IMG/M metagenome (GOLD analysis project Ga0224531, IMG submission 179876) | Peat soil microbial communities from Stordalen Mire, Sweden - C.B.S.T100 | ecosystem: Environmental > Terrestrial > Soil > Wetlands > Peat | place: Sweden: Norrbotten County, Stordalen Mire...
ATCAATGCCATGCAAAAAGAGGGGTCCAAAGGCTCACTCCGAGGAAAACTCAAACGCGCCGGATGGAACGAGGACTTCCTCAGCCGCCTATTGGAGATGTTTTGAAATGCGTTTGCCCTGGAGGTACTCCCGGATAGCATTGACATCCGGAGGCATCCAGTATTTGTGGAAGGTGTACATTACATTGGAGTCAAAGGGCTGACCGAAAACTTTGAAGTTTGTGTCCCACTGAGCTCCGCCCAGAATCAGAACGTGATTGCGATCGACTTGGCGGATTGCGCCGGCGATTTTGCGGTAAACCGGCTCAAGATCTTTGTTGTATTGCTGCAGTGCCGGGAAATGCGGAATCGGTTCGTTCAGCAGATCGTAGCCAAGAATCGTTGGATCATTTCGGTAATGCAGTGCAATCCTGCGCCAGACTGCGGCAGTGTGTTCCTGGGCCTCAGAACTTCTGTAAAGCCACGGGTATCCCCAACTGTCGTCGATATTGGTCCCGGTTTGTCCTCCCGGCGCGCAGTGCATGTCCAGGATGACATAGATGCCGTCGGCGCGCGCCCATTCGACTAACCGGTCGAGAAGGCGAAAGCCGTCTGCATTGTCGCTGTCGAAGAACTTCCAATGGAGCGGGACGCGAACGGAGTTGAAGCCGCTCTTCTTCAATAAGTCCATGTCCTGCCTGGTAACGTAGGCTTCGCGCCATCTTCTCCAAAAGTCTTCTGACTTTTCTGGGCCGAGCAACTCCTTCGTCAGATCTTCAATCTCGCGTGTCGACTGCGGGCCGCCCTCGAAATGGAACATGTAGCCTTCGGGCTCAAACCAGTTGCCGAGATTGATGGCCCGCAATATCAAAGGCTGCCCGTTCGCATCGACCAGATCGGGTCCACTTGTGTGGACGAACCTGCGCTGACCATGAAGCGACGGTGAAGAAAGAGCGACTAGCAGCAAAGCGATGGCGAACTTACTCAGATTTGACACGGCGAAAGCATATCACACAAGACAATCGATTGCGCCAGGACCACCCCAACGCAGTGGCATTGTTGCACAGATGGGCTTTGAGATCACTCCAGAGTGCGCTCGAAGGCGGCGCTGGGGTCACTGGCATGGAGCACAGCGCGTCGCTTCGGTTCACAAGGCTTCCGGGTACGATCGGTGCTCGATGCCGTTCTGACGTCGCCGGTTGAGCTGTCCAGGCAGCAAGATGATCGAGCCGAGGTGGGGGTAAATCTCAGATCCCTTTGGCCGGGAGTTGATTCGAGCGGTCCTTGGCTGAATGCGCCGTTCTCCCCGGCGTATTCTTGAGGGGATCAGATTGTGGAAGCGCGGGTTCGATCAATCAAGCAGTTGGTTGGGGAGCGAGGCAACTATGTCCGATAGCTTTGGCGCAATGCCGCCGCATTTGGGACCGCAAAAGGGTCAGAGAACAGCGCTGAGTGCAGATGCGCTCGCCCAGTCGTTTCTGGATAACCTGTTTTTTGTGCAGGGCAGGTCGCTGGAGAGGGCGACAGTCAACGACCTCTACCTGGCGCTTGCGCACACCGTGCGCGATCGCATTCTGGAGCGGTGGATTTCCACTCTCCAGAACTACCAGGCGCAGGATGTTCGCGTGGTTTGCTACTTGTCGGCGGAGTTTCTTACCGGTCCCCATCTCGGGAACAATCTGATCAATCTTGGAATTTTCGATGAGACCGAACAGGCCATGCGCCAGTTGGGCATTGACCTGAACGTTCTGATCGAGCAGGAAGAAGAGCCAGGACTGGGCAATGGCGGGCTGGGCCGGCTCGCCGCCTGCTTCATGGATTCACTGGCGACGCTCGATATTCCCGCAATCGGCTACGGCATCCGCTACGAATACGGGATCTTCGATCAGCAGATTCGCGATGGATGGCAGGTGGAATCGACCGACAAGTGGCTGCGGTTTGGCAATCCCTGGGCCCTGGAGCGGCCGGAGGATGGGTTTGAAGTCAAACTGGGGGGACGCACGGAAATACGCACCGACGCGGAGGGACGGGCGCGGGTCAAGTGGGTTCCGAGGAAGGTGGTGCGCGGGATTCCTCACGATACGCCTATTCTGGGCTATCGGACCAATACGGTAAACACCATGCGGTTATGGGCGGCGCAGGCCGTTGAAAGCTTTGACTTTGAGACATTCAACCAGGGCGACTTCGTCGGCGCTGTGGCTGACAAGGTGTCGTCAGAGAATATTTCAAAGATTCTTTATCCTAACGACGAAGAGGTGCAAGGTAAGGAGTTGCGGCTGGCCCAACAGTTCTTCTTTGTCTCATGCAGCCTGCAGCACATTCTGGGCATTCAGGCTTCGCAGGATCGGCCGTTGGCGGAACTGCATCGCAACTTCGCTATCCAGATGAATGACACGCACCCGGCAATTGCGGTGGCGGAGATGATGCGGCTGTTGGTGGACGAGCATGTCATGGAGTGGGAGGTTGCGTGGCATGTGACGCAACACACCCTGTCTTACACGAACCATACCCTTTTGCCTGAGGCGCTGGAACAGTGGTCTCGCGGCTTGTTCGGCTCATTGCTGCCGCGGCACCTGGAGATCATTGAAGAGATCAATCGCCGGCACCTGATCGATGTTCGCCAGAGGTTTCCCGGCGACGAGGGGCGCGTGCAGCGGCTTTCGCTGATCAATGACAATGCGGGCCGCGGCGAGAAGTCTGTGCGCATGGCGCATCTGGCGGCACTCGGAAGTCATGCGATCAACGGAGTGGCGGAGTTGCACACCGAACTGCTGAAGACGAATGTGCTCAGCGATTTTTATGCGCTCACTCCGGAGAAGTTCTCGAACAAGACGAATGGAGTGACACCGCGCCGCTGGATGGTGCTGAGCAATCCCCGCTTGGCGGAACTGCTTACGGCTCGGCTCGGCTCAGCATGGATACGCGACATCGAGAAGTTGCGCCGTTTGGAGCCCATGATTGCCGATGCGGATTTCTGCCAGGAATGGAGAGCGATCAAGCGGGACAACAAGGTCCAGCTTTCTGGCTACATTCATGACCGATTGGGATTTCTGACCGATCCCGATTCGATCTTCGACGTGCTGGTCAAGCGGCTTCACGAGTACAAGCGTCAGCATTTGCAGGTTCTCCACATTCTCACCCTGTTGAAGCGCATCCAGCGCGATCCGAACGCTGTGCTGGTGCCGCGAACCTTCATCTTTGGCGGCAAGGCTGCCCCGGGATATCGCATGGCCAAGCTGATCATCAAGCTGATCCACTCGGTGGGAGAAGCAATCAATTCGGATCCCATCGTCAGGGGTAGATTGAAGGTCGTTTTTCTGCCTGACTTCAGCGTAAAGCTGGGCCAGAGAGTGTATCCCGCAGCCGATCTCTCCGAACAGATTTCTCTGGCCGGCAAAGAAGCTTCCGGAACCGGAAACATGAAGTTTGCCATGAATGGCGCAATCACGATTGGCACACTGGACGGCGCCAACGTTGAGATACGGGAGGAGGTCGGGGCGGATAACTTCTTCCTGTTCGGACTGACAGCACCCGAGGTCGAGCGGCAAAAGAGAGAGGGTTACAATCCACGCAAGATCTATGAGTCAAACGCGGGGCTGCGCGAAGTGTTGGATTCATTGACCAGCGGCGAGCTCTCCCATGGCGACAAGGGCCTGTTCCAGCCGCTGCTCGACTCTTTGTTGACGGTGGATGAATACATGCTTCTTGCCGATTACCAGTCCTATATCGATTGCCAGGATGCGGCGAGCCTGGCGTATGGGAACGAGGTGGCATGGACCCGCATGTCGATTTTGAACGTGGCGCGAATCGGTAAATTCTCCTCGGACCGCTCCATTCGGGACTATTGTTCCGACATCTGGAAGACATGGCCGGTGAATATTCAGATATAGCCGATTCGCCTGATGGGAAAGGGCGCGGAGCAAAAGGGAACGGCTTCAGTTGGCGGAATGTAGCGCTGTCTCGGTCCACGCCACCGCATCCACATAGACCTTTGCCAGCGCTTGCTGGTTCAAGTGGCCGGATTGGGCCGCATCATCGCATGCAGCCCAGTCGCCGCGCTCGAAGCACTCCAGCCATCCCAGCAACACGCGCTCGGGGTTCTTTGCGCCGAGGAGCGCCTCGCGAATTTCATTGCCGAGCGGCAGCGGCGGAGCCACGTCGCTCATCGGCTGGCCCTGCATGGCGGGCAGCAGGCTCAGCAGCCCCAGCAAGTATTGTCCAAATGGATCCAGATTGCATGTGGGGCCTGCAACTTCACAGAATCGTCCCCGCACCATCGCCATGCACAAGAGTTCTGCGGGCTGAGTGCCATTGAATTCGCTGGCGATGGCCATCATGGCAATACGACGGAAAGCGTCGTCTCCCACTGCCAGCAGCGCCACTTCGATCGAGTCGACAGCCTGACGCATCGCCCAAAGTGGCGAGTTGATCAACCGCAGCAGTTGGTAGGTGAGCGGGCCGTCCCGCTTTACCAGGGCGCTTACCTTGCGCAGATCCATAGGATGCTGTTGCAAGGCCTTTAAAATATCAATCCGCAGGATCTGATTCACTGGTGGCCTGCGGTTTCTCATCGGCACCGGTTGGCAAAAGTAGCAGCCCTGAAAGAGCGCAAAGCCCTCCTCGCGCGCTTGCTGGTAGTCGGCCTGAGTGTCCACGTTCTTGGCCAAGGTAGCGATTGCTTTGCCGTGCAGTTGCGCCATAAGTTCCCGCCGTTGCTGGGTCGTGGTCCGCACGAAATTTACCTGAATGTAATCAGCCAAATCCAGAAGCGGCTTGAATGGCGTCGCGCCTCTGAAATCAGCCAGTGCGAACCGGAACCCCAGGTTTTTCAACCGACAGCACGCAGCGATCAAATCAGGCGAGATTTCAAGGCGCTCTGATACCTTCAAAACTGTGAGGGTCGAGGGCAGCGTCTCCGCGAGCTGATCGCTCAGCGCCTCAGTGGGACAGCTCACAAAAGCCGTCAGTCTCCCCGTCAACTTTTTCAACTCGCTGGGCCTTTGCAGACCAAAGAACGCGGCGGTCTCCGTCATGGTACTGCCGGGTAGCTCACAATTCCCATCGCGTTCTATTTCTTGCCGGAAAACCAACTCGTAGGCATGGACGCGTCCATGCAGATCCAGAATCGGCTGGCGCACTGCGGCATGCAGCCGAGCTGTGGAACCGGGCTGCGCTTGTTCGGAGTCGTTGACAGGATCAATCGGAGTCGCCATCGGCTGTCACCCGTGTCCATCATAGGCTAATGGGCGGGCTGACTGAAATCTATGGAAAGATCTGCGACTCTCGGAGTGCGCTCCACACCAGCGCACTTGTGACTTAGCCAGGGGCGCGTCCGGATGAGATAGGCCCCCGTTGCTCATTTTTACAAGGTAGAAAATACGTGCTTCCGAAAAAATTACATGGCTCCATGCGGTAAAACACTCGTGCCCATCTTGTTAGGCAGTTGGGATATTGGCCTTAAGTCAAGCAGCCCCGGGGGGATAGCTCCCTAGCTCCGGGAGCAATGGCTTTGGCACGCACATTGCTGAGAAGACAGCCGAGATTCCATGTTTACCGGTCGTAAGTCGTAAGATGAGGGCCGTCACGACCCGGCATTTAGGGGAGCTATAGTCTCCAACATCCCGCCTTCACCTCGCGACCTCCCGGAGGCGCGAGACCGCGTGAAGTTGCAGGAAGACTTCGCGCGGAATGTGGCTGCGCTCAACGGCAACAAAAACAAGACCCGATTTCATTTCTCATCCCACGTTGCGGCCTTAGCCCAAGAACTCAGCGAGCCGACGATTAGGTTTGTGCAAGGATTCGGTCAATCTTCGCAATTCCGCGCTTCGCCCCGTAGTGGACACCAATGCAAAGAAGTGGGCAAGCGGTCATGGATGCGAAAACGCTTCCAGGAGTGAGTCAGATGTACGACGTTTTTGTTCGTTTCTCAATGAGTGGCAAGGTCGAAACATTGCACGCCCTCTTGACTTGTTATTCTTCGCGCGTCAGCCGGATTCGCAAGCATGGCCGCGCTAGTTTCCAACTCAATTTGTGGGGAGCCTGTCTCCTGACCCTCCTGTTATTCTGCAGTCTTCCCCAGACGCTATTAGGAGCAGTCAATCCTTCTCCTGCAGCGATGATCAGCCCTGCGCCCGGAAGCATCTTGCCTGGTTGGTCGGCGAACTTCTCGTGGACTGCGGGCAGCGGCGTAACGTCCTATGCGCTCTATCTCGGCACCACCGGAGCGGGGTCGCACGATTTGTATTACCCGGCTGCGAGCACGGCTACATCGGCCTCAGTGAGCGGCTTGCCAACCACAGGCGTAACGATATACGCCACTCTCTTTTCGCTAATCAATGGAGCGTGGCAGTCCATTCCCTATACCTACGCAGCGTCCGCGACCTCTGCGATGGCTACACTCACCAGTCCCGCGCCGGGAAGCACGCTGGCTGGATCGTCAGCAACTTTTTCGTGGACGGTGGGCACGGGTGTCAATGCCTATGCGCTCCATCTGGGCACAGGCCCGTTGACAAACGACGTGTACGACTCCGGCGTCACTTCTGCCAAATCGATCACAGTGACCGGTCTGCCAATGACGGGTGCGACAATTTACGCCACGGTCTATTCGGAGATCGATGGGGTCTGGTTCCCGGCGAGCTACACATATACGGAGGCGAAGCAGTCCGCCACATTAAGCGCGCTCTCCTGTAGCAGCGTGGCCTTGGTTGGGGCAGCGGCGGATGCTTGCAAAGTGACTCTGACTATGGCAGCCCCGGCTGGCGGACTGACTGTGAGTTTGTCGAGCGACAGTTGGGCAGTCGTTGTGCCGTCCGCGATCACGGTGCCTGCCAATGCGACAAGCGCCAGCTTCACGGCGATCGTGGCGGCGGTGGCGACGGCAAAAGCGGTGACTGTGACGGCAAAAGCAGGGAGCATATCGAAGAGCATATCGCTCACATTGGAGGCCGACGAGTGTGGGCTGAAGATCAATGAAACCAGCATCGCATTCGGCGACGTGGCGGTGGGCGCAACATCGACGCAAGACATAGTCTTGACATCGATCGGGCTCTTACCTGTAACCATCAGTTCGGCCACGCTGACGGGCTCCGGCTTCACGTTGCCGGGGACCACATTTCCGGTCACGCTGAACCCCGGCCAAGCCATGACGGTCAATATAGAATTCACACCCAAGGCAGCAGGCGCAGTGACCGGGCAGTTGAGCATCGTCAGCAATTCTTCAGCGGGGGCGACAACGGTGATCCAGCTGGAGGGCACGGGCACTCTCTATGAGGTCAAGCTGGCTTGGGAGGCACCGGCCAGTTCTTCTGTTCCTGTGGCAGGCTATGACGTATTGCGCGCTCAATCTGGCAGCTCCAGCTATGCACTCTTGAACTCCACGCCCCAAACCGCAACCACCTATGTCGATAGCACCGTCAAAGCCGGGATTACTTACGATTACGTGATCGAATCTGTTTCCAGTTCGGGGGCAGCGAGCCCTCCATCCAGCGCGATTGCTGTGACCATCCCGTAGCAGTGTCCGTCGGCAATGCCCCCACAGGCGGCGACCCGACATCGCCGAAGGACCCCGACGGGCATTGAATCGCCGCACGCTTTCATGCCAACTTCGCGTCCCATCAGGCAGGCATTCAGCGCATCGCTAGACCGGAAGCCCCGGTTTCGCGACTCAGCGAGTCAGGCTGTTCCCCTGAGAATGCACGATGTCCTACGGAGTCCTGCGGTGGGGTCTCCAAGGGCAGCGTGGAGAGAGACTTGCACGGAATAGCGGCAGCCCCGCTTGCGAATCCCATCCCGCCCGTTACTAATCTGAACCTTGGTAATGTATCAATCGCAAAAAACCAGCAAAATCGGGACATGGTTCCCCTTATGTTCGCTATATTGGACAGATCTGGTTAGTTAAATCAAAAAATGTGAAGATGTAAATATATATATTTCATATTGTTAGATAGTAACCTAGAAAGGTAATAAGAAAATTGTTACCTTCGTGACCAAAATCACTGATCGCGAGAAGGAATTAGCCGATTCTGACAGTAGCAAATCACTCTCGCTCTTGAGCGAATGCAGGTCCGCAGAAGGATTACGGGCCGGCGAAGGGTGGAGGGTGTGCAAACGCTTACTGGAGCAGATCATATGGCTGGATTCCCTAATAATTTCCCCTTGGGACTCGACTTCGCGCCGCGAAACGTACTCCCCGTGGTCAACAATTCGCTTGCGGTCCAACTTGGCGCCTATCGTCGCGCCTGCATCCGTCGGCTTAACCACTGGCGTTCCGCTCTTCTTATCTTATTGTCGTTCTGCTTGCCTGCAGCCCTATTTGCCGCGGTCACGCCCGCAACTCTCACCAGTCCCGCGGCAGGCAGCGTTCTTGGCTCATCGGCAACCTTCTCATGGTCCGCTGGCAGCGGCGTTCCGGCTTACGCACTCTGGGTGGGCACCACAGGAGTAAACACAAAAGACGTGTTTGACTCGGGCGTTGTCACTGTGACCTCAGTCAATGTGCCATCCCTGCCTCTCAATGTGGCAACGATTTACGTTGCCCTGTATTCGGAGATCAACGGGGTTTGGACGCCGATCAATTACACCTTCACGACATCGAAAACGGTTGCCCCGGCGACAATCTCCAAGCCGGCCGCGGGAAGCGTTCTGTCGGGTTCTTCGGCGACCTTCTCGTGGACGCCCATTGCTGGAGTTACAGCCTATGAACTCTGGCTGGGCACCACCGGCCAGGGATCGAGCGGCGTGTACAACTCGCACAGCATATCGGCGACATCGGTAACAGTCACGGGGATTCCGACCAAAGGCGTGCCACTTTATGCCACTCTCTTTACGAGAATCAACGGGGTCTACACTCCGGTCTACTCCACTTACACCGAAGCGGGAGGCTCGACAGCGGCGGCGGCGTTGAGTTCCATCTCCTGCAGCAGCACATCCATGACAGGATCGGGATCGGACGCGTGCTCTGTGACGCTGACCGCGGCCGCGCCGAGCGGCGGACTAAGCGTGAAGCTGTCGAGCAGCAATGCCGCAGTCACTGTCCCGGCAACGGTTACTGTGCCTGCCGCTGCGACCAGCGCAACGTTTACGGCTACCGTGGCTACGGTTTCGACTGCGCAAGCGGTGACACTGACAGCGACCGCGGGCAGCGTTTCAAAGACGTTTGCTCTGCAGTTGAATGCCGCCTCGGTTCTGCTGGGCGTCAATTCAACCAGCGTGGCCTTCGGTGATGTTGCTGTGAATACTGCCTCTACGCAATCATTGACACTCACTGCGACGGGCACGGCGCCGGTAACCATCAGCGCGGCGACGCTCACCGGTACCGGCTTCACACTGCCTTCATCTTCACTTCCTATCACCCTGAATCCGGGCCAGTCGGTATCGTTGAGTGTGCAATTCGAGCCTGCGACAGCGGGAGCAGCCACCGGTAAGTTGACCATTTCGAACTCCTCGAGCGGCGGTGCCGCAGTGATTGCGCTCAGCGGCACAGGTGCAACCTATGAGGTCGGTCTCACCTGGCAGGCGCCAGCGACCTCCGCCGATCCGGTAGCGGGATATAACATCTATCGCTCGCCAGCCGGCAGCTCAACGTATGAATTGGTGAACTCTTCCATACAAACCCAGACGGCGTATACGGATAACACAGTTCAGACCGGCGAAACCTATGATTACATTATAGAAAGTGTCGACGCGTCAGGAATTCAAAGCGCTCCTTCCACCATGGCCAGCGTCGTGATTCCCTAGCCGGAAGCAATGCGGGCCGAAAAATGAAACCGAGCCATGCGGGCTCTTCTTATGAAGAATCCGCATGGCTCGGTTTTTTTACGTTTGGATCGAGTAGAAATCGGACGGAAGTGGCAAACCAACTTTCTTGGAGCCTATTTCGCAACTGCGCTACAGCCTGCCTCCGCGAATGCCTGTTCAAGGTCGGCGATGATGTCTTCGGGAGCTTCGAGCCCAACCGAGAGTCGGACCAGGCCGTCCGAGATGCCAAGGTGGCGGCGAAGTTCGGGATCTAGATCCGCATGAGTTGTGGATGACGGATGGGTGATCAGCGTCTCCAGACCGCCAAGGCTCTCCGCGCGCGAACAGAGTTTCACGCAGTTCAAGGCCCGGATGGTCGCATCTTTCCCGGACTTCAATTCAAATGCGATCATTGCGCCGGGAGCACGCTGCTGCTTTTCGGCAAGAGCCTTCTGCGGAAACGAATCGAGACCGGGAAAGAAAACTCGTTCCACGACGGGATGATGCTCAAGCCACTGCGCGATGACCAACGCGCCCTCGCAATGCAGCCTGAGGCGGGCCGGCAAAGTCTTCATTCCTTGCAGCGTAAGCCACGCCTCAAAGGGAGCCTGCGTGGTGCCGATGGTCTTGCGAATCAGGCGGAAGCGCTCCAGCAGTTCTTCGTCGCGCGTGGCCAGCGAACCGCCGACAGTAGCGTTGTGTCCGTCGATGTACTTGGTCGTCGAAAGGATGGAGATATCCGCACCGAGTTCCAGAGGCTTCTGAAGCACCGGCGTGAGAAAAGTATTATCGACGGCGAGCAGGGCCGAATGCCGCTTTGCGATTTGAGCGACTGCTTGAATGTCGGTCAGTTTCAGCGTGGGGTTCCCAGGCGTTTCGATGAAGATGATGCGTGTTGTGTCCTGAATGGCGGCTTCGATATTGCGGGGATCGGAACCATCAACGAACGAAGCCGAGATGCCGAGATTGTCGAGCACCTCGCGAAACAGGCGCATGGTGCCGCCATACACGACATCGGAAAGGACGGCGTGATCGCCGGACTTCAGCACGGACAGGAAGAGCGTGGTGATGGCAGCCATGCCGGTTCGAAAGCTGACGGCCGGAGGCGTTCCCTCAAGCGCGCCGATGGCCTTTTCAAGAGCGTCGACCGTTGGATTTGATACACGCGAGTAGCTGAATCCCTTGTCGACACCCACAGCGTCGTGGACGAACGTGCTGGTCTGATAGAGCGGAAACAGAATCGAACTGGCGTGAGAGTCCAGCGATCGGCCGCCATGAATGGCAATTGTTGAATCCTGCAGGTCTTGTGTGCTCAAAACATTCTCCATTGCACCTGGTGAAAACATCCAGAAACAGCTCAGCCGCCTTGGGAAACCCCAGGCGGCTGCCAGAATGGAGATTGAGTGGGTAGACTCAGACTTCCGAAGCTGGCCGATGACCGCCTGGGGTGCGCATGGCCATAGGCATTCGAGAAGTGGGGATCATCGCTAATTGCATGGGCTCGCCTGGCAAAATCTGATTTCATCGTAGCATGTTGGTTGAAAAATCTGCCAGTTGTTGGCACTGCTCAGGGGCCAAACTCCGTCTATTCAAGGAGATCAATTTTCCAGGTGTGAGGCGCCGCGGTGCTGACCCACCCGGCGCGGCTCATCGCTTTGAAATTGACTTGCCGGCAGATCCGCGGTTACTCTCATCGCATGGGCAACTCAGCTCATTGTCGTTGTTGTCGCTCCCACGCATGATTGGGTGAGCGAGCAAACCCGTTTTGAGCAGGCGACAAGAGCTCCACCCAGCCCCCCAATCTCAGTCCAGCAATTCCCCCCAAGTCCTTCTTGCGCCGGTTGCTTGCGTCGCTCCACGTGCAAGCGCTTATGTTCTGTCTTCCCCGTGGCGGAATAGTCGAATCACGACCCTTAATCCAACAACCAAATCGAACAGGAGAAACCGATGAGCACTATCCTCAGCGAGGTCCTAACAGCCAACCAGAAGTACAGCGCATCCTTCGGGGAGAAATCGAATCTTGCGCTTCCCCCTGCACGCAGATTTGCCGTGCTTACCTGCATGGATGCGCGGCTCGACCCAGCCAAGTACGCGGGGCTGTCAGAGGGCGATGCGCACGTCATTCGGAACGCGGGCGGCCGTGCCAGCGACGACGCCATTCGCTCGCTCGTCATCAGCTATAAGCTGCTTGGCACGCACGAGTTCTTCGTCATCCATCACACCGATTGCGGCATGGAGTTCTTTACGAACGAAGTGATGCGCGGACTGCTGGACAACAGCCTGGAGACGGCCGAGCTCACCCCCGCCGGTTTCCGCGATGTCGGGAAAGGGCCGGGGTCGCGAGCCGGAGAATTTATTGAGTGGCTGACCATTGCTGATCGGCATCAGGCTGTGGTTGATGACGTCCTGCGTATCCGTAATCACCCGCTGGTGCCGCGCTCCATCCCGATTTACGGATACGTGTACGACGTAAAGACCGGCAAGCTGAATGAAGTGGAGGCTGCAACCCGGGCCGGCGCGGCTAGCTGAGGATTTTCCGCTTTGTGGCTTCCGCAAGGAACGATCCATGAGAAGTTGAGCATGCCTGCGTGTGCGCTGCCGACCATGACGGCGCCCGCAAGCCTCCGTTCACTGCAAGGTTCTTCTTCTTAAGTGAGCTTTCCAGGCACTTGCCGCCACCGCGTTTCCGGCAATGTGTCCTGGCTTTCAATTGGTGATGTGGCTGCTTCTTCACTTGTACGACCCTCGTGCTCGTAGCTCGCGGGCGAACTCGTCAAGCTCATCAGCCACATCCCGATACCCATGGTGAGCACGGGCAATATCAACAGGAACGAAAAGGACGGCACACTGATTGTGACCACTTGGCGCACCTCTTTGCGGGACTGAGTGGGTTATCGTCAATCCGCCTCGAAGAGATTAATCCTGTCGACAATTCGGACGATATCTTTCATATCCCCCGCCTGCGGTGTCGTGTTGACGCGCGGTAAGACAGGTGGCCGCTCGAGGAAGATCATGTTTGTCGGCAACCACGCATTCCGACGGCGTTCCCGTTCGACGCTGACTCTTCTGGCCGTCCTGGTGTGTTTGGCCAGTTCAGCGTATTACGCCCGCATAGCACTCGAAACTGGCGTGGTCCACAATGGAAATCCGCCGGCTCTTCAAGATCTGTATCCGATGTGGAACGCGAGCCGCGCGATCCTGCATCGCGTTGATCCATATTCCGAGAGCGTCACACTCTCAACCCAGATGGCGATCTATGGAAGGCCAGCAGGAGCGGGGCCACTGGACCCCATGCGATTTGCCTATCCTGTTTTCGCCGTGATTCCCATGCTGCCGCTTCTCTTCTTCTCGTATGCCGCATCGTGCCGGGCCGCCATTGCTGTGCTCTCTGTGTTGACCGTGCTCTCCACGTACTGGTGGCTTGGAACGGCTAACAGACGCACAGTGACAGGGGCAGCGATGATTCTGTCGCTGACCTTGTTTCCCGTTGTGATGGGTTTGATGCTGGTGCAGCCCACGCTTTTGTTTGCTGCCCTCATCGCGGCATCGTTTGCCTGCGTGCGTTGTGGACGCTATCGGTTGGCGGGTGTTCTTATGGCGCTGGCCACAGGAAAGCCACAATTGGCGGCGATGACATATATTCCATTGGCCGTCTGGATCGTCTCCGGTTGGAAACAAAGGAAGCCGCTCGCCCGCTGGTTTGCGGGGACCGAAGCATCATTGTTAGCGTTTTCGTTCCTTCTTGTTCCGGGATGGTTTCCGCAATGGTTGCGTGCGCTCTCGTCCTATCCCGGTTACACGCGGCCGTCGTTGCTGGTGATTCTTCTCGGGACAAACCCTGGCAGCGTGGCTACTCTGGCCGCAGGGGCGGCGGTGTTCTATGCTGCCCGAAGGCTCGCTGAAGCTGACCTGATGCTGGTGACGGGGTTTTCCATCTCCTGGCTGCTGTTCGCCATCCCCTTCCAGTCCTACAACGATGTCATGTTGCTCGCGCCCGCGTTATGGATGGTGAACTATTGCATTCAAGGCGTGGCTCCCCTGCGAAGAATGGCATGCATATCGCTGTGGTTGTTCATAGGCGCGAGCTGCGGCGTGATTGTGGTTGGGGTCGCGGCCGGGCTCGCCTTTCCCGCGCATGGATGGCGGTTCGCGGAGCCCTTGTTCACGGTGGCTTGTTTCGTACGTTCGTTGAGTATGGCCTTCGCCATGACGTCTGTGGTTCTTTATCGACTCAACAGGCTCAGGGCAGAGCAGCCCTTGTGCTTACCCCGTATCGATGCGTCCGCGGAGGTATCTCGATGACCATTCGCCCACGAGACTGGTTTGCACGACTTTCGAGTTATCCAGTGATGCTGTTTGTGGCGCTATTGGGAGCAGTGTTCCTCTTCGGCGCCTTCAGAAACACCATTGCCGATACGGATATCTGGTGGCATCTGCGCAACGCCGACTACCTGCTCCACACGGGCTCGTTGCCGCGCACGGACATGTTCTCCTTCACCGTCGCCGGCAAGCCGTGGATGAACAGCGAGTGGCTTGCCGAACTGCCTTTTTTGTTTGCCTGGCGATGGATGGGAATGCGCGGCATCTTTCTGATCACGGTCGTCTTGATGCAGGCCATTATGGCCGGAGTTCTTTATCTCGGCTGGCAGCGGTCGGGCGACATCAAGGCTTCGCTCCTGGCGTGCATTCTGGCGCTGATGATGGCCATGGTCTCATACGGGCCCAGAACGCTGCTCTTTGGGTGGTTGTTCTTTGTGCTCGAACTGATCCTCTTGTATAAGTTCCACCATGGGACAGACTGCCTGTGGTTGCTGCCTCCGCTTTTTTGCCTGTGGATCAACGCGCATGGGTCGTGGATGATCGGCATCGTCTATTTGCTGATTTTCGCCGCTTGCGGCTTTGTAGAGGGAGCCTGGGGATGGATCGAAAGCACCCGCTGGTCTCCGCAGCAGGCACGAAAGCTGACCGCTGTCTGCGCGACCAGTCTACTGGCTCTCTTGGTCAACCCTTTTGGCTGGCGGCTGGTTGCGTTTCCCTTCGACATGGCTTTCGTCGAAAAAGTAAATACGGTGGTCAACCAGGAATGGCAAAACATCAACTTCCACGATCTTCGTGGCCGGCTGGTCTTCCTGACTCTTGTGTTGTTCGCAGTCGCAAGCTTGGTGCGCAAACGCCGCTGGGTTCTTTACGATCTTGTGTTCCTGCTGCTGGCCATCTACTCTGGCGTGGCTTATCTGCGCTTCGTGTTTCTGCTGGGCCTGGTTCTCTGTCCCATGCTGGCCCAGGAGCTTACTCTGTTTCCGGCTTACCAAAAGCAGCGCGACAAGCGGATGCTGAACGCCGCTGTCATGGCGGGACTTCTCGTGTTTTGCATCCTTCACTTTCCGAGCGAGGCGAAGTTGCAGAGCGATCTTGCGGATGGATCCGACGGCCTTCCCGCACAGGCGCTGCCGTTTCTGCACACCTTCCAGCCGCGGGGCCCGGTGTTGAGCGATGTCAACTGGGGAGGATACCTGATCTGGAGTGCTCCGCAGATTCCTGTCTTCGCCGATACACGCGGCGACATCTTCGACCACTACGGCGTGCTTGCCGATTACATGTCGATCATCAACATGCGCTCGCCGCTTGAGCTGCTGAATCGATACGGAATCCGCTACGTGTTCTTTCCCAGCGAGGCCCCGCTCAGCTACCTGCTGAGGGTCACGCCTGGATGGAAGATCGACTATCAAAAAGGGAACGCGGTTCTGTTTGAAAGGACCACAAACGAAGCGGCCGTGCAGGGGCAGTGATCCGTTGCTCCTCCGCGCTGCAATGCTCCGTCAATGGAAGGGCATCTACTGACGCCTATTGCTGGATCGGCCGCTGCGACGTGGCATTGAAGGCCATCGCCGATCGCGGCATAAACGGCAGGATGTAGCTGAACGTGTAACTTACCTTCACGACTACCATGCAGCCCTGAGTGTTCTTGGCGGCACATGCGCTGCTGGAACCGCTGACCGTGGTGCCCGGCCACGTTGGAGTGACCGTCAGTGCGCTCGCGCTAATTCCTGGGTTTACGAGGCTCTGCACATAACTAACAACATTTGCATTGGTGGCGTTGCAACTGAATGTTGCGGTGGTCGCGCATGAGCTTCCCCAGTCTGCGCCCCGGACAGCCGCGTACCGCGTACCCTGCTGAGCGGCCCAGGAGACAAAATGATAGGCGTAGAGCGCGCGGCAGCAATCCAGAATGCCCAGCATCAATGTCAACAGCATAGTGGCGGAAAGAGCGAATTCCACGAGTTCGCTGCCGCGATTGTCGCGGGTCAGCTTCAGCAATGTTCGTGCAGCGTTCTGCTTCTTTGTCATGGTTGCCTGCCTTGAGATCGCACCACCCACCACTAATTTCCGCCTCCGCGCATGGATGCCGTACTCGACAGCGGGATGGAGGATGGAAGTCCGGGCCAGGGGAATTGCGGAGTATACGCTGCCGAGACGTTGACGGAAACGCGGTAAACGACATTGGTGGCGCAACTCGGCGTCGAGGCACAACTGGCAGAAAAGGAAGTTCCGTCGGAACACTCGCACCCGTACGTCGGGGACGCAACCAGGTTCGGCACATCCGTGGCGTCGACGGTTGCCGCGGTTTTCATGCCCGTGATATCGGTGGGATTTTGGGAGCCGTATTCGGCTCCGGCATTGGCCGCGCCGGCGATCTCCATGGCCAGGAAGTATCCCCGTCCAAGGTCAACAGCGCCCAGCAGAGTTACCAGAAGAAGCGGCATCGCCATAGCGATCTCCAACAAGCTTGAGGCCTGATCCGCTCGTTCGAAGACGCAGAATTGTGAGTGGAGATTCATCAGCTACTCCATAAGAACCGCGGCGGTGCCTTGAATGGGGGAGCCACCCGGCAGCGAGGAGTAATCGTTGCCGAGGGTGAAGGTATCGGTCCCGTTCACGGTTAAGGTACTCACGACGATGGACGTGTAAGCGGCAAGATTGCTCCCTCCATTCAGAAGCAGTTCTGCGGCGGGCGCATAGAGAGTGCCTTGCCAGACCGAAGTGGAATCCCCATTCACAATCACCGTGCTGGCGTCGCTCAGATCCTGAAAGATCAGAATCCCGGCATACGTGCCGGTGGTGGGCGCGACGAAGTTGGCGCTGCTCGAGCCGTTCATCGTCAATGAGCCGGTGGAAAAATAGAACGTCACGCTATTTCCCGACACCGTATCGCTACCGTTGACTAACATGGGCCCATCCACGATGTAGGTTCCGGCATTGAATTTGGCCGTAGCACTGCCATTGATCGTAATGCCGCCGCAATATCTGCCGGGATTGAATACTGCGCTTTGACTGCTATTGACCAAGGCTTGACTGGGAGAACCTGTGAACGGGGTCGAACTGGTGGTCCCGCAGCTACCGATGGTGGGAACAGGCAGATTCGCCAACGGATTCGCCATGGAAGCCACACCGGTGACCGGCGCAGGGCTCAGCGAGGGGCTTCCATTGATCAGATCGCCTCCATGCACACGAATGTACGACGCGGTCACTTTGACGCTCCCATTGGCGAGCAGCGCTGTGCTCGAGCTTGAATCCACCACGATGCCGCAACTGGAACTGAGAGATGCGCTTCCGTTGAGCAGCAATGCCTGCGGCGCGGTCGGGCTGAGGATACCCAGGCACACTGTCGAGGCTCCAAGGCCGGCCTCCGCCCTGGCGGCAACGGGGAGAGAACTGATGCCCAGTATTCGCGCGAAATACATCGGTTGCTGCTGGGCGATGACCGCCTCGGCAAACTTCGTGTTGTTGCAATTCGGATCGTTGGCGCCCAGGGCGCAGGGACCGTTGTTGATCGTCAGGGTCAGGCCCGTTCCGCTGCCTGCGGCACACTGAGCGAGAATGGTTGGACTATCCAGTCCATTCTCCGTCACAGCCGTCTTGGCGGCACTCTGCATGGTCGCGCAGTTGCTCGTTGTTCCGCACTGCTGAATCTCCATGGCTGCCGCCAGCGCCGCCGCATCCGCCGCGGTCTGCAATCGCAATTGCGCAAAGCGGAGCTGGCCAACGTCGATGGCCAGGCCCGCAAATCCCAGGATCACAACCAAAGAAAGCGCCACCAGGACCAGCGCCTGGCCACTCTCGTCCTTCAGGAATCGCATCGGGTCATTCCTCCGGCAGAAAGCGCAATCGCATTTCTGGGAATCCAGTGTGTTCATCGGCGGCTAACTCTGTTCGATTAGTTTCGGAGCGATTCCAATCGCTGTTTTTCTGGCGCGAATTGGTTACTCAAGTCACAGCTTCCTGCACGCACAGAGACATTGCCCTCTTGGAATTGTTTCGTCCGCCGATACACCTCGTTGAAAGCCATTCTCACCATCCCGGCAATCGGGCGGCAGAGTGCGGCTTCCAGGAGAAAACTTCATGAAGAGCGTCAAGTCGTATCTGCGTGGCCTCGTGCGCGACGAGTCCGGCCAGGACCTGATCGAGTATGGGCTTCTTACGGCCATCCTTGCGTTGGGCGCCGTGGCAACCATCGGCACACTGGGAAGCAATGTCAGCAGTGTCTACAGCAAGGTCTCCAGCAGCCTTACCAGCGCGATGTAATGGCGAGGTCAAGACCGCTGGACAAACCCGGCTATTCGACCCACCGGTCGAGTCTGCCCGAACCGAACGAAAAGTCAACGACGATGATGTTTCCAACTCAGTTCGTGTATCCGGCCGCCGCGCTTGTCTGCGCGGCGATTGGCGCCGTGTACGATGTGCGCAGCGGGCGGATACCGAACTTTGTCACTTTCCCCGCCATGCTCGGCGGCCTGCTCCTCCATTTCGCTTTGGGAGGTTGGCGCGGACTTGGCTCTGCATTGGCTGCGGGACTCATCTGCGGCATTGCGTTTCTTCTCTTCTGGATCGTCGGAGGGATGGGCGCCGGCGACGTGAAGCTGATGTCGGCCGCGGGCTGCCTGACCGGCTTGCCGGGCGCAGGATCTCTGCTTCTGCTGACGGCCTTTGCCGGCGCAGCAATGGCGATCGGTCTGGCGCTGTGGAAGCGGCGTCTGACGGAGACCCTCCGCAACGTGGGATCGCTCCTGATGTACCACCGAATAGCCGGGCTCGCTCCGCACCCGGTACTCAACATCGACAATCCACATACCATTCGTCTGCCGTACGCCCTGGCTATTTCGGCCGGTTGTGCGCTGACCGTCTATTTGCAGGCCGTTGGGAGGTAGTGCCATGCAGCCACGTCGAATTGTGTACGCCCTGCTTCTGGCGCTCTCGGTCTCTGCGCTATTTACGTGGTGGTTGAGCCGAAACATGGCGAGAAGTCGCGCTGCCGCGCCGCCGCAGAACCGATATGTGGCTACAGCCCGCGCGCTCGAATCCGGAGAAGCGCTGGCGGCGGCGGACTTGGCGTTTGTCGAGTGGCCAGCCTCGGCATCGCTCGATGGCGCATTTGTAAAACAGGAAGCCGTGGTTGGCCGGACGGTGCTCTATCCGCTGG
>Ga0224531_1000515_pt1 | contig 19148 bp, 22 predicted proteins | sample CBST100metaG_FD_179876 | JGI IMG/M metagenome (GOLD analysis project Ga0224531, IMG submission 179876) | Peat soil microbial communities from Stordalen Mire, Sweden - C.B.S.T100 | ecosystem: Environmental > Terrestrial > Soil > Wetlands > Peat | place: Sweden: Norrbotten County, Stordalen Mire...
CACTGGTCCCGATCTTCTCGGCAACCTCGGCCTGAGTCAGCCCCTTTTGCCGCCGCTGATTCGCCAACGCCAGACCAATCTTCAATACCTGCGTCTCTTCTTCGTACGCCTTCTTGACTGCGGGCTTGCGGAGTTCCTTTTTTACGTAGCGATCCCAAGCTGTCGTCATTTGTTTCCTTCTCCTTTTCCGCGTCTGGCCCCGGCAGAGCGCTTTGAGCCTAAACGAGCCTCGTGTTTTTCCATCCTTGCGCTACCGATACGCTTGTCTGCTTCCTCCACTGCCGGAGTGTTCTTCGTCAACCCGTGTAGCAAGATCGCTGTGCGTTCGTCATCGAAGAAGTACAGAACCCGGTAGCGTGTTTTTCCAACACGTAACCGAATTTCACGGAGCCGTCCATCAATCTGCGAAGTATAGGGATAGTCAAGAGTTGGCCCTCCCTCTTTCAGCAGATCGATACGAGCAATGACCTTGCCTCGAACTTCCTCTGGCAGGGTATCCAGCCATTTCATTACGGGCAGTTTTCCGTCATCGTCCTGATAGAAATCAACATTCCAAGCCATTGCTGGACGTTTGCCCTCCCAAGCAGTTTATCAAATTTGATAAGTTTGCGCTACGTTGCGCAATGTTTTTTTGAACCCCGCCGTAAACGGAATCGGAACCGAATACATGGGGAGGCCGCTCAAGCCACAATTCGTTCCGGGTGATCGCCGTTTGCATACTTGCGCAGTTCGGCCACAGGAATTAAAACCCGACCTCCAATCTTTCTGAACGGGAGCCGCCGCGTCGCCACCAGATAGTCAATCCCGCGCACACTGATAGAGAGAAGTTGCGCGGTCTCATCGCGGCTAACCAACAGTTTGGCGTGGGATGGGACTGTAACCCGTACAGCCACCTTTCCCCTGCACATAAGCTGTCTGTGGTGGAGCGGATCGCGTCTGCTTCCGAATAGCCGTTCAGAGAAACTGACATTCCCCGGATATTGGAAGATGTGCCGAGGCACGAGGGCCGGTGTCAAGGCTCTACGACCGCGAAGCGGCGCGCTTCAGCGCGGCCTTGACTCCGGTCCGGCCTCGGCTATGCTCTGTCTATCCGGGGAATGTCATTATCCGCTCCGGCGCTACAAGCCCAATCCGAGTCCCCGAGCAATTTCTTCGATATGAACAGATTGCGGCGTGATTCTCTGCGTAGCGGCTTCCGGTTCGATTGCCGGCGCATAATCGAGATACAGAAAACACTTGCCCAGGCGCAGCAAAATATACTTGCTCCATCGCATCGCAATAGACTTGCACTGGCACGTCATAATAAACTTGTATTAGCACGTCGCAATAAACGTGTAGAGACGCAGAAGGCTATGGCCACTCCGAATGAAAAACTCGCAGCTTCCCTGAAACTTCTCCGCGAACTGCAACAGAACGGACAGCATGTCTTTCAAGCCGGGCAGATGAGCCGCGTTCACCGTGACCGGCTGGTGAAGAATGGTTTTCTGCAGCCAGTCGTCAAAGGGTGGCTTATGTCGACCAGCCCTGGCGCTCGTCCTGGAGATAGTACCGCATGGTTTGCATCATTCTGGGAGTTCTGCGCGGCGTATTGCAATGAACGATTCGGCACAGACTGGCATCTTTCGCCGGAACAGTCGCTGCTGCTTCATGCCGAAAACACGGTTGTTCCAACTCAGGCCACGGTCTACAGTCGCAAGGGGCACAACAATACAATCGCGCTTCCTTTTCGCACCGCGCTCTACGATCTGAAGCAGGCGAAAATGCCGCCGCAAAACCAATTGGCGCTTCGTGATGCCCTGCGGCTCTTTACGCCCGAAGCTGCGCTTGTGCGTATCCCGGAATCGTTCTTCCGTCATCATTCTTTGGAAACCCAAGTCGTACTCGCACGCATCACAGACGCTTCGAATCTCCTGCGCATTCTATTGGATGGCGGTCATTCAGCCGTCGCGGGCCGTCTCGCTGGCGCGCTGCGCCGTGCCGGTCGCGCAGAACAGGCAGACGAGATTCTCTCCACGATGAAGCGCGCCGGATACGATGTACGCGAGTCAGATCCATACGCGAATGGGCAAACCGTCGTTGCCGTGACTCGCCCTACGGAGGCTCCAATTGTCAGCCGAATTCAAGCTCTATGGGCCTCTACGCGTGATGCCGTGCTGGAAACTTTTCCGACGCCGCCGGGATTGCCTGACAAAGCCGAGGCCTATCTCGCACATGTGGATGACATTTACAAAAACGATGCCTATCACTCGTTGTCGATTGAGGGTTATCGTGTAAGCCCGGAATTGATTGAGCGCGTAATCTCTGGACAATGGGACCCTAGGCATAATGAAGCCGACAAACACAACCGCGATGCACTTGCAGCGCGTGGCTACTGGCAGGCATTCCAACAGGTCAAGGCAAGTGTACTCAAGGTTCTTGAAGGCAATAATGCTGGTGCTGTAGTTAGAACAGACCACCGCGAATGGCACAGAGAACTGTTTGAACCGTGCGTCGCCGCCGGTTTGATTCCTGCCTCGGCTTTAGCGGGCTATCGGAATGATGCCGTTTACTTGCGCAATTCCCGCTATGTTCCGCCGCGCTGGGAAGCGGTCAGGGATGCTATGCCTGCCCTGTTGGATTTGATCGAGAGTGAACAGGAACCGTGTGCGCGCGCAGTTCTTGGGCACTGGCTCTTTGGCTATATTCATCCGTATCCCGACGGCAATGGCCGAATGGCGCGCTTTCTGATGAACGTACTGCTAGCATCGGGCGGGTATCCATGGACAATCATTCGTGTAGATGATCGCACAGAGTATCTAAGCGCGCTCGATCATGCCAGCATCGAAAGCGATGTACGGCCCTTCGCAAACTTCATTGCCGGACAAGTGCAGTGGTCGCTCAAGAAGACAAGATCACCGAATCCATAATGACAAAATGAGTGTGAGTCTCCATGATAATGCTCGCAGAAAAGGAGTGTGGCCGATGAATATTAACGTACAGTTTGTTTCTGAGTTGCCCTTCCCGGAGACAAACGCACTTGTCTATCGTGAGCTTTACGAATATGAGCAATTGTTTCGAAGACTTGCACACGCTGCACTTGTGGCCAAGGCAGGCGGGAAATGGGAAGATGTCCTTCCGGACGAATTGCTCCGCAAATGGAAGGGGCGCCTCAATAATCTTTCGAACAGAATCTATTTGAATTGCGAGAACAGTAGGAACCCAATCTGGATCACAACAATGGAAGATCTTCAGACCATTTTGACGATGGATTCGATATGGTCATTTGTGCATGAATTCAGCGGTTATGAGAAAACATTTTTGATAAATAAGCTTTCTGAAGTAATCGAAATTCGTAATGTGATTGGCCACAATAGAGCTACGACATCTGACACAGTTACCATATGGCGAGGGATTGCTACATCCTTGAGGCCAGGATTGGATGCATTCAAAGCAAGCCTCCTTTACCGAGATGACGACGAAATCCACCTCAATACGGTAGAGAATAGTAATCCAGTTGCAGCTTACTATTCGAAACGTTGTATAGGTAACGACTGGTCACACTTTCAGCCATCCCTGTCCGAGTCGACGTATTTCTTTTCACTGACACATCTTCCGGTTGATACGGATGGAGATTGGGTGCGAGTGGCAGACTTATTTGAAGCCTTCAAGAATTGTACTCAATATGTTTTCTGCTTCATGATCAATAAGTCTGGCAATGAATTCTCCGTAGTGTGGCCGAAGAATCTGCCAGGGCAAGTGAACGATCAGATCATCGATGTGTTCTGGCAGAGTGCGCAGCAAGTGTGGACTTATACCACGTATCAGGAGCAGAGCGCTGCCTTTGTCTGCGATCCGCAGATTTGGTTCTATGAAAACCGAAGGCCTGTTCGGGAATGATGACGTGTGGCAAGCGTTCCACAAAAATACTTAGGTTGGTTAATGCGGAACCACTCTGAGAATACGGAGGATTATGACAAAGAAACTAAGCAAGCCCGTGGTGGTCCACATGGATATTCGCAAATTGAAACCTGAGCCGGAAACCAATCTTCCGGTTCTCAGCAAGGCAAAGTTGGAGGTACTGATTGAGGAAGCAGTGATAGATGCTTACGGCGAAGACGAACAAAAAGTTGGTTTGCTCACCATGATGCAAGAGCATCTTGCGCTTCCATTTTCCGTGAGCATCCTCGGGGTTGAGGCCGTTGCGGAGAAAGTGGATATGACGCACGATGGCCGGATTGTCGCGGTCTGTCAACGAGATGGAATGAAACAGAGAATTGAAATTCTCGATCTACCTCTGCCCAAACCTGCACCGGTAGGCGCGGAGTGGATTGCAGCATACAGCTATTGGCGCAAAGGGTTCTAATGAGCGAATACCAGTATTACGACTTCAAAGCAATCGATCATGCACTGACAAAAGCCGAGATGGCCGCCTTGCGGTCCATTTCCACGCGCGCTGTAATTACCTCGACGAGTTTCACTAATCATTACGAGTGGGGCGACCTGAAGGCCGATCCGCTCAAGCTTTTGGAAAAGTATTTCGACGCATTTGTCTATGTGGCAAATTGGGGCACGCGGGAGTTCCATCTTCGTTTGCCGCAGGAATTGGTTAACGCAAAAGAGCTCAAAGCAATACTCCCAGGGGAGTCGGCGCAGGTGCGCAGTTCTGGAAAATTCGTGACGATTTCTTTCGAAAGCGAAGGAGAGCCCGACGACGATTGGGATGACGGGACAGGCTGGATGGGATCGTTGATTTCTTTGCGCGGCGATCTGCTTCGCCGCGATTTTCGTTCTCTCTACCTCGGATGGCTTTTCAGTGTGCAAAACGGGGAATTCCCCGACGAAGTGTTGGAGCCTCCCGTGCCTGCTGGCCTGCGCGAACTTTCAGCGCCGTACGATTCGTTGATCGAGTTTCTCGGAATCGATGAGGACCTCGTCGAAGTTGCCGCCTCTGCTTCAGAGCCGTTAAGAGCAGGGCCATCGCGCAAGGATCTCACGACCTGGATTCGGAACCTGACCGAAAAAGAGAAAGACGGCCTGCTCGTAAACGCGCTATTGGAGCCAGATGAACGGTGGAGAATCGAACTGCTATGCCGATTCGAGCATGAGAACGTCTCTGCCTCAGATCACGGCACAGTAGAGCAACGTTCAATCGCCGATCTTCTGACAGCATCCCATGCCCGTACCGAGGAACGTATGCGGAAACTGAACGCACAGCGAGCAGCGGAAGCTGCGCGGAAGAAAGCTAAGGAAGAGGCAAGCCGCGCGCTATATCTAGACAATATGGCAAAGCGTGAAAAGGCGGTCTGGAAACAGGTGGATGCGTATATTCAGAAGCGGCAACCAAATGATTACGACCGGGCTGTGATACTGCTAACCGATTTGCATGATTTGGCTGTCCGTCAGGGAGGTGAAGATGCATTCCTCTTGACAATGGAAGGGCTTCGCAAAACACATGCGGCCAAGGATAGCTTTCTGCGTCGCCTCACAAAAGCAAAACTGTAGGTAAAATCCGGGGAATGTGATTGGGCCTCAAGAGCACCGCATGAAGCCAAAACAGCCAGCATGTCTCTCTGTAAAAACCAACAGCCATCAAAACGGCCACCAAGCAATTTTTATCGCTCAATTTCTGAGAGGCCATTTGCATTTAACTCTTTTATTTTCTGGTGCCCGGAGGGGGACTTGAACCCCCACGAGGGGTAAACCTCTGCGGATTTTAAGTCCGCTGTGTCTAATGCTAAATAACTCATACATAATAAGTTATACTCGCCTAATTGCAAACTGTGTAAGTTTATGTGTAAATTATGTCACTTTCTCACGGTTCCACATCTCTTCCTTTGGGGTAATGTTTCCCACTTCAAGAGCTGAGAGAGGGGTAGAATTGCATCCGTCGTGAGGCTCAGAGGCTCAATCCAATGTCCATGCCTTGGCTCTTTTCCTGCTTGGGAGTCTCGGCTATCTCACGTTGCGGCGGCCTCCGGTCGGGCTTATGGGCGCTCTGGTGCGAAACATCATGCCCGAGCGCCGAGCCGAGCTTCTCTCGGCTGTCAGTGAACAGTTGCACATCGTAGGCCCCGCGCGAGACGGCTACATACGCGATGCGGTTGTTGAGCAGGTCTTGGCCCCCCAGCTCGGTATCGACGTGGATCAGCACACAGTCAGCGGTCTGTCCCTCGCTGGAATGACTTGTGACCGCGTAGCCATGATCGAGGCGCGGATGCGTCGCCGGATAAAGCTCGACTACACGGTCTTCTGGGCGGCCTCCGTCCATCTTCAAACTCATCCGTCCATCCTGGCCGATGCCCTCCACGGTCCCGAGTTCACGGTTGGCCAGCTTCAAGTCGGGCGAGGGCGCGCATAGCCTTAAGGCAACGGAGCAGGGCCGGGCTCTCGGTCGTGGCTCCTGACACAAACCCTCATCCCTTGAAAAGCGTCTTGCATCCGGCCCGCTTCAAGGCCGCGAGCTGCAAGGCTGTACTCTGGTCGTCAGTCGATACGCGGGCATAGCCGTATTTCATGGGTTAATTATGGCCTTGACATTTGACCCATGCAAACCCTTGAAAACGCGGGGCGGCGGTCGTGGGTCAAAACTTACCCTTTGTGGGACGGCTGTAAAACGAATACCCTCGAAAGTAGTGGCGTTGCCCGCGACGATTGCGGAAAACTGAAGAACGAGTAAGAGAGACAAACGTGTGGAGTGATTGTAGGATTAGCCATGGAAATCACAAAAGAGATGCTTGGTATTGAGACGCGGAAGAAGATTCTTTATCTCGATCAAAGCTTTTTCTCGTTGGCATCCAAAGAACGGCGGCATGGTTGGGTTGACGACGCCATAGCGAGAATTACTGAACTGCTCGATTTGCAACTGCTTGCAACTCCTTATTCGTCAATTCATATTGCAGAAGCAGATTTGTATAAACAACGGGATGTCCTCGTTGCTTTCATTCAAAGGTTTTCGCGGGCTCACCATTTTGAGCCGTACTACCAGGTTGAAGAAACCCAAATTCTAAAGGCATTTCAAGCGTTTCTTGCCGACAAGCCCGCCCAGTACGTGAAAGAAGAGCGGGATGTGATCTCATCGACCGTTCATGACTGGGACGGGCAATACAGCGTAAGTGTTTTCACGGCGGAATCCGGCTTTGATCGAAAGCGAGCATTCAAGCAGCGTTCTGTCGATGCCCTTCTCGATGCTCTTGACGATTGGAGCAATAGCAGCAACACCTTTGAGCAAGATATGGAGTTGGAGTTTAACGACGCCGCGCGGATTTTCGTTGATGAATATGCAAAAAAAACGGCGCGGCTCTGTTGCGGGGATTTCGCGGCGCTGATCGATTCCCCGATAGTGGCTGATGTCGGGGAAGGATTGATTTTTGTTGTAGGAACTTTGAAGGCTGACCCTCGATCTATCGGGGCGTTTTTTGCTTCTCAACATTTCAGGGAAGTCCCATCACAGCAATTGTCGGCGCGACTTTACAGCGCGTTTAAAGGACGTCTGCGTGGGAATAAGAAAGCCATCTGCCTGCCTGCTTCCATAGAAAAACGCAAAACAAAGTATTCCGGGCTGATCTTCGATATTCAGCACGCCTCAACATTTGCACCATATTGTGATGCTTTCTTTGCCGATAAGGCCATGGCTGACCTAATGAATGATGACCGTGTGGCCGTTGAAAAGATTTACGGCTGCAAAGTCTTCAGCGCGGCACGCCGCGAAGAGTTTTTCAAGTGGCTGTCTGACCTCAAGGCCAACAAGACGCCGGAACATGCGGACGGCCTTAGCTTGGCGTAGGGAATTCAATTCATGGTCAAGAACAAATCTTTGTAAAATGGTTTTGAAGTGGAAGGTTCGATTGACCTGGATTTGCGCAGTTTCGAGTTTAACGGGGGGCTGTGCACTTTATTCAGACGTACAGGTAACGTTTCCCGACGGAAGGACGAAGGACCTCGTTCAAAAAGCATTTCCTCTTACAAATTCAATGGCGGCTGGATTTGCTGGATCGGTGCGAATTGGCTTTAGCCTGCTGGATAGCTTGGCCAGCTTTCTGAAAATGCCTCCAGAGATTGACCGGACCAAGGTAGGATGGGACCCTCGCTGGGTTTCTGTAAATTGGGCTCCTCTTGCTCGATCCGTGTTTGAGAGCGCCGAACCTGTGGAACAGCGACTCGGTGCGCGTATCCTCGTGGTGGCCGCTTCACCAAGCGAGAATAGTGGACTAGGTGCCAAATTTTACTTCACGCGGTTTTCTGCGCCAGATTTTAGACCCGGCATCATGACCAAGCCGTTCAAGCTCTGTAGCATCGGCAGCGGCGCTGGTATATCGGAGTACCACGCCAGTCTCAAGCCGCTATTCAGGTGGAGCGGGCACGTTGCCACGCTTCAGGCAGATGTGGGAGGCCCACACGGTTGGGTACGCAATCTCAGTTTCAGAATTTCACAGCGTCTAGCCGACCATCCGCATACCGGAATCAGTCGGCATATGCACACAATCATCGTGGGACGCCGCCTAATGATCGTTGAAAATAACGACGAACGTATTTATCGCGGAGACGAGCCACCAATTGAAATCCGTATGCCTCCGGTGGCGCAAACTTATCCGCAGTTCATAGAGTTGGCTGCGTCGGGCGGTCATGAAGCAGCCGGTGCCGTCTGCTGAATCGCCCGTACTAGGGGCCAACTCCTAAACTTACCTATTTGAGAATGCCGAGCGGGTCGGAGTCGCGGTCCATCGTTATGTGTGACTTAGCTGCGCCTGTGGGGTCGGTTAGGATCAACTCTGTTGAATTTCCGAGCCACGCCTTCAGACATTCGGCGGGAGACTGCTTAGTCGAACAATCTGTGTTCGGCCCTAAGCCGCCCTCGATGTGCCCATGAGCCGGGACGACAGTTTCGCTGCTGGCAAGACTGACGTGATCTCTGCGCGTCGTTTTGCCGTCCGGCCCGCGAAGAATAGCGTTGTAGCTGACGGCCCCCACCAGGGGCTCAGCCTTTGCCGTGTTGTTGGTGATGATGCAGCCTGACGTTACCTGCATCGTTGCCGGGGTAGTGGTCGAATAGAACGGCAAAAGAGACTTGGCCCGATAGCAGCTAGCGCTTAGCGGCGCTCCCTTTAGGGCCTCATTCCACGCGAACTTTACAGGCATGGCCGGAGATGGCGATTCAGCTCCGCACATCGGAAGTTTCGCGTACTTGTCGGTTGCTCCGGTCGTCGGCTCAATGGTGCGGCAAAGAGTGCCGCTCAACGTGTCGAGGGCAATTTCCGGGTTGCCCCCTGTCGGCGCGAACCTGTGACCCTGTGAAGCGTCGGGACGCTCGGGCGTCACGCTCTCCACCTTCTGCGACGGCGGGGAGGGCTTATCCGCCGTGCATCCTACTAACCCTAGTAGGGTCGCAAATATGGGTATGAGAACGGGGCCAGATTTGAGGGTGAAGGGCATGTACCCAATCTTACCTTGCGGCCCTGGCGTTTAGTGGTCAGCTCACGAAACGGAAAAAATCGTACGCCAAGGCGGGGATTTTAACCGCCAACTTTTTGGCTAGAGACTCAAACCAAAATCTTGCCCTTGCTCCTGCTGCGGCGCAATCTCCCGCTGCGGCGTGACTGCCTGCTCCTGCTTCTGTTCTGGCTTCATCTCCGGCGCATGGGCGCTGCTGCGCGGGCCTAGGCGTATTTCATCGGGGGGCATTTGCGCCGGGGAAGGGAAGCACCTGGGCGGGAGACTTTCTTTGCGGTATGTTCTTGCCGCGTACTCCCTGGCCTTCGATAACGCCAGAGTAGAAAGCCAGACCATTAACACCGGGCGGCGGCGGCGGCGTTTTTCCCGCCTGTCCGGCCTCATATCCCGCTTGCCATGCCTTGGGGTCTTGCCTGATTTCCATGCCTCTATTGTGAGACTGACTTTTGAGACGCGCAAGCCTATGATTTCAGCGACTCCGCGAACTGACGCAAAACTTACCCTTTGCGAAACGATGAAAGGGAATGGGCCTTATATACCGGTGGGAATTGCAAACGATCTATGGATTGCCCTTTTGCTGAACTTCGGGCGACACTTCTTCACAACGTCCGTATCGGGATAGGGGAACGCTTTTCAGTGTGCCGTTTGGATTTAGGAACTCGACACTCCGTTTATAGCGGAGGGTTGTCCATTCTATCGAGAGTCGCACCCGCATCTTCGTGCCGCTGATGATGCCCGGTTCACTCGCCCAACTTGTTCCGTCCGTTTGATAGGTTTCTTCGCTAGAATGCGGTACTCCCTTGTCATATCCCCGCGTATTCAGGAAACCCCGATTGAGGTCCGCCTGTTGCGCTTTTGACATTTTCTTGAACTCACCGGTGCTGATGAGGAATTGCTTGAGAGTTTCGCTTTTGCCGAAGATAAAGAATGTCTCTAGCTTTGGGTCATCATCAAAACACGCATAGCCATCTGCCATACGGTCTAGTCCACCCGCCTTATAAATCTCGTTGTAGTAGTCGCGGGCGGATTGGGCAAACGTAGAGGCGCTCCCAAAAAGCAACACCACAACGAGAGCGATTTTCATAATGAGTTGTAACCTAGACATACCGCAAGCACCTCACTCTGTTCAGGATCGCAGCTTACCCTTTTCGAGACGCGCTAGTGTTGATCCGGGAGCAACTGAACTTTGCTTCCGATGCCCGGCTGAGTGACTTCCAAGTGTCCCCAAGAATTCAGGGCAACATCCAGCGACGTGCCATCAGACCCGCTCAGCGTAACAATTCCTCTGGATCGGTCGATGCTGGTCACCGTGTGTACGGGAAGTCGATTTGAGCACGCTTGTGGGTTTGTCTGGATAATCATAGCGCAAATTATATCCGTTTCGGGGGTCTAAGCCCGTAATGGGACGCTACGGATGGACTGCGCCCAAATCAACGGCGGTGTAACCGAATAGCTGAGTGCCTCAGATAGGCCATGCGGTAACGCGGGCGGGGTACCGGGGCCGCCGGGGGGCGGCGGCTTGCTCCCTTAAGAGACCCAAGCCAATATCCAAGCTCTGCTCCTGCTTTGGCGCAATCTCCCGCTGCGGCGTGACTGCCTGCTCCTGTTTCTGTTCTGGCTTCATCTCCGGCGCGTGGGCGCTGCTGTGCAATACATCATGCCCCAGCGCGGCTCCCAGCTTCTCGCGGTCGTTGGTGAAGATTTGCGCGTCGTATGCGCCGCGCGAAACGGCAACGTAGGCCATGCGGTTGTTGAGCAGGTCTTTGGCCCCCAGCTCGGTATCGACGTGGATCAGCACCCGGTCGGCGGTCTGCCCCTGGCTGGAATGACTCGTGACCGCGTAACCATGATCGAGGTGCGGATGCTTCGCAGGATCGAGTTCGACCTCGCGACCTCCGTCCATCTTCAAACCCATTCGCCCCTGCTGGCCGATGCCTTCGACGGTTCCCAGCTCGCGGTTGGCCAGCTTCAAGTCGGGCGAGGGCGCGGTAAGCTGCACACGGTCGGTGACATAGCAACAGCCTATTGTGCAAAGCCGCTGTACCCTTGAACGAACTCATGACTATGGGCAGGCTGCGGCTCGATTTTCTGCGTCGCCTGCTCCTGCTGGATGGCCGATGGATGCGACACGTCACGGCTTAGCCGCTGGCCCAATGTCTTCGAATCATTTGTATACATCTGCACGTCGAACTTGGCGCGCGAGACGGAGACGTAAGCCATGCGGCTATTGAGAAGCTGACCGTGCGCCTGCTCCGAGTCCACATGGATCAGCACCCGGTCGGCGGTCTGGCCCTGGCTGCTGTGGCTGGTCACCGCATAACCGTAGTCGAGATGCGGATGCTGCTTCGCGTTGAACTTGGTCTCGCGGCCCGAGTCCATGCGTAGCGTGAGATTGCCTTTGCCGTCGATCTTCTCGACCGTCCCCAGTTCTCTATTCGCCAGTTCTTGTTCGTGATACGGTGCCGTCATCTGGACGCGATCCCCCTCTGCGAACGTGCGCTCCGCCTCCCGGTAGACCGCCACGCCCTGCAACCGGCGCGGATCGTAGCTCAGCTCCTGGCCGTTCCCGCGCTCGATTGTCACCGTATTCTCTCTTGCATCCGTGCGAATTACCTTGGCATACTCGCCCGCCGCGATACCGAGAGGCTTGCTGCCTTTTGAGTACCGGATGACATCATCCGGCTCGTAGTTCGGCGCCCACTGCCGGTCCGCGCCCGTCAGATCCTGCCGTGCATTCAGCACGCGCACTGCGTGCCCCTCATCTTTGACCTGCCCTGCGCCCTGCATGGCGCGATGGATTTGGCTGTTGATCTCGCGGCGCGATTCATTGTCGGGCGAGACGACCAGCGTGTTCTCCGGCTGGCGCACATACTCGCGGGCGATCTCCGCGATGCGTTCCGAGCGGTCGCCGATCTCATGCACCCGACCCTGGCCGTTGAGATTCGAGATTGCCTCCCGCACATCGCCGCGCGCAAGCTGCTCCACGACCTCCTTCAACGCAGGGTCTTTCTGCCGGATGATCTCATCAAGCCGCGCCGTGCGCAGTCCCGCCTCCTGCAACTGTGCATAGGGCCTACCCGCCTCCACCGCCTCATGCTGCCGCACGTCGCCGACGAACAACACCCGGTCGTTTTCTTTTAGCCGCTCGACGAACGTGTGCATCTGCCGGGTGCTCGCCATGCTGGACTCGTCCACGATGTAGAGCCGCTTTTGTCCATCGTCCGCGCGGTCGCCGCGCGTCAGATGACGTTGCAGCGTCTCGGTGCCCATGCCCGCCTCGGCGAGTTTCTGCGCCGCCCGCGACGTGGGCGCAAGCCCTTCGACCTCATAGCCCGCACTGACAGCGGCCTCACGAACGGCGGCTAAAGAAGTTGTCTTCCCGCCTCCGGCCACGCCTTCAAGGGCCATCATTTGGTCGCGGCTGGTCAGCACCTCTTCGACCGCGTTCCGCTGGCTCACGCTCAGATGCTGATGCCGCTCCATCGTCTGCTGTCGTGTCTGACCGTCGGCCAACACTTCGCGGTTGCCCTGGCCGATCTTCATCCGCTCGATCAGCTCGCGCTCGTAACCTTGCATCTCGCTGGTCGTGAACGCGCGGCCCGCCAAGCCTGCCTTCCGCCCTGCCTCGATCAGTTCCTGCGAAGCGACCCGCCGCTCGAACTCGGCCCGGACCTCCGGCAAGCTCGTCTCGCCCATGCCGTGCTTCAACGCATCCCGCAGCAACGCACGCTCCTCGACGACCGCCGTGCGTTCCGTGCCGCGCTCGCGGGCATGGGTCACTGAACTCCGGGCCACACGCTGCGCCTGCTCCGGCTCAAGCTCGACACCCGGACGCCCTTGCGCTTCTTTGATCACATGCTGCGGTTGATGCCCATGCTTTCGAGCCAGTTCCTGATGCTGGGCCTGCACCTCTGCCGGATTCAAGTCCAGCTTCGCGCCGCGCGTCTTGTGCGCCGCGATCTGCGCCGCCTCCGCTCCCGTCCGGCCGTCCGCCTCCATCTGTCCGGTGATCTGCTGCCGCCGCGGACTCGACGCCTCCAGGTACTCGCGCGTGTAGCCCTTGATCTCCGGCTGCCCATGCTCGCCGCGCTCGATCTCGTAGCCTATGCCCTGCAACCGCGCCGCCAGCTCCGAGCGGTACACCGCCGTTGCATACTGCTGCGTCTTGTACAGCTCCTGCGGCTGCAACGCCCGCGTGTTGCCGTCGGCGGTCTCGGCGATATTGAAGATGACTGTGTGCGTGTGCAACTGCGGCGCGGAGTAGCCGTCCACCGGACGGCTGCTGTCGTGCTCGAACCTGGCCGCCACCCATGCGCCCGTCGTCTCAGCCGGTGTATTGCCGCCGATCCGCGCCTGCGCGTATTTCTCCATCTCATTGAGCGCTACCTTCACGCTCTCCCGGTGCGCCTCTTTCACCCGGTCGTCGCCGCCGACCAGCGCTGTCAGAGAGACTGACTTCGGCGCGCTGAACGTCGCATCCCAGCCCGCCCGGTGCTCCATCGAACGCACTTTCTCGCTGCGCTCGTTCGTGTACTCCCGCGCCGTCTGATGCCTGACCAGTTGCTCGCCCGTCTCCGGGTGCTGGCCCTCGGAGAGGCGCGCGAACTGTTCCTCGCGCACCTCTCCATGAAGCCCGTAACGCTCCGCGAGCTTGCCCTGCCACTCGCCCCGCACACGCTCGCCCTCGGTGTAGTAGTTCTCCTTGGCATTGGCGAACTCTTCCTTGTGGTACGCCTGCGCCTGACCCGCGCTGATCGGCTTCGACATCGTGACCATCAGTGTTTTCCTACTGCTGGACGATGCCCCAAGCTCATCAGGTCCTCGAAATGCAGCGGGACCTGGATATGCCCTTCATGCTGAAGATGAACCGGATAAAAGGCTATCAGGCAGCCGCGCCTCTGCTCCTCAGTGAGGTAGACAGCGTACAAGGTTCGATAGCCATCCTTAGCGATCTCCTGCACCTCCTTCAACAGCCCCTCGAACATCCACTGCTGCATGTCCGACGCTCCGAGGGCTAGCCTCAAGCCTTGGATGAACATCTTCATTTTTACTAACAGTGCCGTTCCTGCTGCCGGTGGATACGCTACGGAAAACCCCTCCGAACTCACGATGTCATCGAAGTCCGTTAGGGCTTCAGGCTCTTTCGATGCAACTCTCTTTGTCTTTATCACTCTGTCCTTTGCCTTAGCTGCTTTACTCGAAGAAGTGCGCCTGCCCCTGGCTCGGAGAAGGCGGCTTAAGTTCCATCGGCTGCTCCGATGGACCGGGCAGCACGACCGGCGGCGGCATGTCCGCAGGTCCATCCGCCCTCGGCTTCCGCGCGACGAACTTCTCATGCTGCAAGGGGAACTGCAAGTAAGGAACGCGCAGCTCGACGACGTAGTTTCCATGTTTCAGGTAGCCGTGCAACGGATCGAGCCCGAGTATCTGCGATGCCATGACCAGCGGCTCGCGCGAGATGTCCCGCTGCTGGCTCTCCGAGTTGCGCGCCTGCGGGGACTGCCCATGCGTGCGCGTCTCCCGGCAGCGCTCGATCTCTACCTCCCCGATGGCCTTCGAGATCCACTCCGCAGCATTCGGCTCGCTCGTCTTCAGGTAGACCTTCGTCGCAGGCTGCGAGAGCAGCGCCTCGGAGATGGTCCCGTACAGCGTCTCGATCTGCGCCTTGCCCTGGAACCCAAGGATCATCGGACAGTTCGATTTGCGGCTCTCCGTGATCGCTGTCGTGAGCTGCGGCAACCGCTGCAAGCTCCCCAACTCGTCCAGCACGAACCACGTCTTCCGCTGGGCAGCCGATCCCTCGTCCATCATGCGCAGCACAAGCAGGTCCAGCCATAGGCTGATCAGCGGGCGAAGCCGCTCCCGCACTGTCGGCTTCGACGTGATAAAAATCCATCCCTTGCGCTCCTTGGCCCACGCCGCCGTGCTCCACCGCCGTGTCGTCTCCGGCTCCTTCGGCAACAGCTTGAACGCATCCGCGACCATGTTCAACGACCCCAGAACACCCGACCGCTGCGGCCCGCCGCGTGGGTCGATCATCGCCGCCATCTCCGTCCCTTTTACCCGCCGGTCGATCTCCTCCGGGTTCGACAGCCACCCCGTAAGCTGCTCCGGCGTCGGTTTCAGATTCAACAAGTGGGCGAAGATTTTCCTCGGCGCTTCCACGAAAAAGCGATTCTCCCGGCCCTGCTCCGGGAACAGGCTCGCCGCCAACGTAAGCGCCTCCGCCTCGTGCGGAACCTCGTCGCCCGGTGTCCAGAACGGGCACCGCTCATCCAACGGATTCAGGATGATGTCGCCCCGCTCCGGTTCGTAAAACTGCGGTAGGTACTCCATCGCCGGGTCGTACACGATCGCCGTCTCGCCCCGCTCCTCGATCTGACACAACGCCTGCCGAACGATCGCGCTCTTGCCTTGGCCGGTATCGCCCATGACCAGCACGTGCATCGACTCCCGCTCGCGCGGGATGCGTACGCAGCGGCTCATCCGGTTGCGGAACGTCCCGTCCGCCCAGCTCTGGTTTTCGTTGATGAACCCAAGACCGTCCGCAGGCTCGCGCCTCAACCACCGCCGCCGCCCCAGCTTCCCGTTGAACTCCGTCGTCGTCACCAGCTCCGGCCCGCGTAACCGGCGCCCATGCTGGAACTCAAGCTCTCGCTTCCGGTCCATGGGCACCGCGAAGAACAGCAGCCCAGCCAAAAAAGGCAGCGACCCATAGACCGGATACTTCACGTAGTCCCACACCGTTCGATCTTGGTAGACCTCGTGCCCCAGCGTCTCCCGCATCCATGCGTTTGAGAACTTCCTGTGCTCGATCTCCACTCCTACCGCTCCAGCTTGCGCGCCCTCCTCCGTCACCCGGTAACCCGTCTCTCCATTGGCCATCTTGCCGGACTCGATCTCGTTCCCGATGACAACGTGGTTTTCGCCCTTCTTATCGACACAGGTCAGAAGCTGGTAGTAACTCTCGTCCCACAGCCACCCGAACGTTGAAGCCCGCATGTAGTTTCCCAGGTACTCCCGCTCCGCAAACGACCACTGCTGCGTGTATCGGTAGACCATGCCGCCGGCGAAGATCGACAGCCACACGAAGACCGCTGCCCACGTCCACACCGGCTGCCGGCTCGGCCAGCCCGTGTACTCTTTCCGTCCCCATTCACTCACCGTTCCATCTCCTCTGTCGTTTCTGCTCCCGATGGAACTGTCAGCCGGGACTCGCCCAGCCTCTCCAGCGCCCGCCGCATCTTGTCCTTGTCGGCCCGCTCGATCAGAGCCTGCATCTGCTCCGGCGTCACCGGCTCGCCTTTGGAGACGGAGAACAGAAGATTGATCAGGATCGTGCGCAGGGCCAGCAGCTCCGCGAGCAACACCTGGTCCGCCGCCTCCGCTCCGGCACCCGGCGAGGATGCCAGCAGCACATCCCGCACCCACTCCGAGAGCGTCAACCCGCTCGCGCGGGCGCGCGTCTCCAGCGCCGCGAACTCCGGCTCGCTGACCTTCGTGCCCACGGATTTTGTGCGGAGAGGCGGCTTCAGAGAGCACCGCCTGAGCTGGGGAAGAGGGCGAGGCCGCACCCTGCCTGTGCGTCGCTGGGAAGACAGCAGGGGGGCCGGAGGCGGGCTAAAGGGTTGAGACTCAGTGGGTTCCCCTACAGCAACTTGCACTCGCATCCAGCATAACCCGTTTAATGGAGTTTTGCTATTAGTCGCTTGTTTTCAGAAGGTTCCCGCACAGTAACCCAAGGTTACTGCGCAGCACCCATTCTGGGGTGGCGTGTCCCCCTCCATCCGGTGCGTAGCACCGCGCCCCGGCTCATATATATGTAGGCGGATTCTCATTCCACGGCTTAGAGGTAGAGCTTGCGGAACAGCCGGTCATCGTCGCCGGTGTCGGCGTCGGCATTCGCAGGCAGAATGGAGGCCAGCCGGTCCTCCACGTCCAGCTTGAACGCGGCGGCGATCTTCGCCACGTGGATGCCGAACGTCCCCCGTAACTCCCCGAGTGCGCTCCCGAAGGTCCAGCTATGGAAGCCCCAGCCGTTGGCGTGGTGGATGCCGTCGCGCCCGTCGGTTCCCACCCTTTCAAGGAACTTCCGGCAGGCCGCCCGCATCGCCCGCAGACTGGCGGCCAGTTCCGAGCCGTTGCAGTCTAGTCTGCCCAGTTCATCGCTGAGGCGATGCCGGATTTCGATTACCGAGTGAACGCAGTGCGACGGCACTTCCATCTCACTCGGCTCGTAGAGCACCCGTCGGTCTTCAAGGAAAGCGATCACCCGGCGGGCTGCAGCGATCTCCATCTCGGCAGGCTGCCAAGATGCCCCACCAAATGGCGTTGAAATGCCCGTCAGACGATTAGCGATCTCCGAGAACTTCATCGCCTTTCCTTTCCATCTGCATCATCGGGTTTTTTGGCTACTCGACCGGGCCAAATCGAGCCTCCAGTTCCTTCAAAATCGCGTAAGCCTCGGCAAGCGGTATTTGAGGCCCATGTTTCTTTCGAAACTCTTCGATGAACCGATCCAAGTCGGCAACGTACTCCTCGCGATTCGGCCCGTCGTACGCCGCCTTCCGTTCCAGCACGTGTTTCAAAGCGGCTTCTGTCGAGATCGTTTTACCGTCGGCAGCTCCCTGGTCAATAATCGCCTGACGCTTTCGCTCGATCTCCTCGACCGCCAACTTATTACTGTCCCTGAGAGCCCCCAGATAGCGCCCGACGTCGGGAGGAATTGTCGCATTCTTCGCGATTCGTAAGAACCACCACGCACGAACAGGCATAAGCATTTGGCCCAACCCCATACGCACCCTCCCGCCAATCTGGTCGCAAAAAAAAGCACGCCGCTAAAGGGAACCAAGACATGCTCATTCGATGGAGCAAAAGAGCCGGTGAATCCCTTCTCGGATTCTGAATGCGATCCCAACATTCTGCGGAGCTGTCAGCAGCATCGTGAGCTGAGCCGCATGTCCGGCATCCCATTTGCATTGCCCGTCGGAGAAAATTCGGCGCACCAAACGGTCTAACTCCTTTTTCTCTTTGTCGCTTCGTAGCGTCTTGACTCTCTCTGTCATTCCATGTTGGAGAAAATCGAGTGCTTCAAGGCTTTGAAGATACTCCAAGTTTGTACGTCGTCCATCAGGCCCAAGGCTGTCTGCATGCCCTACACGCAGTAGACAGTCGATCTCATTAGTGGGAATTCTTTCTATGCTGTCATCGCTCCATCTGACTTCGAGATACTCTGAGGTGTGGTTCAGTACAAAGCCGGGTTTCTCGAATCCTCTGGTGCACACGTCGCCGCGTTTCCAGGGACTTTTGCGCGGATCGAGTGACGGAGATGTCGCCATTTGATGCCCTCTTTTTCCACGTTTTTATCACTTCATTTCCTCAAAGCATGATCGACAGCGAGAATAATTGGATCATACCCACTTCCCAGCCCCGAGGCGAGGCAGCCGCTGCCCAAGCCTCCACTTTAGTGCCTCAATTGCTGCGCCATAGCTGCTCTTTTCAACTCAGCATATTCCTGCTGAGTCTGCTTTGCGACTCTAAGCTCCAAATCTGTCTTAAGAAACTTGCAAAATCCGTCGAGGCCTGGGAATAACGACCCTCTGTGGATATTCGTGAGTTTTCGGCAAGCGTGCGTGACGCCATCTGAGTCGCGCTGCTAAGTTCAATCAGCCGCCGAGGTCGGCTGAAATTGAACCGCAAAAGCACATTGCCCATTCCCGAGC
>Ga0224531_1000516_pt1 | contig 19142 bp, 18 predicted proteins | sample CBST100metaG_FD_179876 | JGI IMG/M metagenome (GOLD analysis project Ga0224531, IMG submission 179876) | Peat soil microbial communities from Stordalen Mire, Sweden - C.B.S.T100 | ecosystem: Environmental > Terrestrial > Soil > Wetlands > Peat | place: Sweden: Norrbotten County, Stordalen Mire...
GTCCTTGATAAGGCCCCCGCGCGTTATGCAGCAAGACTTGCAGCGCGGCATCTTTAGCCAACTCGATCGTAGCTAGCGATTTTTCGTCGAAAGACATAGGCTCCTCGATGGCGCGCTGGTGCGAAGGCAAACACTCGCGCCTTGTTACTTTTTACCGGATACCCAATCGGTCGGAAACGATCTCTACAAATCGCTTTGCGACTCGACGGTAGTCGAATAAGTCAGCGACGCGCTTGCGGCCTGCTTCGCCCATCCGCTGCCGTAATGCTCTGTCCTTCATGAGCAGCAGGAGGTATTTTGCGATGTCGGGCACGCTGGCTCGGTATTCTGCCGTTCGCGGATTCGGGAACACGATTCGATGGCCCTTTTCGTAGTCGTGGCCCTCGCCGTAGATTGCTTCGGTGATCTTTCTTTCCTCTGCGACTTTCGCCAGGAATGCAGTGTCGCCGTGCACCATCGTGTCACGAAAAGCCATGGCATCGATTGCAATCACGGGCTTCTCGCACGCGTTCGCCTCAACCTGAATCATGCCAAAGCCCTCCAGCCGCGAAGGCGCAGCGTAGATGTCGCAGGCGGACAACAAGTAGGGCATAAAGTTTTGTGAGACAACATTCGTGGAGTAAATGACCCTTTCGCCGATCCCCAGGTCCGCGGCCAGTTTGAGATCGATCAGGTTCTGTTCTTCAGTGCGGAGTTGAGGCCACACTTTGCAAACATATCTCCAGTCAGGCGCCTCGGCACCAATCATAGCCAGCGCCTGCATGACCTCCTGTGCGCCCTTGGATGCTCCATCGCCACCAGCGGTAAGGATCATCAACTGATCCTTCGATATTCCAAACTCCTCGCGGATCGATTGGACTCTTACGTCATCCTGGCCATGCGGCTTGTATCGGTCCGTGCCGCAACCCACGGGCAACACCACGATATTGTCTCCTCGAATACCATCCCTGATATAGACTTCTTTCACCCAATTGGAGGTGACCAGGATCAGGGGCAGAGCATTCAGAACGTCACGGTGTTCCGCAATGTAGCCATCTGCCACGAGCCACGGCACCGCCTTCATCCCAAACTTCTGTGGGTGCAGAACCAGATTCGGAAGATGGCCCCAGAACCCGACGCCGACCACCACATCGGGCTTAAACCAGCGATAGTACCACTCTTTTTCCAAATCCGATTCCAGGTGGACCGGGTGCACATCGACGCCCATCTCGGACAGGCCCCTGCATAACAGTTCACCTTGGAGGGCCAGACCAGCCGCCGGCGCCGGATATTCGCTCAATACGAGTACCTTCACGATTGTTGCTCCCTGATTGCTGTACGTTTCGCCGCTGCCTGTGCCGAGTCAAAGCACCAGAATCCTTCTTCGCGCGGAACAGCCCTCGCTTCCCAACTATCGATGCCATACCCGTAAACGTTTGTAATCAGCCGCCGCTTTTCGAGCCAGATATTCTCTGCCAACATGTCATGTTGATCTGCATCGTCGCGAACCCGAGGCAAGTACGCATGCCCTCCATCTTCATAAGCAAAAAGCCATAGACCGTTTGTGACGATGCTGCCCGAGCGCCAAAGGTCAACGACGCTTCGGCAGCACTCCTCATGCCGACGATGGCGCGTATATTCGCCCCTTGGTCCATGAGTGAGAATCAAGCTGTAACTTTTGTCCGATAACAACCCGGTTATAGTCGCTTGAACCTGCTCGATTGGTAGCGGTAATTGGTCGGGCCCATCATCCAGATCCGCCATCTCGCCCACCGCGCCCAATTCCTTCAGAACCCGGCGGAACTTTGGTGCACGGTCCAGATCGGATGCTCTGCAAAGAGTCACAATCCGCCAATCATATTCCGGATGGGCAAGGATGTATCCGCCGCACCAGAGTGTCTCGTCATCCGGATGAGCGACGACCACTGCGGCCCGCGGGTTTGGGCCGGATATCACCTCATCGAGATTTACGGTCATTGTTCTCCAATGCTACTGTTAGAGACGCCTATGTGTGAATCGATTCGGCATCGCGATTGTCGAATCTCTTTCTGACTGTGCCTCTTGCAGGTGTTTCCATCTAAGACCCTTTCATAGCGGCGATGGACATATCTGGTCATTAAGGATCAGGACGCCAGATTTCGCTCGTCGCATGTTGACCTCTGACCCCTCACTTTTCGTGCGGGATTCATATCGCCGTCGTCCGCCGTCTCAGCGCATTGGCAATCACCGATACCGAGCTCACCCTCATGGCAGCCGCCGCAATCATCGGATTCAGAAGCAAGCCGAACGCTGGGGATAGTACTCCCGCGGCGAGCGGCACGCCAACGGCGTTATAGACAAAAGCGAAGAACAGGTTCTCGCGGATGTTGCGCATCGTTGACTTGCTCAGATGACGCGCGCGGAGAATGCCGCGCAGATCGCCCTTCAACGACGTGATGCCGCCAGTCTCCATCGCCACATCACTACCGCTGCCCATGATGACGTCCAGTCCCGCCGCCCGGGGGGCTCGAATCGCGTCGGGCGCTGATTACTTGATTGGATCGGCAACTCCTACGATTCCAGCGGATTTGTCGCAGCCTTCGATCGGTCAACCTCCATACCGCAAGCGGGATCGTGCTCTTGCGCCTGTAGCACTGGACGGTTATGGCCAGGTTCACTCATCTGACTACACCTCGATCGTGAATCCTTGTTTGTGGGCAACAGCCTTGATCAATCGGGAAATCGTTCCATAGTTCTGCGCCATATTTGCCGACCATGACAGCCCATCGCTGCGCCCAATCTTCGGCCAGTACTCCTCAAGTGTGCGGTCGTAGGCGTCGATGGCTGGTTCGAGCACTTCCGGATGATATATTTCCTCGTGACGAAAGCTCTCGATGGCCATGCGGGGTTTTTGTAAAGACTCTTCCGCAACGTAACCGAGCACAACTCCGTCCACCGGAAAAGTATTTAGCGGCAAATGAAGCAGATCGATCATTGCCTGTGGGTCGCGGCGAATTCCGCCAATGGGGACAACACCGAGACCGAATGCGCGGGCCGCAGTCATAAGCGTCGCCATCGCGATCCCGGCATCGCTGACCGCCGCCAGGATCCCCTCGAGGCTCCGTTGGAATGCCTGCTCGGCGCCGGCCTTCTTTATGCCCAGGCCTGTCTTGTAAAGGTCTGCGATGACGGTGATGAACACTGGGGCTTGTGCGATCCACGGCTGACCACCGGCGATTGCGGCTATGCGTGCGCGGCTATCCGCATTGCGCACGACAACGAGCGATATCTCATGACTGTTCGTGGAAGTCGGTGCCCGACGTGCACACTCAATAATGGTATCAAGAATCTCTGCGGGCACAGGGTCGCTCTTATACTTGCGACTGCTGTGATGAGCCTGCAAAAGACGGACGGTTTCATTCATCGTGACTCCATTCGTTCTGTTGGTCCGGAGTTGGTCACGAACCCTACGGCTCATTCGACATTGCGCTCGGCCATTCTTCTCTACACGCTGAGCGCGGGGTAGTCGGTATAGCCATGTGGCCCCGATGTGAAGAACGTGCTTCCGTCCGGCACATTGAGCGGCGCATTGCCTTTGAATCGTGCCGGCAGATCAGGGTTGGCGATGAAGAGTTGGCCAAAAGCTACCGCGTCCGCTTCGCCTGTTTGAATAACCTGATTTGCTTGTGCCAGGGTATATCTTTCATTCGCGATGTATACACCGCAGAATTGTTTCTTGAGTTGCGGTCCCAATCGGTCCGGGCCGAAATACTCGCGCGCAAACAGGAAGCCGAGTTCGCGCCTCCCTAGCTCACGCGCCACGTATCCGAAGGTCGCCGGCGGGTTTGAATCGTGCATATCCTGCGAGTCGCCGCGCGGCGCTAGATGCATACCGACACGCTTGGCGCCCCACACAGCGATCACTGCATCGGCGACTTCAAGCATCAGCCGGGCGCGATTTTCAATCGATCCGCCGTACTCGTCGGTACGATGATTGGATCCGTCCTGCAAGAACTGGTCGAGCAGGTAGCCATTGGCTCCGTGTATCTCTACGCCGTCAAAGCCCGCCAGCTTCGCGTTCTCCGCCCCCTTGCGGAAGGCATCGACGATGCCAGGAAGCTCAGACGTCTCAAGTGCACGTGGCGTCACATAGTCGGTAACAGGCCGCACCAGGCTTACTTGGCCTGCGGGCCGGATAGCGCTGGGGGCAACTGGAAGGCTGCCGTCGAGAAAGCGTGGGTCCGAGATGCGACCCACATGCCAGAGCTGTGCAAAGATGCGACCGCCAGCTTGGTGCACCGATTGTGTCACCAGCTTCCAGGCCTCGATCTGCTGCGGCAGCCAGATCCCCGTCACATTCGCGTAGCCAACGCCCTGCGGCACAACTGGAATGCCTTCAGAGATGATCAGGCCCGCCCCGGCGCGCTGTGTGTAGTATTCGACCATGAGTTGCGTTGGAATGTGGTCACACGTCCCGCGCACGCGAGTGAGGGGAGCCATAATAACTCGATTTGGCAGACGGATCTCGCCAACTTGGATGGGGTCTAATAGAGAAATCATAAGGATCGGTCCTTCAGACAAATCGTTCTGTTGTTTACATTTTTTCGACGGATGGAAGAAGGCATACCTGACATTCCATGCGGTATCCACAGCGTGGACATTGCAATCAATTAGCCTGCAATGGTTGACTCTTTGATTCAAGGGGTCGCCCAGCGAATCATCTGCTCCCTTTTGCTCAGCCTGTTTTCCTTCAGGGTCTGAGAATCGATGCGATCAATACCGCCAGTCCATTCCATGCGATTTGCACTCCGATGCAGAGCAAAATGAATGCAACGACCCGCAGGATGCCATGCGCGGTTGACGGGGGAATGATCCTGGTAATCTTGGGAGCGTATGCGTAGCAAAAATACACGAGCACACTGAGAACGATCACAGCAAGAAACACCCCAACGTGCGCCAGAACGTCTTTTGAAATGTCGCGTGTTGAAAGGTGAGCGGTGAGTGTCAGCAGCGCAACAAGCGTTCCGGGACCCGACGTTACGGGAAAGGTGAAGGGATAGAACGTAGCCTGCTCAAGATACCGTGTCCGTGTTTCGGCCCGTACCTCGCTTTCTTCCTCCTTGTTCTTGACAACCGCGCGTGCATCCCTCTCGTTCAGTACCGACCATCCCATCGCAGCAATCACGATGCCTCCGGAGAGTTGGACAATAGGCAAGGATATTCCGAAGAAGTTGAGAATGGCCGCGCCCAGAAGTTCAATGATGGCCAGAAAGATGATGTTATTGATTGCGATCTTGCGTGCAAGAGACCGATAGGCAGCCGGTGGTGCTTCGCCCGCGAGCCCAAGAAACACGAGAGCCGACCCAAGCGGATTGATCAGTGGCAAAAGCACGCTGAAGGCGATAAGAAACGACTTCCAAACGAGCAAGAGCAGTCCCCTTATTTATGGTCTGAGTCTCTCGGCCCGCAGCGGAAGCTGACCTTGCACAACTCGGCAACCGCAGAACTGTCTGACTTAGGCGTCAATTTCATGCAACGTCAGAAAAGCCTCCAACAAGACGCGGGGATTGAATTGTCCCTTATAGACGGGCGGAATTTTATGTTCCAGGCCCAGAAGCGAGTAGACGGCCATTTGCGCAGAGCGAATGGAGTACTCGACTGTGAACACGACGTCATCCGGGACTTCGCAAAACTGCCCTACGAAGGCCAGGTTCTTTGAGCCGTCGGGCCTGACCATGGCCCGATCGCCCTTGCTTCGAGGAAGGAACTGACTCGTGATGAAGGGCATCATGCAAGGAATGCAGGTGCATGCACCGAGAATCACGGCGGCGTGCGCCTGGAGGCACAAATGGCCCAGGATCTCCGTCATGATTTCGCGTCCGGTGCACGCAGACATAGACTTCTTCACGAAATTTCCCGGGACATCAACAAACAACCCATACCCCCAGAACACCTGGACACCCTCTGGCTGCCCAATGAAATGCGGCTGATGGGGCAACACGATTGAGGCCAACCAACTGGACTCTGGAAAGGTAATGAGCCCGCCTTCTCCAGGTACGTTGCCCGTCAAGTCCCGGATCAGTTCGAATAGCGTGGGGTCGTGAAGCGTGGTTGTAAAGGACATCCACTTGGACTGCTCAACGTGATCCGAAAAATTCGATGGATGGCCGAATTGTGTCTGCCCTGCGGCGATTTTCTCCCAAAGAGCCCATGAGCCACCGTCTGTTTTTCCCAGAAGGCTGGCGGCCGAGTCCATTGAACCCGGGCTCGATCCTTCAGTCATGGACCCAACAGTCACGATGACTTTGTCGTCTTCGGTGACACGAATGCTTCTGACGACGCCGTTTTCCTGGATCACGATCTTATCGACAGCAAAGCCTGCCTCGTCTTGAAGCAGAACAAGGTCCGTGGCTGTTGTCTTGAGCATGAACTTCACGCCGCGCTCTTCGAGCCACTTGTGAAGCGGACGGACCATCGAATCGTACTGGTTGTATACGGTACGCATAATGCCGGCAAGCGTATTGAATCCGGAAACCATGTGGGTGAAGCGCACCAGATAGCGTTTGAACTCGACTGCGCTATGCCAGGGCTGAAAGGCAAAGGTGGTACACCACATGTGCCAGAAGTCAGTCTCAAAGAACCCCGGGGCGAACTGGTCCGAGATCGTGCTCCGTCCGAGCAACTCCTCCGGCTCGATCGCCAGGCGCTCAAGATTGAGAATGTCCTTCTCGCTCAATCCAAAATTCGGAGCATCTACCCTGTGGCCGCCTCGAAACAAGCGTGCTTTGGAGGCGGTCTTCATCGTCTCGTTCCAGTCAAATATTTCTTGCGTTACCGTCCTTGACCCATCGAGAGTGGGAATCGATGAAAAGAGGTCGGAGGTGCACAGGTATTTGCTCTCAATCATGCGGCCGCCGCGCATTACATAGCCATCGGTCGCGTTTCCGGCTGCATCAAGGCTGCCGCCCATCCGGGAAGACTCTTCCAGGATGGTGATCATATGCCCTTGGATATCTCCGTCGCGAATGAGGAACACTGCAGCGGCGAGAGAAGCGATGCCGCCGCCCACGAGATATATTGATGCGTTATCATCATGTCGCTTCACAGGGATCATTCCACACTTTCGCTTTGCGAAGTAATCTTGGCGCCCAATGCGATTGTCACTCGGCAATGTGCGACGGACTGTACCGGATTGATCAGAAGGTCAGCCGTCCCGGATCGCAGAATCATCGTGAATGCGCGGGATGGGCTTCGAAACTCAGAGTAGACTCTCACCCGTCGCCCGCGGTCTCTACTGAGAAGGCCATTCGCATGGCTCGTGCTCCGCACTCACAGCAATCACCAACTAGCTTCATTGAATCGAAGAAACCGGGAGAATGCAATGTCAGCAACAAATTCAGTTGTGGCCGTTTACGACTCTCACGAGGAAGCGGAACTCGCGGTTAGGGAACTCCAACAGGCAGGGACCGATATGAGAAGCCTCTCGATCGCAGGCAGAGGGACACACACAGATGAACAGGTAGTCGGCTACTACAACACTGGCGACCGGATGAAGTACTGGGGCAAGGTCGGAGCATTCTGGGGTGGCTTCTGGGGATTACTCTTCGGATCCGCACTGTTTGCAATACCAGGCATTGGACCAGTTCTCGTTGCTGGTCCGCTGGTTAGCTGGATTGTCGCAGGCCTGGAGAGTGCGGTTGTTGTGGGCGGAGTGAGCGCTCTGGGAGCGGGGTTGGTGAGCATTGGCATTCCGAAGGATAGCGTGATCAAGTATGAAGCAGCATTGAAGACCGACAAATTTCTGTTGATCGTCCACGGTTCGCCAGACGCGGTGTATGGCGCCCGGTTCATTCTCGATGGGTCCGGCGCAGGCAACTCCTTTGTCCATGGCCAACCAATGCTGACCAGTTGAAATCGGTCGGCCGTTTTCGGTAACCGATAGATCCTTTTCACGCAACGCCGTAGCCTGATCCTCTATAAAGCATCCCGGATCAGAACAGGACGAAATCAATATGTATCCAAACCCCAATGCACAAAGCTCTGCGCATTTCGTCACGCAGAAGAAGCTAAAAGACCTGGAAATGATTCCGAATCCGGGTCCTGCAACCGATGGGTTCAACACCTGGTGGCAGAAGACCGAAGCACAAAACATGGCAATGATCTCTGAAGCGTCCGACCTAATGAACGCACACCAACGAATCAGTGTCGCGCGCCAGCCTTGCACCCGGCAAGCGCATTGATCAACGTTTCCGACGAGCGATACCCTGCATGCTAATCATCCGCCAAGGTGTTCCCTCGCGCTTGACTCCGGGTCGTGCTCGGCGAACCAGTTGGGGTATCCGATCCCTACTCCAATGTGAGACGGGATGTAGGCGGAGGTTACGAAGGGAGTGCAACTGGGCATGCGATGGAGATTTTGCTGCAGGCATACCAGTGTGGGCGTTGCTCATTGATGCCTGAGCGACCCGCTCACATGTTCAAAAGTGCACAGCCTTTGCTCTTACAACCAAAGAGACTTGAGTCTATGTCAATCCAATGAGTCATTGAGGACCATCATGCCGGAAGCTATCTCTTACCCTTCGATCCCGACAAAGATTCTGCTGCCTATTGACTTCAGCCCGTCATCCCAGGCGGCTCTAGAGATGGCGGCTGACCTTGCTCAACATTTTCACGCTGAACTGTATCTCGTCAACGTGATCCCAATGTTCCCAGTCACAACACTTCCCGACTTTGCGCCCGAAGACGCGTTCATGGAGGAAGCGCGAGGTAACGCAGAGAGACACTTGGCAAAGTGCAAAGGAGCTCTCGTCGCCAGGGGTGTGAAGTCAAATTCCAGCGTTGAAGTTGGAAACGACGTCGCGGGCAACATTATGGAAGTAGTCGAGCGCGAGCATATCGACATGGTCGTGATCTCCACTCACGGTATTTCCGGTTGGCATCCCCTGGTCTTTGGCTCGATCGCCGAGAAAGTCGTCAAGCTTGTGAAATGTCCGCTTCTGCTTCTCCACTCAACCGATCCCAAGACACAATCAAAGAGTCCTTCACTCCGCTCAATGGAATGGTGGTAGCGAGATTAACGCTACAGGCAGTGAATGGTGAGCTCAAACAGCCTTGTCGTCCCGGCATCAGTCAGTCCAGCCGTAGAACCGACTCGCGAAGCTACCCCAGCCGGGATCACGAGTGAAGAAGCGCGCGCGCGTCTTGAAAAAAACGGACCCAATGCGATGCCGGACACGTCGGCTCATCCGCTGCGCAATGCATTGACTAAATTGTGGGCGCCTGTGGCGTGGCTGCTCGAAGCGTCCGTAATACTTGAGATCGTCCTACACAAGTATTACGAAGCTGCTGTCATAGCGGCTTTGCTGCTTTTCAACGCGGCACTTGCGTACTTCCAGGAGAGTCACGCTCAGGCCACCCTTGCTGCTCTCAAGTCCCGCCTGGCGCTCAACGCTTCGGTTCAGCGAGACGGAGAATGGAAGACTGTACCTGCGACGGAACTGGTACGCGGCGACCTGCTGAAGCTTTCGCTCGGAGGCGTCGTGGCCGCGGATGTGCATTTGACTGGAGGGTCGGTTGAACTGGACCAGTCAATGCTCACGGGTGAATCGCTCCCCGTTGACGCAGGCCCCGGCACAGACACGTTTGCAGGGGCCTTAGTGCGGCGCGGCGAAGCCACTGCCATCGTTACGGCTACCGGTACCCGCACCAAATTCGGCCGCACTGCGGAACTCATTCGGTCCGCACACGTAGTGAGTGCCCAGCAAAAGGCCGTCCTCCGGATTATCCGCAACCTGGCGATTTTCAATTGCCTCATCATCGTTGCGATGGGAGTCTATGCCTATCACCATGCGATGCCATCGAGCGAGATGATTCCGTTGTTGCTGACCTCGGTACTGGCCATCATCCCGGTCGCATTGCCGGCAACATTCACCCTCGCTGCGGCGATTGGAGCTCGTGCCCTTGCGAGGCAGGGTGTTTTGCCAACACGACTTTCAGCCGTGGACGAAGCCGCATCAATTGATGTGTTGTGCTCCGACAAGACCGGAACTCTGACCTGCAATGAACTCACCGTCACGCGCGTTCGCCCGCTGCCTGGATTCGACGAAGCGCAGGTTCTCGGGATGGCAGCGCTGGCGAGCTCAGATGGGGGGCAGGACCCCGTTGACAAAGCCATTCGACTTGCCGCATCACAGAAACCAGCCACCGGCCTGCCCAAACTGACCGCTTTTGTTCCATTCAATCCGGTCAAGAAAACCTCGGAGGCAACCGCAACTGATGCAAAAGGTAATTCCGAGCGCATCATCAAGGGCGCGTTTACGGCGGTTGTCGCCCTCACTGCGCCCTCACCTGCCGCGGCCGCACTCGCCGACGAACTCGAGAAGCAAGGCTTTAGAGTTTTGGCAGTCGCCGCGGGGCCGGTGGCATCGGACACAATCATCGGATTGATTGCTCTCAGCGATCCACCACGGACCGACTCACTCTCACTTATCTCGGAGCTGAACGGTCTCGGTGTGCGCACAGTGATGGTGACAGGCGACGCTCCGGCCACAGCCGCTATCGTCGCTCACGCGGTCGGATTGCAAGGAGCAATATACGCGGCCGACAAACTGCGGGACGATATTAAGCCGGAAGACTTCTCGGTGTTTGCGGGTGTTCTTCCCGAGGGCAAATTTGACCTCGTTAAAGCGTTTCAGAAGAGCGGGCACACCGTTGGAATGTGTGGCGACGGCGCCAATGACGCGCCTGCGCTGCGCCAGGCGCAGATAGGTATTGCTGTCTCGAGCGCAACCGATGTAGCCAAATCGGCCGCCGGCGTGGTACTAACCGACGCCGGTCTGGGCGGCATTGTGGCTGCCGTAAAAGAGGGCAGAATCACTTTTCAGCGAATCCTCACCTACACGCTCAACTCGGTTCAGAAAAAGGTGTTTCAGGCGCTCCTTCTGGCGGTTGGCCTGGTGATGACCGGACACGCGGTGCTGACTCCAATGCTCATGGTCATTGTGATGATCACCGGCGACTTCCTTGCCATGTCGCTCACGACTGACCGGGTACGGCCATCAGCGATGCCGAACTCCTGGCAGATCGGCAGAATCACAAGCGCAGGAGTGATGCTCGGACTCTGCTTCCTTGCGTTCACCACGGCAATCCTCGCCGTGGGCCGATATCAGTTGCATCTCCGCATCGAGGCGCTTCAAACGCTGATCGCGGTGAGTATTGTATTTGGCAGCCAGGCAACCACATACGTCATTCGCGGACGCCAGCATCTATGGGGACTACGCCCCAGCATCTGGCTCATTCTCTCTTCCCTAGCCGATGTTCTTATCATTTCAACTTTGGCGACGTTTGGAATCGCAATGGCGCCGTTGCCCCCTGTGGTCATAGCCGCCGAGTTCGGCGCAGCGCTAGCCTTCGGTGCGATTCTGGACCTGGTAAAGATTCCAGTCTTGGCCCGCCTTCGCATTTCCTGAACAACCAGGTGCATCAAGCATCTAACAAAGCCAGCGCGCCAGGAATATCAGAGCCAGGTGAAGTGTAAAACCTTCGGCGCTCGCACACACGGCCAACGACTTGACTCTGCTCGTATTCTCTTCAGAGAATACCCAGTCGTAAGCGGCATTGAGTTCCGGACTCATGTTCACAATGGACCACCGGCGATCGGGAGTGGGTTGGTTCTTCAACTGCGCTATGGTCTCAGAGGTGGCTCGTGACAGCTCAGTTGATGTCGCGGCTCCGAGTCGGTGAGCTTAAACGAGCGGCTTCGCGCTCGCACCCTTCGTCTTGATGCTCAAATCATCTCGAAGGCCGAGTGTCATACCTCATGCACTTGGGGTGAACGCCCCATGGTCGGGAACGAGGTGAAATGGGGAACCGGTCTCGCGGGATGACTCGCACCAAAGAGTGAAGCTGTCCATTTGACGATCCATCGGATCCGACGCACCGCGGGGATTCGGCGTGCCGCAGCTCTCGCAGCCAAATACCGGACGCACGTCTGCCACACTGACATATTGTCACCTAACAAGCGCCCGGTTGCACTGGGACCCTTGCAACGCAGCCCAGACGCAGACACGGGTGATTGTCAGGACAACGCAATACAAGATTGCGGGTGCTCAAATACACCATCCATCTATGCAGCCAACGCATTTACGTTCCGCGCGCGCGAGTGCTATGCCCTCTCAGGCCGGTAGTGGGACTGCACGAATGTGCTTCTTTGCAATCTCCTCGATCTCCGGCTCAGTCAGCTGATTCTGGCATTCTGGTTTGGGCTCTTCCTCAGATTTGGTGAAGAACGGACGTGGCCTCGTTGTTCGACGGCAGAGTGTGAACCATCAGGCGGCAGCAACGACACGCAGTCTTAGAAGATCGAATCTGGCTCGGCCATACATCGACCGCTTCACTGCTGTCCGGTTAAAAGTCGAACAGAATCATTTGGTTAGAGCCTGGCGTTAGCTGATTTGTGTAGTTCTTCTGCTGAAGTGCCTGTGAAATGGGCATTTTCTCGAACAGAGTTACCGAGAGTACTTGCAGCAAAGTGTAGAGCGAGCCGGGCAGTTCGAGCTTTTTCTTGACGATGGCGACCAGCAGGTAGACCGAGACGGCGATCCAGATCTGGGTCTTGACGGCGTTATCGCTGGTTCCGAAGAAGACCTTGATGCGCAAGTGCTGCTTGATCCACTTGAAGAACAGCTCGATTTGCCAACGGCTCTTGTAGAGAGCGCAGATGGTAGCGGCGGGCAGCGTTAACTGGTTGGTCAGGAAGGCCAGATCCTTGCCGGTGTCCGGGTCGCGATAGTGAATGCGACGCAGATGGCTTGGGTAATCCTTGCGGCTGCCGTAGCCGTTGAGGGCAATAGACCGGTCGGCAAGAATGCCGGTGTGCTTGTCCACCTGTTGGGAGTAGATGCGGCTGGCATCGAGGTTTCGCTTTGCGCGTGTGACAAAGAACGCTCCGGCCAAATGGATTCGATAGAGGCGGGCGTAATCGAGATAACCGCGATCCATGACGTAGTAAGCGCCGGGTTGCGGGATGATTTCGTCGAGGATGTTGACATCGTGCACGTCGCCGGTGGTGATGCGGATAAACGTTGGTATGTTGCCGCGCAGATCGAGCAGCGTATGCATCTTGACGGCGGATTTGGTGGAGCGAAAATGCGCCCAGGGAAACAGGCTCAGGCACAGGTCGATGGTGGTCGAGTCCAACGCGTAAGCGGCAGCGTCGAGGTCCATGCCGAGATCTTCCTTGGCGTAGAGCTTGCGCGCCTGAAGCATCAGCCGTTGCGCCAACTCAGCGTAAATACGCCAATCGCGGCTCTCGTTGGCCTCCGCCAAAGTGGAACGTCGAACGGGAGAACGAAAGCCCATGGGGTAGAGCTTGGCGGGCTGTGCGTTGAGGCAAGCTTCGATATCGCGCAGACTCTCGCGATAGGTCAACTGAGCAAAAGCCATGGCACGGAACTGTTCGGCGCAACTGAGGTTGCGCACCCGGCGGTCGCCGCCATAACGGGCTACGCTGCGGGCAAACGAAGTCCAGGGAAGGAAATCCATCAACTGCGCGAACAGCATCTTGCCAGCGTTCACCGACGCCTCCAGAAAACATCTCTGGAATCAGCATCGCGGCAATTTCAAATCGACACCACCCGAAAACGCCCGCAACACTCGGCACATCAGCCGGTTGCAGCCAGCGAGTTAGTCGTTAACCGGACAGCAGTGCGACCGCTTGATGAGTTTGAGTCGATGAATATGTCCTTCAACAGGCCCATTACTCCAAGGCTGTTTTAATGCAGCCAAGAAGGCAGCTTCATCACGGCATAGGTGCTTCGCAAAGTTCGCCAGCAAGCTACCTTTTACTTCCTCGAGCCATTTGGGCCACGCAAGTACATCTCGCTTGCGGATGATGCGGCCGAACTCTCGCGCCAAATTTGCACATTGCTCTATCTGCGGAGATCGGCGGTACAACTCTTCAACACATTTCTGAGCATCGGGTGTTTCTTTCAGAAGTAGCCATGCAACATGGCGCGGTGAGGCGCGTGCCGCTGTTGCTGCTGGTGTTGCTGGATGCGGCGAGTTGGAACGTCGCGATCCATAGTGTCTTCGAATCCAATTCCTCACGCTTGCTGGTTGTCCGGAATAGCCGCGCGTATGCAGCTCCCGCCATAGACGCGTAGCGTTGTGGCATCCCGCCTGCCAGCGCTGACGAATATATTCGGTGTGTGAATCGAGACGCGAACGGCGATGACCAACCTTGCGCTCAGGGAATTCCTGTACCCGCTGCCAGCGGCGAATCGTTCGCACGCCTAAGCCACAACGATGCGCCACTTCACTTTGCTTCAGTCCTTGACGCAACAGTTCCATGACCGTTTCATAGCTGGCAATGCGCCGCTCCCGATTCTCCTTTTTACGCTGCTGCTGACGCTGAGCACGTGCCGGTACTGTCGACACAGTCTGTGTTACAGCGGCGGTATCCTTCACCTCAGGAGTAATAGCGGTAGCTTTGGCGACCTCTGTCAGCAGACGATGGAACGGCGTCAGAACATCTGTCAAGGTATCGCTCATATTATGCAGTAAGTGCCAACGATCGGCGACCTGAATGGCCTGTGGCGCGGCCTTGGTGGCTGCTTCTGCATACAGGCTTGCTCGATCACGGCTGACGATCTCTGTGCCTGGATGATTCCGAATCCAGTCTTCTGTGCTTCCTTCGCTCCGCTCTGGCAACAGATCGATCACCTTGCTCTGCTCCAGATCGCAGAGAATCGTGCCATAGCGCTGACCTTTGCGCCATGCCCAGTCATCAATACCCAGAACGCGAGGTCCGCGATCAGTGATCGACAAGCCTTGACGGCGGAGTTCGCGCAAAAAGGTATCGCCACTGGCGTTGATTCCGAGTTGACGCGCCAATCTCGACCCACCTTCTCCGCCCAACGCCATGGTTATCTGGCGGATCGTCTTGCTCAAACGGCATGTGCGCCGCGCATAACGCAGCACTGTATGCGGAAGACGTTCGGTAAAGATCGTCTGTTCGCAGTCCTCTGCTCGGCAGAAGAACCGCCGCACATGAAGCTGAATATGAACCGGAATGCCTTCCCAGGGGAGGTCGCTAAGGAGGCGCAGGTAGTGACTGTGAACATGAAAAGAAAGCCGCTGGCATCGCGGGCAAAAACCCTGCCCAGACGCTGCTCGCAACACCAGAAGAAACTGGCCATCTGCGAGGGACATTACACTCTCAACGGTTACCTCTTCACTATCGGGAACCAACGAGGACTGCTTCATGGTTGTCCGCAGTGAATCGCCAGATGCTGTCTTCTATCTTCTTCCAGATCTGCTGTTTGAAAAGTGCCTGCCTTGGTTCATCAGCGCGGAGAGAGCCACGGCCAGTGGCTTATTCTTCTCCTGAGCACGCATTCAACACGGAACTACCGTGGCAACCTGTCGAAATGCAATCAGACGGCCGCAAGTTCCTCGACCCAGTAGCCTTCACGATTGTAGTGCCCGTATAGGCCGGTTTCGTAATCCCGGGTGAGGAGAGACTCGTCGTTATACTCTGGCGCGGCCTTGATTATCTCGCGAGACAGGCTGATTGCAACCTCCCTCTCTTGCCAACTGACGCTCTCGATCCATTTCGGTGAAATCAGGACCTTCTTCCCGGGCCACCAGTTCTTTGTCGCCACGACAAAGTAACGAATTGCCCAGGTCTCGTCATCGATGATGAAGTCATCGACATGGCCGATCTCGCCGTCAAGCGCAGCGAGATGGTAGCCCGTTACCTCTTCGCTGCTGCGAAGATGTCTGTCCCAGCCCATTGCTTGAGAGGCGGCTAAGCCCCATCTGCTGCGATCCCGCAAAATGTATGGATTGCCTCCCCACATGTACGGACCGCCCCAATAATTGGGGAATCCATAATATCCGTTGTATAAGCCCTCATACTGACGGGAAACTGGCTCGTCCATGTCGATAGACGGACTCCCCTCGATCTGCTTCTTGTTCAGTAGAACAAACACCTTTTCTTCCGCGCTATTGACACCGTCCAGCGAGTAGGGAGAAATCAGGACTCTGTTGCCGGTGAGCCAGGTTCCTGTATTTGCGACGAGGTAACGAATTGCCCAATACCGATCGTCGAAGTAGAACTCGCTTGCCGACCCTATGTCTCCATCAAGGCCCGCGAGGGAGTAACCCTTTAGCGTCTTTGCTTTGATTAGCATTGCATCTCCTTTTGTATGTAGTCCTTCGATGAAGCTTCTCTTGCAGCCTATACGCGCCGCGAGAGAGCGGGCTCCTCACGATACATTTGGAGCCCCGCCGCAGTCGCACCGTAGTCTGGTCGGCCCTTAGACGAGAACCTCCTGGCCATAAACCGCATAATGGCTCTGTTCCGTGCCGGCAATGATGTCCTTGGCCTTCTCTATCTCATCAGGCGTACCGTGGACGACGAGGACGTATTTGTCGGTCTTTAACGCGACATCGTACTTCAATACGCTGTCCTTCGGGATGCCGATACTAACTAACCCCGCCCCAATCGCGCTTACGCCCCCAAGAACAACTGCGCCTTCGAGGCCAGCTACAATCCAGGCTACGATTGGGCCCGCCGCAAGAATCGGTCCGAGTCCTGGTATGAAAAACAGACCTGACCCGAAGAGTAATCCCCAGAACCCACCCCAAAACGCTCCTACCCCGCCCCAATACTTCATGCGATCACCGGCAGTGTAATAGCCAACTACGTGTTCGTCGGTATGCGTATCTCGTCCGACAATCGACAGGCTCTTCATATCAACGCCTGCCTCCTGGAGTTCCTTGATAGCGTGTTCTGCTTGTTCGTGAGTGTCATAGATTGCCGCTACAGAGTTTTTCGGATTCATTTGGATCTCCAGTTGTGATGGTTGACTTAATTTTGGTTGGTGGATTTCTCCCCGTTCGATTCAGGCAACTGCTGCCGTGAGCACCGCGCTCTTCGAAGCGATGCAATCCAGAAGGTCGTTCCATGATTTGGCAAACGATGCGACTCCTTCCCCGAGCAGTTGGACAGCAACGGCATCCGTATCAATACCAGCAATTTCAAATTCCTTGAGGATTTTGTCGCTATTCTCAGAGTGAGCTTGGCCGAATTCCGGATGAGCGGCAAGTGCGTTCAAGGTTGCCTCTGGCATTGTGTTGATGGTGGAGGGCAAGGCGAGAGCCTGCACGTACAGGACGCTCGAGGCGTTAGAATCCTTGGTTCCAGTGCTCGCCCAAAGCAGGCGCTGAGGGCGGGCCCCAGTGTTCTGGATGCGCTGCCACCGCGAAGAATCAAGAAGTGCGCGGTATTTCCCATAAGCATCCCGAGCGATGGCAATGCCGAGTTGGTTGCGCAGACTTTGCGGCACCTCCCGTGCTACAGCTACGTCCCAGCGGCTGACGAAGAGTGACGCCACGGAACCAATATCAGGATTGAGTCCAGCGGCTATGCGTCGCTCGATCCCGCGCATGTACGCTTCGGCCGCTGCTGCATATTGCTTGGCCGAGAACAGCAAGGTTACGTTCACAGGGATACCAGCGAAGATTGCCTCCTCGATGGCGGGAAGACCCGCGCTGGTACCGGGTATCTTGATAAAAAGATTGGGTCGTGCCCCGCGATTGTGGAGAGCCGTGGCGGCGGAGAGAGTTCCAGTCGTGTTGTGCGCCAGAAGCGGGGATACCTCCAGCGATACCCAGCCATCCACACCGTCGGTTCGGTCGTAGGTAGGCCTGAAAAGATCGGCCGCCTGCCTCAAGTCCTCGAGGGCCAACTCGAAAAACAGCACCTCGCCTGACTTCCCTTCATCCAAGTTCCTGCGAATGACATCGTCGTAATCGTTGCTGTTCTTAATGGCGTGATCGAAGATGGTTGGGTTCGAAGTGAGACCTGTAATTGAGAGTTCTCGAATATAGCTCAGCAGTGTACCGCTGGCGAGCATGCCGTGTGTGATGTTATCGAGCCAGATGCTCTGACCAATTTCATGCAGTTTCTCGATCGTTCGATTCATTTCATTCCTCTTGGAAAGCACGTCACTCAATTACTGGATGGATTTCGAGTGCACTGACTTTGTCGACTCTGCGCTGATGCCGAAGTGCACCGCTGAAGCGAGCCTTCAAAAACACCTGAATCAATTCCCATGCCAATGCCGGCCCAATTATCTGGCCGCCGAGGGAAAAGACGTTCATGTCGTCGTCTTCAACGCCCTGATGCGCGGAGAAGACGTCGTGGATGAGCCCAGCGCGCACGCCACCAACCTTGTTGGCGCAGATCGATGCCCCCACTCCACTGCCGCAGAGCGCGATACCGCGGTCCATCGTGCCGACGGCAACGGCTCTTGCCAGTGGGATCACGTAGTCCGGATAATCGTCTCCTGGGCTTGGATGAAGGGCTCCGAAGTCGACGACCTCGTAAGCAGCATCGCGCAGCAGCTTTACGATCTGCTCTTTCAGAACGAACCCTCCATGGTCTGAGGCGATTCCGATGCGCATGGTGATCCCTCCTTGATGTTGTCAAGTACACGATGAGCCTGCCTGCAGACGTTCTCAGCAGTGAACCCGTGACGTGAAGCAGAGCATAGAGCAAAGCGCACCCATGGCCGGCCGACAAGATGAAACGGTCGCGATCGGGCCAGTGTGGATCGCTAGGGTTGAACTTAGAGCATTTTCCTAAATAGTGTAGACTTTGTATGGCGAGACTCCGCGGCGCACAAAGACATGGGAAAGACCCTTGGGGATGATCTACGCCGTAAACTTCTTTTCGCCTATGATCAAGGTGAGGGAACACTGGAGGAACTAGCCGGTCGTTTTCTTGTGAGCCTGGGTTGGGCGAAGAAGATTTCTGCCGCGCGCAACCGCAGCGGACAGGCCGAACGAGTTCCGCACAAGCCGGGCCGCAAGCCGCGTGTGGGAGTCGAACAGCAGAAGTTGGTGATAGCTTGGGTAGCATCCCAGCCGGACTTGACACTTATCGAGATCAAAGCCAGGTTAGAGACCGAAGCGGGCATCACGCTGGGTGTTCCAGGTGTTTGGCGACTGCTGCGAAAACTGAATCTGCGGCTTAAAAAAAGTCGCTCCACGCCGCCGAGCGCGATACCGAAGCCAACCAAAAGCGGCGCGAAGAGTTCATCGCAAAGATTCGCGCGATCGGGCCGGAACGCCTGATTTTCCTGGACGAAAGTGGTGTTACCACTTCGATGACGCGA
>Ga0224531_1000521_pt1 | contig 19055 bp, 14 predicted proteins | sample CBST100metaG_FD_179876 | JGI IMG/M metagenome (GOLD analysis project Ga0224531, IMG submission 179876) | Peat soil microbial communities from Stordalen Mire, Sweden - C.B.S.T100 | ecosystem: Environmental > Terrestrial > Soil > Wetlands > Peat | place: Sweden: Norrbotten County, Stordalen Mire...
CAGCTTGAGTTTGCGCCTACTGTCCGCCTTGCGCTTCTGGTAGAGAGCCAAGGCATCAGAGCGCCTCCCTGCCTTCTCCCGGTGTTGCTTGCCGTTGACATAGTAGTTAATCCACCAGACACCCGACCCGGCTGGACGTTCAAAGATGGCCCGGACGCGTTCCAATTCCGTTTTCATCTTTCCCCCGTGTTTCCTCCGTGGTGTCTGTTTGTGCGGACTTGAAATGTATCAGAATCAGATGAAACAGGCACGCCGGGGCCAGAGGGATGACCAGTGCATGTAGGCGAGCGAAACATGCACCAGAACAGGCACCAAAGGAAAGAGGCCATCCGAGATAATCTCGTAGATGGCCTCTAATGTGTTTATTAGATTGGAGAAGAATGGAGCCGAAGATCGGAGTCGGACCGACGACCTGCTGATTACGAATCAGCTGCTCTACCAACTGAGCTACTTCGGCTTGCTCATCCGATTGTATCGTTGTGCTTCTGTAACGTAAAGAGGAGCAGGAAGCCGGCAGGCGGGAACCCGCCGCAGCGCCCGACTCCGGTGGGCGGATCTATGCGCAGAAACGGAAAGAGCCGCCCGGCAACAGGGCAGCTCCTTCCTCAGGGAGAATAGTTCCAACGGAGGCAAAACCATCGAAACATTCTGGCTGCATAGTAGGGGCGGGGGAAGGGAGTGTCAAGGAGAAATCTGCTGCGAAATAAAAAACTTATAATCAACAATATAGGGCGAACGCGCCTGGAAATTCGCGGGAGGCGTGTTCGCCCTGTCTTCGCTTTTTCGGCCTTGCAACACCCCGTCTTTTCAGGGTGTTTCTTGGGGTTTATGTCCAGTTTTCCACAAGTTTGGTCCGGCGTTAACCCTTCGGATTCCGGCCCTTCACCCGGTCAACAATTCACCGTCAATCCCGCAAATTGAGACGGATGAACTCCTCGTCGAAGACCGACGAAACCGGCTTGCCGCGCGCCATGCGGTAGAGAGCCCGCCCGCCGCCGAGGAAAAATCCCAGCAGAATGGCTGCGGCTGCGCCGATGAGGACAAACACGGTGATGCTAAGCAGCAGCTTGCCGGTTTTGGCCACCTCCGACTCCATGGGCTGCGGAACCGAGGTGAGGGAGGTCTCAAAGTGGACCAGGGCGAGCAACTTGTGGCTTTCTTCGGGGATGGCGTCGCCGCTGACAATGGCCACCAGAGGGCCGCTGCGACGCACCTCGAGGGACGCCTGATCGGAGTCCACCAGAGGTTTGGGCCAGGCCGGCTGCGCCTGGCTGCCCGCCTTGAGATAGGCGCGGATCTTGGCCTCCTGCGCAGCTGCCATCTGCGGCGTGGGGTAGTCGATGACGGTGAGGGTGGCCTGATTGGAGCGCAGCGTGTAGTAGGCGGTCACCGCCTCCGCGCCGCGGTCAAAGCCCACCAGGTCTGGCGGCAGCACGCCACCCGATCCGGCATAACCCGCCGGCCCCACCGCATAGTGCGTGGATCCATGTTCCAGAGAAGTCTGCGGCAGATTGGAAAGAACGGGAGGCGCGAGCGCTTTGGAGCCATCGGGGACAGGCAACTGGCTGGCCAGGTCACGCAACTCCGCGCCCGACATGGCGCCGATCCGGGAGAAGTTGGCGTCCACCACGGTATTGCCCACCCAGAACAGCACCCGGTTCTTGTTCGAGGCTGCGCCGGTGCCGATGTCCTCTTTGGGCCAGCCGGACGGGCGGTAGAACGAATAGGCTCCATAGGCACCGCTGGCGTCGTGGAAGCGCAGCGCGCGCAGGCTCAGCGTCTCGCTGCCGCGCTTGTAGCTGGCCAGCACACCATCGGTAAAGTCGTACTCCTTGAGGGCCGCTGCGTTGGCACTATCGGCCTGGGCGGGGTCAGTCACCTTCTTCGGCGTGCCCACAGCTTCCCAGCCAGAGAAGGCCTCAGGCAACAGAGCCTTGGGAACGGGGGGGAGCACGAGGTGAGCTGCGCCCTTGGGGGCCGGGGTCTTGGCGGGCGCCTGGGCAGAGCAAACGCTCCCGGCCAACGCCGCGGAACAAACCAGAATTGCAATCCAACGCATCAAAAAACACTCCGGACTTCAGGGTACTACTAGTTGCATTTGCCCCGGATCGCCCAGTTCCGGGCCTAAAGGCCCTGTTCTTTGCGACCATTTTTCAGGGGGATGAATCCCCTTGCTCCTTCCGCAATGACTATCTGCGACTGGAGCACTAGCCCTTGCGGCGGTAAAGGATCTGGAACTCGTAGCCGGCGTTGGCGGGGAACAGGCTCGCCACTAGGCGAAGGCGCTCCGCCAGGGCCGGAGCGGCCAGCAGCGGATATTCACGCTCGCGCAGGTCGTGGTAGTCGAAATCCACGGCCAGAGCCAGCATATAGACGGCCAGCGAATCGGAGAAAGCCGACTCAAAGTAGCTGTTCCGCGAGCGCTCGTCGATTTCCTTCTGTTTGGAGTGACCATCCTGGGCGCGCCGGCGGGTCTCCCATGCATCCTGGCTGGTTTCGCCGCGAACCTGGGCCTCAGCCTGCGACCAGGCCAGCTTCGAAAAGCTGTCGGGAACGCCGGCCGCCTCAACAAAGTTGTGGGCCACGTTGATGAAGAATTCAAAAGCCAGGCCGAAGCGGTCCTCGACCAGGCGGGTGGAAAGAAAAACCGCCTCGGTGGCGCCAAAGGTCGCATTGCGATGGCAGATGGCGCGGTCGCCCAGATCTACGGTGTAGGCGGGCGCCACCAGGGTTTCGCCGGTGTCGCCCAGAGCCAGGGGGACAAAGTAATAGGCGCGGTTGGCGAGCGCGCCTGAGAGGGTGGCGGGGACTGCGCCAACCAGCCGCTCCAGATCGCTCTCGGAGATGCGGGTTTCACCCCAGGCTGCGTAGTGGATTCCATTGGGGGCTGCGGACACTGTGACCTGCGTGGCCACCTTTTCCGCAGGCCAAAGTTCGATTTGTGCGCTACTAGACATTGAACTGTATTCTAGACGACGGAGGCTACAAATCATGACAGAATCCGCCAAGACGCAGCGCCCAGGCGGCGGAACGGTTCTGGGCTTTCCGCTGAAAGGCTTTGGCCTGTTCAGCGGTCTTTTGCTGGCCTTTGCGGCGGCGTTCTTCACGTTTTTTGCCAGCACAACGCTCGCCATTTTTGGTCTTTTGGCCTGGAATCTGTCTGGCCATCCCGCGGTGAACTATGCCGACAGCTACCTCTACGTGGGCTTTCCGGCTGGCGTGCTGGTGCTGGTTGTGGCGCTGCCGGTCTTTTTCGCGCTGTGGCTGCGCGCCAAGGTGCGCAAGTAACTTCCCTTCCCAGCAAGACAAGTCTCAGCAGACACAATAAAGGCGGCCTGTTCCCTGCCGGGAAGGCCGCCTTTCTGTGTCTGAGGATCTTTGTGCGTTGCAGCGCAAGCCAAAGCGAGCGCGTTTAGATTCCGGCGGGCTTGGGGTTGGCGCGGTCGTAATGAGCCAGCTTGATCTTCGTGGCCAAGCCAACTTTCGAGAGCAGCCAGATGCCGTAGTAGTTGGGATCGACCTCGTACCAGGCAAGGCCGTGACGCGCGGAAACCGGATGCGCGTGGTGGTTGTTGTGCCAGCCTTCGCCGCCGCTGACCAGGGCAACCCACCAGTTGTTGCGTGAGCCATCGCGGGTCTCAAACCGGCGGCTGCCCCACATGTGGGTTGCCGAGTTCACCAGCCAGGTGGCGTGCAGGCCCAGAGTAACGCGCAGGAAAGTACCCCACAGCAGCATTCCAAAGGCGCTTTCCGGTCCGCCGGCGAGCCAGCCCAAACCGAACAATAGGACGCCGCTGGCGGCCAGAGGGATCCAGTGGTATTTGCTCAGCCACACATGGAAGCGGTCGCGGGCCAGATCGGGGGAGTAGCGGTTCAGCACCTCGGTCTGCGCGTGCAGTGCGTTGCCGAAGATCATCCAGCCGGTGTGGGCCCACCATCCACCTTCGCGGGGAGTATGCGGGTCGCCTTCCTGATCGCTGTGCTGGTGGTGCACGCGATGCGTCGATACCCAGAACATCGGCCCACCTTCAAGGGAGAGGGTGGCGCAGATGGCCATCACGTATTCAAGCCACTTGGGAACCTGATAGCCGCGGTGAGTCAGCAGCCGGTGATAGCACATGCCGATCCCGACATTGATCGCCACGACGTAGAGCACAAGCATCACCGCCAGCCGCTGCCAGGTGAAGAAAAACAGCGCTGCCAAGGCGCCCACGTGGAAAGCAGCCATCACCGAGAGCGTCAGCCAGTTGATGCCCGTGCCTGCCGCGGCCGCGCGGCCCATGCGAATCTCCTGCCGCGCAGGTAGCAGGTGCGCAGACGCCGAGGCAAAGGAGGTCGAAGTCGGTTGGGATGGACTGGGGGTGACGGTTTCAGGGGAGGATACAGATACGACAGATGCCATAGGCTACGAAAATTCCTGGGACAGTGGCAACGCGCCCACTTCTACTTCATTGTATGCCGTAGAGCGGTTTTACAATCACGAATAGTCGTTCTTGTCTGTGATGGCACACACAATTTACGGGAAAAGTGAGCAGTCCTGCTCACAATTCAGCCCTACTGCCGATTCCCTGCTTCTTTCCCGAACTCTCCGCCGCCGCCCACAAACAGCTTTTCCGCCTGTCCGCGCAAGATGCGATAGAGGGCGAACTGGCGCTGGGTTGCGCCGCGCAGCTCAAAGAGCAGCTCGCCGCGATTGTCGGCCAGCGCATCCACGGCATCGACCAGGCGCATGCGGGGAGTCTGGTCAAGGTGTGCGCCGTCGGTCACGCTCTTGAGCAGCACCTGCGCGTTGCCGTAGAGGTCGGGCTGCACCACCAAGGTGACGAACTTGCGCTCAGCCAGGGGCGCGTCACTGTGCGCCGTAAGGACCAGGGTGGCTCCGGAGCCGTAGGAAAGCTCAAAGACGCGGAACTGCTCGTCCATGAGCGGAGCCGGCTCAGCAGGCAGAGGAACTGCGGCGGTCTTGGCTTTCTTCTTGCCTGCCGTCCGCTTGGGCGCGGACGGCGCTGCGGGCGGCGGAGGCGTGAGGCCCATGGCGTCGCGAGCCATGTCTTCCAGAATCGACTTCATCTTGTCCGCATCGTCGGGGTTGGCCCAGGCATAGCTCCACTGGTGCTCCGGCCGCGTCTTCATGTCGGAGACGGCCACCGCCTGCTCCATGTCGGGCGGCAGGCCCATCAGGGTAGGAACCACGTCGAGGCCATTGCTGCCGGATTTGCCTCGCTTGAGCAGAGGGCGGTCAGGATCGGTAACCGAAGGCAGCGAATCGACGTGGCCTATGTCTTCTGGCTGCTTTTTGCGGGTCTTCTTCAGCTTGGGCCGGTCGGGATCGTCCGAGGCTTGCGAGCTGCTTTCCGAGTCGCTTGCGGCGCTGTCGCTGGAGGTTTTCTTGTGCAAGGTGGGCCGGTCTGGATCGGGAGCCGGGCTGTTGGCTGTGTCGTCTGAGCTGTCGCTAGAGGGCTTTTTGTGCAGCGTAGGCCGGTCGGGATCGCTGGCTGGCGCTGGTCCGGAAGAACCGGTTCCGGCGCTGCCGTCTTTGCCTGCGCCGCCGCTGGGCGCATCGCCGGGGTGATGCTTGCGGTGCAAGACGGGCTGGTCGCTCTCCTGGTCTTCGATCTTCAGCTTCTCGGTGGGCTTGGGCCGGGCCTTGGGCATCGGCTTCCATGCGCCGTAACCCACCCAAGAGCCTTGTTCCTGTCCCGCGTTTTTGATGTCGAACAGTCCCACCGGCTTGCCGTTCTGCTGCAGCTCGTATTCCACTTCGCCGGCCAGCGCCAGGGGCTGAGGCCGCGCCAAGTAGATGCCGCCATCCTGCAGGCTGCCGCCGTCCAACACGGCCACGGGAACCAGACGGCTGGTCTTGGGCTTGCCCGCCTCACCTGTCCACTCCAGCACGGCAATGGAGCGCAGAGCGGGGCTGTCTTTGGCGGATTTTGTCACCTGGCCGGGGTACTGGGCACACAACGGCAGCGCGGCCAGCAGCCCGAGAGCCGCCAGAACCGTTCGTGTTGCGAATAGGTCGATAACGCCAGTTCTGCGCGATGACATGTGCCACACCCCTCGGGAATATTCGAATCGGATTGCCCCTTGGGGCACTCTATTTACCATACGAGGAAATTCCCCATGGAACTGAACGAGAAAGTCGCTGACTTCACCCTGCAAACCGATGCTGACACAACTGCAAGCCTGTCCGACTATGCCGGCAAGCCGGTGGTACTCTTCTTTTATCCCAGAGCGAACACGCCTGGCTGCACCATTGAGGCGTGCGGCTTCCGCGATACCTTCACAAAGCTGCAGGAAGCCGGAGCCGTGGTGCTGGGCATCTCGCGCGACACATCGCAGGCACAGGCCCGCTTCCGCGCAAAATACGATTTGCCCTACACACTCCTTGCAGATGTAGACGAGAAAGTTTGCAATCAGTTTGGCGTGTTGAAGGAAAAGAACATGTATGGCAAGAAAGTGTGGGGCATTGAGCGGACCACCTTCCTCATCGGCCCGGACCAGACTCTGCTGCACGTTTTTCCCAAGGTCAAGCCCGCAGGCCACGCGGAAGAAGTTCTGGCCTTGCTGAACGAATGGAAGACAGCCAACAAACAGTAAGCCATCCGGGTGCCGTAGGTCCCGCTTTTGGGACCTGGGAAAGCACGGGTGCATGCGGTTCTCTGCTTCAGCGCGCTTTTTTTGAGGTGGGTCCAGAGCAGGTGGCGCCGCGCCTGCTGGGGAAAGTGCTCATGCACTTTTCACCTGCGGGTCTGCTGGCGGGACGCATTGTGGAGGCCGAGGCCTATCTGGGTCCGCACAACGATCCACCCGACCCAGCGGCGCATGCCCATCGCGGCCCCACGCCACGGAACGCTGTTCTTTTTGGCCGCGCCGGACACGCGTATGTTTACGCCATCTATGGCCGGTATTTCTGCATGAATATTTCCTGCGAGGTGGAGGGCCGCGCGGGCTGCGTGCTGCTGCGAGCGTTGGAGCCGGTGGCCGGGATGGATCAGATGGCCTTCAACCGCGGCCTCACTGCGAACGGCCTTGCACCTGAAAAGCTGGCGCGCCAGCTTACTTCCGGCCCCAGCCGGCTCTGTCGGGCGCTGGGACTCACACGGCTGACGCACAACGGATTGGACGTAACGGACTCGGCTTCGATGCTGCAAGTGCGCGACGACGGCTACCTGGCCGGCGAGGTGCGGATTACGCCCCGGATCGGCATTCACGAGGCAGTGGACTGGCCGCTGCGCTTCGTCCTTGCAGGCCATCCCTGCGTCTCCGGGCCGAAGAACATGAAATAACGGAAGCAGGGCCGGGCGTCTTCACGGAAAATTGAACCTTGTACGGGTAGTATTGCGTCCATTAGTAAAACCCATTCCAAACAGTAAGGAAACCCTCCGTTTGAAATCTCCTTCCCTGTCCCTGCCCCTCGCCGCTGCGGTCCTGCTCGCAGCAGCTTCCTTTGCCATCACGACGGTTGCCCAAGCTCCACAAGCCGCTGCAGGCGGTCCGCCGCGCCCGCCGAAAGTCTATCCCGCACCGACCAACCTGAAGGTGCTGCCCAAAAACCTGACCGGGCAGCAGGTTCACGAGATCATGGAGCAGTGGGAAGGGTCGCTGGGGGCGCATTGCAGTACCTGCCACACCGCCGACCCCAAAAATATCGGCCCCAATGGGCGTCCGCGACTGGACTTTGTCGACGACTCCAAGCCCGAGAAAGCCACGGCACGGGCGATGTTTGCCATGACCGAGGACATCAACAGAAATTACGTGGCAAAAATCGATAGCTCAGGCGCGCCAGTCACCTGCGGCACCTGCCATCGCGGGCACCTGGGGCCGGAGCCGTTCGTGATTCCTGAAGACAAAGGTCCGAAGCCTCAGCAACCCGGCGGTGTCAAACTTCCGTAGTGAATACCCGCTCGGGAATTTTCGCTGTTTCTGTGAGGCGAGCCTCTCTGCTTTCCCACCCATTCCGCTAACTCCGCAACCAAAAGGGGCTCCGCGATGCGGAGCCCCTTTTGGCTGACTTACTAACTGCGAGTTACGGCTTCACCACCAGCTTTGCGCCCTTGTAAACCACAGTCGCTTCCGCTTTGGCGCTTGCGCCGATGCCCACGCCGTGGTCCTTGCTGACCAGCACGACGCGGAATGTATGCTCCGCCAACATGCCTGGGAAGCTGCCTTCCCGTGCGTCCAGCGTTAGCGTCTTGGCGGCGTCGTCCCAGTGCAGCGCAATGGTTGCGTGCGCACCCTTTTCGTAGCGGTAGCTGTCGTTCTCGTCCTCGTAGAAGACGAAGTCGCCATTTGCTCCGGGATAAATCCGCAGCTCGATCGGGTCAGCCGGTTTCTGCGTGGTCCACTCCATCGCCGGCCCCATCGGAATCAGCGATCCGGCCCGCACAAACAAGGGCAGTTTGCTGAGTGGCGCGTCTGCTTCGATCCGCTTGCCGCCCTCCTGCTTTGCGCCGGTCCAGAAGTCATACCAGGTTGCGTTGGGCAGGTAGACGGTTTTCGCCGTTGCGCCTTGTGTGGTCACCGGGGCCACCAAAATTGCAGGGCCAAACAGGTACTCATCCCCGGTGTTCTGCGCTTCCACGTCGTTGCGCCAGTCCATTACCAAGGGCCGCATCAGCGTCCCATGCTGGCTGGTCACCTGCCACGCCTGGGAGTAGATGTAGGGCATAAGGCGATAGCGCAAAGTATCGTAGTCCACCAGAATCTTCTGCGCCTCCGGCCCATAGGACCACAGCTCGTTTTCGTCCGGATTGCGGGTTCCATGCACCCGGAAGATGGGCGAGAATGCCCCGAACTGGAACCAGCGCACAAACAACTCGCGGAACTTCGGGTCCTTCAAGTCACCGCCGGAGATGAAGCCGCCAATGTCCGTCGTCCAATAGGGCATACCGGAGATGGAGTAGTTCAGCCCCGCCGGAATCTGCCGCTGAAACGTCACCCAGTCAGATAGCACGTCGCCCGACCACGCTGTTACGCCATAACGCTGCGAACCCGCATAGGCCGAGCGCGACAGGATGAAGACTCGCTTCTCATCGGAAGCCGCGCGCTGCCCGTCTGATACCGCAGCCGAGTGAAACAGCGGAAACACATTGGCATAACGCGCTCCTGAGCCCAGGTGTAACTTGTTCCAGGTCAGCAGGTTGTCTTCGTGCCCTTCGGTCTCTGGCTCGTCAGTGTCGAGCCACCACGCGTCCACGCCTTTTTGAAACAGCGCCGTGTTGGCGTTATCCCAGTAGCGCTTCTGCGCTTCAGGGTTGGTGGCGTCATAGACCGCCTGGCCCACGGGGTGAAAGCTGGGCTGCTTCATCTTGTCGACGAACCAGCCGTTCTTGTCGAACTCGTCGTAGACCGGACTACCCGGCCGGAAATAGGGCCAGATGGAAACCATCAGGTGGAAGTGATCCTCGTGCAGCTTGTCGATAAGTCCCTGCGGGTTCGGGTAGTGCGAGTTCCACTTCATCTCGCCCATGTTGACCCACCAGAACCAGTCCTGCACGATGTTGTCGGCGGGTATGTGAAGCGCCCTATATTTGGCGGCCACGGTTTCCAGTTCCTGCTGGCTCTGGTACTTGTTTTTGCACTGCCAGAAGCCATAGGCCCAGCGGCCAAACAGGGGAACCTCGCCGGTCAGTTCGCGATAGCGCCCGACGATCTGGTCCGGCTCCGGCCCGTAGATGAAGTAGTAATCCACCTGGTCGGCAACTTCGGAACTCAGATAGAGCATGTGCACAAAGCGGTTGTTGACCCGGCTGCGCGAGGGGTTGTTCCAGAAGATTCCGTATCCGTTGGTGGAGACCAGCAGCGGAACGGCGATGTTGGTGTTCTCCTGCGACAGATCCACCGTTTCGCCGCGATAGTTCCAGACGCCGGCCTGATGCTGCCCCAGTCCGTAAAGCCCCTCATGCGAGCCATACACAGCAAAGAACACCTCTGCATGAAATGTCTTTTCGCCGTTTACTTCAACCGGCCGTAGACTGCGGTAGCTGTCGGTGGTCAGCAGCTTTCCTTGCAGGGCTGGCCCAGTCTCTCCGGGACCGGTTGCGCCGGCTTCGGTCGTGCCTGAGCCATCGGGCCCGAAGTAGCGCAATGCGCCGCTTTCGCGCTCGATGACGGCTTTCATCTTGGCGGTTTTCAGAGTCACTGTTTTTTCGTCGGAAGTTACTTCAAACGGCGCGCCTGACCAGTCCTTTTTTACGACGACGCTGTCGGAAGGGCGGTCCGGCGCAGGCGCTCCCAGAGGAGCGTAGGTGACGTGCAGAACGTCGGCCTGCTTGACGTCGAGCCGCAGAACGCCGTCCTTTTGCTGCACTGCAAGCCCCTGCGCATTCTTCTCAAAGCTCACCACTGGATTGGGCGTGCTCCACTGCGCCAGAGCACCCGGCGCCAGCGCCACACCCACACCCGCCATCAGGCAGATCACTGCCAAGCGAAACCGATTTATCACAGACGTTTCCTCTTCCATCGAGTTTCCAACCCGCCCCAGTTTACGCTTGTGCCACGGAGTGTGGGAATTGGATTTTTGCGGGCAAAGTGGCAGCGGCATCCGCGGAGTGGCGAGGGGTTGGCAGTTGGTAACGCTCGCGCCCAAAGCATGAGGAAAAAGTGTGGATGCAGGAGTACGCGGTTTTTGGGGGATTTTGGACAATTGGGGTGTTTTTTGGGCGTTTTAGCGTGCAGTAAAGGGATTTATCGAGCGCCGATGTGCGTCATTTGAGGCACTATCGCGGGTCTGTAGGTCAATGGATGTTACTATCCTGCGTTCTTTGGGACGGAGGGGATTGGGCACGGGGGTTCATGCCAGCCCACCCTAGCCGCAAGGACAAAAACGCTGCGAGGGTGGGGCACCCGGAGTTCAATGGCGTGATCCGCGCTTTGGCGGGAGACGGAAGCGGCTTGAAGTGAAGGGGAATTCATGGGATTACCCGGGTGAGGGAGCTACTGCTTTCCCACCCATCCGCGATGAAACCGATGAGGGTGGGGTGCTTGGTTAACACGGAGTTCTTGACTTCGGGTAAACTAACTCGCAACACTCTTTTCGGAATCCTTCTCGCAAAGGAAAACTCATGCGGATCTCAGTCCTGTTGCGTAATAGCATCGTGGCCTTCCTCGTCGCATCGCCGGTTCTTGTCCTCGCCCAGTTTCAGCCGCCCACGGAGGAGGAGCTCAAGATGACCGCCGACCCCAAGGCGCCGGGGGCTGCCGCGGTCTACCTCAACGTCGAGGAGATCGCCAACGATCCGCTACACTTCCAGAGCTTTTACGCGCGCATCAAAGTGCTTCAGGAAAAGGGCAAGGAACTGGCTACGGTCGAGGTTCCCTACCTGCACGGCGACAGCAAGATTACGGACATCAAGGCCCGCACCATTCACGCCGACGGAACCATCGTCCCACTGGTCGGCAAGCCGGAAGACCTGATGATCTCAAAGAAGACGGGCAAGGACGGCGATCCGCTCCAGTTCAACCGGAAGGTCTTTACGCTGCCCAGCGTTGAAGTGGGCAGCATCCTTGAGTATCGCTATGAATTGCGTTACGACGACAACCACTTCTCCTCTCCGAATTGGGAGATTCAGCGCCCCTATTTCGTTCACAAAGCGCACTACGTTTTTACCCCGTTCAAGGCATTTCTGCCCGGCCTGCAAAACCAGACCAACAGCTATCTGGTGGATGCAAAAGGCCATCCCATCAATTCCTTGATCTGGTGGCCCAAGCTGCCTGAAGGCGTAAGTATCAAGACCGACGTCAACGGGCATTACAGCGTGGATGTGACGGACATTCCCGCCACGCCGGATGAGGAGTGGATGCCTCCCATCTACAGTCTTCTCTACAAGGTGCTCTTCTACTACAAAAGCAGCACCAGCGCCTTGGATTTCTGGGTCACCGAGGCCAAAGACTGGTCAAAGGAAGTGGACCACTTCGCCGAGCCCACCAAAACGATCAAGGAGGCGGTCTCTGGCCTGATCGCGCCTAGCGACAGCGATCTGGACAAGGCAAAGAAGCTCTATAAGGCGGTTCAGGCGCTCGACAATACCGACTATTCGCGCCGCAAGAGTGAGTCCGAGCTGAAGCAGCTCAAGCTGAAGGCAGCCAAACGCGCTGAAGACACCTGGACGCAGAAAAGCGGCGACAGCGAGGACATTGCCAGACTCTACTTGTCGATGCTACGCGCCGCTGGGCTGACCGCCTATGCCATGAAGGTGGTGGATCGGGAGCGGGGGATGTTCGATGCTTCCTATCTGAATTTGGATCAGCTCGACGACACCCTGGTTCTACTCAGCACCGGCGGAAAGGAAATATACCTCGACCCTGGCGAGAAGATGTGCCCCTTCCAGACCTTGAATTGGAGGCACTCTGGCGCCAGTGGCATTCGAGAGGCTGCCAATATGCGTGCCGGCGGCACTTCGCCGCTGCAACCCTACGTTGAAAACAAGACGTTGCGCCTCGCCGATTTGACGATCGATGGACACGGCGCTGTCACCGGCAGCTTTCGCTTTGTCATGTCTGGACAGGAGGCGCTCCGCTGGCGTCAGTTTGCGTTGCGCAACGATGAAGACGAGGTGAAGAAGAGCTTCGATCGCGGGCTGGAATCCATCGTTCCGCAAGGCATTGAGGCGCGCATCGATCACTTTCTGAGCCTCAGCGATCCCGACGTGAACCTTATTGCCGTGATCAAAGCTCAAGGCACTCTGGGCACCGCCACCTCCAAACGTCTCCTGCTGCCTGGCTTCTTCTTTGAGACGCGCAACGCGCATCCTTTTGTTGCACAGGATAAGCGGCTGGAACCTGTGGATATGCACTATGGCGATCTGGTTGTCGACCAGGTCACCTACCACCTTCCCGCCGGTTTCTCGGTGGAAGGCGCACCGCAGGACGCAAAGATCACTTGGCCGGAACACGCGATTCTAGCCACCAAGACCGCACCGTCGCCCGGCCAACTGGTCATTGCTCGTTCGCTGGCCCGCGCCTTCACACTCGCCAAGCCCGAAGAGTACAAGGACCTGCGCGGCTTCTACCAGAAAGTCGCCGACTCCGATCAGCAGCAACTGGTGCTCACGGCATTGCCCACAGCGAAAGGCAACTAATGACTCCGCGCCTCCACGGTCTACCGGTTCTGGCTGTTCTTGCCTCCTTTGCCGCCGTCGCGGGGTCAGTGCCCGCCGCGGCCGCCAAGCCGCAGCCCGCGCCGCAGTGGGCGGTGGATGCCGCCAAAACGCCCACGCCAGCCACCGCCAAGAATGCGGCGGCCGTGGTTCTCTTCGACGAGTACTTGATCACCGTCGATGAGCAGAACCATGCGGTAGAGCGCGAGCGGCAGGCCGTTCGCATTCTCAAGCCACAGGGACGTAAGTACGCAGTTTGTTCTGCGTACTACGACGTGGACGAGAAGCTTGATTACATCCATTCTTGGACCATAGCCGCCGATGGCCGCCAGTTTCAGGCCATGGAGACGGACTTCACCGACTACGGCGCTTATAGCTCCGCCATCTACAGCGAGACAGAGCGCGTCCGCACGGCGAAAACTCCTGCCAGCGACCCTGGAGCTGTTGTGGTCTGCGAATCGGAAGTGCATCTTCGGCCTTATATGAATGAGAATATGTGGGTGGTCCAAGGGGCGATTCCAGTTGTTGTTCAGTCGTTGGAGTTGGACCTCCCGCCAGGCAAACAGTTCGCTGAGGATTGGCACAGGCTAGATCCGATCAAGCCGAGCGAGTTGAGCGCGAACCACCTGCGATGGGAGATCAAGGACATGCCCGCCCTGGATCTTGAAAACATCCGCGCCACTCCCGAGTGGGAGACGCTGCTCGCCCGCATGTCCATCACATGGGGCGATGCTGCCGCTAAAGGCGCTGAGAATCGGTGGCGGGCCATCGGCCTCTGGCAACAGCAGTTGGAGGAGCACCGTCCCGATCCCACCCCGGAGATTACGGCCAAGGCGCAGGAGCTCACCGCCGGCGCTCCCGATCTCTACTCCAAACTGAGCCGCATTACCGACTACATCCAAAAGAACGTCCGCTACTTCATTGTTGAACGCGGCATCGGCGGCTGGCAGCCTCATTACGCTGCCGACATCTTTCGCAACCGTTACGGCGACTGCAAAGACAAAACCACCCTGCTCATCTCTATGCTGCAGGCCGTGGGCATTCGCGCGCACTCCCTGTCGGTAGACCACCGCCGCGGCTTCGTCGATCCAACCGCCCCATCTCGCTTTGGCGATCACATGATCACCGCCATCGAGCTGCCTGACGGCAATTCCGACCCTCGCCTCGTGGCTCGCGTAAAGGCGGCGAACGGAAAGAGCCTCCTGATCTTCGACCCCACCGACGAAAAAACTCCGGTGGGCCAGATAAGCGCAAACCTGCAGGGAGGATGGGGCTATATCGCAAACGGAGCGGACAGCCAGGTTCTGCAGATGCCCGTGCTTGCTCCTGAGTTTGCCGGCCTCATCCGCAAGGGCATCTTCACTCTCACTGCAGACGGTGCGTTGGCCGGTGATCTCACCGAGGTCTTTACCGGCGACGATGCTAGCGATGAGCGTTGGCGCATCAAGGACAGCGACACCAAGGAGACTCGCGAGAGGCTTGAAAAACAGCTTGGTTCTGACGTGCCTAGCTTGGCCTTCAAAGGATATGAATTTCGCCAGACAGCCGAGTTGGACAAGCCGCTGAACCTGGATCTGCACTTCCGCGCGTCGAGTTACGCCCATCCCTCCGGCTCGCTGCTGCTGCTGCGCCCGCGGGTTTTGGGCAGCCACGCCCACGCCGTTCCCGACGTGATGGAAGGCACCCCCCGCAGCTACCCGATCGAACTGGGGCACCCAGGCCGCTGGCGGGACAGCTTCGATATTGCGCTGCCTGCGGGCTATGTTGTGGATGAAGCGCCAGACCCGGTGAGTATCGACCTGGACTTTGCCAGCTACCGCTCGTCGGTTTCGGCCAAGGGCAACCTGCTGCACTACGAAAGCGAATACGTTGTCCGCCAAGTGGAGATTCCACCCGCACGGGCTGCGGCTTTTCGCCAGCTACAAAACGTCATTCTGACTGGCGAGAACGGCACCGCCGTGCTCAAGAAGCAGTAGGAGAAACTGGTAAATTTCAAGGCTTAGCGACCTCCTAACAAAGTCCCAAGCCCCATCTTTGCAAGTTACTTTTGTTGCAAGGATGGGAAGGCATGAAATTTTGCTGTCCCATATGCTGATCTGTAATCGGAAAACTGGAAGCTGGGAGCTATGAGTTAGCGGGTAACGATGCATCCCCCGACCGTTCCCGTTCATCCATTCAGATATGAGTCATCCTCTCTTTTCTTCCTTCAAGCTTCGTTCCCTAGAATTTGCCAACCGCATCGGCGTACCTGCCATGTGCCAGTACTCCTCGCAGGACGGTTTTGCCAACGACTGGCATGTGGTTCACTACGGCAGCCGCGCCCAGGGCGGACCTGGATTCATCATTTTTGAGGCCTCCGCTGTGGTTCCGGAGGGGCGCATCTCGACCTCCGATTTGGGCATCTGGAAGAATGAGCACATCGCGGGACTGGAGAGGATTGTGGACTTCATCCACTCGCAGGGCGTGCGCGCCGGCATCCAACTGGCCCATGCCGGCCGCAAAGGCAGCATGGCCGCTTCACTCAGTGGGGAGCGGCTGCTGGCTCCTGCCGAGGGAGGCTGGGTTCCGGTTGCTCCCAGCGCCGTAGCCTTTTCCTCCGATTACGCCGTGCCCCAGGCACTCGATCAGGCTGGCATCGACGCTGTGGTGGAGGCTTTTCGGCTGGCTGCTCGCCGCGCCCTGGCCGCCGGATTCGACTTCGTGGAGCTTCATGCCGCCCACGGATATCTGCTGCACCAGTTCCTGTCACCTCTAGCTAACCACCGTACTGATGACTACGGCGGCAGCTTCAAGAATCGCGCCCGCCTGGTTCTCGATGTGGTGGACGCCGTGCGCGCCGAGTGGCCAGCTCACCTGCCCCTCTTCGTCCGCATCTCTGCTACGGACTGGGCGGAGGGCGGCTGGACGGCGGCTGAGTCGGTTCGGCTCTCGCGCCTGTTCCGCGAACACGGGGTCGATCTGGTCGATGTTTCGACCGGCGGCATGGTACCCAACGCCATCATTCCCGTAGGCCCCGGATTTCAGGTGGAGTATGCTTCCAGAATCCGGAGTGAGGCGGGTATCCCCACGGCTGCTGTCGGCCTGATCACCGACCCTGTCCAGGCCAACACAATCCTGGCCCGGGGCGATGCGGATCTGGTGCTGCTGGGCCGTGAGCTGCTTCGCAATCCCTATTGGCCGGTTCATGCGGCGGCCGCGCTGGAGGAGCACGCCAGTTGGCCGGCCCAGTACCTTCGCGCCGCACCGCGGCACTCGCCCGCGCGCGACCCCATTGCCCGCCCAGAAAAGGCGTAACTGTAACGACTGAAATGAGTAGAGAAGGCAGGCTGGAATCGCTTCCGGCCTTCCCGGTTTGCGATTGCTGTCGAACTTGGGCACGCGCCTATAATTTTGCTTCACAAATTGTGCAAAACGTGGCCTATACTGCGTCTAGAGCAGGGTCTACCCACATTGCGGCACTTTGCTCAACTTGACCATGGCCACACAGCCTTCCCAAAAGCGCGCTTTCGACCCGCCCTCGATCCCCGACCGCCTCTACTTCAAGATTGGAGACGTGGCGCGGTTATGCGAGGTCGAGACCTATGTCTTGCGTTTTTGGGAGACGCAGTTTCCGCAACTCAAGCCCAACAAGAGCGGAACCGGCCAGCGGCTTTACCGCCGCCGGGACGTGGAACTGGTGCTGGAGATCAAGCGCCTGGTCCATGCCGAGGGCTACACGCTTGCGGGCGCACGGCAAGTTTTTGAGCAGACCCGCCACCACGCCGATCCGCAGCGCGACCCGCAGCCCCAGCTGCCGCTCGGCGGGGGCGACTCCAACGAGCGTCAGGATGACGTTGCCGCCGCTATCGGCCGCGCCCGCGCAGAACTACGCGAGATTGCCGGGCTGCTGGCCTCTTCCGATCCCAAGCCGCTGCGGCGCCGCTCGCGGTTGACCGCAATGCCGACCCCCTCAGACTCCCTGTTTCCGCTCTGATAAGTTCTTCAATCGATTGCTCTGTGCTGTGGTCTGGAAGAGCCGGATTGCACGCACCAGGCCAGGAGTAGAAGCCCCAAAGCGCGGCCTTGCGCCCTGAATAAGGGTGGCGAGAGCAGGAAGCCTCCTGAAACGTTGATTGTTGTTCGACATTCAATCCTTCATGAATGTTTGGTTTTCCAAAGTAAGAGAAGGGGAAGCTGTCCGATTTCATGTTATTTTAGTAACATCTGATTTCGCTACTGATCGGCTTTGAGCTTTCATTCTTACTCCCACATGGACAGCGGGGCGAGTTTTTGACTTGGAGAGTGACTGGCGATGCTATGCGATTACTGTGGGTCGAATAGGTTGAGGGTATCGAGATTTCGAATCATTGACCTGGCGCAACTGCTCGTTTTTCGATATCCGTTGCGGTGCCATCATTGCTTGCAACGAAAGTATGTGTATATTCCAGCTGCTTGGCGGGTTTACCGGGCCGAGAGATTGCGTCGGCAGCAGGCCAAAAGGGATGCAAGCACGAAGGCTGAGAAGTTGTAGTCGAAGAACAACCGTGTTGAACTCGTAAATTACAACGGTCCTTCCGCACTTTCGATCGCAATTGGCTCGGCTCTTCATCGCACCACAGAATGAGGAATTGAGCAGGGGCTCACTAATCTATTCGGCGCTCGGACATCAGAGTCTCGCAAAGTTCGAGGACAACTGCGCTGCAAACGGGTCAGGACTGCGGATGAGACCTCAGAATGCGGATATGGACTGTGGAGTCTTAGACGAAGCGGATATCTCGAAGGCTGGAAGAAGCGCGCGGGTTGAATGCAAGGGTGGCAGCATCCAACCCGCTCCAGGCTAATTCGACTAGGATACATGGCCCACAAGCGTGAGATCGATTTCAACTTCCTTGGCAACTTTGAGAATGAAGATGCTTGGATCTTTCAGGCCCCATTTGACGTAGGGCACAGTGAAGTGGGTCTTGGCCGTGAGGTTGGTTCCCTCAATATGGATTTGCATGGGAACCGTCAGCTCGTGCGGTGTGCCGTGCAGAGTGAAGGCGCCAGAGACTTGAATTGTCGAGTCGCCTGAGGCGGCAATGGTTCCTTGATAGCTCTGCGGCACAAACAATACATCGGCATAGTGCGCCACATCGAGCACATCGGTGTTCATTTTTTTGTCGCGGCCGTTGTCGCCGCTGTTGCCACTGCCGGCTGCCACAATTACAGAGCCAGTAATTTTCGCAGTACTCCGGTCGAACTCTATCGATCCACTTCGGACATGAAATGTTCCATCCACGTGATGCGTATTGCCGCCCAGAGAGAATGCAACTTTGCTTGCATCGGGGTTGACGTTGAAGGTCTGATGCTGGGCTATAGCGCCGGGTACGAGGAAGAGAGGAAGCGCGAGGAAGAGAGATTGGACGGTGGTCTTCATTGTTCTTCTCCTGTGTTGAAGTGTGCTTATTTGATTCGAGTGGGCTGAGCGATGATCTGCGTCAACCGAAGGCTGAGTGAGGCGATCTCTTCGTCGGACAGGTATTCATGTCCGGGCATGTCGGTTCCGGGAATTCCGAATTTTGCGATCTGCGCCAAGCGATCCATCTGCTGCGCCGAGGCAACGTTAGGCAAGAGATTCAGATATGGTCCAACAGTAAGATCGGGTGGAAGCCGCTTGAAACTCATCCGCCTGCGCGTGCGTCCGCCTGCATCGTGACAGGTGGCGCAATGACGCTGGAAGATACGCTCGCCATCACGCGCATTGGCTGCGGCAACTGCGGCAGGATTAAGATGCCAGGCCTTCTCTGCGGTCAGGTGTTGCTCCGTGCCGACCCCTTTGAGACTCCCGAGATATGCAACCAGATCGTCTCCGCGGCCGTCGCGAAAGAGAAATCCGTATGATGGCATGATTGATGAGCCGCTGACCTCTGGGGGGTCTTCGAAGTGAGCCTTGATCCACTGCGGCGAGCGGCGACCACCAACCTGCGCAAGGTCAGG
>Ga0224531_1000524_pt1 | contig 18997 bp, 16 predicted proteins | sample CBST100metaG_FD_179876 | JGI IMG/M metagenome (GOLD analysis project Ga0224531, IMG submission 179876) | Peat soil microbial communities from Stordalen Mire, Sweden - C.B.S.T100 | ecosystem: Environmental > Terrestrial > Soil > Wetlands > Peat | place: Sweden: Norrbotten County, Stordalen Mire...
CTTCCATATCCACCATGGCGGCAGAGTAAGTCGTGGCCAGCCTCTGCTTCTCACGTTCGTCGGCAACTTTGGAACAGGTGACCAACCAACATTCACCAGCTTGCGTGCCAACCGGAAAGCGCTCGCCGGTGCGCGCGTCGATCACGCCAGAGACGCGGTAAACCTGCCCGGGCAGAAACTCCTCGCGCAGGGCTCCTGTCCATCCGGTAGAAATCACTTGAGAAATGGGACCGTCTTTTTCGACTTCTGCAAAGGCCCGTGTCGCTGCCTCCACGCCCGCTCCGGCACAGGCAGCAATCCACTCGCTCTGGTTGCCCTTTTCGTCGAGAAAGCCCCAGCGCCAAAGATGAACGCCATTGCGGGATTTGTGCTGCCAGCCGCGCACCAGTGGCTTCAGTTCGCCGGCCATGGCGGCGATGATTGCGACTCTTGTCATGCCGGAGGCGCGTATCCATTCGCGCGGAACCACTCGATGGAGGCGCGCATGGCCGGATAAACCGGCGCGATGCGGAAGCCCAGTTCCTGCTGCGCGTGGGCGCTCGAGGCGTACATCTTCTTGCGCCCCATGCGCACCTCTTCCAGCGTTGCGCGGGGCTCCTTGCCACGGATGCGGCCGGTGATCCACTCCTCGAAAAACGCGTAGGTGGCGGCGACAGCGAAAGGAATTTTCATCGTGGGCGACGGAATGCCCGTAATCGCCGACATCTTGTCCAGAATCTGCTTCAGAGTCAGGTTCTCTCCGCCCAGAATGTAGCGATGCCCCGACTGTCCTTTGGTCAGCGCTGCCACGTGAGCTTTGGCCACCTCGGCCACATCCACCAGGTTCAGCCCGGTGTCCATATACGCGGGAAACTTACCCTTGAGAAAATCCACAAAGATCTGGCCGGTGGGCGTGGGCTTGGCGTCGTTGGGACCGATGGGCGTGGTGGGGTTGAGGATAATCACCTGCTGCCCGTCCTGGGCCGCGGCAATGGCCTGCTGCTCGGCCATGAACTTGGACCGCTTGTAGTGGCCCACCATGTCGGCCAGCGAAACCGGCGTGCCCTCGTTGATGACGATGCCGTCGGTGCGGAAGTGCATGGTGGCTACGCTGGAGGTGTAGACCACGCGCGGCACGCCAGCCTCACGTGCCAGCTTCAACAGATCGCGCGTCCCGTCCACGTTGACGTGGTACATCGCCTTGGGGTCGCGAATCCAGAGCCGGTAGTCGGCAGCCACGTGAACCACTGCGTCGCAACCGGCCAGCGCAGGAGCAAACGATTCAGGCTGAGCCAGATCGCCCACACATGTCTCTCCGTCGATGCCTTCGAGGTGGTCCAGATTGCTGGTCTTGCGCACCAGCATGCGGAGCTCTGCGCCCTCGGCGGTCAAAGCTCGCGCCACATGATGACCTACAAAACCAGTCGCACCTGTAAGAAAGATTTTCATGGTTTTAGCGATGATAGCAGCGTGAGCAGAGTCAAGCCGCGAAAGAGCAGTTCACTCCCCATTGTCCGGCGTCACCAGAGCTTTTCACTCGGCTCAACTTTGCATTGGCTCACCGGCTGCGGACGCTTCCGGTCAAAGTCGGTGGTCCAGCACTCATTCAGCACGGAACAGTAGCAGGCATGAAAGGTTATATCGTCCGTATCCCTGAAATGATTGAACTCATTGAAGAGATCCAGGCCGCCCTTACCCGGCTTGATGGAAACAGGGACAATCTCCTCATGGGCCGGAAGAACAGTTCCCGAGACATTGGAATAGCGAATTTGCGTCCCTTCGTCCTTATTCGCCTTGAGAAGAGTGGCGGCGCAACAAGCGCGCAAGAGCGCATTTTCCTCGATATAAACGACGCCCTTGTAGCGTACTTCAAACCGATCGATGATTGCCGGCCCTACCCCGCCATTGCCGAGGACTTCACGAAACATCGGCCTGCCCGATGGGTCGAATTCAGATCCGGAAATCTTCAGAAGCGGCATGGTGCTGGCCTCGACCATCTTCTGGTTCTGGCCGACCATCCGCTCCATCGTCCTTCCATGCTCGATGGAAACAAAGAGCGAGACAACTGAGATAAAAATGGCACTTATACCGACAATCAGATCAAGCCATGGAATGCCGCTTCCGTGGCCATGATGGCCGTGCGCATGGTCCAACTCTGGCATCAATCCCGGCACTTTGTCCTCCTCAGCGTCCTCTTCCATTTGGAGCGACAACTCCGAATCCTCTTCACCCTCGATGCCGTCTTCCATTTCGCATCTCCCGGGCCGCCAGCATGAACTGTTCCCCGATTCCTGTTCAGTTACTCCAGAGCATCCGGCACCAGCGCAATGTTTTTCTCGCCTGCCGCCTTCTTCTCATTGTAGTTCTTCACCCAGTCTTCCCAGTGCTTGCCGGCGGCGCGATCCTTGCCGCTGAATTCCAGCCGTGCAATCTCCGCATAACTCACCTTGAGCTTTTCCTGGGCCTTGGGGGTGAAGTACTGCACATACGAATCAGCCAGCGTAGCGCCGGTGCGGCGATTGAAGATGAAAGCTTCAATCCGCTCCCCGCTCTTGAGCGTAAGAGTTACATCGCCGCGATAGTCGAAGGCTTTCTCGAGCGCTTGGCGCAGATCGTCTTCACTGGCCACCTCGGGCACCCAGCCCTCCAGGTTCTCATGTTCTGCGCCGGGAGCAAGCTCCAGCGCCTCAACCTGTGCCAGGGTATATTTCATCACTTCGGCGCTCATGCGTGGGTCTCCTCAAGGCTGTTCGCGGGTTCTTCAATCTGCACCAGTCCGGCAGGTGCATGCGGCTTAACCTCGTCCAGCAGCTTCAGCGCGCCCGCATCGGGATATTTGTTGAAGTTGCCGCGAACCATGGCCAGGAATCCCTTCCACGAACCAAAGCCATCGATAATCGCAGGCGTCTCGTAGCCGCAACTAACCATGCAGTTGGCGCACTGGGGGTTGCCGCTGGCCACGCCGTATTGCTCCCACGCCGTGGTCTCCAGCAGTTCCTTGTAGCTGTCGACGTAGCCGTCCTGAAGCAGATAGCAGGGCTTCTGCCAGCCAAAAATATTGAAAGTCGGCATGCCCCACGGAACGCATTCATAGGTCCGATTACCCATCAGAAATTCCAGAAATAGCGGCGACATGTTGAACTTCCATGTCGGCTTGCGGTTCGACAGAATAGCGCGGAACAGGCGGCGCACACGGGCGCGGCCCATGAAGTGATTCTGGTCCGGAGCCTTGTCGTAGCTGTAGCCGGGCGAAAGGATGATGCCTTCCACGCCCATGCCCATCACTTCGTCAAAGAAGGCGCGCACACTATTCGGATCGGTGCCGTCGAAGAACGTTGCATTGGTGGTCACGCGGAAGCCGCGCTTCACAGCCTCTTTGATGCCCTCGACGGCGATATCGTACCCGCCTTCGCGGCAAACCGAGAAGTCGTGATGCTCGCGCTGCCCATCAAGATGCACCGAGAAAGTAAGATACTTCGACGGCGTAAACTCCGGCAGGCGACGCTTGAGTTCGAGCGCATTCGTGCACAGGTAGATGTACTTCTTGCGCGCAATCAAGCCGTTCACAATCTCAACAATCTGCGGATGCAGCAGCGGTTCTCCACCGGGAATGGAAACCATCGGTGCGCCGCACTCGTCCACCGCGGCAAAGCACTCCTCGGGGGTGAGCTGCTTTTTCAGAATATGGGGCGGATACTGCACCTTGCCGCAGCCGGCGCAGGCCAGGCTGCAGCGGAACAGAGGCTCCAGCATCAGCACCAGCGGAAAGCGCTTGGTGCCGGTCAGCTTCTGCTTCAACACATACGTGGACACCGTCCACATCTGGGAGATAGGAATAGCCATCTTTAGATTATCCTCCAACGCCGAGAGCGGCGCGTTCCATGGCCCGCTTGTAGCCGGTCAGGGCCATCAGCGGGAAATACTGGCGATACATGTGGTAAGCCAGGTAAAAGACGCGGGGGAAGCCCGTTCCGGTGATGATGCTTTGCCGCACGGCTCCCTCCCCCATGGACTCGTCCCAACTGCCCTCTTGCTCCTGCCGCGTCAGCAGCCAGCGAACGCCCTTGGCCAGTGAATCGGAGCGGTCGTCGCCCGCGGCCAGCAGGCCCAGCAGCGCCCACGCCGTCTGCGAGGGGGTACTGATTCCAACCCCGCGGATGTCCGGATCGTCGTAGCTGCCGCAGGTCTCGCCCCAGCCGCCATCGGGATTCTGCACCATCCGAATCCACTCGGCGCCCTGCTGCACTTGCGGTTCCAGATGATCCACACCAATCGCGTCCAGTCCCCGCAGCACCAGGAAAGTTCCGTAGATGTAATTCACGCCCCAGCGGCCAAACCAGCTTCCATCCGGCTGCTGTTCGCTGAAGATGAACTTGATGGCCTTCTCCACGCGCTTGTCGCCGCGCGCAAAGCCGTAGCTGGCCAGCATCTCCAGAATTCTTCCCGTAATGTCCACCGTCGGCGGATCCAGCATCGCATTGTGATCGGCGAAGGGAATGTACTGGAAGATCATCTTGGTGTTGTCTTTGTCGAAGCTGCCCCAGCCGCCGTTCTTGCACTGCATGGCGAATTCCCACTCGATGGCGCGCTGCGTGACCTCGTGCTGATAGCGCTCGCGGGGATTGTCCACCTTGTTCAGCGCCAGCAACACCTGCGCCGTATCGTCGGTGTCCGGATAGAACTCATTGTTGAACTCGAAGTACCAGCCGCCCGGCTCGGTGTTGCGAACCTTCACCGCCCAGTCGCCCTTGTGCCGGACTTCCTTGGAAAGAATCCAGTCGGCGGCCTTGATCATGCGCGCATCGTTGCGCGGCACGCCTGCCTCGCCCAGCGCGAACAGCGCCTGCGCCGTGTCCCACACCGGAGAAACGCAGGGCTGCATGCGGAAGGTTGGCTCCGGCATCGCGTCGTTGGCCGGCTCTTCGATGCCCAGCTTTTCAAACTCGTCCCGCGCCCGGATCACCTGCGGATCGTCCTCGGAGTAGCCCAAACAACGCAGCGCAATAATGGCATTCAGCATGGCCGGATAAATCGCGCCCAGGCCGTCGGTCATCTCCAGCCGCTCCAGCAGCCACTTCTCCGCGTGCTTCAGAGCCAGCCTGCGCAGCGGACGAAGATGGACGGCTTCCGCCACGTGCATCACCCGATCCAGAATGATGAAGAAATTGCGCCACGAAACGATCGATTTCCGGTCCAGTTGCAGCCGCAGATCCGCGTTGGCGCGCCCGCCCACAAAAAGCTCATCGATTCCCTGCTCCGGCGGAAGCTTCTTGAAAGGCTTCTTGGCGTACATGATCGCCAGCGGCACAAGGATCGAACGCGACCACGAAGAAATCTCGTAGATGTTGAAGTAGAACCAGTTGGGAAACAGCACGATCTCCGGCGGAATGGCCGGGACCGCATCGTAGTCGTACTCGCCCAGTGAGCAGAGATACATCTTGGTGAAGGTGTTGCACGCCACCACGCCGCCATGCGCCAGAATCCACGCCCGCGCCTTGGCCATGCGTGGCTCGTCGGCGGTCAGGCCCATGATCTTGCCCGTGGAGTAGCACTTCACCGTGAGCGAAATGTTGCCCGGCCCACCGGGATAGATGCTCCAGCTTCCGTCTTCTTTCTGGTAGCGCATCATCTCGGTAAACGCGCGCTGCAGCCGTCCCGGATCGCCGCTCTCAAGCACCGTGTGCAGATAGATGTAGTCTGCCTCGAGCATGGAATCGGCTTCGAGTTCCCCACACCAATAGCCTTCGGGATGCTGCTGGGAGAGCAGGAAGTCCCGGGAGCGGCCAATCGCGGATTCCACATCCGCCAAATCCGCATCCAGCCGCCCAAACCTGGGTGCCGCGGTTTGCGTCATTCCCTGCTTTGCTTTCATGCGCTTTGAAATGCCTCAGTTTCTGTCCGGAGATCCCGGATCAAAGGCCCGTTGCACCAACCCGTATTGGGTCGTGACGGAGCCGAGCCCACCCCAGCTATCCAGCAACTCTAATCGAACAGCTGGGAGTACGGGCCTGGTTTTTTTGACGCTTGGCGTCCATGCCGGTAACCGCACAGCACGGCCGCAAATTCCGGACTACCCTACGTGCACAGCGTCTCCGCCACCTGCGCTGCCGATGGCCTGAACAATCTCCGGCGGCAGCCCAAAACGCACGTTTTCCGGCATGACTTCAACCTCTTCGACGCTTCCGAAACCGTTAAGTCGCAAATAATTTACGACATCCTCGACCAGTACTTCGGGAGCCGAGGCACCGGCCGTCACAGCGACCGTGTTTACATCCTTGAGCCATGCAGGATCGATCGCTTGGGAGTTGTCGATCAGGTAGCCAATCGTCCCCAGATTGCGGGAGACTTCCACCAGGCGGTTGGAGTTGGAGCTGTTGGTCGAGCCCACCACCAGCACCAGTTCTGCATTGTGCGCCACATTTCTTACAGCAACCTGCCTGTTTTCAGTGGCGTAGCAAATGTCCTGGGAGTGCGGGCCGACGATATTGGGGAACTTTTCCTTGAGCGCATGAATAATGTCCCGCGCCTCGGCCAGCGAAAGCGTGGTCTGCGTCAGGTAAGCCACCCGGTTCGGGTCTGGAATTTGAAGCTCTGCCACTTCCGCCACATTCGAAACCACTTGCGTCACATCCGGGCATTCGCCCAGCGTGCCTTCGATCTCGTCGTGGTCGCGGTGGCCGATCAGCACCAGCGAGTAGCCCTGCTTGGCAAACTTGACGGCCTCAATGTGAACCTTGGTCACCAGCGGACAGGTGGCGTCGATCACCTTCAGGTTGCGCCCCTTGCTCACCTCGCGGACCGCGGGCGAGACGCCGTGGGCCGAGTAGATCACGCGCTGGCCGTCGGGCACATCGTCAATCTCATGGACAAAGATCGCGCCCTTCTCCGCCAATTCATTGACAACATAGCGGTTATGGACAATTTCCCGGCGCACGTAGATGGGCGCGCCGAAGGTTTCAAGGGCGATCTTCACAATATCGATCGCGCGCACCACTCCGGCGCAAAAGCCTCTCGGCTTCAGCAACAACACCCTCTTCTGACTGGGGGAAGTCCCGGCGGAAGTACCGTTCGAGGAGGAATCGAGGACAGTTGTGGTCACTCATTCAGTATACCAAGTACCTGGTTCAGAGGTGGGGAATCGCGCACCTGGCCAGTACTACAGTTGTACTTCGGAAAACACGGAGGGAGCAGGGGGCTTCAGCCCCCTGAATCAGCCGCTCTTTGAGGGGGCCTTCAGGCCCGGGCAGTTCAGGAAACCCCGCCAATCAGGGATCTACAACTGAAGTACAAGGGCCCTTGGATGAACATCTCCTATTGCTCCAACTGATCCCGTTCCCCTCCAAACGGAGGATTGACCGCAACAGAGGACCAATCGCGGTCTTCCCGTAGGGAAGAAATGAAAATAGCCCGGGGTGGAGCATAGCGCAACCCCGGGACAGCATCACGATCATGTTTTTCGCGCCCCGTAGGGCCGCGCAGCGACCTTTCTTCGGCGCTGCACCAACCTTGATGCAATTGCCCTACGCAACGCACGGACCGCCGAAGACAGTTGGCGCCACCGCCGTTGCTTGCAGATCATTAAGGGCAGCGCGCGCACAATAAAAATATGCCTCTCCCTCCCGGTACCGACCTGGAGGGAACGGAGGGACAGAAGAGGTACCCTACCCCCCGGGGGTCGTTCCCTTTTTGTTCGCTTTTAAAGATTAAACACACCTATATCTACTTTATTTTGTGCTTTTTGCAGCGCGCAAAAAAACCACACCGCCAGCAAAAGCCCTTCACGTGACTTTATAAGTCCAATGGAATCAACGCGAGCACTTGAGAAAATCGGCGGAATTTCGAGCATTTTGCCGAAAATCGCGCCATTTTCACCCATTTTCAAGCCTCATTTTCCTTGGAGAAAACGGAATTCGCCAGCCTCCAAGGCCACAGCAGAGGACTCTCCGTCAGCCTCGTTCGCAAAGCTTGTTCGCCTCGCGAGTCTCCTCGAAACCTCAATCCGCAATTCGATCCGGATCAGTGCGCTTGCTTCGACCCAAGAAGAACCGGCTGAGCCACAAGTTCTTCAAAAAGCGTCCGATAGTGGATCATCGCCTGGCGCAGCTCTTCCGTGGTGGCCTGGCCTTTCGTCTGCAGCAGCGCGATCCTGTGGGCGGAACGGTAGTTCGCCGTGACCTGCGGATGATCCACGGAGATGTCGGCGGCGCGCTGTTCAAAGTCGCTCACCGGGTAGCCGCGAGCCGTCATCACATCGCGTAGCAACTGGTCGGCCTCGGTCACCGCACTGGCGGGACCGTCCACAAAGTGAGCCTGCACTTTTTCCCAGGCTGCCAGAAAGCGGTCATGATCGCCGGGGGCCAGCGGGCGCACATGGAGCGCTTCGACGCGATCCACGCGCTCTTCAAGTTTGGCCTCGGCACTCCGCCGGCCGCCGCCATCTTTCATGGCGCGCTCGTACTCAGTGGCGCCGAACTGTGCGCGCAAACGCGCCGTCCGCCGTTTTTGCAGCACAATCACCGTCGCGATCACGGCAATCACAAGCACCACGCCACTGATGATTGCGGCCCATTGCAAATTGCTCAGGTCCGGAAGTTCCATCACTGACCTCCAATTCAGGCTTCACTCGCTCTCCCGCGTGGGGAAAAAAAGGTCGAGAGTCACCTCACTGAAGTGGATGATAGGGCGCTCGCAGGGTGTCGTGGCTGGTCAGTCTTGCTCATCTCCGCACCAATTCACGACCGCAACCAGCCGGGCGAAGTAACGCCGCCGTCAGCGCGAGAAATATCTCTTGGCGGTTACAGTCCTAGCGGCTGCTCGCAATCATCTGCGCGGCGTGTTGCAGGCTGGTTTCGGTCACTTTGGCGCCGGATAACATGCGTGCCACTTCATGGGTCCGCGCGCGGTCGTCCAGCAGGCTGACTTTGGTGCGAGTGCGCCCTTCGGATTCGCGCTTGTCGATGAGGAAGTGCTGGTCGGCGAAGGCGGCAATCTGCGGCAGGTGAGTGACGCACAAAACCTGCTGGCCGCGGCCCAGGCATTTGAGTTTGTGGCCCACGGCTTCGGCCGCTCGTCCGCCGATGCCGATGTCGATCTCATCGAAGACCAGCGTGCGCGGGGTAAGGTTTTTCGTTCTCGGCTTGGCGGAGCCTTCTTCCACGCTCACTTTCAGGGCCAGCATGACGCGGCTCATTTCCCCGCCGGAGGCGATTTCATCGAGGGCCTTCAGGGGCTCGCCGGGGTTGGTGGAGATGCGGTATTGCACCTGATCCCAGCCGTGCGTGGTCCAGTCCGACGGTCGCACGCTCTCGGTAACATCGACTTCAAATCGGACCTTCATGGCCAGGGAATTGATCTGGCTTTCGGCAAGCTTGGCCAGCTTCTGTGCGGCGGCCTTGCGCTCGGCGGTGAGGGAGCCGGCAGCTTTCCGATACGCAGCGGCCGCCTCCTCCAGATCCTTGCGCAGGACCTTGAGCAGCTCGTCGCGGTCTTCCACTTCGGCCAGTTTGCGGACCACATCCACTCCGAAGGCAATGACCTCCGCAACGGTGGGTCCGTATTTGCGCTTCAGGTGGTCCAGCAGAGCAAGCCGGTCTTCGATTTCGGCCAGACGTTCCGGGCTCGCGTCCAGTGTCTCCGTATAGTCGCGGAGGCTGGCGCTGATGTCGCCCACCGTGGCGCGGACCGATGCAAGCTGTTGCACAGCCTCAGCGAAGCGCGCGTCGTAGCGGGCCAGTTCCTCCACGTTGCGCAGAGCGGCGCGCAGAGAGCCTTCGGCGGAGGATTCGCCCTCGTAGAGCTGCTCGAAGGCGCCCATCGCGGCCGTGTAGAGTTTTTCAGCATTGGCCAGCACGCGCTTTTCGGTTTCGTGGGCCTCGTCCTCGCCGGGAACCAAATGCGCCGCTTCGATCTCCTTGCGCTGGTAGTTCCACAGATCGACCATGCGCAGCCGGTCCTGCTCGCCCTGCAGAAGTTCGTCGAGCCTGGTTGCGGCCTGGCGCCAAAGGCTGTGCGCCTGGGCCACCGAGTCTGTCGAAATCCCGCCGAAGCGGTCGAGGAGGGTACGCTGCTGGGCCTGGTCGAAGCTGGAGACGGTCTCGCTCTGGGCATGGACCAGTGCGAGCTCAGGAGCAAGCTGGCGCAGAACGGCCACCGTGGCGGGCTGATTGTTGACGAAGACCCGGCCTTTGCCGGTCGAGAGGATTTCTCGGCGCAGAATCACCTCAGTGCCGCCGGGGTCGATCCCGTTCTCTTCGAGAATCGTCTCGGCGCCGGGAGTGGACTCGAAGACGCAGGAAACAACCGCCTTGTCGGCGCCGTGGCGCACCACGTCGGCAGAGGCTTTGCCGCCCATCAACAAAGCCAGCGCATCCACGAGGATGGATTTGCCCGCACCGGTTTCGCCGGTGAGCAGATTGAGGCCGGGACCAAAGACGGCAATGGCGTGATCGATGACGGCGTAGTTCTCAGCGCGCAACTCAACGAGCATGTTGGAGCAAACCTCGCGAAAATGGGACGGCGGTCTGGGTTTCGTGGTTTCCCACCCTCCCGAGAAAGTGGCGAGAGAACGGGGCGCGAAATTCCTGCAGGACTTCCGATCCCGGACTCGTTGCTGTTGCAACTTGCCACGGGAGTTACGGCGCTCACTGCCAGCAAAAAGCGCAACGGGAATCCGAGCGCAGCATAGCACGATTGGCCGCCCAATTGACCTCGGGATGAGGGCGGAAGGCCACAGATGGACCACATCGATAACTTGGAGCGCGTCTCGCCGTCTGTTACCGTTGATAGTGAGGTGAACACCGATTTTGACTGCTGTCATCGTCCTAATGCTGCAGGCCGATAGCGGCGCGGCCCAGGGGACGCCGTCGCTGGCCCAGGGTTCGAATGCGCTGCTTGAGATGGTCATGAACAACGGCCCAGTGGGGTTGGCCGTGCTGGTGGTGCTGCTCTGCGCCAGCCTCTACTCATGGACCGTGATTCTGGGCAAGATCTCCACTTTCCGCAAAGCGACCCAGGAGAGCCGGAAATTCATCCGGGCGTTCCGCAAAGCAAGCCGCCTGCAGGAGATTGCGGTGCTGGCTGCGGACTACAAGCTGAGCCCGCTCGCAGGCGTCTTTGAAGATGTATACGAAACCTACAAGCGGCAAACCGGTGGTTCTGGGCCGCCGCGCAACCTGGTTCCGCTGGAGCGCTCGGCACAAACAGCTGCCAGCGAAGCGGTAAACAACCTGGAGCGGCGCATGACCTGGCTGGCGACAATCGCCTCCGCCAGTCCGTTCGTCGGCCTCTTCGGCACTGTCATGGGCATCGTGAATGCCTTCCACGGACTCGGCGAGGCCGGAACGGCAACGCTCCGGGCTGTGGCCCCCGGCATCAGTGAAGCCCTGATCGCCACTGCGGCTGGCCTGTTTGTGGCCATCCCGGCACTGGTCGCGTACAACCAGTTCTCGGCGCGCATCCGTAACTTTGCCTCCGCGATCGACGACTTTTGCCGCGAGCTGCTGAACTCGCTTGAAGAGATTCCGGTGCGCGTGGCTCCTGCGGCGCGGACCGCAATTCCCGAACCCACCCGGGAGGTGGAGCGTGGCCTTTACAAGTAGCAACGGCCAGACCCGGAGTTCGCTGGCCGACATCAACATCACGCCGCTGGTGGACGTGGTGCTGGTGCTGCTGGTGATCTTCATGATTACCGCGCCGGTGCTGCAATCGGGAATCGAAGTGGCTGTGCCCAAGACGCGCACGGTGAAAGAGATTACCGAGCAACGGCTGGTGGTGACGATTGACCGCGACCAGGAGGTCTTTCTGGGCGACCAGGCGGTCAACGTCCACGAACTGGGGCAGAAGCTCCACCAGAGAGGCGCCGACCCCGCCAAACAGGTGATTTATCTGCGTGCCGACGAGCGGGTTCCCTTCGGTGTCTTCGCCAGCGTGATGGACGAAGTCAAGCAGGCCGGGATCACCAACATTTCCATTGTGACGCAGCCGCTCGACACCAAGAGCGCAGCGACGACCGGGAACTAGGGCCTTCAAGGGAGAGTCACAAACAAGCCATGGGCACTCTTGCGCAACGCGGCGAGCAACTTGAGCAGGAACTCACACCGGAGCCGGTAGCGGCGCCGGCCATGGGTTCGATTGCGCTCCATGGTGCGCTGGCCTTGGGCATCGTGCTCTACGGGATTCTCGGCGGCTATTTTCACGGCAGCATCTGGGGTAATCCGGGAAGCGGCGGGTCGATCCAGGTGAACCTGGTGAGCAGCGCCCTGCCGTTACCTGCCGATCAGCCTCGCAACGATAACGTGCTGGCCACCGATACGCCGAGCCAGGCGCCAGCTGCGCCCACTCCCAAGGAAAAACAGGCGGCCGATGAGACCGCCATTCCCATCTCCAGTAAACAGAAACAGGTCCAGATTCAGAAGCAGAGCGCGCCCAAGACGCCACCGCACCAGACTGTGTCGAAGATGGAGAACCGGGCACAGTACGGAGAGCAAGCGGGCTCGTCGATGCCGCGGTCCATGCAGTCGCAGGGCGGTTCAAACGGACCAACCTCCGTGGGCGACGGAGATTTCGCCAGCCGCTTTGGCTGGTACGTAGACGCCATCAACCGCAAGATGGCCACCAGTTGGAACAAGCTGGAAGTGGACTCGCGTACGCCCAAAGGCGCGCGGGTTTATCTGGTCTTCACCATTCGCAAGGATGGAACCCCGAAAGACCCACAGGTCGACCGGTCCAGCGGCAGCCCGACGCTCGATCGCTCCTGCATTCGCGGCGTACAGCGGGTGGATACCTTCGGGCAGCTCCCATCGTCTTATAATTCAAGTACGTTGAAGGTCTCCTATTTTTGCGAGTACTAGCATCGGTTCCACAGTGGGCAGAATGAAGGCTGTGGGATTCGATTCGACCGGTTGCAAGGTCCAGACGATTTCACCGGGCCGCACGACTGCCCCCGCCAGACAGTCCGGTCTTTACCAGGAAGGATTGCTCATCGCATGAAGGCATTTTCCCGGCTTCTGCCCTTTTCTCTTGTCGCCCTGCTCTCTTTTTCGGCTTCCTCCTTGCCGGCCCAGGACTGGGTTCACACCGGAACCAATCTCGGCAATGAACGCATCCGGCTGGCGGCCGCGGATCTCAAGCCGGTAGGCAGCGACCCACAGACGCCCGCACTGAAGGCGGCTTTCGACGCCACGCTTTACGGAGATCTGGCCAACGCCGGCATCTTCGATCTGGTGTCGAAGAGCCTCGCTCCGCAAGCCACCCCCGGCGCTCCGCAGGAGATCAACCTGGCGCAGTGGTCGGCCGCACCGTCGAGTGCGTCGATGGTTGCCTTTGGCGCGCTCTCGGCAACCAACGGGCGGCTGGTGGTCTACGGGTGGCTCTTCGATGTGCGCAACACGGTGAGTCCGCAGGTGCTGGGCAAGCAATACAATGAGGCCGCCAGCACGGACATGGCGCGCACCGTCGCCCATCGCTTTGCCGATGAAATCATCTACCGGCTGGGCGGAGGCATCAACGGCATCGCCGAAACCAAGATTTACTACATCAGCACGCGCACCGGAACCAAAGAAATCTGGGCGATGGACTACGACGGGCAAAACGAGCACCAGGTCACGCACCTGGGCAGCATTTCGCTCTCCCCGCGCATCTCGCCAGACAACACCCGCGTTGCCTTTGCTACGCTGGACCGCCAGGGTTGGTCCGTGCGCATGTATTCGCTGGAACTGGGGCGCATGGTGAGTTTCCCCGGCGGCACTGCCGGAGGAAGCAACCAGACTCCGGCCTGGTCCGGAGACGGAGCAAAGATCGCGTTTTCCTCGTCGCGCTCGGGCGATCCCGAAATCTACATCGCCGATGCGAGCGGATCGAATCTCCGCAAAATCACGTCATTCCGCGGTCCCGATGTCGCTCCAACGTGGAACCCGCGCACCAATGCGCAAATTGCCTGGGTCAGCGGGCGCACCGGCCTGCCACAGATTTACATCATGGATCAGGATGGAGCCAACATTCAGCGCATGACCGACGGCGGATATGCGGTCTCGCCCTCGTGGTCGCCAGACGGACAGCTTCTCACCTTCAGCTGGAATCGCAAATACGGGCCGGGAGCGCCAGGCGGGCAGGACATCTACATCATGGACATTGCCAGCAAGCGTTGGCTGCAGTTGACGCACGATGCGGGCAGCAACGATTACCCCAGTTGGGCGCCGGATACCCGGCACATCGTCTTTGAGCGCTCCATTGGTGGGCACGCTCAAATCTGGACGATGTTGTCCGACGGGACCGGTCAGCACCAGTTGACGCACACCGGCAACAACTTCATGCCGAACTGGAGCTGGAAGTAACGAAAGGGTGGGAAATGCCATTGGCGACATTGTTTGTCCATGGAATATCCCGCTCAACTGCACTATGATGGTTGCGATGCCATAAGCCTGCAGGCGCTCGCGCTGAAAGGTTGAGGCGAATTGGTAAGCCGGTGCGCATTCCGTCATCGAGCCGGATGCATAAGCGGCATTGACGACAACGTTTTCCGCAAGGTGAAAGGCCGGAGCCCTTGCCCTCGAGTTCATCGTAGGGATAACCGGGCGCTGAAAGATAACAGGCCCGACCAAGCGGAAGAGATGCTCGAATTTGCGGAAGGAGTAATCCCATTGAACCGACGTAATCGTATCCTTGCACCAGTTGTTCTGCTTGTCGCTTTGGTAGCCGTCGCAGGTTGCCACAAAAAGGCACCGTTGCCTCCGGCAGCACCGCCACCGCCACCCGTTGCAGCCGCGCCCACCGCGCAGATTACTGCAACTCCCACATCCGTCACCGCCGGCGACCAGGTGCAGCTGAGCTGGCGCACCACGGATGCCTCGACGGTTTCCATCGATGGCATCGGCGATGTGCCCACTTCGGGCGTCAAGACTGTAACCCCCACGGCGTCGACCACCTACCATTTGGTTGCCCGCGGCGAGGGTGGTACGGCCGAAGCCAGCGCGCGCGTCACCGTGAATGCGCCGCCCGCGGTAGTGGTTCCGACCAACACGATGAGCGCAGAAGAAGAGTTCAAGGCCAATGTTCAGGACGTCTTCTACGATTACGACACCTATGACATCCGTAGCGATGCGCAGGGCACGCTTGCTCACGACGCCAGCTACCTGGTGAGCCATCCGGACGTGAAGGTTGTCATCGGTGGATACTGCGACGAACGCGGCTCCAACGAATACAACCTGGCCCTGGGCCAGAACCGCGCCGACGCCGCCAAGAATGCTCTGATCACGGCCGGTATCGCGGCCACCCGCATCCGTGTGGTCAGCTACGGCAAGGAGAAGCCTTTCTGCTCCGAGTCGACTGAAGAGTGCTGGCAGCAGAATCGTCGTGCCGGCTTCACAATGGACCGGTAGAACCTGAGCTGACAGTAAACAGCTGACAGCCGATAGTTGACAGGCAAATGGATGGGAATACTCCCAAGCCAGCTGCCTGTCAACTGTCGGCTGTTAGCTGTAAGCTTCTTAATGGGTGAGCAATGCTGAAAACGAACACACTTCGCAATCGCCTTCTCGCGGCAGCCATGATGGCCGCGGTTCTGGCCTGCGCGCCGGCGCCGGCGCACGCCGCATCGAAAGAGATCATCGAGCTGCAGACGCAGGTGCAGCAACTGCTGGACATGGTGCAGCGGCTACAGTCCACGATGGATACGCGCTTTGGCGTGATCCAGCACCTCGTGGAGCAGACTGCGGACGACGCCAACCGAATGACGGCTACGGTGAACGGTCTGCAGCAGAAAATCAATGCCCAGAGCGAGACCGGCAGCGGCAAGCTGGACACCGTCTCAGGACAGGTGCAGTCGCTGAACGACTCCGTGGACGAGTTGAAGTCGCGGATTGCCAAGCTCGACAAATCGATCCAGGATCTGCAGACCCAGGCGCAGAGCTCCGCACCTACGGGCGCTCCATCAGGAGCCATGCCTGCTGCCAACGGCGCCGGTGCTCCCGGCCCGGCAGCAAATCAGGCTCCTCCCTTGCAGGAAACATTCCAGGCCGCCTATCGCGACTACAACGCCGCCAAGTACGAAGTGGCCACCGGCGAGTTCCAGGATGTGATTCATTACTACCCCATGGACGATCTGGCCGGTCAGGCGCAGTTCTATCTGGGTGAGATTGCCTACCGCCAGCAGAATTACGCCGATGCAGTCAAGGCCTACAACAACGTGCTCGAAGGGTTCCCCGGCAGCCCGAGAGCCTCGACGGCGCAGTTGCGCAAAGGATTCGCGTTGCTGCAGGAAGGCAAGAAGGATGCGGGCATTCGCGAGTTGCGGCTGCTCATCCAGCGTCACCCGCAGACCCCCGAAGCGGCGCAGGCGCGCACCAAGCTGAATGGCCTGGGCGCAAAGCCTTCGGCGCGGTAGGACCCGGTAAATGTTCCATGCAACAGAAAGGCCCCGCACTTGGCGGGGCCTTTCTGTTGCATGGAACGGTGATGGCTGGGCTACATCAGGTTGGCCATCAGTGCGTCGAAGGCCTCTTTTGGCGGTCGTGTCAGGGACTCCGGAAGCGTGGAGAGCGGCTCGTCGACAACGTTGAGCAGATCGATGAAGGTCGGCTTTTCGGTGTTGATGTAGAAGACGCCGGTCAGAATCTCGTCGTTCGACTCCGCCTCCATCAGCGTGCGCACCGCGTTGGCCTTGTCCGTCGGATCGTAGTCCTCCAGCAGCTTGCGCAGGCGCAGATTGGAGCCGTCGTGCATCTCCACTTCGTAGACCCCGCCGGAATCGTAGTCGACCTCAATGTCATCAAAGCTGGCCACAAAGCCGATTTCGTTGATGGGTTCGTCGTTCTCCTGCATGAACTTGTAGCTCTTGGTCGAGCCTTCGTGGTCGTTGAAGGTGACACAGGGGCTGATCACATCCAGCAGAACCGTGCCTTTGTGAGAGATGGCTGCCTTGAGCATCGAGAGCAGCTGCTTCTTGTCGCCGGAGAAAGACCGGCCGACAAAGGTGGCGCCCAGTTGAATCGCCAGCGCGCAGGTGTCAATCGCGGGCAGATCGTTGATGACGCCGGTCTTGAGCTTGGAGCCGAGGTCGGCGGTGGCCGAGAACTGCCCTTTCGTGAGGCCGTACACGCCGTTATCTTCAATGATGTAAATCATCGGCAGATTGCGGCGCATCAGGTGAACGAACTGGCCCATGCCGATGGAGGCTGAGTCGCCGTCGCCGGAGACGCCGATCGTGGTCATGGTGTGGTTGGCCAGGATGGCGCCGGTCGAGACGGCCGGCATGCGACCGTGGACACTGTTGAAGCTGTGCGCGCGGGACAAAAAGTAGGCGGGGCTCTTCGATGAGCAGCCGATGCCGCTCATCTTCATCACCCGCTCCGGTTCCACGCCCATCTCAAACAAGGCATCGACGATGCGCTCGGAGATGGCGTTATGGCCGCAGCCGGCGCAGAGGGTGGACTTGCCGCCGCGGTACTCAAGGACGGGCAGGCCGATGTGGTTGAGTTTGGGGCTGGGGGTCGCAGTCGCCATTTTAGAAGCCCTCCTTGGTGGCAAATGCATCGGTGATGGTGCGCGCGTCCAGCGGCAAGCCGTTGTAATGAAGGATGCTGCGCAGCTTGGTTACCTGGCCGGCGGGAAGATCAAGCTTGAGCAGGCTGGCCAACTGCGCGTCGCGGTTCTGCTCGACGACATAGATGCGCTCGTGCGAGGCCACGAAGTCGTGAATCTCCTTGGCGAAGGGATAAGCACGGATACGCAGGTAATCCACCTCGCGTCCGTGCTCCTTGCGGATCTGGTCCAGGCTCTCGCGCAAGGCAAAGTCGGTGGAACCAAAAGCCACAAAGCCAACCTTCGAGGTTCCGTTCTTGACCACAACCGGGGCGGGAACCAGGGTGCGCGCGCTCTCGAACTTGCGCGCCAGCCGCTCCATCACTTCCTGATACTCACCGGGCTTTTCGGTATACCCGGCGGCGTCGTTGTGCCCCGAGCCGCGGGTAAAATACGCGGCCTTAGGGTGGTTGGTTCCGGGCAGTGTGCGCCAACCGATGCCGTCGCCGTCCACGTCGCGATAGCGCGCGAAACCGCCCAGGCGGTTCAAGTCCTCGGCGGTAAGAACCTTGCCGCGGTCCAGGGGCTTTTCCGGATAGACGAAGGGATCGGACATCCAGTTATTCATGCCCAGGTCCAGATCGGAGAGCACGAAGACCGGGGTTTGCAGCCGCTCGGCCAGGTCGAAAGCCGCATACGTCAGTTCGAAGCATTCCTTGACCGAGCCAGGCAAAAGGACGATGTGCTTGGTGTCGCCGTGGGAGAGGAAAGCGACGGAGAGCAGGTCCGATTGCTGGGTACGCGTCGGCATGCCGGTGGAAGGTCCGGTGCGCTGAATATCGACGATGACGCCGGGGATTTCGGCGTAGTAGCCAAGGCCGGCAAACTCGGTCATCAGCGAGAGGCCGGGGCCGGAGGTTGCAGTCATGGAACGCGCGCCAGCCCAGCCGGCGCCCATCACCATGCCGATGGCGGCCAGCTCGTCCTCCGCCTGGACGACGGCGAAGGTGGCTTTGCCGTCCGGGGTGAGGCGGAATTTCTTGAGCAGGTCGGCGGTGGCTTCAATCACCGAGGTCGACGGAGTGATCGGGTACCAGGCGACCACCGTAACACCGGCAAAGACCGCGCCCATGCCACAGGCTGCGTTGCCGTCGACAATGATCTTGCCCGCCGTCTGGTCCATGCGCTCGATCACGAACGGGTCCTGCTTGGGCAGGTTTTCGGCGGCATAGTCGAAGCCAGCCTTGACCGCACCGAAGTTCAGGTCGAAGACCTTCTGCTTGCGGGAGAACTGCTTGCGCAGGCCGCTCTCGACGACGCTGAGATCGATCTGAAGTATTTGCGAGACCACGCCCACGTAGACCATGTTCTTGACCAGCTTGCGCAGCTTGGCCTCAGGACAGATGGAAGCGGTGAGCTTGTCAAAGGGAATCGGATAACAGACAACGTCGTCGCGGTACTGCTTGAGGTTCAGGTTCTGCTCGTAAATCGCGACACCGCCTGC
>Ga0224531_1000525_pt1 | contig 18971 bp, 7 predicted proteins | sample CBST100metaG_FD_179876 | JGI IMG/M metagenome (GOLD analysis project Ga0224531, IMG submission 179876) | Peat soil microbial communities from Stordalen Mire, Sweden - C.B.S.T100 | ecosystem: Environmental > Terrestrial > Soil > Wetlands > Peat | place: Sweden: Norrbotten County, Stordalen Mire...
CACTGGTTGCAGGTGGCCGCGTCCTTGTGCAACGTTAGAATCGACCACCGCGCAGCCACACCCAGCAATGCGCCCAGCGGACAAAGCGCCCGGCACCAGAAGCGCGTGATGCGCAGATTCATCGCCAACAGTGCCACGAATGCCACACCTAGCAGCACGCTCTGCCAGTAATGGGGCTGATAGACGACAACATATTTCCTGCTGGCCGCGGCGGGCAGAATCGACAACCCTGCCGATCGCACAAACAGGCTGAATGGATCGATCCAACCAATCATGCTGCTGCGACCCAGTGCCGCACATAGCCCAGCAATCAACAGGAGATATTTCGTCGTCTGCCAATGTTTATAGCGATTCGATGTGATGGTGGCCGCGCGCGGCCTGGAACTAGTCCGCATCCCGTCGAGGAAATGATTCACGCTGCCCATAGGACAGATCCAGCCGCAGAAGACGCGCCCCAGCACCAAGGTCGGAATCAGAATCGCGAGCGACCACGCCAGCCCGATGCGGACGGCATGACCGGCCAGCACATTGACCAGCGCAGCCAGCGGATCCAATTTGAAGAAGAGATTGACCGGGTGCGCCGGCCGTCCATCGCCGCTGATGGGGTCGAATAGCTTTGTGCGCAACAACAGAACCACGAATAACAAGAAAAATATGATTTGCGAAATGCGGCGAAGTCGCGTCGCCAAGGTCCGGCCCTCCCAACACAATTCTCGCAGCGGCTTCTCGCGGCGTAGCGCTCAATAAAACGGCCGCCCCATCGCCGCCGCCTCTTGAGCGGCAACAGTGGGGCGTCCTGTTGAATGCGGCTTATGCCGCCCGGCTAGAAATATAACTTTCCAGCAATCTGGATTGCCCTTCCCGGTTGCGGATCGCCCCCGGCATTGACAGGTTGATCGACCGCTGAAATCTTTCCGAAAGATCCCGGCGAAGCGTTGTAGTTGCCGTTCGGATTGGCGAAGTTGGCGTGATTGAAGGCGTTGTACGCTTCCAGACGCAACTGCACATAGCGGGATCCAGACTCGCGGCCCAACGGAACGTTCTTGTAGATCTCAAAGTTGGTGTAGTTGTATCCCGGCCCATGGAAGAAGTTGCGTCGAACGTTGCCGAACGTGCCTACTGGCTCCTGAGTGAAGGTAGACGTGTCGAACCAATAGTGACCAGCATTCCTTGGATTCAGCGTCTTGATGTGGAAGGTGGACGTATTGGGAACGTCAGGGCAATTCACGAAGCTGAATTCGTCGCAATAGAGCGAGTTGAAAATTCCTCCATCGTAAATCGTCACGGGAAATCCGGTCTGGAGTGTGGTTACGCCGGAGAGGTGCCAGCCGGCCAAAACAGAGCGCAGCAGCGCGCTTTCGCCGAGGACGCGCGGCACTGGAATTCCGTAGTTGTACCGCGCCGCGAACCGCTGACGCGCGTCGTATGCGGAATTCCCATAGCTCAGATGCTCAAAGCCCGGAACATAATTCGTGCCGTAGTTATTGGCGACAGAATCCTCCAGGCTGGAAGCATTGTCCAGGGCATGGCTATACGTATAGGCCAGACCGAAATACAATCCATGCGAGGGAGACTTCGCCAAGGAAACCTGCAACGAGTTGTAGTTGGAGGATCCCGTTGTGTGCATTCCGCCGATGGACAAGTAGTACGGCTCTCCGTTGGGAAATACGCCCGGGATCTGTGTTCCAGGAACAGTTGCTGTCTGGAGCTTGTCGCCGGGGAAGAAAAGCGACTGCTCGCCCGACAGATCCAGACAGGAGAGAGTGTTGCCGCCCAGATTGATCGGGGCAGCGGTTCCTGTTCCATTCAAGCAAGCGTCGTGTCCTGCCTGAGTAATCGGGTCGCCGTCCCGCGCGCGTATCAGCTTCTTGCCGATCGAACCAACATAGCTAACCGTGAGCACCATGTTGCTGGGAAGCGCGCGCTGTACATTCAGGTTGAAGTTATAGGTGTAAGGTACATCGAAATCGGAAGTGAGATTGTCCATCTCCAGCGGATAAAGAGGAGAGAAGTCTACGTTCTGACCGGGCTTTGGAACTGCGTAGGGAAACGGATTCGTTGCGTACGATCTGCTTGGGGCGCCGGCAATATCCTCAAACGGGTTGGCAAAGCTCGGGTTCCCGCCCATTCCCGCTGCTCCGATGCTGTTCTCGGAAAACGGCGCATCGTTCGAATTCACTTGCGAACCTTCTCCTTGCACGCGGTTCCAATAGAGTCCGAAGCCTCCGCGAATCACAAGCGCGTGCTGGCCCGGTCCACCGGAGAGCGCGCCCAGACCACCATTCGGAGACCATGCGAAGCCGACGCGGGGCGAGAAGTGTTTCCAGTGGGTCGTAGGGCTGCCATTCTTGTTACATCCTGGATCGCCTGGATACATCAGTCCCGGAGGGGCGCCAGTGAATACTTTGGACTGTGCGTTGCTGGCGAACCAGCACGTCACTCCAACGCCATCGTATTCGAGGTTTTCAAACGGCGTCTCTGCGTCGTAGCCGATGCCATAGGCCAACGACAGGGAGTTCGATAGCTTCCAGTGATCCTGCGCATAGGCATAATATTGCCACGCCCTGACATCGACAAAGAAGCCCGACCCCTGATTGTACGTCGCAGGGACACCAAGCATGAAGTCAATGGCCGAGTCGCCCGAACTGTAGGTGCCGGACGAATTGAAGTAAAATGCCCCGCTGTTGTTCGAATAGAACGGATTGCTCAGGGAAAATCGCTCTACATTGGCTCCGAACTTCAAGCTGTGGTTGCCGGCAACCTTGCTGAAGTTATCGAAGTAGTTGTAGTTCTCATCCTTGCGTGGTTGAGGTCCGTTGGTACTGAAGCCCAACACGAAGTATCCATTCGGGTAGATGAACGGAAGCGCTCCGGCCGCGGCGTCCTGGGGAACGATATTGAAGCCAAACGATGAAGGCGCAGCGAGCGTGGAAGCCGCCGGTTGCAACTCACCGTAGTTATAGCGGAAGTACCCGGCACGCAGTTCATTCAGCGTGGTGCTGTTGAAGACGTGTGTCCACGACACGTTGAAGATTTTGGTATGCGCCGAGTTATTGGCCGCAAAGCCGGGCAGCGTGGCGCCATTCCCGGTCGACTGGGTCGATGGCAACGGCAAGGTATTCGTGGCGGGATTCGAATCGAAGACAGTGGAGGCCCAGAGTGCATCCTTCGATGTCAACTGATCGTCGACCCGGATGATGCCCTGGTCGTCCCCGTCCGTGTTTGGGGCATTGAAGTTGTACCAGTAGCTTTGCGTCCCCGTGGTGGTATTGACGCTGGTGTTGTTATATTTTGGAACATACTTATCGAGCAAAGTACTGGCCAGCGAATTGAAGTTCGATGCCGGCACCTGTCCATTCGGAAAACAGGCGCTCCAGGAGGTTCCCGCGGGGCAAGGGCCGGTTGGTCCCTGCAAGCCAGCGGGAAAGGGGATCGGCTTATTCGATAAGGTTCCACCGGTCAGAGTCGGAAGGTCGGCGGAAAAGTCACCACCCCTCTGACCGTCGCTGAATACCGGCGTGTTCGTTGTTTGGGCTGAGCGGCTTCTCAGCCCTTGATAGGCGACGAAGAAAAACGCGTGGTGTTGGAGGATCGGTCCGCCCAGCGTGGCTCCGTAGACGTTCTGGTGAAACACGGGCCTGCTGGTTGAGAAATAGCCGCCATTGTTGAGAAAAGTGTCGCGATAGAATTCGAAGCCGTCTCCATGAAACTGGTTCGTTCCGCTTTTCAGGGCCTCGTCGACAATGGCGCCGGAGTTGCGGCTGAACTCCGGATCGAGCGTGCTGGAGATGATGTTCACTTCAGCCAGCGCATCGGGATTCACCACGATGCCGGGCTGGTTGAGCAGAATGTCGTTGATGTCCGTGCCGTCGAGCAGGAAGGAATTCTCCTGTGTCTGGCTCCCATTGGTCGAGAAAGTTCCCTCACGGTCATTCGACTCCACCACTCCGGGCGCGGTCTTCTGCAACTGAACAGCATCGCGGCCAAGGGTCGGCAGTTCCTCCAGTTCCGTGGCGCTAACTACATTCTTGAGTTGCACGTCTGCCGTCTCGACTTGCACTGCTGCCGAATTGACCTGGACGGTCTGCCACGACGTGCCGATTTGCAGCGTTGCATCCACAGCACGCGCGGAGCTCAGGTCGAGCATGATGCCGGTGGCAACGAACTTCTGAAATCCCTGCTCACCCACCGTGATCGTGTATGGACCGCCGATATGGAGGTTGGGGAAAATGTAATAGCCTTTGCTGTCGGTTCGTTGGTTGCTCGCAATGCCGGTGCTGGTATTCAAGGCAGTGACCGTGGCATTGGAAAGGACAGCGCCGGATGGATCAGTGACTGTGCCGTGGATCGACGCCGTGGTCACTTGCCCGTTGATTTGAACGGTCCAAAGCAACGCTCCTGCAATGGACAACAGGAACACCGCGGCGAGCTGAATGCGGATCTTCATGGAGCCTCCAAAACTTGCGAACAGTGCTCTCCCGCGCACTCAGCGTCCGTGGAAGGGACAGTCATGAGCGCGGAAGTTACCGATAACAATGAATCTCGGACAGCCTGGAATGATGTTTTTCCAGGCTGTGCATAAACCCAGAATTGATTGCGGCATCATCTTCGACCATCTCAACATGTATGTCGTCGGTCATACGGATGAATCCGGTCTCAATCCATGGGTTGATAGCCTCGCCGGGACGGACCATCCCTTGTGCGCGGCAAGGAGGCCGGCGAACTGGCCGGTTGGCAAGGAACGCCAACTCCCTTATTTTGACAAGCCCGGATGGGCACATTGGCCAGGGGAACAAGAGTTCGGGACGGGTGAACCGGATAAGCTATTTAGATACGGAATTCTTCCAAAAGGGAAACGGAAAGGGAGACATGAGAGATTTGCGCTGCATTGCATGGGGACTCGTTCTAGGGTGCGTAGCAACAGGGGGAGCGGCAGCCGGCACCAGGCAGGCCGTGGGGCCAGCGGAGTTGCGTGTGGACGATTTGAAGACGCCCCTTGGCATCGACGATGCGGCGCCCCGGCTTTCTTGGCAGCTACAGGACCCGACACGTGGCGCACGACAGACCGCCTATGAGCTGTTGGTCGCATCGCGGGTCGAACTGCTCGAAGCCAGCAAGGCCGACCTGTGGGATAGCGGACGGATCGAGTCGGGCCAGTCGTTGAATGTTCGCTACGCTGGACGACCGGTCGCACCCAGTACCCGCAGTTTCTGGCGCGTGAAGGTGTGGGGCGCGAACGGCAAACTCTACCCGGGAAGCACGACCAGTTGGTGGGAAACGGGGCTGCTGAAGCCCGAGGCTTGGCAGGCCAAATGGATTGGCTACGAGACGGCAGAGGAAGATGCGGTTCGCCACGCTCCCGCCATCTGGATTGCCAACCCCGACGCAAAAACTCTCAAAGCAGAAAAGGCGCCGGGGTATGAGAAAGTCCCGGTGCAGCGCTTTGCCTATCGCCTGACGGCGACGCTCACCAAGCCCGTGCGCAGCGCAGCGCTCTATGCCACCGCCGAGGACACCGTTTCAGCGTGGATCAACGGCACCCAGTTGCTTGAGTCCAAGGCCGCGGTGGGATGGGGACGGTTGCCATGGAAGAAGTTTGTGCGCGCCGACGCCACCGGCATGTTGACGCCGGGCGCAAACTCTATCGCCATAGAGGCCGTCCGTTATGTCTACGACCCTGAGAACCTCTCCCGTGCCGATGCGCCCCAGATGCTGGCGACCCTGGTCGTCGAATACATAGACGGAACTACATCGACCTTTGTCAGCGGCGCCCATTGGAAGACAGCCGTTCACGCCGCTTCCGGTTGGCAATCGAAGGGATTCGACGACTCCAATTGGAAGCCCGCCGTGACAGCGACGAAGCCGCCTGAGTTCCAAGCCTGGATTCCCGACTCGGTGAAGGCTCTGCGCAGCGCGTTCACGGTCAGTCGGCCAGTGAAGTCGGCGCGCCTGTACGCTACGGCGCTCGGCGCCTATGAGTTGTTCCTCAACGGCAAGCGCGTGGGCGATGATGTAATGGCTCCCGGCTGGACCGACTATCGCCAGCGCGTGTACTACCAGACGTACGACGTAACAGCCCAGTTGTCCAAGGGGTCCAATGCTGTGGCCGCCCTGCTAGCGCCCGGCTGGTACTCCACTTCTCTGGAGTGGTACGAGCTGGCCAACAACTACGGCAACACGCCCCCGGCGCTACGTGCCCAGTTGCGCATTGAGTATGCCGACGGCACCGTGGAGTGGGTTGCAACCGGAGCTAGCTGGCAGGCCGCACCGTCGCCCATTCTGCATTCCGAGATCTACGACGGCGAGAGCCAGGACGCGCGCCTGAATCAGCAGGGCTGGAACACGGCGGCCTTTAGCGCCAGCAATTGGAGCGCCGCACAGGCGATCGATCCCAAGCCGCTCTCCATTGAGGCGCAGGACTTTCCTCCTATCCGTGTCGAACGCACCCTCAATGCAAAGTCGGTCAACAGCCCCAAGCCCGGCGTCTATGTCTACGACTTTGGCCAGAATTTTTCCGGTGTAACCCGTCTGCGTGTCCATGGGCCGGCGGGCACGGAGGTCCGGCTGCGCTTCGCGGAGATCTTGAACAGCGACGGAACCGTGTACACGGAGAATCTTCGCAATGCCAAGGCCACGGATCGCTTTATCCTCAGCGGCTCGGGAGCCAACGGCACAAGTCTTGAGGAGTTCACACCCCAGTTCACCTTCCATGGCTTTCGCTACGTGGAGTTGACCGGCCTTCCCACCGCGCCCACCATCGACGCGCTCACCGGGATTGTCTTCCACACCGACGCGCCGTTTACCGCGAACTTGAACACCGGCAGCAGCATGATCAACCAACTCTGGAGCAACATCCAGTGGGGACAGAGGTCGAACTTCGTCGGAGTCCCCACGGACTGCCCGCAGCGCGACGAGCGGCTCGGCTGGGCTGCCGACGCCCAGGTCTTCTGGCGCGCGGCCAGCTACAACATGGATCTGGCCGCCTTTTCTCGAAAGTACGCGGCCGATTTTCGCGGCACCCAGGTCGGCTCTCCTTACTACGGCATCTACGCGCCCGGCACGACGAGCCCTTTCATGGGTTCGGGGGCGGGCTGGAGTGATGCGGGCGTCATCGTTCCCTGGACCTCGTGGCTGCAAACCGGCGACGTGAGCGTGATCGATCAAAACTGGGCCGCCATGGAGAAGTATCTTGCCGCCATTGCAGCCGCCAACCCCGATGGGCTGTGGAAGAACGAGTCCGGAATCGGTTTCGGCGACTGGCTCTCACCCGAGGGCTCGACAGATTACACCCTCATCACTACCGCCTACTGGGCCTATGATGTGACCCTGATGCGACAGATGGCCCACGCCACCGGCCGCACAGCCGACGAACAGAAGTACGCGAGTCTCTTCGAGAAGATCCGCGCCGTCTTCCAAGCGAAGTTTGTACACGCCGACGGCTTCGTCGCCGGAGCAGACCCGGATGCCAAGGGGAAGGCTCCCGACACGCAGACCGGCTACGTGCTGGCGCTGCACATGAACCTGGTACCGGAGAATCTCCGCCAGGCAGCCGCGCAAAAACTGGTCGACAAGATCGTGGCCAACCACGAACGCCTGGGCACGGGCTTTCTGGGCACGCCCTATCTGCTGGAAGAACTCACCAAGGCAGGTCACGCCCGCCTGGCTTACACGCTGCTGCTTAACACCGACTATCCATCCTGGGGCTACATGGTGGAACACGGCGCCACGACCATGTGGGAGCGCTGGAACGGCGACAAGATGCTCGGCGATCCAGGCATGAACTCCTTCAACCACTACGCTTATGGAGCAGTAGCCGACTGGATCGATCGTTATGCCGCAGGCGTCGATGCAACCCCGCTCGACGCAGGCTTCCACACCGTGGTTCTCCATCCGACCTTCGATGCGCGGCTCGGCAACGTGACGTTCGACTACTCCTCCTCCTTTGGCCAGATTCACTCCGACTGGACCGTGAAGGGCAGAGCAGCCGAGTGGCATTTGACTCTTCCCGCCAACACAACCGGCTGGCTGCCTTTGAACCCTCAGGAAGCCGCGAAATATAAACTTGGCGGCGTTGCGTTGACGGCAAGCAAACAGGCGAAGCCAACAGAGCGCGGCCGCGAGAGCGGCTTCGAACTGACCTCTGGGAGTTACAGCTTCGCCATAACTCTTGAGTAAGTTGGGACAGTAACTCGGGAATGGCGAGTCGGCACCTTACAGGCTGCGGAAGAGCTGGATTCGGTAGAAGGAGGGATGCTTCCATCCAGCCATTACTTCTTGCAATCTCATGAACTGCACAAGGTTATGAGGGAGGCCCAGGAAAATGTCGCTGCTGCATGGCCCGCGACCACTCGAGCCTCCCGTTCTGCACCCTTAGAATGAAACAGATGTTGCACGGGATATCGTCAGCCACCGGCGCGCCGCTATCCAAACAGCAGCTACCGCCGAGGCGCACATAGATAGGAAACGGCCTCAATTTGGCAGGTCGAGGGTGTACAGGTTGCTGGTTCCAACACGGGGCAAAACGATCGGCTGGTCGGCCGGATTAAGTCCGCTGAAAAAGTAATTGGGCGGGTCGCGGAGTAACTCGGACAAGTCAGCCACCGGTTGAATCCCTCCGCTCGGCACCAGAATTCGCAGGATGGGTTCCTGATCTGCCAGCACGGCATGAACGAGCAGGCTCTTGCTGTCGCTGCTCCACACCGGATCGGCCGCACTGCTGGAGGCCAGGTCGCGCCACCGCTGCTGCTGGAAATCGAAGAGCCGAATCTGCTTTTGATCCAGTGTGAGCGCAGCAATCCAGTGTCCGTCCGGCGACCAGCGAGGGCTGAATAATCCCTTCGAGCCGGGCAGTTCGCTGGTTTTGCCCGTGCCCAATTCCAGCAATTCAATTGTGTGGGGCCCGCTCTCCTTGCCCATCACATCCGGCGACCCGCCGAAGACCAGAAATCTTCCATCCACCGACCACGAAGGATCGGCAGCATTGTGCGGCTCATGGCTCACCACTTTCAGCTCCCCACCTCCCGCATTGATCAGTGAAATCTGCCAGGACTGGCCGGGAACGCGGGCCATCAGAGCCAGCCGGCTGCCATCCGGTGACCACGCCGCAGAAAACACTTCAATCTCCGAAGGTGTCAGTTGCAACTTCTCGGATCCGTCCGTGCTCTTCGCTCGCCACAGGCGCCCTTCAGCATCCGTCCACGCCACCCAGTGGGCATCGCGAGAGAAGGTGACCCGCGTAGCATTTCTGAGAAAGCCGGGCACCGCGACAAACTCCCGGCGCTGCTGGTCGAACCGCTGCAATCCCAGCGGCGGGTCATACCCGAGCAAATAGACGCGATGGCCATTACGCGCCACCACCGGCGAAAAGTAATGAAGTGGGCCGTTGGTCAGTTGCAGCAGTGACGTGCGGAAGCCCTTCCGCCGCAACTCCCACAGGTCCGTGGATCCTGGCCGCGCAGCCTGAAAAACAAAGGCCCCGCCGTCCGCAGTCCATGATCCGCAACAGGTATATGGATGATCGTCACCCAGCCCTTCGAGCGGGTATGCCGCGGAGCTTCCTTTTTTCATCTCCCAGAGCATCGTGGTGTGCCGTTGCGGATCGATCATGGTGAAGCGCAGCAGAAGTCCGTCAGGCGACCAGCGGAGCCAAAACGCCCGTCCGGGCAATGTGGTCAGGTGGGTCTCGCCACCGCCGTCGGAAGAAATCACCGAAAGATCGCTGCCGGAGGCATAGAGGATTCTGCGGCCATCGGGCATCCATGTGGCATCGTGGGCCAGAACTCCGCCCACACGCAGCGCACTTCCGCCATCGGTCGGCACCACCCACAGCGGCTGCTCGGAACTGGACGAGATTCGGCTGAGCACAAGCAGCCGGGTTCCGTCCCTGGAGACATCCAGCGGCACGGTCGAAACCAGTTCCTGGGGTAGACTGATTCGCTGGATTTCGCCGGAGTTCATCGAGATGGAGGCCAGTTGTGGCTTTCCGTTCACCAGGATGGACGTCAGCACGCGGTTGCCGGCGACAATCAGAGAAGGCAGATTCTCGACATTGGGCGGGCCGGGCGAAATGGGACTATCAAACGTGAGCTGTTCCACGCGGACAGGGGAGGAAACACCGGAACCCGGCCAGGCAGAGAGCTGCCAGCCGAGTAGGAACGCCACCGCAAGACTGCCAAATACAGCACTGACAATAAATGATATGCGTCGCCAAGCCTGCGGGCGCGCCGGTGCTGAGGATCCGGTGGAATGCTCCGGCGAATGGCCCTCGCCTGCGGCCATACCGGACAACTCAGCAATCGCGGCTTCGGCGGTCCCGTCTTGCAGTTCAGATCCGGCAGCCGCTTGCACTGGCGCAATAAAGCGATAGCCGCGCTTGGCCAACGTCTCCACAAAACGAGGATTCTCGGCCGAGTCCCCGAGCGCGTCACGGATCTTGTTAATGGCGCCGGCCAGTGCGCGGTCAAAGTCCACATTCGTGCCCGGATCCCAAACCCGGCTTTGCAGGTCCTCGTGGTTGACCACTTCACCGGGATGCTCCAGCAGTATCTCCAGCACTTTGAAGGGCTGCGTCTGAAGGTGGATTCTGCGGGTTGCCTTCCAAAGTTCGCCAGTTTCGAGGTCGGCGACAAAAAGGCCGAAACGCAGTCGGCTGGTTTTCCCTGTGGTGGGCATCATTATCCTGCGCTGGCCCCCGCGCACCCTGTTACGGTGGACGGGATCTTCCCGCTGATCTCGAGTCTATGGCCCGTGGCGTCAGCCGCAGCCATTTTTGGTGAGCGTACAACAGTGTACATCCATTCGAGTACCGTTGACATCGGGCCTCCTTCCTCCTTAGATGTCTTCATGTCTGCGCCCTGCCGCCAGCCCCACAGGGTCAGCGGACGCGGGGAATGCGGACTCAATTGCTGTCAATAAGATTGCGCAAACCATTGAAATATTTATCTTTATTTGTCGAAGGACAAAAAACGACGAAATAACCGCGAATCGATTGCCAATCCTCTCCACAGGGGCAAGGATGGTGGGGTTCTCAAGCCTCACATTCAATCCTTTGCAGACTTGGAGTCCAGTTACATGCAGGAATTCTCGCACCACTCCGCCCACCAGTCTCCGACGCGGTTCACCCATTTCATTCGATTTGGGTGTTGCCGAGTCGCGCTGGTGATTGCAGCTCTACTTTTCACCACCGTTTCTGCCGTCGCCAAACAGCCGCCCCCACCGGAATGGCTCAACTCGGCGGTCGTTTATTGCGTGTATCCGCAGATCTTCTCCACCCACGGATTTCAGGGCGTCACGGCGCAATTGGACCGTCTGCATCGGTTGGGCGCCAATGTGATCTGGCTGATGCCGATAACTCCCATGGGCCAGGCCACGCCCAACCATCCCGCTTTCGGTAGTCCTTACGCTGTCCAGGACTACTACGCCGTCAACCCCGATTATGGTTCGGAAGCCGATTTGAAAGAGTTGGTCCGCACTGCCCATGGTTTGGGAATGAAGGTCCTCCTGGACGAGGTGCTCAACCATACCTCGTGGGACAACCAGCTCACTATTCGGCATCCCGAGTTCTATCGGCACTCCGACAACAACCCCCATGACCCTGGCTCGGAACAGGTTGCCTTTACCTTCAACGACGTGGTGCAGCTCGACTACCGCTTCCCGCACAGCGGATTGTGGACCTATATGGACGAGATGCTGAAATACTGGATCAACACCTATGACGTGGATGGCTTCCGCTTCGACACTGCCAACAACCCCCCGGGCCTGGAGCGCATGATCAACCAGGATTTCTGGCTGCATTTGCGCACTGTCCTCAAGGCCGCGAAACCGGATGTCCTTCTTCTGGGCGAAGAGGAAGACACATCCCTGGCGTTGGCGCCGTTTGAACTGGACTATGGTTGGAATCTGCAATCTGCAGTGCAACAAGTCGCTAACGGAACGCGTAAAGCCTCCGACCTGCAAGGCGTATGGAAAAAGCAGACCTCCGGTTGGCCGGCTGGCACGATGCACCTCTCGCTGATTCAGAACTGGGATCTTGATGCGGACTTCAAAATCTATGGCGGCACGCTCAACACCATGGATGTGGCCACGCTCAACTTCACCCTCAACGGTGTCCCACTGCTCTTCAACGGCGAAGAGGTGGGCAACGATCAAAGCGGAAACAATACCCACAAGCCTATCCACTGGGATGCACCCCAGGCGCAGGCATTCACGCGCTTCTACACCGATCTTCTAGCTCTGCGCAACGCCAACCCGGCCCTGCAGCAGGGAGCGGTGAGTTGGGAATCAAACTCCGCTCCTGCGCAGGTTGTCAGCTATCTCCGCAGCAACGGGACCACCGAGTTCCTGATCGAAATCAACTTTTCCAGCAAGGCCGTACAGGGAACCGTCAACGTTCCCGCCGGCAGGCCTTGGACAGACGTGAGCCCAAGCGGTTCGCCGAGCGGAAGGAACCACGTCCAGCCGGGAGTCTTGGAATTGCAACCCCATGATTTTGCGGTTTTCGAACGCTCGACTGCCGGTGCCAATTCTGGTTTACAGCAGGCGCAGGATGCCAGGTCCACCACGGCGGCGAATTCAGGACAGCGATGAGGCAGCCTTCTTCGTTCTCTCGCAGCTCGCCCGGCTCTGGCAGCCGGACTCCGCTTTCAGCCCCTCGTTTACAAACCGGAATGGGTCTGAAATTAGTAAAACATTTCACGGATGTTATTGATGATGAACATTTTGTCTGACAACACGAAATCCAGTCACAAATAATTCAAAATCGGTTGCGCCGATGCCGTTTGGGAGCAGAAGGTGGTCAACGTCCTACCCGAACGGGCTCGGAGAAGCACATCTTTTGAAGTAGCAACAACACTAACCACCAACTTTGGAGCCGAATGATGCAGAATCACCATTTAAAATCGCGCAGCGTATCGCATCGCCGCCCAGGTTTACTCTTTTCCTTTCTCGCTCTGGCAGCGATCTGTCTAACTCGGTCGCCTCTGGCACACGCCCAAGTCGGCGCGGCCAGCCTAAGCGGCCAGGTAGAGGACACATCGGGAGCCGCCGTCGCCGGAGCAACGGTCACGGCCCACAATCAACAGACCGGGGTTGATCGCACGGCCAAAAGCAGCGGCGTAGGGATCTTTAGCTTTCCCGCTCTGCCCAGCGGAACCTATGAGATCAAGGTCACGCTCGACAATTTTTCAACCTTCGACCGCAAAGACGTTCACTTGGACCCAGGTGACAACAAGACCTTGACCGGCGTCCAGCTTGCCGTCGCCGGAGGCACAGAGACAGTTAAGGTGACCCAGGCGGCGGAGGGGATTCCCCTGGACAGCGGTCAGCTCAGCTCCACCATTTCATCCAACGACATTGCCAAGCTCTCGGTTACCGGCCGCGAGGCAACGGAACTTCTGCGCACGCTGCCGGGCTTTACCATCCGCAGCACCGACTCGTCGAACACAGCTCCCGACTTCTCCGAAGTCAAGATTGGCCAAGGCACACCCTACGCCTCGAACGGCTCGCCCATTGCCGGCATTACGCTCAAGCTTGACGGCGCCAACCTCACCGACGCCGGCAACTTTGGCGCCAACATCCAGAACATCAACTTCTCCTATATCTCCGAAATCCAGGTGCAGACCTCGAACTTCGGCGCAGACCAACCCAACGGGCCCGTGGTGGTCACCGGCGTGACCAAGGCCGGCACCGCGCAATATCACGGCTCGGTTTACACCATTGCGCGCACCAGCCAGCTCAACTCCACCGACTGGTTTGCCAAATATAGCGGCACCGGCAAACCCGACGACCGCTATATCTATCCGGGCGTCACCTTCAGCGGCCCCGTTCCGCACGTCAAGAAGCTCACCTTCTTTGCCGGCGCTGAATACGATGCGCAGCGCAACATCTACGCCTACGGCAGCGCCTCCAGCGCCATCATCCATGCCCTGGTGCCCACCAAGGCCATGCGCCAGGGAGACTTCAGCACCACCGCTCTGCAGGACTACCTTGGGCCGATGTATAACAACGTGGCTTACGCAGCTATCGCCAATGCGCCAACCTACGGCAAGGATGGCTCGCAGCTAAACAACGGCAATATCGCCAATTTCCTGGATCCCGGTGCGCAGGCGCTGGTCAACACCGTATTGCCCATGCCCAATCGATCTACTGGCACGGATGGATACAACTACAGCGTCGAGAATCTGGTCAGCGACAACGTCGGCCAGATCACCGCTCGTATGGACTATGCGCCCACCCCGCGAGACCTGGTCTTTGGCCGCTACAGCTTTGAAAAGCAAAAGCAGGGCCAGCCTCAGGTCCCTTATTACTCGCCTAGCGCCGATATGGGCTCGGTGAACACGCCGGGTGGAGGCTTCCTCAACCTGATCACCGCGCACAGTGGCTCCGCCAACTACGTACACACGTTTGCACCCACGCTGGTCAACGAATTGTATGCCACCATGGCATGGTTCACTGAGAAATTCGCCGCGGTTGACCCCTCGGCGCTCACCTCATCCAAGGCAGGTTATCCCTATCAGGGCACCTACGTGAACGGCAGTAAAGACATCCCGCAGCTTCAGGATTACAACTTTGATGGTTTGCCGCTGGCGCTCTATCCCGACCAGAGCTTTGGTCCGGCCAGCCTTATCAAGGTGCAGCCCACCGCGGGCGACAACGTCACCGAGGTGATGGGCAAACATACGGTCAAGGGTGGCGTCTTTGGCGAGCGCATCACCAACAATCAGAACATCACCAACGGCTATTCGAACGGCGCCGTCAGCCTCTACTCGTTCCCCAACGCAGGCACGCCCACATATGACTTCTGCCACACCGATCCAACCAACATCAACAACACGCCCATCGCCTGCATCACGGAATACGTCAGCGGCAACTATCTGGCCAACTTCATGGAAGGCATGTTGCAGGACTATCAGCAGCAGAATGTTTTGCCGCGCACTAATCTCTACTTTTGGAACGTAGGCTTCTATGGGCAGGACACCTGGCGGGTAAAGTCGAACCTGGTGGTGGACTACGGCGTTCGTTTCGACCACCTTGGCGCCTGGCAGGACAAATACGGCCTGGGCGCGTCCGTGTGGCGTCCCGATCTGTATGCCAACTGGGCCGACGGCGGCCAGTTTGGACTGCCCGGCTTCACATGGCGCTCAATCGACCACACCACGCCCGACTCAGGTACCGGCTCGACAGGGTTGTTTGCGGAGCCACGCGTCGGTTTCTCGTGGGATATCAGCAAGACCGGTCGTACAATCCTGCGCGGCGGCTACGGCGCTTATCGCTTCCACGATTCAGTCGTCGATGTTACCAACGCATTCTCGAACTCCGAAGGTCTGCGCACCGAGAGTCTCTACGGATACGGCGCGATCAGCCTGGCTGGCGCGGGAAAAATGCAATATCCCACCTCCGCAGGCAATTTGAGCACGCAGGCCACCGGCCTCAACCCCAACGACCACACCGACCCGCTGGTCAACAACTACAGCCTGACCGTGGTGCAACTGCTGCCCAAGCAAACCCTGGTGCAGATCTCTTACGTGGGTAATAACTCCAACTCGTTGCTCAACAACAGCGTCAGTTCGCAGGTAGCGCTGAACAACGTGAACGCACTTCCCATGGGCGCACTCTATCAACCAGGCCCGGCTGTGGCCGCTGTGGGCTGCGCGGGTACCACCTGCACACCCCACGAGGTCAGCAACCTGTCGGCGTGGGAGATTCAGAAGTTCCGCCCCTACCCCAACTACCAGGGCATCACCGTCCCCGGCCATGTTGCCTATTCCAATTACAACGGCTTCCAGGCGGTGTTGCAAAAGCAGGCCGGCCGACTCAACTTTGACTTCAACTACACCTTCGGCAAGGCCCTGGGGATTCTCGGCTCGGCCGCGGACTTCAACTGGACACAGCCGCTCGATCCCTCCAACCTCCGTCACAACTACGGCGTGTTGAACTTCGATCGCAGCCAGGTGTTCAATGCCACCTATTCCTACAGCGTCGGCACGGTTACGCACAGCAAACTCACCGGGCTGGCGCTGAACGACTGGATGGTCTCCGGCATCACCAACGTGCAAAGCGGCGGCAACTTCCAGGGCGGCATCAGCGTAGCGCCTAACTTCAATCTCAACGGCTATCTGAATTGGGGAGACGACAGCTTTACCGTCAACAACCAGACGATCCTGGGCACGCCCGACATCGCCATCATGCCCACCATCAAGTGCAACCTGCGCTCCGGTCTGGCCAAAAACCAATACATCAACGGAGCCTGCTTCGGAGTTCCCAGCATCGGCTCCAACGGCCCCGACATGTATCCGTACATCCACGGGCCGGCCTATGTCGGTTCCGATCTAACCGCGGAGAAGGGCTTCCGGGTCGGCGAACGCAAGGAGTTGCGCGTCCGCGCCGCAGCCTTCAACTTCCTCAATCACCCGCTGTCCAGCTTCATTCCGCAATACGCGAATGAGGTCAATCTTAACTTGGGCAACATCACGCCCGGCGCCGGAACCGGCGATGCCAAGTTCGACCCCACGTCTGGCTTCGGCTCCGCGCCGTACAAGCAAGGACGCCGCGTAGCGCAGCTCTCGGCCACCTACTCCTTCTGAACAAATACCTCCTGGTTGCGGCAGAGCGTCCCATGCTCTGCCGCATTTTTTTGCGCCGCGCACCGGGGGTTGAGCGACGTAGTTGCATCGATCGAGTCAAGGCCAGCGTACCGTCATATCTTTCGCGACAAAGATGCCCCGCAGCCCTGCCAGCATGATGCTCTTGGCAGCCCGCCTGTTCAGTCAGGAGGCCATATCGCGCCCACGATTTCCTTAGTGATTCGTGGAAAGAGGGACCTCTTCGGTCACTTCAAGGGCGTTCACGCAGGCGTAGTTCTTGACGGGGACGAAGCTCAGAACGATCAGTCCTGCCGCGTTGGGCTCGATACCGTGAAACGTCTCTGTGACGGGTTGGTTTGGTTCCCCAACTCTTCCAAGAATGTCAAAATTGCGCAGCAAGGCCTCGCCATTTGCGTAGACGTTAAAGATGCGGGATCCATGATCATTCCGCGCGGCATCCGTGCCGAAGTATCCTTCCGAAAAATGCAATGTAACGGTATAGCGGCCCGGAGGCACGGGGATCTGATAAGTGAAGTGGCCGAACCTTTCACCATCGAAAAGATGCGGGTCAGTCACGTTGGCGACGGGATTCTGATGATTGACCAGGACCCCTCCAATGGCGTACTGATCGGCCGACCAAAGATGCCCAGCGTGATCGACGTAGGAATTGTCCTGCATGACGATGCGCACAGGGTTCATCCTGCCGTCGATTTCGGGGACCAACTCAATGGCGTTGACAAAGGGCTGATCCAAATCCCTCAAGAACTTGAGGTGGATATTACCGTCGCTGTCCGCGGAAACACCTTTGAACACCCGCGTAAAGGCCCGATAGTTCCCCCCGGCATCACTCAAAACATCAAAGTGAGTCAGGAGCGGCTTTTCGCCCATGAGCACGGAGAAAACTCTGCTGCTCTCTCCCCTTCCTACATATGTACCCGGTCCAAAGATCGTTTCTACGAAATGCAGACGTAACTCGTAGAGGCCCGGCTTGACGGGAATATCGTAGCTGAATTCTCCGGCACGAGCGGCGCGATACATTGTTGGATCTGGAGTTCCCTGGATGAATGGAAGTTGCAGTTCAATCGCTTGTCCGCCTGTGAAGTAGCGATCACCTCCCCAGACCTTTCCATCGCGGTCAACATACTTCTCTTTTGGATAGCCAGCCAGGATGAGTACGTATCCAGTCTCAGGCGCCACCGCACCTGCCGCGCCAGCCACGGATGAAGAAGAGGCAATGGAAGGGAGGGCAAGTCTTCCGCGCGGTCGCGTCCTGATTGGAAACCAAACAGCAACAAAAGCTACAACCGCGACTGCCGCGGCGATCGCCGCGCCTTTTGGCGATATGAATGGGACGTGGATTCTTTTCGACCTCCAGGTAGCGTTCTCCAAGGGCGATGGTCCAGCACGAGCAAAGCCGCGGCTGAAGAATCTATTCCCTTTCTCCTCCTTGGAATTCCTGATCGCGGAATCAGGCGAATCCGGCTGCCCTTTTTCCCTCCGAACAAACTGGAGTCCGTAGCGGCCTTCCTCCAGAGTGATGTTGACTGCGTGATCTGCTCCCTCAGTCTCGTAGTAGCTTCGCAGCTTTCCACGCAGCCGGTGCATCTCCACCCGCACGCTGGAACTCTTGGCAGGATCAAAGTCGGAGGAGCGGCCCAGCGCTTCCACCCCAATTCTGTACTCGTTGAGACTGGACCTATTCTCGCTGAAATGATTGGCGCATAAATACTTAAGCAGTCTGCCCAGGCTAGGAGAATTAGCAAACGAGGCAGAAGAAAGGACCGCCTGAACTTCCTCTGCCTCGTCCGGGGACTGTATTTGTGAGGGAATAGGGACCACCCCCTTCCGGCAGCCATGCTAGCAAACGAATGCGCTTACTCACAAGCAGGTAACGCTTGTTATATCCCTGTTACCTCTCCGATGCAACGTGCGACAGATAAAACGATTGAGCGCATGTAACCGTTGCATAGCGGGTCTCGTCTTGACATGAATCGCAACAGGCTCCTAGAAATTCCACGGAAATGATTTCAAAATCCCCTTTACGTCCAGCGGGAAAGAGGCTCCCCGGTTCAACCGCAAGGAGAACTGCAATGGGAGCCCGTACAGCTTTCAAGAGGAGACACAGATGAAGACGCGACTAGGCTTACTGCTAAGCACGCTTATCGTTCTGGCATTTGCCGCGGAAGCGGTGGATGCGCAGTCGATGTTTGGGACCTTCAGCGGCACGGTGGCGGACTCCGGAGGGGCCGTTGTTGCCGGGGCAAATATCACCATCAAGGACATCGCTTCCGGCGAGGCGCGGACATCGACTTCCAATCGCGAAGGCTTTTTCGCCTTCAGTACGCTGCCAGCGGCGACGTACGAAGTCGCGGTCACCGCCAAAGGATTCGA
>Ga0224531_1000526_pt1 | contig 18969 bp, 15 predicted proteins | sample CBST100metaG_FD_179876 | JGI IMG/M metagenome (GOLD analysis project Ga0224531, IMG submission 179876) | Peat soil microbial communities from Stordalen Mire, Sweden - C.B.S.T100 | ecosystem: Environmental > Terrestrial > Soil > Wetlands > Peat | place: Sweden: Norrbotten County, Stordalen Mire...
GGTCCGGGATCAGTTTGGCCGTTTGAGGTTCGTGGTCTCCCACCCTTTCGCAAAGTGCGCGAAAGGATGGGGCACCCAGATTTGAGGGAAGGATAGGATTCCAAAAACTCAGGGTGCGCCACCCGCCCAGCCATTGCGGCGTATCTCGCGAAGAACAGTAGATCTGGCCCGCATGAGTCCGGCGGCGATCGCCGCCGGACTCATGCCAAACCGCAACTGCATCTCAATCAGTGCCCGTTCCTGCACATTCAGGTGAATGTAGCTTCTCGGCATATGCAACTATCTCCTATTTCGGAAATGTTGCACTTGTACCTTGAATCCACCCACCCAGATTTGAGGGAAGGATAGGATTCCAAAAACTCAGGGTGCGCCACCCGCCTATTTTCACCCGCTCCCTATGGGAGGTAAGGCAGCAAGTTGAGGTCCATCGTCTCCCACATCTCAGAATCGAGATGTGTGCCACCCGTCGGGTTTAGGCATTGGGTTGGCTTCGATTCCTACGCCTATCCAGAAACCAAGAGATCAGTCCGCTCCCGCAAAGCAGAACAAACGGGATTAAACCATACACCCAAGGAGCTAATGCTGATCCCATGTAGATATCGTCGGCTTTCCAGTGGTCTGTTCCGGCTGGAATGTTTCCAATAAGAACGTTTTGCCCATAGTCCGTCACGCCAAAAACAAAGAAACATAAAAAGAGAGAGCTCGACAGTAGCAAGACTTTCGTCCAAATCCTCACGTCGTTTTACCCTCAGTTACCATGCGCACAGTCAAAATCAAAACATTGCTCAGTATCAAGACTCACTGGGGTTTGGCTGGATGCGAAGGCTGCGGCTGAGGCCGGTCTTCGCGCGCCGGAACCTCGATTGGCTCGCCGAGGGCCAGAGGCAGATCCTGCTGCTGCGAATGAGATTCGTAAGCCCGCACAATGCGCTGCACCAAGGCGTGGCGCACCACGTCGCAATCCTCGAAGTGGCAGAATTGGATGCCTTCGACCCCGTCGAGAATGTTGATGGCGTCAAGCAGGCCGGACTTGCGCGGGTTGGGCAGGTCGATTTGAGTTATATCGCCGGTGATGACCGCCTTGGAGTTGTTGCCCATGCGGGTGAGGAACATCTTCATCTGCTCGATGGTGGTGTTCTGGGCCTCGTCCATGATGATGAAGGCGTCGTTGAGCGTGCGCCCACGCATGAAAGCCAGCGGCGCAACTTCGATGACATTCTTCTCAAACATTTTGTCGACCTTCTCAGGATCGAGCAGATCGTAAAGGGCGTCGTAAAGCGGGCGCAGATAGGGGTCAACCTTTTCCTGGAGCGTACCGGGCAAGAAGCCGAGCCGCTCGCCAGCCTCGACCGCGGGGCGCACCAGCACGATGCGGCTCACCTTTTTGGCGTTCAGAGCGGCAACAGCCATGGCGACGGCAAGGTAGGTTTTGCCGGTTCCGGCGGGGCCGACGCCGAAGACCATGTCGTTCTGCTCGATGGCCTCGACGTACTTGCGCTGATTTGTGGAGCGCGGCTGGACGGTGCGCTTGACGCCGGCGGAACGCTGCTTGCCGGAGTCGGAGAGCGAACGCAGCGTGGTGGCAGGGTCGGCCACGACCAGGCGCAACATTCCATTCAGTTCCCCGTTGTGGGGGTTGACACCCTGCCGACGCATCGCCTCGAAGTCCGCGAAGATGCCCTGGACGCGGGCGACACCCGCTTCCGGTCCCTCCACATGCACGGCATCGGAACGAAGATCGATGCGCACACCGAGCGAGTCTTCCATGAGCCTGAGGTTTTCATCGCGAGTCCCAAACAGGGGCTCCAGATTGGGCGTGATCTCCAGCGCGATCTTCAAAGGATTCGATAGCCTCCAGTGCGGCGTGTTGAGGTTGAATTGAGCCGGGTTGAGTGAGTCGACAGGCCGGAGCGGACGTAAAAACCGCCCACCGCACAGCCGACGGGCTGCGCATAAGCGGCTGAATTTGAGACAAATCGCGAAACGCTGCACAGGACTGAGCCGTAGCTCTGGGCCGAGGAGCGAAACCGCGGGATGGCGTAGGTGACCAAATCCGGTATCTGCGCTAGAGAGTAGCGCCACCGGAGCGTAGAGTCAATCCGGGCAGTATGAAATTATGATGGCAAGCGTGCCTTCGCGGGTACGGAGGGCGGTACGCTTCCGGCCGCCTCCGCGCCGGGCAGTGCGGGGTCCAGAGGCCGAGCGCATTGACCAGACGCTCCATTTCCCGTAGACTATGAAATTGCGAGGGATGCGGCTTGAGTTGCATTCTGAGACCGCATCATTCCGCCTGAAATCAGGGCTTACGATTTTGCCCCTGACCACAGTGCCCAGAAATTAAAGGATAAGCAATGGCAAACCATGTATCGTCGCTGAAGCGCGCCCGCCAGACCATCACCCGCACCGCTGTGAACCGCTCCAGCCGCACCCAGATGCGCACCAGCCTGCGCTCACTACGCGAAGCCCTGACCAAGGGCGATGTAAAGGCTGCCCAGGAGCAGTATCGCGAAACCGTCTCCACACTCGACAAGAGCGTGCAGAAGGGCATTCTCCACGACAACACCGCCTCCCGCTACAAGAGCCGCCTGAACGCGCGGTTGAAGGCTTTGGCCACCGCCGCCAAGGCGTAGCTAGCAAGAGCCGTCAAGAAGGCTCGAACAAGATTGAATGAAGATGAACAGCCGGGAGAGATCCCGGCTGCTTCTGTTTCTGAAGCTGAAAAGTTCCCTGAAACCTGTTGAAACACAGCGAAAGCCCGTGCCATTCGCTGCTAGAGAGATCCTAAAAATCGTAACGCAGGCTGAAAACCGGATAGCGGCCCATCTGGTCGGCCTTGGCGATTGGCTGGCCGCTGCTGTTGCCGCATCCCCACGACACTTGGCAGTCGTCGAGCCAGACATAACCCATCAAGTTGCCACGATTGAGGATATTTTCAGCGCCGGCGTGGATGACGAAGACGCCCTTTGGAACCTGGAAGCTGCGTTCCAACTCCATGTCCAAGCGGTTGTAGAGCGGGCCGCGAAGAGCATTGATACGGGTCAGATCGTAGATGCCCCGGCTTTGCGCGTTTGAGTGGACCAAGTCGAATGGGGTATAGGGACGACCGCTCGAAGCCGACTCGCGCAGGTCAAGTTGGATTCCCATCCCAAGCCGAAGATTGCTCATCGCCGTTGCCGCGAGGGGCGTGTCGTAGTTGCCGGACCGGCGAATGCCGTCAAGAGCGCGGTAAGTGGTCTGGGATCTGGCGCCGGAGAGCAGCAGTTCCATCCGGCTGCGCACGTGCGCGCGCAAAGTCAACTCGACGCCGCGAGCCTGGGCCGTTCCGGCGCTGGTCAATGGAAGCCAGACAAATCCCTGGCCCAGAGTATCGACCATATTGGATAACATCAGGGCCGGATATTCGGTGGAGACGGCTTCGCGCCGGTAATTTTTCTGGTAAGTCTCGGCATCCAGAGTACCCCAGTTCGCCTGCCATAGCCTCATACCCAGCGTCCCTTGCCGCACCTGAATCGGCTGCAGGTTGCGATTGCCGGGGTAACTGATCATGTCCATGATCGGAGGCAATTGTGAGGAGATGTTTATGGAGCCGTGGAGGATCTGGCGGCTGTTGAGCCGGTAGGCGACCGAGATGCGCGGGTCAAGAGCATAGCCGCCAGTAATGGCGAAGCTCTCAATGCGCAGGCCGCCCAATAACTTCCAGCGGCTGCCGAAACCGCCCTCGGCCTGAACGAAGGCGGCGGTTTGGCCGGTGGAAAACTTGCGCTGAAAGGTGACCGCGTCGGACCGCGATGGATCCGCGCTGAAGGGGGATTGCTGGCCGTTGGGCTGGGCCACGGAATCATCGGGCGTAGTTAGTTTTCCGCTGGCGCCCGCCGAGAACAACCATCCATGCAAGCCGGCTCGCAACTCATAGTTCAACGCCGATAGCCCGGTGCGCGAGTTTTCGTTGTAAGTGGGAAGAAGAGTTACAGTGTGGCAGTTTCCGTTGTGATCAATTACTTCACCGATTTGTTGCTGCTGGCCAATGTTTTGACGGATGAGCGAGGAACTGGCGGTAAGATTGGCGATCACTTGCGGAGAGTAATTATGCCTCCAACTCAGAGCCTCCGTCGTGCGCCAACCGGAATATTGGGTTTGATAGATGCTGGTCGCGTCCGGAGACGGACAAGGAGTCATCTCGATGGAATCGGCGCCACTCAAACTGAAGATGGAGAGCGTGTCGCGGTCGCTGGGATTCAGTTCCAGGCGCATCATTCCGTTCTGGTAAGCGGGAACTCCATTGATGCCGATGTCGTTGGTGACAAAGCTCAGAAGGCTGCGATGCGCAGAGAGCAGCAAGCTTCCCTTGTGTGCCAGGGCACGCTGGTAAAGGCCGCCTGCTCCAACAATACCCGCGGATAGATTTCCCGCCTGACGCGCTTCCCCCAGTTCGCGGGTATGAATGTCAATCAGCGAAGAGAGGCGGCCGGAGTAACTTGCATCGTACACGCCAGCTTTCATATCCATGCTTTCAATAGCAGTGGAGTCGATCATGGACGTGAATCCGCCATTCGAGCCGGAGAGCGAAAAGTGGTTGATGGAAGGAACTTCAACACCATCGACGACATAGAGGTTTTCCGTCGGATGGCCGCCGCGCACCAGCACATCATTGCTAAGATCGGAAACCCAAACCACGCCCGGCAAAATCTGCAGATAGCGGCTAAAATCTCCGTAGGTTCCTGCCGATGAAAGAATCTGGGACTGAGTTACACTGATGGACGGCCCCTGAGCATCCAACGCACCTGGGGCGTCGGCAATCACCTGCAACGTGGTAAGAACTTGAGGGAGCACAACCTTAGAAGGAATATTACCTTCAAAGCCCGCCGAAGAGCTGACCACTTCCTCGGCTGAGTTAGCACGAGCAACCTCTTGCCGCGACTGCGCACGTAAGAGTGCGGGATACACGGCAAATGCAAACAACAGAGACCAGTAGACGATTCTCCGGCTCAAGATAGCTCCGCGCAAAAGAAGGGGAAGCCGATCTTTCGCTGCCGATTGAGTTAACAATCTTTAATTGAGTGTCTCTTGAATCGGATCAATTGGGAATATCTCGAACGTGCGCGTATAAGTAATCAGTGTCCAGATTTGCGACAGTTTCGACGAGGCAAATCATGGGCAGCCTACGTAATAGTAATCCAGGGGAAGCTGCCAGTAACTTCATTCGGAGTTACTGGCAAGATAAGATTCAGAGATTTTTTATTTCGGTCTCGTTATAACCGCTCAAAGATTGCTGCCGCACCCATGCCTCCACCGACGCACATGGTGACCATGCCGTAGCGGAGCCGGCGACGGCGCATCTCAGAGAGCAATGTTACGGTAAGCTTGGCGCCGGTGCAGCCCAGCGGATGGCCGAGGGCGATGGCTCCTCCGTTGACGTTGATGCGCGCCGAATCGAGGCCCAGCTCGCGGATAACGGCCAAGGCTTGCGCGGCAAAGGCCTCGTTGAGTTCGATGAGACCGATGTCGGCCAAGGTGAAGCCCGCGCGGCGGAGAACCTTGCGAATGGCGGAAACGGGACCGATGCCCATCTCCTCCGGCAGACAACCTGTGGCGGCGTAAGCCACCAGGCGGCCGAGAGGATGAACGCCTAGCTCGTGGGCGCGTCCGGCTTCCATCAGAACGGCGGCAGCGGCTCCGTCCGAGGTCTGCGAGGCATTACCGACCGTGACGGTTCCCTCGGTAAGGAAGGCGGGTTTCAGTTTGGCGAGGGCTTCGAGCGAGGCGTCAGCGCGAGGGCCCTCATCGGCGGCAAAAAGCGTCTCCGAAATAACCGGCTTCCCAGCTTCGTTACCGGGGACGGTCGTGGTGACCGTAACCGGAATCAGTTCTTCGGCAAAACGGCCGGCAGCTTGCGCGGCCACGGCTTTTCTGTGGCTGGCGAGAGCGAAGGCGTCCTGGTCGGCACGGGAGATTTCGTAGCGGCTGGCAACCCGCTCTGCAGTGAGACCCATGGTCAGCAGAGCGGCGGGATAGTGCTCGGCAAGCCAGGGGTTGGGGCTGTACTTGTGGCCACCGAGGGGGATCAGGCTCATGGATTCGACGCCGCCAGCCACTACAACGCGGTCGCCGCCGGCACGGATACGCAGATCAGCCTGGACAATGGCCTCAAGGCCGGAGGCACAGAGGCGGTTCATCGTGACGCCGGGAACCTCGACCGGCAATTGGGCGCGCAGAGCGGAAAAACGGGCGATATTCCGGCCTTGCTCCGCCTCCGGCTGGGCACAACCGAGGATTACGTCATCAATCTCTGCCCTGTTGAGGGCTGGAACCCGCTCCAGAGCGCCGTTCAACACAAGTGCGGCGAGATCATCGGGGCGAGTGGCCGAAAGAGCACCCCGAGGGGCGCGGCCTACCGGGGTACGAACGGCGCTGACGATGACGGCTTCCGGCATGGAGGTTACTCCTTGACGATTCAGCGTATTATCCATCCTTTTTGCAAAGAACGCGAAAAGGAGGGCAATCAGTCCGGCATTTCCAGCATGGTCCAGGAGCTTTTCGAGTAGTAATGGTAAACGGTGCGGCGTTCAACAATCGTATCGGCGAGGGCGTCGTGGTTCAGCCGCTCCGGGCGTGGCTCCATGCCGATCTGGGCGGTGCGAATCTGCTCGGGCGAAGCGGGATCAATGCCCCAGTTGAAGCCGAGAACGCCGCTGGCGTCGTGGGCTTGCAGGCGCTCGGTTTCAGGAGCGGCGGCAAGCACCAGCAGTTTGGCTGGGGCGCTGGAAAAGAAGACCAGCAGCGAGACTGTTCCCTGCTCCGAACAAAGGACCGCCCAATCGGATGAGCCTGCACGCTCAAAACTGGCATGGACGACATTTTCCGGGTGATGCGCCTCATAGGTCTGCGGAATCAGGCAGCCGCGACGGTTGAGCAGGGTCGCAAGCTCCTCGGGCAGGCCGGAGAACGAGCTGACGGGAAGACGGCGGATGAGGTAAGGCGTCGAGCGGCCGGCAACGATGATCTGGCCGGATTCGTTGAGTGGCACGGGGACTTGCTGCTGATGCTGGGCCGGAAGCAACGCGCAGGCGCAGAACAGCCCCCCCAGCAGCAACTCCAAACTCCGAAATCCGGCGCGCATCATGGCAGTTTCCCTGCATCTGTTTGTAGACTCGCTCAGGCCGCGGGTCAAGCCAGAATACCGATTGTGGCAGCGTCTGCCTGATTCGCAACCGTCTTCGGGAAGCTACTGCCCGGTGGAGGGTGGCACGTTCCCCGGCCGCCACATCAGCAGCAGGAGCAGTGAACTTCCAAACAACAGATAGACCACAACGGAATAGCTCCCTAATATGCGCAGAACAAATCCGAACAAGGCCACCGATTCCGCCGTTGCAAACCTGAGAATATGTCCCGAAGTCCACCGGGCGAGCGGGGTCGAATTCTGCGTTGCCGGAAGAGACGGGCCCTGGGGACGCCGCAATATGCGTTGCACGATGAATCCCATCTCAGCGGATGCGATTGCGCACAGCACAAGAGCCCACTGTATCGGGGCGCTCACGCTATGGGCAACAGGGTGGAGGATTTGAAGGACATAAATAAACAACAATACGGAGACGATAAAGACGATTTGCATAAAGCGAACCACACGGACAGCCGGATTCATGTGAGCTCTCCCTGCGCGGATTAGCGACGAAAAAATTCCTTACGTGGAATTCCTCGAAGGATAAGGAACGGCACGACGCGCGGTCAAATGTGGATTCTGACCTTCGGTTTGACTCCGCCGCTCCAGGACAATAACTTTGAGGAGAGTGCATGGGGCGGTTTCGCGCCTCTCAAACAAGGAGCTTGAATGCAAACCAGGATGCGATTTGCACTACTGGGGCTGCTGGCAGCGATGGCCCTGGCAGGCGCGCAGGCGCAAGATCTGAAGAGTTTCGAGCAAAGAATCACAACCAAGGTTCTTCCCAACGGACTGACGCTGCTTATCTGCGAGCGGCCGGAGGCACCGGTCTTCAGCTACACGACCTTTATCGATGCGGGAGACGTGAACGACCCCTCGGGCCAGAGCGGCCTGGCGCATATGTTCGAGCACCTGGCCTTCAAGGGAACCAGCGAGATTGGCACCACCGACTACGCCGCCGAAAAGGTTGCTCTGGCCAAGGTGGAAGCGGCCAACAATGCCTACGAGGCTGAGTATCTGAAGACGGTTGGCCGCGACGAGAAGAAGCTGGCCGAACTGAAGAAGGCGTTTCTTGACGCACAAGCCGAAGCGCACAAGTACGTCGTCCCCAACCAGTTCACCGATGTGGCCGAGCGCAACGGGGCCGAGGGGTTGAATGCCTCCACCGGTCTGGACGAGACGATGTTCTTCTGGTCGATGCCGGAAAACCGCCTGGAGCTGTGGGCGTGGCTGGAAAGCGGACGGCTGGCCGACGTGGCGCCGCGCGAGTTCTACAAGGAACGCGACGTGGTGATCGAGGAGCGGCGAATGCGCACCGACTCCAACCCCGAGGGGCGGCTCCTCGAGCAGTTCGTGGCCACCGCCTATGTGGCGCATAACTACGGCCGCAGCAATATCGGCTGGCCCAGCGAGGTGAGCCAGATCAACGCCACCGAGGCCATGGAGTTTCATAAAAAGTATTACGTCGGCACGAATATCGTGGTCTCCGTGGTGGGCGACATTCAAGCCTCTGACGCTCTGCCGATGCTGGAAAAATACTTTAGCCGCATTCCCGCCGGAGTCAAGCCGGAGGAGATGACCACCGTCGAGCCCAAACAGTTTGCCGAAAAGACGGTGGCAATCCGCGAGCAAACGCAGCCATTTTACATTGAAGGCTACCATCGGCCGGACTACCGCTCCCCCGACGCCGCAGTCTATGACGCCATCAGTGACATCCTCTCCAATGGCCGCGTCTCCAGGCTCTATCGCAGCCTGGTGCGCGACCAGCAGATTGCCGCTGTGGCCGAGGGCATGAGTCCTTATCCCGGCGACAAGTATCCCAGCCTGTTTGTCTTCGTTGCGATTCCTCTGCCGGGTCACACGCCCGCCGAGATGCGCGACGCCATCCACAAGGAAATTGAGAAGCTGAAGACCGCGGACGTAAGCGATGAAGAGTTGGCCATGTTCAAGACCCGCAGCCGCGCGGACCTGCTGCGCGGACTGGCAGACAACCAGGGCCTGGCCAACTCGCTGGCCGAATACCAGACCCGCTACGGAGACTGGCGTGAACTCTTCAAACAATTGGACAGGGTGGACAAAGTGACCAAGGCGGATATTCGCCGCGTGGCCAACGAGGTTTTTGTCTCCAGCAACCGCACCAGCGCATGGATTGAAACCGAAGCTCCCGCGACCGCGCAGCAAAATGGAAGTGTGAAATGAAAATGACCTCGACCAAGAAGAGCGAGATGAACCTCTGGTCTCAGAAGCGGGAACTAGAGCGCACTGGATTTTTGGGAATATTCCTGGCTTTCTCTCTCGGCGCGCTTGCTTTAGCGCCCGCTGCACTCCTAGCTCAACAAGCCAAGCCATGGGAGCAGATTCCCATCCCGAAGCTGCATGAGTTCAAGCCGCACCAACCCAAACGCATCGAGCTCAAGAATGGCATCGTCCTCTTTTTGCAGGAAGATCACGAGCTGCCGTTCGTCTCCGGCTCCGTGCTGATTCCGGGCGGCGAGCGCGACGAAGAGCCGGCCAAATCGGGTTTGGTGGGTCTTTACGGTTTGGCGTGGCGCACGAGCGGCACAGCCAAACTGAGTGGCGATGCGTTGGACGACTTGCTGGAAGCCAAGGCCGCGCGCATTGAGACCGGCGGCGGCGTGGATGCCACTTTCCTGGCTTGGAACTCGCTCAAGAGTGATGCCGACCAGGTGTTTTCTCTGGCTACGGAGTTGCTTTTGCACCCCAACTTCAGCGCGGAGAAGCTCCAACTGGCCCAACAGCAGGAGGCCACGGGAATCGTCCGGCGGAACGACGACGAGAGCGAGATTGCAGACCGCGAGTCAACCAAACTGGTCTACGGAGCCAACAGCCCGTACACGCGGCAGCCCGAGTTGGCGACCATCGGCGCGGTCACTGTGAGCGACCTGAAGGCCTGGCACGACCGCACCATCAGCGGCAAGCTGATTGTGGCGATCAGCGGCGACTTCGACTCCGCGGCGATGGAAGCCAAGCTGCGCGCGGCCTTTGGAAGCCTGCCGCAGGCGAAGGCAACGCCGGTGCGGCACGATGTTTTTGCCGGACCCCAACCCGGTGTCTTTTTCATTGACAAAGAAGACGTGAACCAGTCGGAGATCGAGATTGTCGGCCTGGGCACGGACCGGCACAATCCCGACGTTCCCACGCTGGCGGTGATGAACGAAATTCTGGGTGGAGGGTTTGCAAGCCGGTTGTTCCAGAAGGTACGCACCGAGCTTGGGTTGGCCTATGCAGTGGGCGGCAGCTACAACTTCGCCTATGACCATCCGGCTGAGTTCCACGCCATGACGCTCACCAAGAGCGCCTCGACCGTGGATGCAACCAGAGCCACGATGGCGGAGATTGCGGGGCTTACCACCAGGCCCTTCACCGAGGAGGAGCTGGCGCGGGCCAAGGACAATATCCTCAACTCCTTCCTCTTCCGCTACGACACCCGGGAGAAAGTCCTGGACGCACGGGTACGCCTGGAGTTCTACGGCTATCCGGCGGACTACCTGGAGACCTACCGGGCAGCGCTCGAAAAGGTAACAGTCGCCGACCTGAGCCGCGTGGCAAAGAAGTATATTCACCCTGACAAACTGGCCGTGCTGGTGGTTGGCAACGGGCCGGAGATCAAGCCGGGGCTTGAGGATCTCAAGTTGGGTCCGGCGCGAACAATCGACATCACCATTCCGAGGCCGGCAAATCCGGCTGCGGCAAAGAAGAAGTAGCAAGTTGGGCGCTTGCGCCGCATTCTTGTTTTTGCGGTCAGGGCAGGATACTGTAAATCTCAACGGGAGCCCGCTCATGAGGAGCAATGAAGTGGAATCAAGTCTAAAACTGGCGATCGTCATTATGGCAGCGGGCAAGGGGACGCGGCTGAAGTCACAGCGGCCCAAGGTGCTGCACGAGATCGGCGGCAAGCCTCTGCTGGCCCACGTCATCGCCGCGGCCAGCAGGATTGTGGCTCCGGACGACATTTACGCCATCGTCGGCCACCAAGCCGAAAAAGTGCGGGCAGCCGTGGCTTCCAGCGGCGTCCACTTCGTGGAGCAGACCGAGCAGCGCGGCACCGGCCACGCCATCCAGTGCTGCCGCGAAGCCATTGCCGGCTACGAAAACATTCTGGTGCTCTCCGGCGACGTTCCTCTGATCAGGCCGGAGACCATCGAGCAAGTATGGCAATTCCATCAGGCCGAGCAGGCAGCCATGACCATTCTGACTGCCGCTCCCGCCGACCCGACCGGCTACGGACGCATTGTGCGCCGCTCTTCGCAATCGCCCGAAGTGGAAAGCATCATTGAGCAGAAAGCACTTACCGCCGTGCAGCAAACCCTTGGCGAGATCAACTCCGGCATTTACGCATTCAAAACCGGGCCTCTGCTGGTTCATCTGGACAAACTGACCGCCGACAATGCCCACAAGGAGCTTTACCTCACCGATATGGCCGGGATCCTACGAGCCGCTGGGGAGCGCGTTGTGGCTGTTCAGGCCGCCGAGGCCACCGAAGTTCTGGGCGCCAACACCATCGCCGAACTGGTGGCGCTGGACGCCACGCTGCGCGCCGCCACAGCCAACCGACTGATGGCTCAGGGCGTGACCATTTTCCGGCCGGAGACCTGCATGATCGACGCCGATGTCGAGGTTGCGGCCGATACGGTGATCGAACCGTTTGTGCAGTTGCGGGGCCGAACGCGGATCGGCGGCGATTGCCTGATCCGGTCGTATTCCGTGATTGAAAACTGCGCGCTGGGCCGCGATGTACTGGTGCGGCAAAGCTGTGTGCTGACGGACAGCACGGTTGCCGATGGCGCCCGCATCGGCCCCTTCTCGCACCTGCGGCCGGGCAGCGAGATCGGCGAAGACGCTCATGTAGGCAACTTCGTGGAGACCAAGAAAACGAAGCTGGGCAAGGGCGCCAAGGCCAGCCATCTTACCTACCTGGGAGACGCCGAAGTAGGCGAGAGAACCAACATCGGCGCCGGGACCATTACCTGCAACTACGACGGCGTAAATAAGTTCGCCACGCGCATCGGCAAGAACTCCTTTGTAGGCAGCGATACCACGCTGGTGGCGCCGGTGACGGTAGGGGATGGGGCCTATATCGGCGCCGGCTCCTGCATCACCAAAGACGTGCCCGCGAACGCACTGGCCGTGGGCCGGGGTCGCCAGATCGTGAAGGAAGGCTGGGCTACGGCCCGGCGCGCCATTCAGAAGGCAAAGGAGTAGGCCGGCAGTTCCCCCCGTATCCATGTTGATGCGGCTTCAATCAATCCTGTTGCGTCTGAGTCGTTGATATCATAGCGTTTCTTGTTGAGGAAATTCGCATCGTTTCCGCGCAGATTTGTGCCGCATTGAGCAGATGCAGAGATCGACGATAAGATACTGATAGCAGTGTTCTCCTCTGCTGAGTGGCAAGGGAAGCCGCTTGCAGAAGTGTAATCACTCGAAGAGAGCACGTCCATGCTGCATTGCCAAGCTGGCAAGGGTGTGGGAGGATTAACAATTGGCACTGAATCTGGCAGAACTGGGAGCGATGTTTGCCGCCGCGAAGTTGCCTATAGAGGCAAACGCGCGCGAAGCCGCAGGACTGCGCAGGTTGATAAGGATTCTGGTCGTGGATGGCGAGGCGCACGTCCGGTCGATGATCGGCGCCACTCTGGAGAGCCAGGGATATCACGCGGAGATGGCCGCCGACGGTCGCGAAGCGATCGAAATGCTGAATCAGAACGCCTTTGACCTGGTACTGACCGAAGTTTTGATCCGGGACGGGAATGGCATTGCCCTGATGGAATACATCCGCGGGAAGCAGCCACAGCTTCCAGTGGTCATGGTCACGTCAGTTCACGACATCGATGTGGCCATCGATTCGATGCACCGCGGCGCCTATGACTATCTCCTCAAGCCCTTCGAACGCGAACATCTCCTAGGCACTGTTAAGCGCGCCCTCGAGTACCGGCAGACCTTAGAGGAGAGCAACAGCTACCAGCAGAACCTTGAACTGGTGGTGCGGGCGAGAACCGAATTGCTCCGTCAGGCCATGGAAGATCTTGAGCACTCCTACGACATCACACTGGAGGCATTGGGAGACGCGCTGGATCTGAAGGATTCCGAGACCGAGGGACACTCCAGACGGGTGACTGCGTACACCATTGCGCTGGCACGGGAGATGGGCGTCTCTTCGGCGGAAATCAAAGTGATTGCGCGCGCCGCCTTTCTGCACGACATCGGTAAGATGGCGATCCCCGACAAGATACTGTGCAAGCCCGGTCCGTTGTCAAAGGAAGAACAGAAGGTCATGCGCGACCATTGCACATGTGGTTACGATATGCTGCGCAAGATCCCGTTTCTGAGTGCAGCGGCAGAGATTGTTTTCACCCACCAGGAACGCCACGATGGCAGCGGCTATCCGTCAGGCCTGCGCGGGAGCGAAATTCCCATCGGAGCGCGCATCTTTGCCGTCGCCGACGCCCTTGACGCCATCACCAGCGACCGGCCATACCGCAAAGCCCGCAGCTTCGAAGCAGCGCGCAAAGAGATTCTGCGTCACTCCGGAACGCAGTTCGACCCTGGCGTTGTGGAGGTCTTTCTCAAGATTCCCCCTGAGATCTGGCACGAGCTGCGCAAGGAAATCCTCGCCCACAACAAGCAATTTTCGACGTTTGACATTGCGAACGCCAAGAGCACTACAAAGCCCTAGGTCTCTGACCGCGTGATTTTGTACCTTCAGGTTCGTACTGTCCCGCATTTGCGCCAGAAATAGAGCCAGGATTGGGCATGGGAAAGGGTACAAAACAACCAGTCAGAGGCCTGAAATCCAAAATTTCGGATTCCGAGTTCGCATCAGTATGGTAAACATTGGCGGTGGCCTTCGCACGAATCCAGAAGCCGCAAATCCACCGGTAAGCGCCGAAACGGGTGCAATCACCCCGCGTTTCGCCAGCCCGAGGGAGCCAACGAAACTGTTTGTGATGTTGAGGAAGTTATAGAATTCAAACGGATTACGACAACTGGCGAGGCTTTTACGCCGGCCGGTTGCGCCGTTTGACCTAAGACAGTGTTTAATATGAGATCACTGGCTAAGTCAGGGAATCATACGCTTGCCGTCTTAAAATAATTTCGATTTTTGTATTTGACATCCTCTCAATCTATGCTATGGTGTATATATTCCAGTGATGGAGGAGGCATCCTCCCCTACTGGAAGTAGTTTGCGTCACTGGCCTCCCGGCACGAACAGAAGAACGTTCGTGCCGCCTTTTTTTTGCGCTGGAAACGCAAGCGCCCTGGCCGCACCACATTTGTTCCTTACCGATCCTGGTTACGGTTGAGATATGGAAGGTTTCAGACACAACACCGCCCAATTTAGAATAGGCACGGGAGGCGCCATGAAAAACTGGTTCAACAGCCGTTGGGTTCTCGCTCTGGCTGTCTTCGCCGTGACCGTGGGCAGCTATGCACAGTGGTCGAACCCGGCCGACGATGTTCCCGCCTATCACCCCTCCGCCCCGCTCAAAGTGAGCGCCCTGCCGCCGATTCTCTCTGGCGCGCAACTGACCGGGGCACACTTCCGTTATCCCTGGCAGGTGCACACCTACCAGCAGGCAATCCGGATTGGGAACGTCCTCTATCAGCTCCCGTGCAACTGCCGTTGCGACCGCGCGCTGGGGCACACTAGCCTGCGCAGTTGCTACGAGACAACGCACAGCACCGAGTGCGACACCTGCGCCAGGGAAGGCTTTCTCGCCTACCGGATGACCAAGGCAGGTAAGACCCCGGCCCAGATTCGCGCCGCCATCGCCCGCCACGAATACGAGAGCATTGATCTGGTAAAGCAGTAGGCCTCAAGAAGCGGCAGGCGGCAGCAAGACCGGAATTGGCATAGAATGGAAGTAGCAGCACGAGCCAGTTAGCCCAGCTCGCACCCGGATTGGGGGCGTCACGGTTTCGACGGGATCGAATGCGGCTTGGGAGGCATGTCGGGGTGTGGGCACCCGTAATCGCCTGCAAAACAAAAGTTGCCAACGATAATCTGGCACTTGCAGCTTAATTAAATAAGCTGCCGTCTTCCACGGCTTTGCCTATGGGCTGTGAGCGGACGTCATACAGTAGGCTGGCGGTTGCGGCTCGGTCCGTGTTGTAACCGCGAGATTATCGGACTAGTTTTCGGCACATCTTGTCCGCTCTGAGTGCCGGAAGCGAAACCAAAAGGAATCGGACAAAGCATGAACTCTCCTGGCTGACAGCGATTTCGGACGCGGGTTCGACTCCCGCCGCCTCCACCATTTAACCATCCAAGAAAATCCAAGAACATCCGAAAGCCAGCGTAAATGCTGGCTTTTTCATTGTTTTATAGTCCATTGACGGACAACCCCGTCTGTTGACATCCGGGGGCAACTGGGGGCAACATTAGGGGCAAGCGCGTTCCAATGAAATGGAGTTGCCCCCATTATGCCTCTTACCAATACTGCGATCCGAAACGTCAAACCCGGCAACAAACCCATCAGGCTCTTCGATGAGCGCGGACTATACCTGGAAGTATCACCAACCGGCGGCAAATGGTGGCGGTTGAAGTTTCGGTTTGAAGGCAAAGAGAAGCGGCTCTCCCTTGGCGTCTATCCCGACGTGTCCCTGAAAGATGCCCGTGACCGCCGGGACATAGCGCGCAAGCTACTCGCCGATGGCATCGACCCCAGCGAAAACCGCAAGGCTCAGAAGTTGGCCCACGCAGACAGTGCAGCAAACAGCTTTGAGGTCGTGGCGCGGGAGTGGCTTTCAAAGTATGAGGCGATCTGGGCCGCAAATCACGGCGACCGTATCATCCGGCGCTTTGAACGCGACATCTTTCCCTGGATCGGCGGGCGTCCAATTGCTGAAATAACTGCACCCGAGGTGCTGACAGTTGTGCGCCGAATCGAAAGCCGGGGCGCACTCGAAACCGCACATCGTACCTTGAGCAACTGTGGACAGGTATTTCGCTATGCAATCGCAACCGGACGCGCCAAACATGACCCTTCGGGCGATCTTCGCGGCGCACTTCCCCCTGTGACGAGTACGCACTTGGCAGCAACTACAGATCCGAAACAGGTTGCTGAGATTCTGCGTGCAATGGATGGCTACGAAGGCACGCTTACGGTGCGCTGCGCCCTGCGGCTTGCGCCATTGGTATTTGTGCGCCCAGGCGAATTGCGTAAAGCAGAATGGGCTGACATAGACTTGGATGCGGCAGAGTGGCGCTACACCGTGACCAAGACCAACACCCCGCATATTGTCCCCCTCGCCAAACAAGCCTTGGACATCTTGCGCGAACTGCATCCTCTCACGGGGCGTGGGCGCTATGTCTTTCCGAGCGCGCGGAGCAACCAGCGACCGATGTGCGATAACGCAATTCTCGCTGCCATGCGACGCATGGGCATCGAAAAGGATGAAATGTGCGGACACGGCTTCCGGGCAGTGGCACGGACCATTCTTGATGAAGTGCTCGGCGTCCGGCCTGACTTCATCGAACACCAACTCGCCCATGCCGTGCGCGATCCAAACGGGCGCGCCTACAACCGCACGGCGCATCTGCCTGAACGCAAAAAGATGATGCAACAGTGGGCGGATTATCTGGACAAGCTGAAGGCTGGCGCTGAAGTGATCCCGATACGCAAAGGGGCTTAGGCCGCCGGATTCATTGAGCCTGTATGCTCACACCAGAACCGCGCAATCTCCTGAATACCGTCTCCTTTGCCTCATCCCACCACGATGGGCTCCACTCCAGAGCGGGTGTCGCCAGAACACCCGCTCCCGGCTATGGGCTCAGCTGGCTTGGGCAAGTTGCTCGGTCTCTTCTGCAAAGAGCGCGTCGAGGATGGATGCGGAGGCTTGCTGGATGACGGCGAGCGACTCTGTGAGCAACTCGGCGTTGCCTGCATAAAGGCTGATGTAGTCCGCACTGGCGCTGCCGGTGTTCAAACCAACGGCGCGGCTGACAATGAACGCGACGGCCTCGGCTTCGGTCTCGCGCACGGTCTTGGTGGTGGCGGCGCGGCGCTCTGCCCGGTGCAACATCTCGTGCGCCAACTCATGCACCAATGTAGCGAACTCTTCGGCCTTCGACTGGCCGGGCAGCAACGCGATCTTCCCGCCGTAGCTGACGCCTTGGGCGGGCGCGATGCGCTCGTTGTACTCCAGTTCGATACCTTGTTGCGCAACGAACTCGACAAGCCGGTCGCGATGGCCGCCAACTTCGCCGGAAACGGTCGCGGGCTGGGGCAGCTCGGCTCCTTCGGTTTGCGCGATGTCGAACACATACACCGTGCGGAATCCGATCAACCTGGGCGCGGCCTTGTCGCTACGGTCGGCGGGTTTCTCGTCGCGTTTTGCAACCACCATCGGGGCCTGAATCGGGATGCCCTTTTGCCCCTTCATGACGTGGCGTCCAAGCTCATTCCAAGTGTGAAAGCCTGCAACGTGCGTTGCGTCGGGGCGGTGGTGTGCGATAGACAGGATATTGCCGAACGAGTACCGGTGAAAGCTGGCCATTGCGCTGAGGTAGGCGGTGAGCGTTTCGCTCCTGCCCTGCTCAAGCTGCTCGATGAGGGCCTTGACGTTGGCGGCGATTGCTTCCTGGGCGGTCTGGCGCTGCGGTTGCTGTTGGGTGGTGCTGGCGTTGCTCTTCATGGGGCTTCTCCTTGGCAGTTGTCGTTTTGGTTCGCGGTATTTGAAAAACAAATACCGAACGCCTCCTGGCGAAGGCGGGGGGTAGCAACTGCAAGGGGAGGGGGATCGCCGATCCTTGAAACGTGAGCGAAGCGGCAAGTGGAAAGGACGAAGCGCAGCGGAGGGCTGCACAAGCGAAGCGCGGAAGCCTGGGGAAACCCCTTGCGGGCGCGAGGGGCGGAGCTCCCCTTAGCTGTCTTTGCTGTTGCTTTTGCTTTGCAGCCGAGAGGCCCGGGCCTGGTGCTACCTCTTTGTTAGAAAAGTATTTTCAATTCAGGCTGCCGCGAAGCGCGTGCCGTTGTGCGTGGGCTACCTGCCATGAGGCCAGGACCACTCGCCGCCGGTCGCCGTCCCTACTGGAAAATGCCCGAGTGCAAGGGAACGTACAGCGCGGACCCGTTCCACGCCTAGCGCCGTCTCTGTTGTCTCCCGCTATCACCACGCGTCTTGACCCGGCGTTTTTTAGGAACACCCTTGATGCGGGGAGGATTGGCGCGACGCATGTGTCCCGATACTGAAAACTCGTTCTTCACGCCTTCAGTGGTGGTAGTCGTCATCGGCAAAAAGCTCCTGCCGCAAACGCTGCAAAAAACCGTCCCGTCATTCTCGTCTGGCCCGTCAACCCTCTGTCCGCTGCCGGGGCAACGCACCATTTTTGGATTCGTCATGGATAACCGCCTTCCTTCAAATCGCACGAAATGCGATTTGGGAAAGGATAGTGGAGATGGGGGGAGATTGTAAGGGTGTGGGAATAACACTAAGTCGGCAGGTGGCCCGCCCACTGATCCAGGCAGGTGGCCACGATCCCGGCGATCAATTCAAATCCCGCTGAGGATGCGTCTTTTCCAATCTACTACCTGGGCGGCTCCGGTCCTTCGCGAGAGACCGGGGCGCCCTCATTGTTCTTTGGAAAGGCCAGCGGGACCGGGGCCACCCGCCACGGGAACACCGAACTTGTCGAGCGCCCGTGAGACGCCCATGGCTCTTCGCGGATTCGTTTTTTCGCATTTCGCCTACTCTGAGACTTGGTCAAATGACGCACCTTGTCCTGCCAACTGAACAAACCGATCGATCGTTTCTAGCTCTTTCTCGTCGAAATATCCTGATACTCGATTCCG